>Ga0196963_10002527_pt1 | contig 10892 bp, 8 predicted proteins | sample S1_5metaG_FD_148600 | JGI IMG/M metagenome (GOLD analysis project Ga0196963, IMG submission 148600) | Soil microbial communities from Anza Borrego desert, Southern California, United States - S1_5 | ecosystem: Environmental > Terrestrial > Soil > Desert | place: USA: California | collected... | reverse complement strand
CTCCGGCACGCGCGCGAGCGCGCGCGCCAGCGCGAACGACACCACGTTGCCGCCCTTGCGGTCGAGCCCGGCGCGTCGCGCCGGGTCCAGCGGCCAGATCGGATAGAAGTGCGGGTGGCGTTCGACCGCGAGGCCATCGAAGTTCTCGGCGGCGCCCGTGCACATGATGCGGGTGGTGAGCACGCGCGACGCCAGGCCGCGGTGCGCCAGCTCGCGCGCGCTCTCGCTGATCAGGCGTTCGGTGCCGCCCCAGGCGTCGGCGACGAAGCGCCGCGGGATGTGCGCGACCGTGCCGCTCATGCGACGGAGCGCACCGCGTCGGCCATCAGGCCGTAGACGTCGACGATCGTGCGCGGCGCCGCCACCGGATCGTTGGTGACGAAGCTGGCGTCGGAGTCCTCGTGATCGCACGAGTAGCCGTGCATGCCCTTCATCGGCACCGTGCCGAGGTGGCTCGGCACCAGCAGCACGTGCGGGTCGGCCAGCCAGACGTCGTCGCCGAAGCGGTTGTCCGGGAAGGCGCAGCGTTCGCGCTTCATCTCGTCCGGCGACAGCAGGCGCAGGCCGTCGACGCCGGACAACGCGTCGCGCACGGTCGCGCGGACGCCTTCGTCGCCGTGGTACCACGCGCGCACCATCGTCGAATCGATGACGCAGTGGTAGTCGTGGTGCATGCGCAGGCGGGTGCGCTCCAGCGCCGGGAACAGGTCGACCAGGCGGCGCACGGTGCACATGCCGTGGTCGCTGAAGACGTAGAACAGCACGCGGTCGTGCGCCGCGCGCGCCGCCGCCAGCACCGCGTCCAGGTCGGCGCGCACCTCGGCGAGCCGCGCGTCGAGCAGCGGGCTATCGCGCGTGTGGTCGTGCAGCCACGCGTCCATCGCCGCGTCGTACATCAGCATGAAGCGGCAGGCCGGATCGGCGGCCTTCGCGCGCATGGCCGCCCAGTTCTCCTCCGGCTGCTTGTGCCAGTCGGCGATCCAGGTCGCGCCCGGCGCGGCGCCCGAGGCGGCGATCAGGTCGGCGATGTTGCCGCCGGTGTTCATGCCGCCGGGCTGGAAGATGTCGCGCGGCTCGCAGTGCCCGTACTGGTGCAGCTGGTCGATCGGCATCATGTACATCTGGAAGTAGCCGGCGATGCCGTTGGCGCGTTTGACCGCCTTGGACAGCTGATGGCGCACGCGGCCGCGGTCGCGCAGCGCGGGCGGCAGCCAGCGCAGCCAGCCGGGCACCTTCAGCCCGGTGCCAGGACCGCGGTAGGTGAAGTAGCTCCAGTGCAGGTGCTCTTCCGGCCAGCGTCCGCTGAGGATCGACGGCACGCACGCCGAGCTGTAGCCGAACACCGAGCGCAGCGCCGCCGTGCGGCCGAGATCCTCGATCACCGGGTGGCCACGGATCACCGCCGCGCCCATCGCGTCGACGAAGAAGAACAGGTGGCAGTCGCCCATCGCGCCGCGCAGCGTACGCCTGTCGGCCGCACTTGCCAACCGCGGCGAGGGTCCGCCCGGACGCGCCACCCGATGACGCCCCGGCTTGAGCCCCGGCACCCCGAGCGCACGATCGTCCGCTCGACGATGCGCTCATCCCCGCCAGCCACCGCAACTCCGACCGTCGCGGCGACAGCCGCGTCCGGCATGAGCGCGGGCGACGGCTTCCCGCGGGTCGCGGTCTGCGGCCATGTCCTGACCGTCTGCCGCATGGCCGACGTGCGCGGCATGCTGGCACGCGCCATCGCCGGAAGCGACGCGCCGATCGCCCTGGCGACGCTCAACCTCGATTTCCTGCGCCTGGCCGACGAGTCGCCACCGTTGCACGCGGCGCTCGCCGCTTTCACCCATCGTTTCGCCGACGGCTGGCCGGTCGTCGAGCTGGCGCGGCGCGCCGGCACCGTCCTGCCCGAACGCGTCACCGGTTCCGATCTGACACCGATGATCTGCGGCTGGGCGCGCGAGAGCGGGTGGAAGCTCGCCTTCGTCGGCGGGTCGCCGGCATGCGAGGCGGCGCTGGCGCAGCGCATGCCGCGCGACTTCCCGGGCGTGCTGGCTGGCCATTGGACGCCGAGCTACCGCGCCGGCGCCGACCTGCGCGATCCCGGATTGACGGCGGCGATCCGCGCCAGCGGCGCGCAGGTGCTGCTCGTCGCGCTGGGCTGCCCGAAGCAGGAATTCTGGATCCGCGACAACCTCGTCGCCTCGGGCGCGCGCGTCGCGATCGGCGTCGGCGCCAGCCTCGACTTCCTCGCCGGGACCCAGAGACGCGCGCCGCGCATGTGGCAGCGGCTCCGGCTCGAGTTCCTGTACCGCCTGCTGCGCGAGCCGCTCCGGCTCGGCGGCCGCTACTGGCGGGATTTCTGGTTCTACCGCCGTGCCAAGCGGCAGAGTGCACAGCGCGATGCCTGATCCCGTCAACGACGACTCCAACCTCGGCATCAACGGCTGGTACGATCCGCGCCGCCTGGTCTGGGCGCTCCTGCCGCGGCTCAAGCGCTGGCCGCCGATCCTCGCCGCCGCCGGCCTGATGCTCGGCTGCGCGATCGGCCTGATGATCGCCGTCTCGACGTGGAGCCTGAGCGCGACCCTGCGCCTAGTGCCGGCGGCGCAGTCGATGCACGTCGCCGAGAGCCTCGATCCCTACCAGGTGCCCGACTTCCATCCGGCGGAGGTGCAGAGCTGGTTCATGCGCACCACGATCTTCGAGAAGATGCAGGCCAACGAGCGCCACGAATCGGTCGACGAGCTGAAGGCGATGTTCACCGTCGACTTCGACCGCGAGGCGTCGCTCTTCCAGGCGTCCTTGTCCGGGGCGACGACCGCCAAGGACGCCGAACACCTGCTGACGCTGTTCTGCAACCTGGTCATCGAGGAGGCGCGCAAGCAGGTGCGCGAGCGCATCCGCGCCGACGACGATTACTACCGCCTGAAGGCGGCCGAGGAGCAGCGCCGCAACGATCTCGCGCGCAGCCGCCTCATCGATTTCCGCAAGGCCAACGCCTTCACGGATGTCGAGAACGAGTCGGCGCTGCGCAACCAGCGCCTGGCCGAGGCGCGGCAGATGCTGGCCAACGCCGAGGCGCGCGGCGAGGCGTTGCGCACGCGCAAGGAGGCGATCCTCGCCCTGAAAGCCGAGACGCCCGCCGAGATCGCCGGCGGCCGTTCGCTGCGGACGTCCGCCGAGGAGCGTCGCGAGCAGCTGCGGACCGAGGAGCGGCGCCTGGCCGCCGTGTACACCGACATGAACCCGCACCTGGTCGCCGTGCGCGCCGAATTGTCCGTGCTCGACGCCGCGCCGACCGTCGAGCAGGCCGCGCGTCCGGATGCGATGATGCCCAATCCGGTCGCTGGCATGCTCGATCAGCAGCTGACCCAGATCGCGCTCGACGAGCCGATGGTGGCCAAGGAACTCGAGGTCGCGCGTCAGCGGCTGGCCGAGGCCGAGGAACTGGTCGGCGCGCTGCCGCCGCTGGCCTCGCAGTTCCAGCGCCTGGCGGCCGACAGCGAGGCGACCGCGGCATTGACCAGGCGCCTCCAGGCGCGTCTCGCCGAGATCGAGATCGTGCACGGCCTGCAGGGTGGCCAGCTCCAGATGTCGGATGCGCCGAACGCCGCCTACGCGCGGCAACGCTCGAAGGCGCTGAAGGTCGGCCTCGCCGGGCTGGCGGGCGCGTTCGTCGGCTTCGGCATCGGCTGCCTGGTCGCGCTCGGCCAGGTGCTGGTCGATCCGTTCCTGCGCAACCTGACCGATCTCCGGCTGGTGCTGCGCGCGCAGCGAGCCGAGCGCCTGCCGGTGCCGGCGACGGCGATCGGCGAGCACCGCCTGTGGCTGCAGCGCCTGTCCGAGCACGTCACCGGCAGCGCCAAGTCGGCGCTGCTGATCCCGTCGGGCAACGCGCGCGACAGCGCCCTGATCGCGCGCGCGCTGGCGGAGCAGGTCGCGCGCTCGGGGCTCAAGACCCTGCTGGTCGCCGACGCCGGCCTGCTCGGCCTGGCGCCGGGCAAGGGCCTGTCGCATGTGCTCGACCGCGAGCTGCATCCGGAGCAGGCGCTTGTCGAGCTCGATCAGCGCCTGTCGCTGCTCGCCGTCGGCGATCTCCCCCGCGTCCTCGACCAGGTGCCCTCGGGCCATGTCGAACGGCTCATCGGCGAGCTCGCCAGCCACTTCGACTTCATGCTGGTGGCGCCGCCCGCCGCCGAGATCGCCCTCGTGCGCCGCCTGACCAATGCCCTGGCCGGCGTCATCGTCGTGGTCAGCCGCGATGGCATGCCGCGGGCGTTGGCCGAGGAGATTGCGCGCCTCGAGCGGCCCGTCATCCAGGCGTTGCTGGCGGACTGATGCGATCGCGCTGCTGCCTGCTCGTCGCCATCCTGGCGCTCGCATCCTCGGGCTGCCTGCCGCGCTGGGGCAGGGGCGCGACGCACCACGACTCGCAGCGAGCCGAGAGCCAGCTGCTCGCCGATGGCCAATCCGGCGAGGTGGTCTTCGAACCGCCGGCCGACGAGCCGCCGGCGATCCTCGACGAGTACCGCTTCGCGCCCGGCGACCGCGTCGATCTCAAGCTCTACGGCCAGAGCGAGTACGACCAGCCCGACACGGTCGTCGATCCCGACGGCAACGTGCACTTCTCGATCGCGCGCAACATCCCGGCCGCCGGACGCACCGTGACCGAGCTGCGCGGCGAACTCGAACGGCGCATGTCGGAGCTCGTGCTGAAGCCGCGCGCCGTTGTCCAGCCGCGGACGACCGTCGGGCATCGCTATTACGTGCTCGGCACCGTCGCCCAGCAGGGACCCTTCCCGATCGACGGTCCGGTGCGCGTGCTCGACGCCATCGCCCGCGCGGGGGGCATCGCGACCGGTCTGCAGGACAACGCGACGGTCGAGATCGCCGATTTCGCGCGATCGGTGCTGGTGCGGCGCGGCGACCTGCTGGCGATCGATTTCCAGGCCCTCATCCAGACCGGCGATCTGCGCTACAACATCATGCTGCATCCGGGCGACATGATGATCTTCCCGAGCACCGTCGCCGGCGAGATCTTCGTGCTCGGCGCCGTTCCCAACCAGGGCGCACAGCCGTACGCCCCCGATCTCACCGTCGTCGGCCTGCTGACGCGGCGCGGCGGCGTGCTCGAGCGCGCCTACCGCCGCCAGATCGCCGTGCTGCGCGGCAGCCTGGTCCGGCCGCGGATCTACCTGGTCGACATCGACGACGTGCTCTCGGCGCGGAGCAAGGATTTCCGCATCGAGCCGGGCGACATCCTCTACGTGCCCGACCGTCCCTTCCAGTACCTGCGCGAACTGGCGCTGGCGGCGACCCGGGCGTTCGTCGGCGTGCTCGGCGCCCGCGCCGGGGGCCAGGCGGCGGACGAGCTGTTTGGCTTCTGACGCCGCGCGACCGCTGCCGGTCCGCCTGATCGCCACCATGATCCAGGGCGGGCGTGGCGGGATCTACCGCTACGTCATCGAACTCGCGCGGCGCCTGGCCGCGATGCCCGGCATCGCGCTCAGCCTCGACTGCGTCCGCGGCGACGAGCACCTGCTCGGCGGGCTGGCCCTGCGCCCGGTGTCGCGCTGGGCGCGTGCCGGCGCGTGCGACCTGGCGCGCGTGCAGCTGGCCACGCGCGCGCCGGCGGGCGGCGTGCTGCATGCGCCGAGCTATCGGCGCGTGCCCTGGCGCGCCGGCGGCGCGTGCGTCGCCACGGTGCACGACCTGGCGCCGTTGCACATGCCGGAGAAGTACGGCTTCCTGCGCCACCAGTTCCTCAAGCGCCTCGTGCCGGTCGCACTGCGTCGCTGCGACCGCATCCTGACCGTGACCGAGCACACCAAGGCCGACCTGGTCGACGCCTTCGCCATCGATCCGCAACGCATCGTGGTCACGCCCAACGGCATCGACCATGCGCGCCTGCGGCCGGGCGACCGGGCCGCGGCGCTCGCGGCGCTGCGTACCTGGAAGCCGCAGCTCGCCGAGGACTTCGTGCTCTACGCCTCGCGCATCGAACACCCGGGGAAGGGCCACGTCGCGCTGCTCGACGCGTGGGCCCGCCTCGCCGCGCCTGGTCGCGACCTGCCCCAGCTGGTCTTCGCCGGCGCCGCCGTCGAGCGGGCCGACGAGGTCTTCGCCCATGCGGCCGCCCTCGGGCTGAAGCCGCTGCACGTCGGATTCGTGCCCGAGGCGCTGCTGCCCGAGATCTACCGCGCCTGCCGGCTGTTCGTCTTCCCCAGCCGCTACGAGGGTTTCGGCCTGCCGCCGGTGGAGGCGATGGCCTGCGGCGCAGCGGTGGCGTCCAGCCGCGCCGGCGCCTTGGCCGAGACCGCAGGCCCGGCGGCGGTGCTCGATCCCGACGATCCGGAGCAGATGGCCGCGACCATAGGCCGCCTGATCGACGATGGCGACGAGCGCGCGCGGCTGGCGGGCGCCGGCATCGCCTGGGCGGCGCGCTTCGACTGGGATGCGACCGCGCGCGCGACCGCGGACGTGTATCGGTCGGTCGCGTGATCCGCCGGCTTGCCATGCTGGTCACCGGTCGAACAACGACGCGATGACGCAGCGGACCGCACAGGCCAGCCTCGCGGCGGTCATCCGCTTCCGCGATTCGGAGAAGACGCTCCCGAGCGTGCTCGCCGCGCTCGACGCGCAGACCCGGCGTCCCGATGTGATCGTCGGCATCGACAACGGCAGCCGCGACGGATCGCGGCAGATGCTGATCGACCACGGCGCGACGGTGATCGATTGGACCGAGCCGTACCACGTCTCGCGGGTCCTGAACGCCGGCATCGCCGCCTGCGCCAGCGATCTCGTGCTGATCGTCAGCTCGCACACCGTGCTGGAGGATCCCGGCACCGTCGCGCGCTACGTCGCGACCATGGCCGACGCCGACGTCGCCTGCGTCAGCGCGCGGCCGCCAGGGTATGCGCGCCTGCCCGAGTCGATCGACTGGGAGACCGTCGCGCGCAACGGCCTGACCTACTGCTCGATCTACTCGAACAGCCACGGCATGATCCGCCGCGCCTTCTGGGCCGAGCTGCCGTTCGACGATCGCCTCGGGGTCGCCGCCGAGGACTACTGCTGGGCCCTGGAGCAGCTCAAGCGCGGCCGCCGCGTCGCGATGCTGCCGGTGTCCTACCGCTACCTCAAACGCGGCCGCGCGCCGCATGCGGCCACGCTGCGTGCGGTGCTGGCGGTCGGGCGCCATTTTGGCCTGCCCATGGGCTGGCTCGGGGTGAAGCGGACCGCGTTGGCCGCGGCGCTCGCCCTGGTGCGCGTCGTCGGCACGGCCGGGCGATCGGCTGCGCAGCGCGACGACCTGGCCAAGCACCTCGGCCACCTCCGCGGGTGGTGGCGCTGGCGCCGGCACGATCCCTTCCGCGCGCGGCGCTGAGCCGCCGCCCCGGTCGCAGGCGATCACGTCGGCTGCCGTGGCCGATCGGCGGGGACGGCGGCCCGTCTAGGCGGAGGCGCGTTGTTCCTCGGGCTCGACCGGCGCCGGGACGACTGGCGGCCTGGGCGTGGGGATGAACCGCTTCAACGACAGGATGGGCGACTCGAAGAACCGCCAGCTCACCGCGGCTATCGCGACCGACAGCGCGACCATCAGCGGGAAGAACACGAACTGCCAGCCGATGCCGTTGCCGATCCTCGGCGCCAAGTTGGTGTCCCAGCGGTGGCCGCACCAGCCCATCAACGGCGCGTGCATCAGGTAGATAGCGTAGCTGTAGGTGCCGAGCATCACCAGCGGCCGGGCGCACAGCAGGCGTTGCAGGCGCGGCGCCGCGCCGGGCATCGCCGCGAGCAGCACGGCCGCCGCGCTCACGACGGCGATCGCCGCGAAGCCGCCGATCATCCAGCGGCCGCGCACGCCGAACGCGAGCATCGCCGCCAGCAGCAGCGGGCCTCCGGCGAAGAACACCAGCCGGGCGACGCGCTGCAGGCCGGCCTTGGTTACGCGTTCGCTGCGCACGAGCGCCGCGCACGCGGCGCCGATGGCCAGGCCATCGAGGCGCGCGGGGGTGAACACGTACAACGACAGCCACTCGCTGCCGTTGGCGAACATCGTCGCGCGACAGGTGATCGAGACGCCGACCAGCACCACGCACGCGGCGACCAGCGCCCGGCCGCGCAGGAACGCGATCGTCATCGGCCAGACCAGGTAGAACTGCTCTTCGATCGCCAGGGACCAGGAGTGCAGCACGCCGATGGGCGTGAAGTACCACCGCCCTTCGCTCGCGATCAGCCAGTTCTGCAGATGCGTCCAGAACCAGCCCTGATTGCCCTCCAGCCAGACCTGCGCCGGCGCCTGCGGGGCGACCACGTGGCCGCCGACCAGGGCGATCGCCAGGAACGCGTAGTAGAGCGGGAATATGCGCAGGATGCGCCGGGCGTAGAAGGCCCGGATCCAGCCAGGACGATCCCGACTATCGAGCAGGATCCCCGTGATCAGGAAGCCGGACAGCGCGAAGAACAGATCGACGCCGGTCGTCCCGATCTGGGACGCGTGCACGATCGCGGCGGTCAGCGCATCGTCGCCGGCGTGCGGGCCGCTGTTGATCGAATGGACCACCAGGACCAGCGTCACGGCGATGCCGCGCAGCCCGTCCAGCGCCCCGATGCGGTGGTGCGCACCGGGCGCGTCGGCGGGCGCGGCGGCAGGTTGGTCGGCGCGATTCATCGTCCGATCCCGGGGGGAGGCGTGGTGCGAAGCACGGGCTTTCCATCCGACCGATCCGGACTCGGCGGAGGCCATCGGCGGGCGCGCTCGGTTCATGCCGCTGACGGTCTGGCATGAGGCGAGTCTATATAGCTCATGGGCATCGCCGATGCCACCGGCGATCCAACCGTTGCGGCGGCGACCCGCCGCCGAGAGCTCCAGACGATTCAGCGCGGTCGGAGACGGCGCAGCCATCCGCGCGCGCGCTCCCGCTCCGCATCGATCATGCCGAGGAACCACCAGCCCGGCGTCATCGCCGCGGCGACGACGCCGCAGCCAGCGAGGAAGTTCCACATCGGGTCGGCGATCGGCCGCGTCGTCCACCAGGCGATGGCGACCAGCCACGCGCCGGCCGCGCCGGCGAGGCCGCGCGCGGTCTGCGCGGCCATCTCCTGCCAGGCCACGCCGTACAGCCGGTGCAGGAGGACTGGGATGATGACCAGGTTGAGCGCGACGGCGGGGACGAGGCTGCCGATCGCGGCGCCGACGATGCTCTCGAGCGAGAGCAGCAGCACGACGGTGAGGGTGAGCTTGACAACCGCCTCGCCGAGCGTGCAGGAGAGCGCGAGGCGGTGATGGCCGGTCATCAGCAGCACCTCGCGGCTGCACGATGATCCGAGCACGCTGCTGGCGACGGACGCGAGCAGCAGCCACGCGACCATCATGGCATCGGCCGCGATGGGCGCGCTGCCGCTGAGCACGCGCAGGGCGCCGCCCAGGTCCAGCACCAGCGGCGCGAGCAGCGAAGCGCCGATCATCACCGCCCACCGCTGGCTGGTCAGCAGCACCCGCGCCAGGACCGCGCGGCGCGCCTGCGCGTCCGCGGCCTGCGCGTCGAGCTGGGCCGAGGCCGGCGCCAGCACCGCCTGCAGCTGCTGCTGCGTCAGCAGGCCATAGGTCTCGGCGAGGCGCTGTCCCGGCGCGAACCCCGCCACCGCCGACAGCGACACGACGTTGCTGATCAGCACGGCGTCCACGCGCGAGAGGATCTGGCCGCAGATCCCGTTCAGGTAGATGAAGGCGCTGAACGAGCCGAGGCCGGTGACATCGCTCCAGGCGAAGCGGCGCGGATCGGGCCGGAGCATGGGTTGGCGCAAAGCGATCAGCGTGACCACGACCATCGGCGCGAGGCTCGTGGCGACCGCGACGATCATGAATTCCATGATGCCCCAGCCGGCGGCGCTGCCCCAGGCGATCAACCCCGCCTGCGCCAGCAGCGCGACGATGTCGCACGCGTTGCTGACGTGCGCGCGTTGCTGGGCGCGCAGCGCCTCGCGGAAGATGCCGAACGGATAGCTGAGCAGCATCCCGACCGCGAACAGCCCGGCGACCCTGGTTAGGTGTTCGCGGTGGCCGGGGTCGGTGATGCGGTTGCGGTCGAGCAGGTGGTCGACCAGGTGGTGCCCGCCGAGGAACAGGGCGGCGCCGATGAGCAGCGTCATGACGACGGTCAGCCAGAAGACCCCGGTCACGGCCGAGTTGGCCGCTTGGCGCTCCTCGGCAGTCGGACGACCCGCCGCGCGCGCGACCGCCTTGCCGACCGCGCCGCCGAGGCCGAAGTCCACAAGCACCATGAAGCCGAACGTCGCCCACAGCACGAACCAGAAGCCGAACTCCTGCGCACCGAGCGTGGTGAACAGCAGGCGGAAGGTGATCAGGCCGCAGACCGCCCGGCAAATGACCTTGAGGTAGCCGCTGGCCAGGCTGACCAGCACGCCGCGCACGAAGCTCATGATCCGGTCACCCGCCCGCCGGCGGGCTGCGCGGCGCGCCCCCAGCAACACCGTCGATGGTGGTCCGAGCGGGCATCGCGAGAGTGTCCACGCTTCCGCCGGAGCGCCACACCGGCCGTGCTTGCCCGCTCGGGGTCGGCGCGTTCAGTGTAGCCGGCATGGTCGCGTATCCTCGCCCGCGTCGGAAGCCCGCATCCCCGACCACGCGGTCCGAAGCGGCGCCATGCGTCTGATCGTCGTCTCCAACCTCTATCCGCCGCACTTCCTCGGCGGCTACGAACTCTTGTGCGAGCAGGTCGTCGAGAGCCTGGTGCGGCGCGGGCACACCGTCGATGTGCTGACCTCGATCCACGGCGCGTCCGGCGTCGAGCGTCGCGGAACCGTCGAGGTCCACCGCATCCTCGATCTGCACCAGCCGTTCGGGCGGGCGCCGGTGCTCAGCCGCACGCGCGAGCTGG
>Ga0196963_10002526_pt1 | contig 10894 bp, 5 predicted proteins | sample S1_5metaG_FD_148600 | JGI IMG/M metagenome (GOLD analysis project Ga0196963, IMG submission 148600) | Soil microbial communities from Anza Borrego desert, Southern California, United States - S1_5 | ecosystem: Environmental > Terrestrial > Soil > Desert | place: USA: California | collected... | reverse complement strand
GGTGGCGGACGGCGCTCGACGTCGCCGGCACGTTGACCATCGCCACCGGCCAGCTCGACGCGTCGGCCTCGAACCACAGCATCCGCTGCGCCTCGCTCAACCAGACCGGGGCGTCGACGACGCTGGTGCCGCGTTCCGGCTCGCTGGTGATGCGCGGCTCGAGCGGCGGCTCGATCCGCGCCACGACCACGCTCAACGCGCTGCGCGTCGAGGACCCGACCGAGACCGATCTGGTCGCCTACTGGAAGTTCGACGCGCAGACCGGGCTGACGGCGCGCGACTGGACCGGCAACGGCCACACCGCGACCCTCCGCGGAGGCTCGATGCGCTCGACGACGGTGTCGTCGTCGATCCTGTTCGACAACGGCGGCTCGGCGACCTTCGACGGGACGAACGATTTCGTCTCGGTGCCCTACGCCGCCGCGCTCAATCCGAGCTCCGCGATCACGGTCTCGGCGTGGATCAACGCGACCAGCGGCAACGGCTCCTACCGCACGATCGTCTCGCTGCCGTACGGCGCGACGTGGGCGTCGCCGTGGGCGGCGTACGCGCTGCGCCTGACCACGGGCAACAAGCTCGAGTGCTGGATCGACGACTACGTCGCCGCGAGCTCGGTCACCGGCGGGACGGACATCCTCGCGGGGACCGGCTGGCGCCACGTCGCCTTCACCTACGACGGCGCGACGATCACGCTCTACCGCAGCGGACTGGCATCGACGCCGAAGGCGTACGCGTCGCCGATCAACGCCTCGACGCGCGCGCTCGCGATCGGCACGAACAACACGACCTCGCCGAGCGAGTACTTCGTCGGCCAGATCGACGACGTGCGCATCTATTCGCGCGCGCTGACCGGCGCCGAGATCCGCAACCTCGCCAACGGCCGCTACGTCAACAGCGCCTCCGGCACCGCGAGCTGGACGCTCGCCGCCAACCTCGCGACGACATCGCTGGGCATCGATGCGGGCGTCTTCAACGCCAACGGCTTCTCCACCACCGTCACCAACCTGTTCACGCTCCAGCAGGGGCAGGGCACCTACATCGCCGGATCGGGCACCCAGACCTTCGACGGCGGGCTAACGGTGTCCGGCTCGACCTTCACCGGCGGCTCGGGAACGATCGACATCAACGGATCGTTCAGCCAACCGGCCACGGTCGATGCCAACGGCGCGGTCGCGCAGTCGGGCGGCTCCGTGACCCTGTCATCGGGCACCACGACGCTGACCGGCAGCTTCACCCGGGCGTCGTCCGGGACGCTCGCGCACAACGGCGGGACCATGGTGTTCGACGGCGCCGCCGCCGGTCAGGGCATCACCAGCGGTGGCGGGACGCTCAACGAGGTGCAGATCACCGGCGCCGGCGGCTGGACGATCAACGACCCGTTCGCCGCCGCCGGCTCGCTGACCATGACCAACGGCGCGTGGACCCAGGCGGCCACCGGCTCGATCGCCGTCGGCGGCGCCTGGAACCACAGCGCCGGGACGTTCACCGGCAACACCACCGGCAGCGCGGCCGAGATGATGCGCATCGGCGGCGCCTTCGCGCTCAGCGGCACCGCGTCGTTCACCAGCACGCGCTCCTCGCTGGTGGTCGGCGGCGACTTCACGGTCAGCGGCGGCACCTTCACCCACAACTCGGGGACGGTGCTCATGAAGTCGGCGACCAGCCGGACGCTGACCTGCTCCCAGCCGCTCGGCCACGTCGCCTTCAGCGACGGGCTGGTGTCGCAGTGGCGCTTCGAGGAGGGGGCGACCGCGGCGCTCGACGCATCGGGCTACGGCCACACCGCGACCTGGTTCAACGGACCGGCCCCGACGACGACGGTGAAGCCGACCATCGCCAGCGACAACGCGCGCGCGCTCACCTTCGATGGCAGCGACGACTACCTCAACGTCGCCGACGGCCCAGAATTCAAGCCGACCGACAAGCTGACGGTCGCGACCTGGTGGCGCAAACCCGCCGCCGGCGCCTCGTTCACCGACGAGGGCGGCATCTTCGGCCGCCAGAGCGGCACCAGCACGCGCGGCTGGTCGCTGCACGAGCAGAACGTGGAGGGAAACCTCATATTCCGCGTCAACCACACGATGAGCTCGGGCATGAACGTCTCGTTCGGCGGGCTGACTCGCGACACCTGGCATCACGTGGCGGTGACCTTCAACTCGACGCTGCTCACCGCCTACCTCGATGGGAAGCAGGTCTCGACCAATGCCATCGCCGCGGGCACGGTGGTCAATCCGGCGACCGGAGTCCTCTGGATCGGGCGCCAGACGCTGTACGGGTCCGGGTACGCGCCGAAGTTCGGCGGCGCGCTCGACGACCTGCGCTTCTATGATCGCGACCTGCCCGCCGCCGACATCAAGCGCCTGGCCGCCGGACGCGAGACCGCCAGCAGCATCGCCACGTTCACCCTCGCAACGGACCTCACGCTCGCCGGAGGCCTGACCATCGGCAGCGGCACGCTCGACATGAACAGCCGCGCGGTCGGCCTGGCCGGCGACTGGCGCTGCGGCGGCGTGCTCGTCCCCGGGACCTCGACCGTCACCTTCAACGGCGCGGCCACGACCACGACCATCACCTGCGGCGGGCAGTCGTTCGCCAACGTCGTCATCGCCGGCGCGGGCAGCACCTACACCTGCAGCGACGCGTTCCGCGCCACCGGCACCTTCACCCAGAGCGCCGGGACGTTCGTCGGCAACGCCCGCCCGACCACCGTCGGCGGCAGCATGAGCTTCAACGCCGGCACCTACCAGGCGACCACCGACATCACGACCTGCGGCGGCGACTTCAGCGACGCGGGCGGCGGCCTGTTCGTCGCCAACCCCGGCGTCGTCCGCCTCACGGCGTCGTCGGCGAAGACCCTGAACATGACCGACGCGTTCAACCACCTGTGGGTCGGTAGCGGCGGCGACAGCGGCATGGTCGCGCGTTTCCGCCTCGACGAGGCGCAGCCCGGATCGGTGGTCGACGACGTCAGCGCCATCGTCGGCACGTGCTACGGCACGCCGACGGTGTCGTCCTCGCTGACCTACACCGTGGCGCCGAATCCGTACGGCCTCGACTTCACCGGCGCGGAATCGGGCACCAACATGGACTACGTCCAGATCGCCACCGGCAGCGCGCTCGACACGGTCCAGAACAACGACTACTCGATCAGCGCCTGGTTCAAGCCGCGCAGCATCCCGCCGGAGGCCGGCACGCAGAATCGCGCGTGCTACGGCGTGGCGACGAAGACCGGCCAGCACATCGGCCTGTTCTTCTCCGCCGACGGCCGCTTCGGGATGGGAGCGCGGTTGACCGGCGGCGTGAACGTCGATGCGACGTCCGGGCCGACCTACGCGGCGGGCTCGTGGTACCACCTGTGCGGCGTCTTCGACCGCACCAACGGCACGACCGCGCTCTACGTCGATGGCGTCCGCGTGGGCAGCACCGCGTTCACCGCCGGCACCGCGGCGCACGCCATCTACGACGCGGTGCCCTGGCGCTTCGGCATCGCCAATCCCAGCGCGGTCGGCGAGGATCAGATGTGGCCGGCCGACGGCTTCATCGACGACGTCCGCTTCTACAGCCGGGCGTTGGCCGCGTCCGAGGCCCGGACGCTGGCCTATGGCGGCATCGACGCCGCCGCCGGCACCGCGACCATCAGCCTCGCCGCCCCGCTCGACGTCAACGGCGACGTCGTCCTGGCGGCTGGGACGCTTTCGGCCGGCGTCCACCAGATCAACGCCGCGGCGAGCTGGCGCAACTTCCTCGGCACCGCGGCGTTCGACGGCGGCAGCGCGACGGTGGTCCTCGACGGCGCCAGCCAGCAGCTCTACGGCTCGACCACCTTCAATGGCCTCACCAAGTCGGTTGCCAGCGCCGCGACCCTCACCTTCCCGGTCAGCGAGTGCCAGACCTTCACCGGCACGCTGACGCTCAACGGCGCGTTGGGGCAGCTGCTGAGCATCGTCTCCTCGACCAGCGGGGTGCAGGCGACCATCAAGCCGGCGGGAGCGCGCGCGTGCTCGTACCTGTCGGTCAAGGACTCGCGCAACTTCCTGCAGCCGGTCATCAACCCGACGGACTCGACCAATGCGGGCAACACGCGCTGGTGGTTCGGGCCTGCGCAGGGGTCCGGCAACCCGATGGTCGGCGCGCCCGCCGTCCAGTGAGGCTCCCCGCGATCGCCGCCTCGTCGAGCACGATGGCCGCCGCCGAGGACGACGCGCGGACCTCGGCGCTTGCGCCGATCGCTCGCCGATTTGCACGGATCGCAAAGCGTGACGCATCCGGGCGGCGCGGCGATGGACGAACGTACTGCCTGTGAAACCCGCCCGCGTTCCGGCAGGGCCCGAGCAGACGACGCTGGGGGCTCTGGAGTCCCGATGGCCACGTCCCGATGGACGGCACGCGTCGATCACGCGCTGACGCACACCCTGCCCGCGGAGGACCTCGGCTGGCGCGGGCTGCTGCCCCGACCGGTCCTGGCCGATACCGCCGATGCCGACGCGGTGCGCGTGACGCTGCGCACCCGGCGCAGCGACGGCGGGATCGTCGCCCAGGCGGTCGTCACCAACCGCGGACGGCGCCGGCTGCGCGTGCGCGCGATCCGCTGGGTCCGCGATCTGCGCAGCGTCGAGGGCGGGCAGGCGCTGCGCTTCCCGCGCGCCGAGCGTCCGTGGTACTTCGCGACCGAGAACTTCCGCGGCGACTTCTACGGCACCGGGACGACGCGCGGCGACTGCTTCTTCAAGCCGATGCCGAACGAGACGGTGGTGCTCGGCATGTCCGAGGACGCGGTCTTCCCCGGGCTATTCGTCGGCAGCGCGACGCGCCAGCGCGGCCTGTTCTGCGCGGCGGCGTCGCGCGAGCGCCTCCACACCGCCTTCCGGCTGTACGGCGGCGACGGCGGCGGCTGGAACTTCGAGATCGAGGAGCAGCCGACCGGCGTCGATGCGCTGACCATCGCGCCGGGCGCGTCATTGCGCGGCGAGATGCTGTTCTTCGCCATCGTCGATACCGCGGATCCGCAGCTCGCGACCGACGGCTACTACCGCCTGCTCGAGCGCGACGGCGCCTTCGCCCGCCGTCGCCACAATCCGCTGCCGCGGCAGCGCATCTGGGGCAGCTGGAACTTCGGCCTCTACCAGAACATCGACGAGGAGGTGATCGCCCGCCAGCTGCCGCTGCTGCGCGAGCGTTTCCCCAGCGTGCGCTTCGTGCAGGTCGACGACGGCTACCAGCGCTGGCATCCGACCGGCCAGCGGGCGCAGATCGACTTCCTGTACGGCGCCGCCGCCGGCTACGACGAGAAGAAGTTCCCGTCGGGACCGTCGGCGCTCGTCCGTCGCATCAAAGCCGCCGGACTGCGGCCGGCGACGTGGCTCGGCCTGTGGTGCGGCGACACGTCGCCGATGGTCGCCGATCATCCCGATTGGGTGCTGCGCGACGATCTCGGTCGACCGGTCTCGTTCTTCTCGACGGCCATGGGCGGGAAGCCGGGGGTCGGCCTCGCGGTGCTCGATCCGTCGGTGCCCGGCTTCCGCCGCTACATCGAGCGCATGTGCGCGACGATGTTCGGCAGGTGGGGGTTCGAAGGCGTGAAGCTCGACTTCTACTCATTCGCGTTCCAGCACCGGCGCGTCCGCTTCCGCAACGGCGGCACGTCCGCCGAGCACTACGCGTGGCTGGTCGACACCTTCCGCCGCTGGCTGCCGCGCGACGGCTTCCTCGGTCTGTGCAGCGCGACCGGCACCGGCACCCCGTTCACCGGCGGGGCCGACTACTTCCGCACCGCCGAGGACATCAGCGACGGCGACTGGGAGATGGCGCGGCGCATCGCCCTGTGGTCGGTGAATACCGGCATGCTGCTGCGGCGCGCGCCGGCGATGCCGAACATCGATTCGATCGGCTGGAGCGAGCGGTTCGGCGAGATCGAGTGGCGCAGCTTCCTCGACCTGTGCGTGATGACCGGCGGCGTGGTCGAGATCGCCGGCGACCTCGCGCGGCTGCCGATCGGACGCGTGGCGCGGATGAATCGCGTGCTCGAGCTCTCCGACCACACGCGCCTGCGGCGCTGCCTCGACATCCCGGTCGGCCCGATCGCGTCGCCGCCGACGTGGTGGATCGCGGAAGGGCGGCGCGATACGCTGGTTGGCGTCTTCAACTGGAGCGACCGCGCGCGGGCGATCGCGACCGAGCCGTTCGCGCGCGCCGGCGGCGACGAACGCCGGCTGAAACCGGTGTGGGAGGACTCGCCGCTCCCGGGCGGCGGCTCGATCCGCCTTCCCGCGCACGGTTCGGCGATCTACCGCCATCCGCGTCTGCGCCGTTGAGGCGCCGACTCAGGCCGTCGCCGCCCCGATCGCCTCGTTCCAGCGCTCGCAGCCGCGGAACGGCAGGTGCTCGCCCGCGACGTACGTCGGCCGGCGCGCGTACGTGTTGATGCCCGCCACCGGCCGACCGCGCAGCAGGAACGCGCACGGCCACGGCGTCGCGGAGACGATGCGCGTGCTGGTCGGGATGTAGCGGATGGTCAGCCCGCGGCGCCAGCGCGGCGAGGCGTTGGCGTTCGAGCCGTGCACCAGGTTGGGATGGTGGATCGACACGTCGCCCGCGGCGAGCACCACGTCGACCGCGCGCGACTCGTCGACCAGCGCGTCGTCCATGCCCGAGCCCAGCACGTTGGCGACCTCGCTGCGCGGCTTCATCTCCTCGAGCGCGCTGTGCTGCGTGCCCGGCACGACGCGCATGCAGCCGTTCTCCGGCGTCGCGTCGTCGAGCGCGAGCCACAGGGTCACCACGCGCATCGGATCGAGCGGCCAGTAGCTGCCGTCCTGGTGCCAGAGCACGGCTTGGCCGTCGCGCGGCGGCTTGGCGATGTAGTGCGACGCGAACAGCGCGATGTCCGGCCCGATGAACTGCTGCGCGACGTCGAGCAGGCGCGGATCGCTGATCAGGCGCACCCAGAACGGATCGCTGCCGACCAGCGTGTGGCCGAGGTGCTCGGGCCGCACGTCCGGGTGGCGGCGCGTCAGCCAGGCGACGTGCTCGCGGCCCTCCTCGACCAGCCCCTGGTCGATCACCTGGCGCGCGATGACGTGGCCGTCGCGCTCGAAGCGCGCGACGAGATCGGAGGAGACGGCGCTGGCGGTGGCCATGGTCAGTCCTGAGGTGGTCCGTCATCGTACGCAGCGCGGCCCGCGGCTGCCATTGTCGATAACAAGCGGCGCTTACGCCGTGTTGATGCGGCGCGCGCGGCGAGCGCATGAGCCGCGCCGGGGACGGGCCCGAGCCGGCCGCCGGCGACCGTCTGCCGACGGCACCTGGCACAACGGTTGCGCGGCGCTGGCCGGAAACGCCGGCCGTCCGCGGCTCGGGCGTGTGCGCGGTCGCGGGCGGCGCACGATGGCGCACCATGAAGTCCTCCCTGCTCTCCCTTCTCTCCGCCATCGTCGCCGGCTCGCTCGTCGCGGGCGCCGCCGCCGCGGACGCGACCTTCGCGCCGCTCGCCGCCGCGGACGGCTCGTTCGACAGCGAACGCAACACCGGCGAGTGGTTCTGCCCGGACCTCGGCTCCGCCGCCGACATCGTGCCGCTGAAGACCAGGCGCTACGCGACGCGCGAGTCGGTCACCGGCGGCGTCGGCATGAAGCTGGTCTTCGATCCTGGCAGCACCGGCGTCATCGCCTACGAGAAGAACGGCGCCGTCCCGGATAGCGCCGGCATCACCTTCTACGCCAAGGCCTCCAAGCCGCTGCGCTTCCGCGTCTGCACCAACAAGAACCAGCAGGTGACCAGCTCGGTCGCGGTCACGACCGAGTGGGCGAAGCACGACATCCCGTGGAGCCAGATCCCGACCGACGGCATGTGGCAGCTGATCTTCCAGGTCGTCGATCCGATCACCGAGCGCACGACGCTGTACATCGACCGCATCGGCACCGAGGGCCCTGCCTTCGATCCCAAGCCGGCCATCGATCCGCGGACCGGCGCCGACCAGACGATCTCGTCCAAGGAGATCCTGCACGGCGCCGAGCACCTGGCGAAGACCCTGGCGCGGCTGAAGGCCAAGCAGCCGTTCAAGATCGTCGCGCTCGGCGACTCGATCAGCGCCGGCGCGCAGTCGAACCGCGGCACCTGGGGCGTGAAGATCGAGGACGGCGTGCCGTTCCGCTACTTCGGCCACGTCGCGCGCCTGCTCGAGCAGCACCACGGCTACACCGGCATCACGCCGGTGGCGGTCGCGCACGGCGGCTGGACGACGAAGCAACTGCTGGCGATCGTCGACACCGAGCTCATGCCGCAGCTGACCGCCGACGACCTGGTCGTCCTGCAGTCCGGCGGCAACGACATCAACGGCGGCGCGACGCCGGCGCAGTGGAAGGCCGACCTCGCCGAGGTCATCGCCAAGGTGAAGACGAAGACCGATCAGATCCTGGTGGTCAGCACCGCCGTCTCGCATCCCGGTCCGGTCTACGACCAGGCCGAGGCGATCGGCGCGACCCTGCGCGAGATCGTCGCCGAGCACAAGGTCGGCGGCGCCGACGTGACGCGGCTGTTCACCTACCGCGGGCCGGAGTTCTCGAGCGGGCTGCTCGCCAACCCGTACCACCCCGACTTCATGGGCCACATCATGATCGGCCGGATGATCGCGCCGATCCTGACCGGGACGCACGTCGAGTTCCCCGAGGAGTAGCGGTCCGTCGCCCGCGGGGGTGGCTCGCCACCCCGGTGTCAGGATGCGATTCGGCGACCCGCGCCGCCCGGAATCGCCGCATGCTGCGGCATGCGATCCCTCCTGCCGATGCTCCTCCTCCTCTCGGCCGCCGGCGTGGAGACCACGCCGGTCTCCGTCCTGCGCGTCATCGACGGCGACTCGTTCGAGGTCGCCGGCGACCTCGGCGGGCTGCAGATCGCCTGCCGGGTCCGGTTGGCGTTCGTCGACTGCCCCGAGACCGTCGTCGCTGGCGGCGCCGCGATGCCGGAGGCGCAGGACGCGCGGGACGCGCTGATGGTCCTGCTGCCGATCGGCACCCTGGTCACGCTGGCCGCTTCCGGCGAGCGCTTCGAGCGCGATGCCGCCGACCGCGTCGTGGCGCTGGTGACGGTCCGCGACGGCGGCGACGCGTCGACGACCGTCAACGCGCGGATGATCCTCGCCGGCTGGTCGCCGTACTGGCGCAAGGACGGCGACGCGCAGCCCGACCTGCACGCCAAGCTGCAGTCCGCCGAGGGCGAGGCCGAGAAGGCCAAGGCCGGATGCTGGGCCAACGCGCGGCAGTGGATGCTGGATTCGGCAAAGGCGCGCACCGCGCCGACGGCGAGCGAACGCGCGCCGCAGGCGCCGACCCCCTGACCAGCGCCGGGCGCGTCAGGGGCGCGGGGCGCGCGCGAACACCAGCAGGGCGATGGCGACCGCCGCCGACGCCATGCCGCCGGCGCCGCAGCCGACGTCGCTGCTGCGGTTCGACGGCGCGGTCGATCCGGTCGATCCCCCCGTCGCGCCGCCCGTGGACGTGCCGGTGCCGCCCGTCGTGCCGCCCCCGGTGGTGCCCGGAACGGCGGCGCCCACCGCGTCGATGACGAAGACGTTGAAAGCCCGTCCGGTCCGCTCGCCGGGCTCGAGCGCGCCGGCGTGGCCGATCGGCTCGACCGCGTCCATCCCGGTCATCGGCAGCATCAGCGGGGTGCCGCGGTACGTCCCCGACAGCACGGGCGCGCCGAACCAGTCCTGCGCGTTGCGGACGATGAACTCCGTGCCGCTGCCGAACACCGTCCCGACGTCCACCGCGACACGGTCGGCGCCGCCCCAGTTGAAGACCGTGATGTGCGCGCGTCCCGGCTGGTGCGCGTTCGGCCGGACGAAGACGTCCGCGCCGGAGGTCGGATCGCCGCGGAAGGTGTTGTCGGGATAGAGCGCGGGATCGCCGGCTCCGTCCAGCGGTCCGATGAACGTGTTGCCGGTGATGACGATCGGATTCCACGCGGTCGCGAAGCGCGTCCGTCCGCGCAGGAAGTTGCCGCGCAGGGTCGCGTCGAGGCTGTCGGCGCCGTAGCCGAGCTGGATCGAGCGCTCGCCCGGCGCGAGCGCCCAGCCCAGGTTGTCCTCGATCACGATGCGCTCGGACGGCGTCTCGCCGCCGACCAGGACGTTGTCCTTGAAGTCGGAGACCTTCGACGCGGCGCCGTTGGCGAAGAACGTGTTGCCGCTGATCGTGAAGCCCTTGAGCAGGCCCTGCTGGCCGTAGCAGTGCACGCCGTACGAGAACGAGTTGAAGAAGATGTTGTCCCGCACGACCTGCGGCTGGTTCGGATCGCTGTTCTGCAGGTAGAAGGCGTGGCCGTGGCCGCGGTCGTCGGCGTCGTAGCCGTTGTTGTAGACGATGTTCCCGTAGAACAGCGCGTTGTGCGCGGCCGACGACGAGCCGAAGCCGCCGCCGGCGTTGTCGTGCACGATCAGGTTGATGAACGAGGCGTTGGCGACGTGGACGATCACCCCAGCCTGTCCGCGCAGGCGGCGATCGGCGACCGAGCTGGTCACCTCGAAGTCGCGGAACACCGCGTGCCCGCCGCCGTTGACCCACAGCGGCGCGGCGATCGTCCCGTTCCCGGCCAGGCGCGCCCACTCGCCCGGACGCGAACGCACGGTGATCGGCGCCGCGGCGGTGCCGGTCAGCGCGCTGGTGAACTGGCCCGCGTACGTGCCGCCGTGCAGCGAGATCGTGTCGCCGGGACGCACCGCCGCCGGGTGCTGGAGCGCCGTCTGCAGGTCCCACGGGCGCGCCGCGCTGCCATCGCCGCCGGCGGTGCCGGTGACGGCGACGTGGAACTCGGCGGCGGCCAGCGGCGGCAGCAGCACGGCCGCGACCAGCGCGGCCGCCGCGCGGGATACCCATCACGCGAGCGGGCCGGGCAGGCG
>Ga0196963_10002525_pt1 | contig 10896 bp, 9 predicted proteins | sample S1_5metaG_FD_148600 | JGI IMG/M metagenome (GOLD analysis project Ga0196963, IMG submission 148600) | Soil microbial communities from Anza Borrego desert, Southern California, United States - S1_5 | ecosystem: Environmental > Terrestrial > Soil > Desert | place: USA: California | collected... | reverse complement strand
TTGGCTCTCCTGCCCCAGCGGGCGGGGCGAAGCGCGCGGCGGGGGTGGGGCTGGCGGTTTTATGGGCGGGGTCGGGCGCGGGGCGGGGCGGGGGGTCTGCGGCGCGCGCGGGGCGGCGCGTTGGGGCGGGATGGGGCCGCGCGAAATTTTTGAACCGACGGATTAAGTCGCCCCGCGCGGCCGCCGATGCAATGGGCGGAGTCAGGAGAGAAGTGGCCGCGGCCGCCGTGAGTGAACGTCCCGTGCGGGGCGTCGCGACGGCCGGGCAGAGCAACCCCTCAATGGAGGCCTTATGGGCACCATTCTACCCGCCAAGCGGGTCGAGCGACTCCAGTTCGTCGAGAACCACGTCGCCGGCTGGCTCGCGGACGCGACCGACCTGGGGACGACGAGCGCCGCGATCACGGCCCTGCAAGGGCTGGCGACCAGCGCGCGGGCGGCGTTCAACGCCCAGCAGGTCGCGCTCGACCTGGCCCGGTCCCGGACCGGCGAGTTCGACGCGGCGATCGACCTCATGACGAAGGCGACGACCGACGTCCTCAAGCAGATCAAGGCCAAGGCCGCGATCGTCGGCGGCACGTCGATCTACACGATGGCCAACATCCCGATCCCGGCGACCCCGTCGCCGATGCCCCCGCCGGGCACGCCGACCGACTTCACGGTCGGACTCACGCAGGACGGCGCGCCCGTGCTCGGGTGGCGGTGCGCCAACCCGCGCGGCGGGGCCGGCGTCGTGTACACGGTCGCCCGCCGGATCGGCGACGAGGGCCAGCCGTACGTCGTCGTCGGCGCGACCGGCGTCCGGTCGTTCACCGACGAGGGCGTCCCGGCCGGCACGGTCAGCGTCACCTACCGGGTGATCGCGTTTAGGTCGACCGTCCACGGGCCCGCCGGCCTGTTCACCGTCCGCTTCGGCACCGCCGAGTCCGGCGCGGCCACGGCGTCGGTCGTCAGCGCGCCCAAGTTGGCCGCCTAACTCGACACAGAGGCACAGAAACACAGAGGTCGGGAGAGGAGAGAAAAGAGTTGTGCTCTTCTCCTCCGGCCCTCTGTGACTCTGTGTCTCTGTGTTTATGCATTTCTTCTGACTTCTGACCTCTGGGCCCTCCCATGGACCTCGTCTTCAACCTCCGCAGGCCGTCGCGCCGCCGGCCGGACCCGATCCCGCCGGTCGCCCCCCCTGCGCCGCCGCCCCCGCCGACACCACCCGTGCTGCTGACCGCGCGGTTCGATTCGATGCTGTTGCGGTTGACGCTGTGGTTCGACCGGAACGTGGATTCGTCCGCGGCGGACGTGGCGGCGTTTGTCGTCAATGACGGGCGGGATACGCAACAGTCGTATGTGGGGAGCGGGCCGGTGGGCCTGATCTCGGGGTCGGCGATCGAGATTCTGTTGACGGCCACGGGCGCGTACGAGGGATTGGGCGCGACGCTGGTCGTGTCGGGTGAGAACGGCGTCGTCTCGCAGGCGGAGGATGTGCCGTGGGCGGGCGTTGTGGGGGATGCGCTGCCGTACCCGAACTACCCGCCGGCCAACGTGACCGCCGCGGCGGGCGAGGGGAACGTGGCGACGTTGTGGTTCGACGCGCCCATTTGGTTAAACGGGACGGGTGGGGGCGGGCCGACGCCGGACGACAGCGTGAAGTTCGACGGCAACGTGCCGTTCTCGGTGATCCAGATCGGCGAGTACGCGCTGCAACTCATGGTCGGCGGGGCGCTCGGGCCGGGGTCGTCGTGGGCCATCGAACGCCAGCCGGCGTGGATCGGGGCGGACGTCGCGGCCCCGCAGGCGGGGGTGTTTACATAGCAGTGACAAGGAGACAGGGGGACAAGGGGAGAGTTTCACGAATGAACACGAATGGGCACGAATGGGGAGGGGAATCATTCGTGACGATTCGTGGTCATTCGTGAAACGACGTCTGCCGGCGCTCGGGTTGGCCTCCGGCGGCCCCCCAAGGGGGGGGCATGGGCAGGATGCCCATGCCACGGCGCGGGGGCAGGCGGTCCTTGACGCTCGGGGCCGGATTCCTCGGAGTACCTCGGAATGACAACGGGGACGGGGCGCGCGAGGAATGCGCCCGTTCTCCTGCGGAGACCATTCGGCCACGGATGACACTGATGGCCACAGATGAATTGCGTTTTCATCTGTGGCCATCGGTGAGCATCGGTGGCTGATTCTCTTCTGCTTCCGCCGTGGCCCCGTGCCCCTGTGGCGAACCGTGACTAGTACTTGAACCCGATCCCGATCCCGCCCCAGATCTGCTTGTCGGCCCGGAGTTCGCTGCCGGTGCGGTCGGTGTAGAAGACGTACGCCTCGAGCGACCACGTGCCGAAGCGGGTCGAGGGGACGTCGAACAGGCGGTTGAGCGAGTAGTTGGCGATCATCCCGACCTGGTAGTGCTGCAGCCCGCTGTCCTTCCCGCCGGCCTGCCGGGCGAAGAACGCGTTGTCCAGGACGTAGGCGATGTGGCCGACGCCGGACAGGGTGAGGCCGGTGCCCTCGAACTCGAAGTCGTGCCGCAAACCGGCCTCGGCGTACCACCCCTCGTACTTGTCGTAGTCGTAGGCGACCATCACGTACGGGGTGAGGATCTTGCGGTCCGTCTTCCACAGCCACGAGTCGTCGAACGAGATCCGGCCGTACACCTCGCCGGTGTTGTCCTCGTCGCGCTCGGGGTAGATGTAGGTGATGTTGCCGACCTCGACGTCGAACGGGCGGAGGTTCCAGGTGAACCCGAAGAACGGGCGGATCTCCTGGAAGCGGCTGATCGGGTCCGCGTCGTACACGTTGACGAACGCGCCGACGAACGGGTGGGGGAGCTTGCCGAGGTCGAACGTCATCCGCCCCTCGAACTGGAGGTTGGGGGCGTCCTCCTTGCCGCCGACCTCGGACCGGTCCACGCCGCGGTAGACGTAGTCGGACGTGTAGCGGAACGTGAGGTCGAAGTTGACGCCGCCGGCGTTGAACCCGTCCTCGTCCCCGCGGGGCGCGGCGGGCGGCGCGTAGACGCTCTGGTCGGACGGGAGCAGCGCGAGCTTGCGCACGGGGTCTTCCCCGCGCGGCGGCGTCGCCGGGACGCGCGGCTCCTCGAGCGTGAGCTCGTCGCGGACGAACGGTTCGTCCGCCCGCGCGGCGGCGGTCGCCGTCAACATCCCGAGCCCGAACGCAGTCGCACGAACCAGGCAAACGCGCATCGAATGTCTCCTTTGGGTCGGGGGAGACTTTAACGGGGTGGACGGGTAAAGGGAATCGATGCAGACCACGGCGGCCCGCGGAACGAGTTCCGTGGGCGTTCCGGCGTGCGAGCCGCGTCACGCTCCGCCTTGCCGCCCTTGGGGGGCATTGCTACAGTCACGCGCAACTTCTTTCACGGACGAATCCCCATGAAACTCCCCCTCCTGTTCGCGTGCGCGGTCGCCTGCCTCGTCGCCCCGGCCGCCCGGGCCCAGAACGAGATCGTGATCGGCCACTTCGGCTCCCTGACCGGCGGCACCGCCACGTTCGGCACGTCGACCAAGGAGGGGATCGACCTGGCGGTGAAAGAGATCAACGACGCGGGGGGCGTGCTGGGCAGGAAGATCCGCGTCGTGCACGAGGACGACCAGTCGAAGCCGACCGAGGCGACCAAGGCGGTCATCAAGCTGATCAATCAGGACAACGTGGTCGCCGTCATCGGCGAGGTCGCGTCGACGCGGTCGCTGGCGGCGGCCCCGACGGCGCAGGAGAACGGCGTGCCGATGCTGTCGCCCGCGTCGACCAACCCGAAGGTCACGCAGGTCGGCGACTACATCTTCAGGTCGTGCTTCATCGACCCGTTCCAGGGGTCGGCGATGGCCAACTTCGTCATGAAGAGCGACAAGGGCCCGAAGGCCAAACGGCTGGCGGTGCTGTACGACGTGCGCAACGACTACTCGACCGGCCTGCGCGGGTTCTTCATCGACACGGTCAAGGCGAACGGCGGCCAGATCGTCGCCGACGAGGCGTTCGCCGAAGGCGCGTTCGACTTCAACGCGCAGCTGACCAAGATCAAGGCCGCCAACCCCGACGCGATCTACTGCCCCGGGTATTACCAGGAGGTCGGCCTGATCTGCCGGCAGGCCCGCAAGCTGGGCATCACCGTTCCCTTCCTGGGCGGCGACGGGTGGGATTCGGAAAAGCTGTTCGAGATCGGCGGGCCGGACGTGAACGGGTGCTTCTTCACCAACCACTACTCGCCGGACGAGGACCGCCCGGCGGTCAAGAAGTTCGTCGAGGATTACCGCAAGGCCTACAAGAACAAGACGCCCGACGCGATGGCGATCCTCGGGTACGACGCGATGAAGATTATGGCCGACGCGATCCGGCGGGCCGGGTCGACCGACGGGAAGGCGATCCGCGACGCGCTGGCGGCGACGAAGGATTTTCCCGCCGCGTCGGGCACGATCACGATCGACGCGGACCGCAACGCTCAGAAGCCGATCGTCGTGCTGAAGGTCGAGGGGGGCAAGACGGTGTTCATCGACAGCGTCGGGGCGGCGCCGGCGAAGAAGTAGGCGGGCGGGCCGGCCCGGGGTGTTCATTGCCCGTCGCCCGGTTTGGCGACTCGCCCCGACCGGGGTATATCGCTCCCGGCGACGCGGACCGTCGTTCGTCCGCCGAACCCGCATGCAGGACTTCATCCAACAGATGATCAACGGCCTGTCGCTGGGCGCGATCTACGCGCTGGTGGCGGTCGGGTACACGATGGTGTACGGGATCTTGCGCCTGATCAACTTCGCCCACGGCGAGGTGTTCATGGTCGGGGCGATGTTCGCGTTCTACGCGGCCACGCGGTGGTACCGGGACGAACTGGCGCCCGCGGACCTGGCGACCTGGCACTGGGCCCTGGCGGGGGCCGGCGCGCTGGCGGTGCTGGCGCTCGCCCGGCGGGTCGTGGGCGGGGCCGGGCCGCTCGCGTTCCCGGCCGAAGGGGCGGCCGCGGGCGGTGGGGCGCGGGCCGTGCGATTCCTCATCCTCTGGGCGGGCGCGACCGCCCTGCTGCAGTGGAAGGTCTGCGGGCCGTTCTTCAACGACATCCCGTTCTGGGGGAGTCTGGCGTTCTCGCTCGTGCTGGGCATCCCGGCGGCGATCGTCGCGGGGCTGGTGCTGGGCTGGATCTTCGCGAGCCGCGCGGCGCTGCCGGTGCTAATCGGGGTGGTCGTCGCCGTGGGTTTGGCGTACGCCGCCCGGCGGTGGTTCCGCCCGGCCGACCACAGCTGGCTCGGGTTCGCGGCCGTCCTGGTCACGGCGATGGCGGGGGCCGCCGTCGTGGGGCTGCTCATCGAGTTCTGCGCCTACCGCCCGCTCCGCAACCAGCCGCGGATCAATTCCCTGATCACGGCGATCGGCGTGTCGCTGTTCCTGCAGTTCGCCGGGCAGACGATGTTCTTCGGAAACGATCCGAAGACGTTTCCCGACACCGCGATCCCGCGCCTGCTGCCGGGCGCGGCGGGCAAGCCGGAGACGCTGTTTCCGTGGGGCTCGCGGACCGTCCTGCGGTTCGGCTCGGCGGCGCCCGCGGACGCCGCGCCGGCGCGGTTCGGCGTCGAGCTCGAGGGCGCCGGCGTCCGCGTCTGGTGGGTCAAGGAGTCGGCCGGCGGGGCCGCAACCACGGGCCCCGCGTCCAGGCCCGTAACGACCGCCACCGCGCCCACGACCGCGCCCGCAGGCATCCCCCGCGTCGCCCGGGCGGCCGGGGTCGAGTCGGGCGTGCGGATCAACGCGATGCTCGTCCTGATCCTGCTGCTCACGCTCGTGCTGATGGCCGGGCTGCGGCACGTCGTCCTGCACACGCGGACGGGCCTGGGATTGCGGGCCGTCTCGCACCGGTTCGACACCGCCGCCCTGATGGGCGTGAACATCAACCGCACGATCTCGTTCACGTTCGTGCTCGGGTCGGCGCTCGCCGGGGCGGCCGGGTGCCTGTACGCCGGGGCCTACCAGCGGGTCGAACCGCTGATGGGCCTGGGGCTCGGGCTGGCGGCGTTCGTCGCGGCGGTCGTCGGCGGGATCGGGAGCATCCCCGGGGCCGTCGCGGGCGGGTTCTTGCTCGGCATCGTGCAGACGCTGGTCGCGGGGTTCCTCGAGAACGGCTCGCGGTACAACACGGCGGTCGCGTACGTGATTTTGATCCTGGTGTTGATGGTGCGCCCGGCCGGGCTGTTCGGCCGAAACGTGGCGGAGAAGGTCTGAGTCGATGACCGCGGACGACGCGAACAATTTCCCGCCGCCGGCGCCGACCGACGAGGCGCCGCCCGCCGCGCCGCCGTACTCGGCCGGGCCGCCGCCGCGCGCCGTCGCGCCGCGGCGGATTCGCCGCCTGCCCGCCGGCGCGATCACGGTCCTCAGCAACGTCCCCCTGCTGCTCCTGCTCCTGTTGCCGATGGCCGGGGCGTACATCGAGGGGCCGTACTCAATTCCGAACCCGCGCAGCCTGCTACAGAACGTCCACCCGACCGTCCAGCAGTTCGTCCTCGCGGCCGGGCTGACGATCACGATGGCGGTCTCGCTGCACCTGATCAACGGCGTGTCCGGGCAGTTCTCGCTCGGGCACGCCGGGTTCATCACGATCGGCGCGTACCTGGGCGGGTACGCCGCCCTGAAGTATTCTGCCAACTTCACCGCGTCCCCGGGCGTGCTGCTCTACTTCGTGGCGCTCTTCGCGACTCTGGCCGTCGCCGCCGCGGGGATCGCGCTGCTGTACTTCGTCATCCGGGCCGGCGGGTACGTCGCGCGGTTCCTGCCGGGGCTGCTGCTGATCGTTTTGTTCGCGTGGGTGGTCGTCGACATGATCCTGCGCGGCCACCCCGAGTGGGGCCAGCCCGATATCGCCGGGGTCCTGACCGGCGGGCGCGTTCACCTGCCGTATTCGCCCGTCTGGCCGTACCTGTTCTCGCAGCTCGGCGATTTGTTCGGCAACATGCTCGACCACGGGGCCAAGCCGCTAACGCTGATCCTGGTGCTGATCGGCGGCGGGGTCGGCGCGGCCGTCGCCGGGTTCGTGGTCGGGCTGCCGGCCCTTCGGCTGCGCGGCGACTACCTGGCGATCGTCACGCTCGGGTTCGCGCTGATCATCAGGCCGGCGGCGCGGGTGACGCCGGCCCTGGGCGAGGCGACCGGCCTGACCGGCATTCCGCAGTACAACGCCCGCGTCCGCAAGCCCGAGGGGTTCGTCCGCACGCACCACTTCTTCCCTTGGGTGTACGGAGTGGCGATCGTCACGACGTTCGTCGTCTGGCGGATGACCCGGTCGCCGGTCGGCCGGGGAATCCTGGCGACGCGCGAGGACGAGGTCGCCGCGGCGTCGATCGGGATCGGCACGACGCGGTACAAGGTGCTGGCGTTCGTGGTCGGCGCGTTCTTCGCGGGCGTCGCCGGGGCGCTGCACGCGGTGTTCGACTACTCGAAGATGGTCACGCCCAAGACGTTCGACTGGGACAAGTCGGTGGAGCTGGTCGTGATCGTCACGGTCGGCGGGCTGGGCAATTTGTGGGGCGCGATCCTCGCGGCGATCGTCCTGACGTTCCTGCAGAACTTCCTCCAGTCGCCCACCTTCTGGATCGACTGGTTCGCCCGCCCGTTCCGCGGCGAGGGGGCCGCCCCCACGCAGTTCCCGGCGAGCATCGGCGAGCTGTTCGCGTGGATGAACCGGAACCGGATGGTCATCTACGCGCTGATCCTCGTGTTGTTCATGCTCCTGAAGAGTCGCGATTTCTCGGCGATCCTGCCGCGGTGGCGGCGAAAGGCCGGAACGAGCAGTTGACCGCAATGGCGTTTCTCTCCCTCCAATCCGTCTCCCTTCGCTTCGGCGGCCTGCGCGCGCTGACGGACTTCTCGTTCGGGCTCGACCCGGGCGAGCTCGTCGGGCTGATCGGGCCCAACGGGGCGGGGAAGACGTCTGCGTTCAACGTGACGACGGGCGTGTACCGGCCGAGCGGCGGGGCGATTTTGCTGAACGGGCGGAGCATCGCGGGCCTGCCGCCCCACCAGATCAACCACGCGGGGATCGCGCGGACGTTCCAGAACATCCGGCTGTTCGCAAATCTGTCGGTGATGGACAACGTGGTGACGGCGTTCAACCAATCGGCCGAGCACGGGCTTCTGGCGACGGTGCTGCGGACGCCCAGCTACGTGCGCGAGCGGCGCAAGTTCCAGGACGACGCCCGCGAACTGCTCGAGACGCTCGGCCTGGCGCGGCGGGCGCGCGAGCGAGCCGGGTCGCTCCCGTACGGGGACCAGCGGCGGCTCGAGATCGCCCGGGCGCTGGCGACGCGGCCGCGGATCCTCCTGCTGGACGAGCCGGCGGCGGGGATGAACCCGGCCGAGAAGGTCGAGCTCATGCACCTGATCCGGTTCATCCGCGACCACTTCGGCGTGGGGATCTGGCTGATCGAACACGACATGAAGCTCGTCATGTCGATCTGCGAGCGCCTGACGGTGCTCGACCATGGGGAGACGATCGCGACGGGCACGCCGGCGGAAATCCAGTGCCACCCGGACGTGATCGAGGCGTATTTGGGAGAGCCCGCGTAACAGTTTTTGTCCAACGCCCAATGACGAGTTCCCTCGCCCCCATTTCGACCGCGTCGCCCGTTCCGGAGGACGCGGAGATGCTCCTCGGCGTTCAGGACCTTGAGGTTCGCTACGGCGCGATCACGGCGCTGCACGGGGTCTCGCTGGAAATTCACCAGGGGGAGATCGTCACGCTGATCGGGGCGAACGGCGCGGGGAAGACGACGCTGCTCCGCGCGATCTCGGGGTTGCTGCGTCCGAGCGCGGGGCAGATTTACTGGGCCGTGCCGGCACCGCAAATCGATGGGTCCAGCGGCACTCAGACGCCAGTGCCCGACGCGACGCCCCCGTTTAGCCGCGACCCGCAGGGCGAGCTTCAAGCGAGCCCGGAGGCGAGCGCGGACGCACCCCAAACCGCGCCGACCTCGGACAACGAGTTGCCCGACCGCGAATCGATCGTCGGCACCCAAGCCGAAGGCCTCCTCGCGCACTCGGCCGCGCCGGACCCCACCACCCCGCCTCCCAATCCCGCGCCCGCTCCCCTCGAGCTCCGCCGGATCGATCGCCTCCGTCCGGACCAGATCGTCCGCCTCGGACTCTCGCACGTCCCCGAGGGCCGGCAGATCTTCCCGCACCTGACCGTCCGAGAGAATTTGAATCTCGGCGCTTACCAACGGCGGGATAACCTGTCGGCCGACATCGATCGGTGTCACCAGCTCTTCCCGATCCTCAAACAGCGGCGAAACCAGCGGGCCGGGACGCTGTCGGGCGGCGAGCAGCAGATGCTCGCGATCGCCCGAGCCCTGATGGCCCGCCCTCGGTTGCTGTTGCTGGACGAACCCTCCCTTGGCCTCGCCCCGCTGATCGTCCGGAAAATCTTCGACATCGTCCGCGAGATCAACCGCGAGGGGACGACCGTGTTCCTGGTCGAGCAGAACGCCCACATGGCACTGAAGATCGCCCACCGGGCGTACGTCCTGCAGACGGGCGAGATCACGATGACGGACTCGGCGGCGGCGCTGCTGGAGAACCCGGACGTGAAGCGGGCGTATCTGGGCGGGTAACGCACGTTCCGCCTCAAGGCCGATCGGGACGCGCACGTCGCGCCTCATATAGCCCGCCACTTGTGGCGGGAAGCTGCTGCCTATCGCAGTCGACTTTCGCACTTCCTAGGACTCCCATATCGCGTTACATCTTCGGGTCGGGAGTCTGCCATGTCCATCCTCACCTGCCCCAACTGCGGCGCGAAGAACCGCGTCGACCCCACAAAGGCCCGTCAGACCACGCCCGTGTGCGGCCGTTGCCACGAGCCGCTCCCGCCGGACGCGGTCGGGCCGAGCGGGGCGGTGGACGCGTCGCGGCCGGTCGAGCTGACGGACGCGACGTTCGCGGCGTTCGTGCAGACGGCGCCGGTGCCTGTGCTGGTCGACTGCTGGGCCGGGTGGTGCGGGCCGTGCCGGATGCTCGCGCCGACGATCGACCAGCTCGCCGCCGAGTCGGGCGGGCGGTACCTGGTCGCCAAGCTGGACACCGACGCGAACCAGCGGACGGCCGGGGCGCTGGGGATCAGCGCGCTGCCGACGCTCCTGATCTTCAAGGGCGGGCGGGTGGTGGACAAGGTCGAGGGGATCGCGCCCAAGCCGGTCCTGGCGGCCCGGCTCGCGGCGGTGCGGTGAATCCGATTCCCGGACGCGACGACCCGCATCATCGCGCTCTCGTGACACCGTCCGGGGCCTCGCGAACGCAACTCAGCGAGCTCGCGCGTCCGCTGCATGCCCTCACCCCGCCCTCTCCCGGGCGCGACTGGGCTGCTTCGCGAAGTCTCGCCGTGTGGCGCGTCCGGGAGGGGGACAACGCTACTTGACCGCCTCGATCGCGATCGTGTGCTTCACCGGTTGTTTCGCCGCGGCGGCGGAGGCGTCGAAGAGTTCCTTCGCCTTCTTCATCTCCTCCTCGGCGGCCTTCGTCGCGGCCTCTTTGTCCTTGGCCTTGGGGAGGTCGTTCAGCGTCTTCTTCACCAGCGGGGTCTCGGCGTTCTGCTGGGCCTTGATCACCGCCTCGACCTTCTTGAACGGCTCGCTGAACGGGTTGTCGGCGACGAACTCGGCGGCGAGGTTGACGCCCTTCTCCAGCGCGGCGGCGTCGAACTCCTTGGTGTTCTTGCCCCACGTGACCTTCACCTTGGCCGCCCCGGCGTTCTTGACGACCAGCATGTACCGGTTCAGGTCCTGGTTGAACGGGAGGAACTCGATGATCCCGGTCGTGGCGCTCGGGCTGGCCGGGTCGCCGTAGAAGCAGAACGGGTACTTCTCGCTCTCGACCTCGACCTTGCCGCCGACGGCCGACAGCACCTTGTGCCCGTCGGTC
>Ga0196963_10002524_pt1 | contig 10900 bp, 11 predicted proteins | sample S1_5metaG_FD_148600 | JGI IMG/M metagenome (GOLD analysis project Ga0196963, IMG submission 148600) | Soil microbial communities from Anza Borrego desert, Southern California, United States - S1_5 | ecosystem: Environmental > Terrestrial > Soil > Desert | place: USA: California | collected... | reverse complement strand
GGTGTTGCGTCTGGCTGAATTGAGAAAGGCCGCCGAAGCGGTCGAAGACAGGGAGACAGCCCATGCAGCCGCATGAGCCGAACAGCAGCGAACCCGCGGGACTGCGGCTGGCACCCGGCGTGCCCAATCGTCCGGTACGCACCATCGCCGTCACCGGCGGCAAGGGCGGCGTCGGCAAGACCTCCGTCGCGGTCAATCTGGCGCTGGCGCTCGCCGATCTCGGTCAGCAGACGCTGCTGCTGGATACCGACCTCGGACTCGCCAATGTCGACGTGCTGCTCGGTCTGTCGCCGCGCTTCACGCTGGCCGACGTCGTCGCCGGGCGCTGCTCGATCGAGGAGACCGTGCTCACCGGGCCCAAAGGCCTGCTGGTGGTGCCGGCCGCCTCGGGCAAGCGGCATATGACCGAGCTCTCGCCGGCCGAGCACGTCGGCCTGATCCGTGCGTTCTCCGAACTCGCCCGGCCGCTCGACCGCATGATCATCGACACCGCGGCCGGCCTCGGCGACAGCGTGCTGACCTTCTCGCAGGCCGCGCACGACGTCATCGTGGTGGTCTGCAACGAGCCGGCATCGATCACCGACGCCTATGCTCTGATCAAGGTGCTCTCGCGCGAACGCGGCGTCTCGCGCATGCACATCCTCGCCAACATGTGCCGTGGTACATCGGAAGGCCGTGAATTGTTCGAGAAGCTGACCCGGGTGACGGACAAGTTCCTCAACGTCACCCTGAACTATCTCGGCGGCATTCCCTACGACGAATGGATGCGCCGGGCAATCCAGCGCCAGCAGGCGGTGACCGAAGCCTTTCCCGCCAGTGCCGCGTCGATGGCGTTCCGCGCGCTCGCGCAGAAGATCGACAAATGGCAGGCGCCGAACGCACCGCGCGGCAACATGGAATTCTTCGTCGAGCGGATGGTGCCGGGGGCGGCGGCGTGACGCCTTGATGGGCGATTCGTGATTCTTGATTCGCAGGAGCGGACCCCGGCTTGCGGGAATGGGCGCGGTGGAGGACAGTCATAACGGCACGCGGGAATGAGTCATGATTCGTGTGATCGGCACTCTCGATAGGTATGGGCAGCCCGGCGTCGCCGGCCCATGCGTGCTGTTCGCGAATCAAGAATCAGCAATCACGAAGCACGACTTCCCTCGATGAACGCCCCCAACGCCTACCGCGAAACGGCCCGTGCCAGCGCCAGCTCGAGCGAGGCGATCACGCGGCACGCCGATCTGGTGCGGCGCATCGCGCATCACCTGGCCGCGCGCCTGCCGCCGAGCGTCGAGGTGGATGACCTGATCCAGGCCGGCATGGTCGGCCTGATCGAAGCCCTGCGCCAATTCGATCCCTCCGCCGGCGCAACCTTCGAAACCTATGCCTCGATCCGCATTCGCGGCGCGATGATCGACGAGATCCGCAAGGGCGACTGGGTGCCGCGTTCCGTGCATCGCCGCGTGCGCGAAGCCGCCGAGGCCACCCGCCAGATCGAGCAGCGCGAAGGCCGTGCCGCCACCGCGGCGGAAGTCGCCGCCGCGCTCAGCATGAGCCTCGATGACTACAGCCGGCTGATGGAAGGCGCCGCGCGCGGCCAAGTGCTCTCGCTCGACGAGGATGCGGAAGAGCACGGCGAGCCGCGTACCGCCGACCGTGCTCCACCGCCGCAGGCGAACCTCGAGTCGGAAGAGTTTCAGTCGTCACTGGCGACGGCGATTGCCGGTTTGCCGGAACGCGAACGACTGGTACTTTCGCTTTACTATGAGCAGGAACTCAACCTGCGCGAGATCGGGGCGGTACTCGGGGTCACCGAGTCGCGGGTGTGTCAGGTGCACGGCCAGGCGATGGTCCGGCTGCGCGCGCGGTTGGCGGACTGGATGGGAGAAGGCTCGCCGGAGTGATGGGAACCAGCCAGGCGCAGGGGGCGGTGAAGAATCAACCGCGCCGCGCCCACGGTGCGGTTCGCTGTGCTCAACGGCACCCTACGATGGCGGTAAGACACGTTTCGAACTGGAGCTTTGCGTGAACAAGAACATGCGAATTCTGATCGTTGACGACTTCTCGACGATGCGCCGCATTGTCAAGAACCTGCTCAATGATCTCGGCTTCACCAACACCGCCGAAGCCGAGGACGGCAACTCGGCGCTCGCCGCGCTACGCTCGAGCAAGTTCGACTTCGTCGTCACCGACTGGAACATGCCCGGGATGACCGGTATCGAGCTGCTCAAGAACATCCGCTCCGATCCCAACCTCGCCAAGCTGCCGGTGCTGATGGTTACCGCGGAGGCCAAGCGCGAGCAGATCATCGAAGCCGCGCAGAACGGCGTGAACGGCTACATCATCAAGCCATTCACTGCGGCGACGCTGCAGGAGAAGCTCAACAAGATCTTCGAAAGACTGGAGACAGCTGCGTGAACGCGCCCGGGGGGGGTCACGAGGAAGTCGTCACCCGCCTGCACGCCGCCCTAGCAGCCTTGGCGGCGAATGACGAGGATGGCTTTCGCGAAGCGATGAATTCGATTGCGGAGTGGCGGGCGAGTCCGGTGATGACCGCCCTCGCCCGCCTCGCCCGGGAACTTGGGGAAACCCTGGGCGCGCTGCAAGCCACCGACCCGCTGTTCGCCGAACTGCCCGATGCCTGCGCGCGGCTGGAACACGTGGTCAAGATGACCGAAGAGGCCACGCACAAGACGCTCGATCTGGTCGAGCGTTCGCGCGAACTGATGGAACGCATCCCCGCGGATGCCGCCAGCGACATCACCAGCGAGATCCGCCGCAACCTCTCCGAAGTGGCGCTGGCCCAGGCCTATCAGGACCTGACCGGGCAGATCATCAAGCGCGTGGTCGGCGTGGTGCGACGAGTTTATGACGCCGTCGCCGCTTTCGGTATCGAGATTCCGACCGAACGTGCCGATAACGGTCTTGCCGGTCCCGCGCTGAAGGGGATCGACACTCACGCGGTTTCGCAAGGGGACGCGGATGATTTGTTGTCGCAGTTGGATCTGTAGCGGAAGGCGGGAACGCGGACCCGAGAACGGGGAACGGGTGTCGCCGCGACAGCCTTGCCGCCTGCGCCCGGACGTCGACGCTCGCGACAACGCCCCCCTCCCCCTGATGTCCATTCCCCGCGCCCCGCTCACCCCATGAGCTCCCTCCAAGACGACATCGCCCAGGACTTCCTGGTCGAAGCCTCCGAGATCGCGGCGCGGCTCGGCGAAGAGTTGGTATCGCTGGAACGCGCGCCGACCGATGCCGACCTGCTCAACGCGGTGTTCCGCGGCTTCCACACGATCAAAGGCGGCGCCGGCTTCCTCAACCTCACGCCGCTGGTGGAGCTGTGCCATGCGCTCGAGGAGCAGTTCGGCGAGGTGCGGTCCGGCAAGCGCCGGCTCGATCCGGAGCTATGCGACGGCGCACAGGAAGCGCTCGACCATGTGGTGAGGATGCTCGGCGAACTCGGCCGCGGTGAAGAGCTCGGTCCCGCGCCCGACGGTTTGATGGTGCGACTGAATTCCGCCGAACATGCCCAGGCCGTGCCCGCCCCGGCGCCGGCGCGCGCCGCTCCGGTCGTGACGCCCCCCCCCGCGGGCGCGAAGTCGGGCGAGGACACGATCAGCGACGACGAATTCGAAGCACTGCTCGATCAACTGCAAGGCAAGCCCGGTGCTGCCTCCGGGCCGACCGCGCCGACCGCGACAGCGCAGGCCGCCGCAGCAACGCCAACGCCAGCCGCCACGGCAGCCGCGGCACAACGCCGCGCCGCCCGCACCAAGGTTGATGACAAAGCCGTCGAGGCCACCAAGGAAGTGGCCATCGAAACTACGATCCGCATCGACACCAAGCGCCTCGACGCGATCGTCAATCTGGTCGGCGAACTGGTGCTGGCGCGCAATCGGCTGAAAACGCTGCGCGGTTCGCGCCGTGACGACGAGGTCGACCGCGCCATTGCCGCACTGGACGTATCCACCACCCGCCTGCAGAGCGCGGTGATGAAGACGCGCATGCAGCCGGTGGGCCGCGTTTTCTCGCGTTTCCCGAAGGTTGCCCGCGACGTCGCCCGCGCGGTGAAGAAGGAGGTCGATCTGGAGCTGGTCGGCGCGGAAACCGAGCTCGACCGCACGCTCGTCGAATCCCTCGCCGACCCGCTGGTGCATCTCGTCCGCAACGCGATCGATCACGGCGTGGAAGCGCCGGACGTGCGCGAGCGCATCGGCAAGCCGCGCGCCGGCAAGGTGATCCTCGCCGCGCGCCAGGAAGGCGACCATATCGCCATCGAGGTGCGCGACGACGGCGGTGGCATCGATCCCGAAGTCATCAAGGCCAAGGCGCGCGAAAAAGGCCTGATCGACGCCGACACGGCCGCGCGCCTGGGGCCGGACGAAGCCTTCCAGTTGATCTTCCTGCCCGGCTTCTCCACCAAGACGCAGGTGACCGATATTTCCGGTCGCGGTGTCGGCATGGATGTCGTGCAATCGAAGATCCGCGAACTGAACGGCCGCGTCACCATTCATTCCAAGCTCGGTGAAGGCACCCGCTTCCTGATTCGCGTGCCGCTGACGCTGGCGATCCTGCCGGCGCTGCTGGTGCATGGTTACGGCCGCGTATTCGCGTTGCCGCTGGCCAGCGTGCAGGAGGTGTTGCCGTTCCAACCGGACAATCTGCGCTGGGTGGACGGCCGCGAGATCCTCGACCTGCGCCAGCATCCGCTGCCGTTGGTGTTCTTGCGCCGCTGGCTGGGCGTTCCGCCGCAGGAAGGACCGTCACATGTGGTATTGCTGATCACCGGCGAGGGGCCACTGGGCCTGGTCGTCGATCAGGTGCGCGGCCGCGAGGAAGTGGTGATCAAGCCTTTGCCGCGCACGCTGCGCGGCGTGACGGGCCATGTCGGCGCCACGCTGACCGGCGATGGACGCATGGCCTTGATCCTGGATGTCGATGCGATCGCCCGCAGTTGATCCCTGCCGCGCCGCGCGACACCGCCGCAGGCAGCACCCAGGCGCAGCATAGGGATAGGTGAACGCATATGGATCTGCTCACCCTCATCGGTCTTCTGCTGGCCGGCATCGCCATCATCGGCGGGAGCATCGCCAAGGGCGCCGGTATCGACGCGCTGATCAACGGCGCGGCCTTCCTGATCGTCATCGTCGGCACGTTCGCCGCCATCTTGCTGCACACGCCGATGCCGACCTTCCAACGCGCCTGGAAAATGCTGCCGTGGATCATCAAGCCGCCGAAAAGCGATGCCAAGCGGCTGATCGGGCTGGTCGTGGAATGGAGCAACGTGGCGCGCCGCCAGGGCTTGCTCGGCCTTGAGGCGGAAATCCCTCGCCATGCCGATCCGATGATCAAGAAAGGCCTGCAGATGCTGGTGGATGGCGTCGAACCGGACGCGATCCGCTCGATGCTGGAGATCGATGTCAACGCGCAAGAGCACAACGAACTGGCGGCGGCCAAGGTATTCGAAGGCATGGGCATCTACGCGCCCACGCTCGGCATCATCGGCGCCGTGCTCGGTCTGATGGCGGTGATGAAGAACCTCGCCGACCCGAGCAAGCTCGGTCAGGGCATCGCCGCGGCATTCACCGCGACCGTCTACGGCATCGGTGCGGCCAATCTGTTTCTGCTGCCGGCCGCCGCCAAGCTCAAAGGCATCATCGCGCGGCGAATCAGCGAGCGCGAGATGCTGATCGAGGGCCTGATCGCCATCGCCCACGGCGAGAACCCGCGCAACATCGAAGTGAAGCTGAGCGGATTCGCGCATTAACCATGGCTCGCCGACGCCGCCACGAAGAGCATGCCAACCATGAGGCCTGGGCGATTCCGTACGGCGACCTCATCACCCTGTTGCTGGCCTTCTTCGTAGTGATGTATGCGATCTCGTCGGTCAACGTCGGCAAGTACCGGGTGCTGTCGGATACGCTGAACCAGGCGTTCGGCGGCCCCCCGACCCGCATCAACCCGATCACCGTCGGCCGCGCCACTCAGCAGGAGCGCGATCCGCCCACCATCGTGCGCAGCGCACAGGGCCCCACGACCGCCGCGCCGATCCGCCCGATCACCAACCTGCCCCGCCTGTCGCGGCAATTGCGCAATGCGCTGCCGCAGCCGATGGTGGCGGCCGACCGGCACGATGTGATGCGCGCGAGCGACCAGCTCGCCGACGTCAGCCGCGATGTCGAAGCGGCGCTGGGCAGTCTGATCCAGCGCGACCTGGTCAACATCAAGCGCAACGATCTGTGGATCGAGGTCGCGATCAAATCCGACATCCTGTTCGCGAGCGGCTCCGCGGTGCCGAGCCCGCAAGCGGTGGAGGTGATGACCTCGCTGGCCGACGCGCTGCGCGATGCGCCGAACGCGGTGCGCATCGAAGGTCACACCGACAACCGGCCGATCAGCACCCTCACCTATCCCAGCAACTGGGAGCTGTCCAGCGCGCGTGCCGCCAGCGTCGTGCGCCTGCTGCAGCAGCGCGGCGTCGCCGGCGAGCGGCTGTCGTTGATCGGCTATGGCGAGCAGCGCCCGATCGCCGACAACGGCACGCCGCAGGGCCGCAATGCCAATCGCCGTGTAGTTGTGGTGATACTGGCCGATATCGCCGATAACCTGCCGCGCCAGCTCGGCGCGGCCCCCAGCGGAGGCCCTTGATGCGCACCTGGACCGTCGCCAACCAGAAAGGCGGTGTAGGCAAGACGACGACCGCGCTGGCACTCGCCAGCCGCCTGGCCCGGCGTGGCTTTCGCGTGGTGGTGCTCGATCTCGACCCGCATGCCTCGCTGACCCAGTCGCTCGGTTTGCCCGCCGAGCCGCCGCCGCGCGGCATTCTCGAATTGTTCGACGACAACCCCTGTGGCATCGCCGATGTCCTGCAGCCGACGCCACTGGAGGAACTGTTCATCGTGCCCGGCCAACCGGGCCTCGCCACACTGGAACGGCGCGCCGGCACGAAGCCCGGGTTAGGGCGCGCACTGGGTCGCGCGCTGGACGCGGTGGCCGACCGATTCGACTATGCCCTGCTCGACTGTCCGCCGACACTCGGCCTGCTGATGGTGAATGCGCTCGCTGCGGCCGACCGGCTGCTGGTGCCCACCCAGACCGAACCGCTCGCGTTGTACGGTCTCTCCGGCATCGCGCGAACCGGCGCGATGGTGGCGCGCTCGCGCGGCCGCGGGCTGCCGCTCGCCATCCTTCCCACGCTGTTCGATCGCCGCACACGCGTCGCCAACGACACGCTGGCGGAGATGCGAGCGCGCTTCGAAGGCCAGGTCTGGAGCGAGACCATCCCGATCGACACGCGGCTGCGTGATATGACCCACCTGCTCGGCCCGGAGCCGAATGAATCGACACCGCGCGGTCTGGCAAGCTACGCGCGGGCACTGGACTGGTTGCTCGCCAGCGACCACGGGGCTGCCTGAGTGGCCGCGGTCTGGCAAGCTGCGGCCCTAACCGCGCGCGACGGGGACGCGCGTCGCACCGATGATCGTCAACGGGCCTTGGGGGATTGCACGCCATGAGCGGGACCAACCTGATCGACGACTACCTCAGCGAGCTGATGGACGATCCGTCGCGCGGCAAGCCGGGCGACAAACCCGCAGCCGAAACGCCGGCGGCGGCAACGGACGCTGACGCCGGCGCGACACGGACCACGCCGTCCGAAGAGGGCGAAGAAGACACGACGGCACGAGAACAAGCCGACAGCGCCGGCGACGATGAGGTCGAAGCCAGCGCTGCGACCGAGCCCGTTCTTGTCGATGAGGCAGCCGCGCCTGCGGCGGAACCTGCGGTCGATCCGCTGGCCGCGTTCCGCGGTGGGCCGACGACGATCAGCGACGACGAATTCGAGGCGATGCTCGATGCATTGCAGGGCAAGGCGGTCGCGAGTGCCGCAGAAACCGCCCCGCCGAGTACCGCCGGCGCAGCCGAGACACGCGCCGACGCAAACGCCCCGGCCGCAGCGCATGCAGCCGCGACCAATGACGATCCACTGGCGGAATTCCGCGCCGGGCCATCGACGATCAACGACGATGAGTTCGAGGCGATGCTTGATGCGCTGCAGGGCAAACCCGTCCCGAGCGCAGTCCGGACTGCGCCAGGCGCCGTCGCGAGTCCAAGCGCAGCGGCGGTGGTTGCCGAGCCAATGCCCGCGCCACAGCCGGCCGCGCAGGCGATCGTGCCCGAGCCGCCGGTCATCGCCCCTGTCCCCGTCATCCGCGCGCCACAGCCAGCCGCCGCGCCGATGGAATCGGTGGCGGCGATGTCGGCACGCCTGGCCGAGCCGCCACCGATGATTCAAAACCCGCCACCGGTGGATCCTCTGGATTCGCCGACACGCCGGCGTCGGGCCGAGGACCGGGTCACGTCGTGGCTGCGCTTCACCCTCGCGCGCCAGTGCTTCGCCGTCGAGGTGCTGAAGGTGCAGGAAGTGTTGCGCGTGCCGGCCATATTGCCCGTGCGTGGCACCGAGACTGCGATGCTCGGCGTGATGAACCTGCGCGGGCAGATCGTGCCGGTGATGGACCTGGCGCTGCGCCTGGGCTTTCCCGCCGTGGAAACGACCGAAGCCAGTCGCGTGATCGTGCTGGAGGAAAACGGCGAGACGCTCGGGCTGCTGGTCGCGCAAGTCGCCGACGTGGTCAATCTGTCCGACGGCCGCATGGAGCGCATCAGCGGCACGCCGTCGCTAGTCGCCGCCGATGTCGTGCGCGGCATTGCCCGGCGCGAAGGGCAAATCATCATCCTGCTCGATGCCACCCGGTTATTGGCGTGATCTTTCAATGACCAAGCGCAAAATGCCGCTTCAATCACACTGTCGTTTGCGCCTACACTGGCACCGCTGACCACACGCACCGGAACTTTCGCGCATGGCCTCCATCGACCTCGGTTCGGATCTGGGCATCGAACGCGCCTCCGACCTCAAGGATCTCCTGGCCGCCAAGCTTGGTTCTGTACAAACGCTGGAGTTGGGAGGCGCTCGCGTAGAGCGCATTCACAGCGCCAGTTTGCAACTGCTCTGCGCCTTCGTTCGCGAACGCGACAAGGCGGGGCACAAGACCCGTATCGCCGACCCTTCGCCCGCGCTGGTTGACGCCGCCCGCGTGTTGGCGCTGACTACTGCCCTCGGTCTTCCCGAGTCCGGAGACGAATGATGAGCACCCCCCGCATCCTCGCCGTAGACGATTCCGCCTCGATGCGTCAGATGGTCGCGTTCGCGCTGACTTCGGCGGGCTTCGACGTAGTCGAAGCTGAAGACGGGGTGGTGGCGCTGGAAAAGGCCAAGAAAGAGAAATTCAACGCCGTCGTGGCCGACGTGAACATGCCGAACATGGACGGCATCACGCTGATACGCCACCTCCGGCAACTGCCCGACTACCGCTTCACGCCGCTGCTGATGCTCACCACCGAAGCGGGCCTGGACAAGAAGCAGGAGGGCAAGGCAGCCGGCGCCACAGGCTGGCTGGTGAAGCCATTCAACCCCGAGCAACTGGTCGCGACCCTGCGCAAGGTGCTCGGCTAAAAAGGACGACGCAGTGGACCTCTCCCGCTTTCATGCCACATTCCTGGCCGAGAGCCGGGAAGGCCTCGATGCGATGGAGGCGGGCCTCCTCGACATCGAGTCCGGCCGCGCCGATTCCGAAACCATCCATACCGTGTTCCGCGCCGCCCACTCGATCAAGGGTGGCGCATCGACGTTCGGCTTCACCGACATCGCCGGGCTGACCCACGTTCTGGAAACGCTGCTCGACGAGATGCGCGCCGGCAAGCGCGCGGCCGAGAGCGAAGCCCTCTCCGCGCTGCTCTCCTCGGTCGACGTGTTGCGTGCGCTGCTCGATGTCGCCGAACGCGGCGGTGAACCCGATCGAGCCAGCGTGCAGGCCACCCAGCAACGCCTGGAAGCCCTCCTCGCCGGCAAGGCCGGCGGCGGGGGACACAAGCCGCCCGCGCCTGCGGCAGCTAAGCCAGCCGGCGCCGACTCCGCCGGCTGGAAACTGATCTTCAAGCCGCATCCGTCGATGTATCTGTCCGGCAACGACCCGCTGCGCATCCTGCGCGAACTCTCGCGCCTGGGCGATATGCATTGCGAATGCCACTACGATCAGCTGCCGAGCTTCAACGATCTGGATCCGTTCCAGTCGCATCTGTGGTGGGACATCACCCTCAACGGTGCGATCAAGCGGCCACAGATCGACGAGGTGTTCGCCTGGGTCGAGGACGAATGCGATCTCGAGATCAGCCAGGCGCAGGCGATCGTCGCTGCCGCTCCCGTGGCGGCACCGCCGCAGCCCGCACAACCTGCGCCGACGGCCAGCCCGCCCGCCCCGGTGCAGCCGCAGACGGTGACGCCGCAGCCGGCCGAAGCGGCGGGTGGCCCGGCCGGCGCCGCTGGCGCGGATAGCACGCTGCGCGTGCAAGTCTCCAAGGTCGACGCGCTGATCAACCTGGTTGGCGAGTTGGTCATCACCCAGGCGATGCTGAAGCAGGCCGGCGTCGGCCTCGACCCGACCCGCGACGAGCGTTTGCTCAGCGGCCTCACCCTGCTCGAACGCAACACCCGCGACCTGCAGGAGGCGGTCATCGGCATCCGCATGCTGCCGGTCGGCTCGGTGTTCTCGCGCTTCCCGCGCCTGGTGCGCGATCTGTCGACCCGCCTGAACAAGCAGGTGCGGTTGAAGACCGTCGGCGAGGCCACGGAGCTGGACAAGGGCGTGATCGAGAAGATCGCCGACCCGCTCGTGCATCTGGTCCGCAACTCGATCGACCACGGTCTGGAGACCACCGAGGAGCGGCGCGCCGCGGGCAAGCCGGAAGTCGGCAACATCGTGCTGCAGGCCTCGCACCAGGGCGGCCATATCGTGATTGAAGTCGCCGACGACGGCCGTGGTCTGAACCGCGAGAAAATCCTCAAGAAGGCGCA
>Ga0196963_10002523_pt1 | contig 10900 bp, 9 predicted proteins | sample S1_5metaG_FD_148600 | JGI IMG/M metagenome (GOLD analysis project Ga0196963, IMG submission 148600) | Soil microbial communities from Anza Borrego desert, Southern California, United States - S1_5 | ecosystem: Environmental > Terrestrial > Soil > Desert | place: USA: California | collected... | reverse complement strand
GGGCCGCGCCTACCTCGGCTTCACGACCTTCCCTTTGCCCCCGTAGAACTTCTCTATCGCCGCGACGGCGCCGTCCGGGGTCGCGTCGAACCAGGTCCAGGCGAGCTTCTTGTCGGCGGCGAGCTCCGAGCGGTGGATGGCGAAGCCGAGGTTGTCGGCGTTGACGCGCTTGAGCGTGTTGACGCCGGCCCAGTAGTACTCGTCCTTGCCGGCGGCGGCGAGGAAGAGCGGGCCGCCGGAGTTGCCACCGTTGATGGCGGCGTCGGTCTGGATGAACGCGACGCCGGCGATGTCGCGCATGGCCGAGACCCGGCCGAAGGTGTGGGTGCTGTCGAGCCCCTGGGGCGCGCCGACGGCGACGACGTCGGCGCCGATGTCGGGCTTGGGGGCGCCGGCGGCGTTGCCGGCGGACGGGGCGCCGAGCGAGACGAAGTCCACGCCCTCCTTGAGCGTCGTCGGCTTCTTGGTCTTCAGGTCCGTGTCCGACAAGTTCACCACGACCAGCGCGAGGTCGATCTTCTTGTTGATCTCGGCGAACTTGCGCACGAGCCGGTACGCCCCGCTCGGGAACTTGACGTAGAGCGCGTATTCGGCGACCTCGGCCGTGTTGTCGGTCGCGCCGTCGGCGCCGGACAGGCCGTCGAGGTTCAGGCAGTGGCGGTTGGTCAAAAGGACGAGCTGGTCGGACTTGCCCGCCGCCCCCGCGGGGATCACCTCGAGCACGCAGCACGTGCCGTTCCAGCTCTTCTTGTCGTCGACGACGGCGTCTTGCTCGACCCACTGCCCGACGATCATCGGGGCGGCGAACTTGAGCTGGTCCTTCTTGATCGGCTTCTGCTCCGGCGGCGGCCCGGCGGCGGCGGCGGGCAGCGCGATCGCGAGCACGAACACGGCAACGGCCAACTGACGGAGACGCTGATCGGTCATGTGGAACCTTCCCTGACGTGAGTTATCGCGGATCGTAACGACCGGTTGCGGAGGGAGCAAAGAAATGATCGCGGGGATGCGGATTGGTTCTCGCGGGAATCCGGGCCGTCGCTTGACGCTCCGGCTCCGGCTTGGAGTGGTAGACTGCGCGGGATGATTCCGCCGTTCGTGACGCTCGATGTGAAGGTTGTTCCTGGCGCATCGCGCGATCGGGTCGCGGGGCGGTACGGGGGTGGGATAAAGGTGCAAACGTCGGCGCCACCGGAGGGGGGCAGAGCGAATGCGGCGGTGGCGCGCATCCTTGCGCAGTTTCTCAACGTCAGGCCGGCCCAGGTCGAACTGGCGTCCGCCCCCGCGAACCCGCGTAAGCAGTTCCGGATATCCGGTCTGACGGCCGAACAACTGGCGGAGAAACTGGCGGGTTTGGGGTAGTGGCCGCGCCGCCGGGTCCGGTAAGTTGGCCGCCCAGGGAGAGGTCGTCGTCTCACCGGAGCGTGCGTCATGGCCGTCGTCGCAAAGTCGTTGAAGTCGTTCGTGGTCGCGGGGCTGGCGCTATTGGCGTCGTCCGCCTCTGCGCAGATCGTCTACGAGCCCGTGCAGTACCAGTACTCGGCAGGGGGGCAGTCCTACTACTACGGCGGGGCCGACCCGCGCGTGCACGCGGCGGCGCGGCGGGAGAGCGGCGTGTCGTCGTGGGGGCGGACCAACGGGTACGCGTTCCACAGCGGCAACATCGACACGCACCGCGCCGTCGTGACCGAGCCGACGCGCGTGTACACGGATCAAGTGCCGTACTGGAACGCGCGGGTGCACGGATTCACGGCCGACGACGCGCGGAACGAGGCGTACGCCAACTCGTACGCGTACTTCCGCAAGGCCGAGCTGGTGCGGACGGCGGTCCGGCAGGCGGACGGCACGTGGCACGTGCCGGCCCAACCGTCACCGCAGCGCGGGTCGATCGAGATCCGGGCGGTGCCCGCGGTGCGGCCGATGCTGGATCAGAAGAAGCCCGTGACGACGCCGAAGCCTGTGCTCGTCATCCCGAAGCGACTGCTGGACAAGCCCCTGTGGGGCGAGGGGTTGCCGCAGGCGTAGGTCCACTCTTGTAGCCCCGCTTGCGGGGCGCGACCGAGGGTGCTGCAATTCCACGGACGACGGTCCCTCGAGCGCCGTTCGACGCGCCCCGCAAGCGGGGCGGCTACAAGGGGTCACAACGCCGGTCCGTCGTTGCGTGCTGTCATCCCGCGATTTATCCGATAACATGGGAAGTCCTTCAGGAGACGACCTATGCGGATGTCGCTGCGCCAAATCGGACGTGTGGCCTCGGTCTTGACCGCCTCGCTCGCGGCGGCCGTCGCGCTGGCGGCGGACGCCCCGGCGGGCGGTGACCCGAAGACCGCCAAGCCCGCCGCGACCGCCCCGGCGACCAAGCCGGCGGCCGGCGCACCCAACGTCCCGGCGAGCCAGTTGATGGACAGCCTGCTCCGGCCGGCGTCGTCGGGCGCGCAGCCGCTCAAGCCGATCACGGACGCCCCCGCCGTCGACCTGACGACCGGCAAGGGCGCCGTCGCGCCCGGCGCGCCGCAGCTGAACCTGATGCGCGAGGGCGCGTACGTCGTCGACCGGGTTGGTCGCCTGACCAAGGGCGCGGACGGGCAGAGCTACGAACTGACGTTCGACGCGGATGGCAAGGCCCTGAAGGACCCGCCGATGGTCATCCTGCCGAACCAGAAGTTGATGCAGATGGAGAACGCGGTGCAGGGGAGCAACCGGGACATCCGGTTCCGCGTGACGGGGATGGTGACGGAGTACAAGGGGCGGAACTTCGTGCTGCTGGAGAAGGTCGTGGTGGTGCCGGACGTGCAGCAGCAGTTGTGATCGCGATCCGTGCACATTTGTTTAGCCGCGACCCGTAGGGCAAGCGACAGCGCCGCCCGAAGGCGAGCGCGGGTCGAGTGATCGACGCCGAACACGGGTATCGCCCTGCGGGCGGTACCCATGCCACGACGCGCCGCCTACGATCGTCGCATGCCCTTTCTGCGCGAGCGCCGCCGGCAGGCCGAGTGGATGGACCGGCCGGACGCGGACCCGCGCGAACTGGCGGCGAGTCTGGCGTTTATCCGCAAGGTGAACCGGTGGCTCAGGTATACCCGGGCGACGCTTGGGCACCTGAAACGGTTCGCCGGGACGTGGAGCAGGGGGGAGCGAATCGAGGTCCTCGATATCGCGACCGGTTCCGCGGACATCCCCTCGGCGATCGCGCGGTGGGGAATTGAAGCGGGGTTCGACGTGCGCGTGACGGGAGTGGACTTCCACGCGGAGACGATCGCAGTGGCGCGGTCCGAAGTTCAGGGGGCGACGAGCGACTCGGGACGCGCCCCGCAAGCGGAGCGGCTACAAGAAGGGACCGTGCCCATTTCGCGCGTCCGCCTCGTGCGCGCGGACGCGTTCCGGTTGCCTTTCGAAAACGGCGCGGTCGATTACGCGATCACCAACATGTTCCTGCACCACCTCGACCCGCCGGAGATCGTCGGGGTGCTGCGCGAGATGGACCGCGTCGCCCGGCGGGGGGTCATCGTCGCGGACCTGCTCCGCAGTTATCGGGCCTACGCGTGGGTGAAGCTGTTGACGGCGCTGTCGCCGGCGATGGTGCGGCACGACGCGGCCGTAAGTGTCGGCCAGGCCTTCACCCGGGGAGAAATCCTGTGCGCCACCGGCGCGGCGGGTTTGACGTACGCGCGGTATTATCGGCACTTCGGTCACCGGTTTGTACTGGCGGGCGAGAAGCCGCGCCGATAAGTCGCAAGCGGTCGACATGCGGACGACCGGCGCGCACGGAAAGGACAGATCATGTTGGCGACGTCGACGGTGATGGACGCGTTCGCGCGGGCGGTGTTCTGGACGGCCGGCCTGATCGACGGGCTGGTGACGAGCGTGCTGGGTCCGGCGCGCGGCGGCCGCGTGGGCGGGCGGTTCGCCGAGGACGCCCCGGTCCGCACCGGCGGGGGCGAGCCGTTCGCCGAGTTGCGGCGGGCGATCGTCGGCCGGTCGCGGGCGCAGATCGCCGCCGTGCTGGGCGTGCCGCCGACGGCGAGCGTGGGATTCGGGGTCGCGGCCGGCAAGCCCGGGCGGCCCCCGACGTACATGGACGCGACGACGTGGTACTACCCCTTCGACCAGCGCGACCAGAAGGCGATCGCGATCCGGTTCGTCGGCCAGCGGGCCCGCGAGGTGGAAGTCATCGGGATCTGACCCCGCGCGGCGAGCCCGCTTCAGCGGGCGGGTCGCGCAGCGAGGAGAGCGGAAGCGGGAGCTGGGAAGCACATCCGGCCAACTGCCTTGGCGGTCGCTAGCGGGAAGCGTGGGGAGCGGGCCGCACTACGCGAGCCCGTCGCGCCGGACTCCCGGTGCCCGAAGCCCGTCCGCCGCGTACACCTCGCGTTTGAACGGCGAAAATAGTGTCGGCACGAACCCCTTGATCTTCGCCTCGATCTCCGCCCCCAGCTTCTCGATCAACGGGGGGTAGCGCCCGACGTCGGGGCGGAGCTTCAGCCGGCGGGCCTCCTTGAAGAAGTCGCTCCCCCGCTGCCAGTCGGCCTTGTCGCGCAGGTCTTCCAGGTGACGGGTCGTCAGGCGGGCCATCGTCTCCTCGTTCGCCGCGTTCTTGGCGATGCGGGCGTTGGCGAAGTCGATCGCGTCCCCGTACTTGCCGGAGCGCAGGTAAGCCTCGTACACCCGCCGCTGGATCACTTCGACCTTCCCGCCGGGCAGGCGGTCGTTGAATGCCAGCGCCGCCAGCAGGAACGGGATCGCCTTGTCCGGCTGGTCGACGCGCGGGTCAAGGTACAGCGTGCCGAGCTCCTCCTGGTTGCCCGCCAGCGAAGCGGCCTGCGGTGCCCCGATCGCGATCAGCTTGTCGTTCACGACCAGCTTGGCCGTCAGGTTCTTCTCCGGGTCGTCCCGGAGGTCACGGTCGGCCAGGTTTCGCAGGGCCTCCCAGTCGAACCGCGGGAAGAGCGCGACCAGGCTGCGCCACGCCGCCTCCTTGATCCCGGGGTCGGTCTCGTTCTTCATCGCGGCGAGCAGTTGCGTCGAGTTCTCGGGCTCGCCGACGGCGCCCAGCGCCTTGGCGGCCTCGAGCTTGACGCCCGCGTCGCGGTCGTCCGCGAGCGTGCCCGCGATCGTCATCGCGATCGCCGGGCGCTGCAGCGGGCCGGCCGGCATTTCCGCCAGCGCCTTGATCGCGTTGATCCGCATCGCCGGGGTGTTGCGGTCGGCGTCCCGGGGGATCCGCTGGAGGACGTCGATCAGCCGCGGGTCGTGCAGCGGGATCATCGCCTCGACGACGCGCTCGCGCAGCCGCGGGGCGCGCTCGCCGGCCGTCCGCCGCAGCGCGTCCGCGAGCACGTCCGCGACCTGGCGGGCCTGCGCCTCGTTCTTGACGATCTCCCGACCGAGCGCCGCCAGCGCCGCCGCCGCCGACTCGACCACGCGGTACGGCGTCGCCGGATCGCCGACCAGGCGCACCAGCTCGGGCACGACCGACACGTCGTTCGTCGGCGCGATCGCCTCGATCAGCCCCGCCTTGACCTGCGGGTCGCGCTCCCGCTGGAGCTGGGCCAGGATCGGCCGCACGGCCCCGGGGTCGTTGATGTTCCGCAGCGCCTGGGCGACGCGCAGGCGGACGTCGCGGCTCGAGTCGCCGACCATCAGCCGGAGTTGCTCGAGCACGCCCGCCCCGACGGGCTCGCCCGCGCTCTGGAGCGTGATCACGACGCCCGTGCCCGCCGTCCGGGCGACCGGCGACTGGTCGCGCAGCCGGCCGAGCAGGTACCCGTCGCGCTTGTCGCGGTCGTCCGCCGGGATCAGGCGGATCGCGTCCACCGTCGCCCGCTCGATCGCCAGGCCGGCCTCGCGCGTCTGCTGGGCGATCAGCCGGAGTTCCCCGAACCGGTCGCGCAGGCGCTCGTCGCGGAAGACGGCATCGGGCTTACCGGCCTGCTGCCGCCACCACGCGACCCACTGCGACACGTCGTTCCCGAACTCCGTCCGCCCGGTCATCTCGGTCAGGGCGTCGGCGGCGGCGTCGGCGATCACCTGCTGCAGGTCGTTCCGCTGGAGGAGGTCCATCAGGGTCTGGGCCGTCCGCTTGTCGCTCAGCCGCCCGAGCGCCGCCACGGCCTTGATCCGCTGGGCCGTGCCGACCACCGGGTTGTACGGGACGGCCCGCACCGCTTCGAGCGCGACCTGGTCGTCCTTGAAGTTCACCAGCGCCTGCGACACGGCCTCAACGTTCTCCGTCGTCCGTTCGTTCCGGGTCGGCAGCAGCTTGATCAGCGGATCGACCAGCGCGGGCGGCGGGAACTCCGTGTCGGCGACCGCGCGCGCCGCCGCGATCTGCGGCGGGTTCCGCGGGTCGTTCAGCGCCGCCCCCAGCAGGTCGATGCGCCCCGCCTGCAACAGCCGGCGGGCGGCCTCGTCGCGGGTGCGCTGGTCGGCGCCCCCGTCCCCCATCAGGATCTGGCGTTGTTCTTCGACCTCGCGCCGCGCGATGTCGGCGGGCGACTCGCCGTTGGCGACCGGGGCGGGCTGGGCGCGCGCGATTGTGGGAACCATTGGCACCGCCGAAATCGCGGCGCTGCTCAGGGCCAGGTTCAACCATCGTCGTGGGGTCACGTGCTCGCCCGGTTCGAATCGGCGCCCCGGCCCAACCGGCCGTCCGCGCCCCGCGCGGGCTCGGGCCCGCGCGCCATTGGTCATATCCGCCTCGGGGGGCCGCCGCCGACGCGCGTCCGGGGAGATTGGGAATGATCCGAGAGCGTAGCCCGTCTCACCCACCGACCTCGCCGCACCCGCGCCCGCGCACGTCCGCCCATTCTAGTCCGTCCGTCGCGCTCGGCGGCGAGACGATCTCCGGGGGCGCGCCGCTCGTCGCCGCTCGCGATTCGCCGTGATCGTTCCGTCGCCGCCCCAAACTTACCTTATCCGCCAAACTCGGCAAAGTGTTGCGTGAGCGATCCGCGACATTTTTACTCGTCGTTCAGACCGCGCGCTTCCGACGGCGCGCGAGGTATCCGACGCGACCGTGGGCTGCCGCCCTCGGCTATCACGTGTCCGGGGTGCGACGGTTCGGAACCCGCCCGCCGTGTCCGACGTCTAACTCACAGCGCCCGATCCTCTCGCGGAACTCGAAGCGGCCCGGCTTGCCGAATTGCCGCCGACGGGATTAAATTGATGATCGCGAGTGTGAGTCCGGGCGCGCGATCGCGCCGGGCCGCCAGCACGGATGGCCGTATGAACGACTGGTTTGACGCCGAGCATCAAGTCGAACGGGCCCAGGAGCTCTTCGAGCAGCAGAAGTGGCCCGAGGCCCTGGCCCTGTTGCGCGCCGCCGTCGCCATCAACCCGTACAACGCCCCGTGGCACTTCAACATCGGCCTGACCCTCGACGAGATGCAGCGGTTCACCGAGGCCGCCGAGGCGTACGAACAGGTCCTCCAACTCGAGCCCGACAACGTCGAGGCCCTGTGCCACTTGGGCCAGGATCTGCTGCGGGTCGGTCGCGCCCAGGACGCCGTCGCCACATTCGAGAAGATCGAGAAGATCGACCCGACGTTCGAGCCCGCCTATTGCCACCGCATCGAGGCCTACGCGGAACTCGGCCAGCACGAGAAGGCCGAGGAGATGTTCTACCTCGCGCGCCTGTACAAGGAGCAGTGCCCCGACTGCTTCTTCGCGATGGGCGCGAGCCTGCACGTCCGGGGCCTCCAGGACCGCGCGATCTACTGCTGGCAGAAGACGCTCGACCTCGACGACGAGCACCCCGACGTCCACTTCCGCCTGGCCGAGGCCCACTGGGCCAAGGGCGAACTCGAAAAGGCCCGCCAGCACTTTTTGATGGAGCTCCGCCGCAACCCCGGCGACACCGACACGCTCCTGGACCTGGGCGACCTGCTGTTGGAGATGGAGCGGCACGACGAGGCCGGCGAGAAGTTCCGCCGCGCGATCGAGCTCGCGCCCGATCAGCCGTCGGGCTACTACTGCCACGGCCGGTGGCTCGAAGAGGCCGGCAAGCTCGACGAGGCCGTCGCCGCGCTCTCCAAGGTGCTCGTGCTCGACCCGACTTATCCCGGCGCGCATCTTTCGCTGGGCCGGATCCATCACCGCCGCAACGAGCGGGATGCCGCCCGCGAGCACCTGCGGAAAGAACTCCTTCTCCGCCCCGAAGAGCCCGGCGTCTTGCTGGACCTCGCCAACCTCCTGATGGACACGGGCGAGACGCGCGCCGCCGTCGCCAGCCTCAAGCGCCTCACCCAGCTCGAGCCGCAGAACGCCGACGCCTGGCAGAACCTCGCCGTTGCCCTGTTCATGCGCGGCCGGTACGACGAGGGCATCGAGGCCTGCGACAAGGCGCTCAAGGTCGACCCCAAGCACGTCCAGGCCCTGTTCAACCTCGCCCTGGCCTACGAGCGCCAGCGGCGCTTCGACCGCGCCCTTTCGACACTCCGCCGGGCGTTGGCGGTCGACCCGGCCGACGCGTCGCTCCAGAAGCTCGAGTTCCGCGTCCGCCTGCTCAAGGTTCGCGCCCGCATCGGCCGCTGGCTCCGCGCGATCTGGCCCTTCGGTCGTCGGTCGTCGAACAAGATCCACAAGCGCCTCAAGCCGCTGGACGATTGACCCAAACAAGCCCGGGCAGAGCGCCGGTCGCTTCGCGACCAGAGCGTCGCCCCGGATCCGGGTGTGACGTTCCCGAATCCGACCGAATAATTCCGCTCGCAAGTCCAGTTAACTTCAGATGTTCCCGCCTCCGTGGTTGAACCCGTTGGCGGCCCGTCTACAATGGCCCGCCGGGGCCCCTGGTGGCCGATCGAATTCGTTCGATCCGGGCCGCCCGGTGGAATCGATACCGCCCCGCGCCGTCCTTCCGGGAATGCCGCCGACCCCGCTGCCGGTGGCGGACGCCCGAGCCCGAGGACCCGGGCGAGACGCGCCCGCGACCCCTGACCCGCGCGCTACCGCTGATGCACCCCGGATGGCCGAGTTCGACTCCGACAATCTCCGCCTGACCGACTTCCTCGACCTGGCCACGCTCCAGGAGATCCAGGACTCGTTCGCGGCCGTCGCCAACGTCAAGGCCACGATCACCGACGCCGACGGCCAGCTGGTCACCCAGCCGACCCCGACGAAGGAGTTCCTGCGCCGTCAGAAAGCGCTCGCCGCCGAAGAGGAGGCGCTGGCGGTCGACGCCCAGCCCGCCGCCGAAGGCCCGCAGCGCGAGGGCGGGGAGTATGTCGCCCCGATCATCGTCAACAACCAGCGCCTGGGCACGATCCGGATGACGGCCAACACCGCGCTGGCGGGCATCGACGAGGCCAAGCTCACCGCGCTGGCGACCAAGCTCGGGCTCGAGCCCAAGCAACTGCGGACGCTGGCGACCCAGCTGATGCGCGCCCGCCAATCGCGCCCGGCGGCGATCCAGTTTCTCTTCCTGCTCGCCAACGCGATCGCGCGGCTTTGCTTTCAGGAGTTCCAACTCCGCCAGCGGATCAACGAGCTGACGGCCGTGTACAACGTGACGATGATGCTCGCCGAGGCGCGCGACGTGAACCGCGTGCTCCAGCGGACGACCGAGGTCGTGTGCGACGTCATGGGCTGCAAGGCCAGCTCGATCCGCCTGATCGACGTCGAGCGGGACGAGCTGGTCATCCGCGCCGTCCATAATTTGTCGAAGGAATACCTGGCCAAGGGCGCGATCCGCTTTTCGAAGGCGGAGATCGACCGCGTGGCGCTCAGCCCGCGCGGGTACGAGTACGTCAAGGACATGCGGACCGACCCGCGCGTCCAGTACCCGACCGAATCGGCGCGCGAGGGACACGTGTCGATGGTGTCGGCGGGCATGCGGTACAAGGGCAAGCCGATCGGCGTGCTCCGCGTGTACACGGCCGAGGAGCGCGTCTTCACGCAGCTCGAGATCGATTTGCTCAAGGCCGTCGCCGCCCAGGCCGCCGCCGCGATCGAGAACGCCCGCCTGCTCGCCGAGACGCTCGAGGCCGAGGCCCTGGAAAAACAGGTGCAGATGGCCGCGACGGTGCAGCAGCGGATGATCCCCCAGACCCCGCCGAAGATCCCCGGGCTCGACCTCTCGGCGTGCTACGTCCCGTGCTACACGCTGGGCGGCGACTTCTACGACATCATCGAGCTCCCCGACAACAACGTCGGCCTCGTCGTCGCCGACGTGTCGGGCAAGGGCGTCCCGGCGTCGCTGATCATGGCGTCCGTCCGGGCCGCCCTCCGCGCCCACGTCGACAACGTCTACTACCTCTACGAGGTGATCCGCCGCGTCAACCAGATGCTCTTCCGCGACACGCGCACGGAGGAGTTCGTCACGCTGTTCTACGGCGTGTTCGACGGGCGCAACCGCCGCCTCACCTACTGCAACGCAGGCCACCCGCCCGGCCTGCTCCTGCGCAACGACACGATCATCGAGCTCGGCTCCGACAACATGGTCCTGGGCGTCAACCCGGACGAGCCCTACGCCCAGTCGATCATCGACCTCAAGCCCGACGACACGCTCCTGCTCTACACCGACGGCTTGCTCGACGGCGTCAACTTCGAGGGCAACCGCTTCGGCCGCCAGCGCCTGGTCGACTCCTTCAAGTCCGCCGACCGCTCCGGGGGCGCCGCCACCGTCGCCGACCAGGTCCTCTGGGACCTCCGCAAGTTCGTCGGCATGACCAAGCCCGCCGACGACGTCACGATGATCGCGGCGAAGGTGGGCTAACTCCCTCTCCCAGCCGCGCCAACAGCTCACGTTCGCGACACCGCATTTTCGCGGCGGGGAGAGGGCGGGGGTGAGGGGCGAACACCAGGAAGCGTTTGGACCTCCCCACGAATGGTGGGCGCGGCGGCGGGCGGCGATAATCGCCGCCCGCGTACCGTGAAGGAGTCCGAACGATGGCGAATCGAAGGCACA
>Ga0196963_10002522_pt1 | contig 10904 bp, 11 predicted proteins | sample S1_5metaG_FD_148600 | JGI IMG/M metagenome (GOLD analysis project Ga0196963, IMG submission 148600) | Soil microbial communities from Anza Borrego desert, Southern California, United States - S1_5 | ecosystem: Environmental > Terrestrial > Soil > Desert | place: USA: California | collected... | reverse complement strand
AAAGACGGTCGATGCGGTGGTCGCCCAGCAGCAGCTCGACGTCGACCACCAGCGGCTGGCGCCGGCCGCGCTCGTGGGCGTGGATGCCGATGGCGGCGTCGATGCGCAGGCCGCGCAGGTAGACGGTCATGGCCTGCCGGCGCGCGGGCGTGGGCACGGGGGTGGGGAACGGCTGGCTCAAGCGGGCGTCTCCCCATCGACGATGTCGGGCGTCTTCCAGGCAAGGTGCTGGCCGCCGTCGACGGCGATCATCTGGCCGGTCACCGAGGGCGCGTCAACGAGGTAGAGCACGGCGCGGGCGATCTCCTCGGGCGTGGCGCGGCGGCCGAGTGGGACGTTGGCGGCCTCGGCGGCGAAGTCCTCCGGGGCCTGATGGATCGACGGCAGGGTGGGGCCGGGGCCGACACCGTTGACGCGGATGCGCGGTGCGAGGGCCTGGGCGAGGGTCCTGGTGGCCGCCCACAGCGCCGCCTTGGACAGGGCGTAGGTGAAGAACTGGGGATTGGGCTTCCACACCCGCTGGTCCAGCAGGTTGATGACGCAGGCGCCGTCGGGGGCCTGGGCGGCGAAGGCCTGGACCAGGGCCAGCGGGCTCCTGAGGTTGGTCTCCATGTGCGCGTCCCAGCTCTCGCGCGTCATGGTCTCGATCGTGTCCTCGCGGAAGACCGAGGCGTTGTTGACCAGCAGCGAGATGGGGCCGAGCGCCTCGCGGGCGCGCTCCAGCAGGGCGTGGGCCTGGCCTTCCACGGCGAGGTCGGCCTGGACCGCGACGGCGCGGCGGCCGAGGCCTTCGATCTCACGGCAGACGGCCTCGGCCTCGGAGGTGCGGTAGTGGACGGCGATGTCCCAGCCGGCCTCGGCCAGGCTGAGGGCGAGGGTGCGGCCGATGCGGCGCGCGGCGCCGGTGACCAGGGCGGTGCGGCTCACGCCGCGCCCCAGGCGAATGCTCCCATGGCGCAGAGCCAGGCGGCCACGCCGGCCCAGGCGACGGCCCGCGGCAGGCGGCGCCTGGCCGCGCCCACGGCCAGCAGAACCACCGCGGCGGCGGCCACGGCGATGGCGGGGCCGGTCATGAAGGCGTCTGAGACGGCCAGCGGCCGGACCAGGGCCGCCGCGCCGATCGCGCCGAACAGCGTCAGGGTCGTGCCGACCACCACATTGACGAAGCCGCGCGCGCCGCAGCCCCTGCGCGCGGCGACGGTGGCGGCGGCGATCTCCGGCAGGGCCGCGCCCGCGCCCAGCATGGTCAGGCCCGCGAGCAGGTCCCCGTCGGCGCGACCCGCGGCCCAGGTCTGCAGCTCGTTGATGGCGAGCCAGGTCCCGCCGCCGACGAGCAGGAGGCCGATGACGATGAGACCGAGCGCCGGTACGCCGCCGATGCCCGGGCCCTCGAGCGCCTCGGCCTTCACTTCCAGGCGGGCGGCGCGGACGGCGGCGACCAGGGCGCCCAGCAGCATGACCCCGCCCTCGACGCGGGTGATCTGGCCGTCGAAGGCCACGAACAGAAGGGCGCCTGCGGCGATGGCCGAGCCGACGGCGAAGGTGCGCCCTCCCCGCGCCTCGTCCTCGGCGCCGGTGGCGGCGACCAGCGCTGCGATGAAGGCGTTGGCGACGAAGGAGCCGGCGACCGCGCCCAGCGCCGCGCCCGGCAGGTCGAGCTGGGCCGCCCGCATGGCGAAGGCGAATTCGGGAAGGGCGCTGGCCAGGATGGCGACGAACACCGCCGCGCCCGCGGCCGCGGGGGCGATGAGGGCCCGGCTGCCACGCGTCAGCGCCTCGCCGCCGGCGAACGCCAGCAGGACACCGACGATCAGCCCGAGAAGCGCCCCCGCCGTGGCCATGGGGTCGCTAGTCGAGCCGGCCGAACTCGAACACGTTCAGCGCGCCCATCACCACGATGAACACCAGAACCATGAGAAGTGCGGACATAGGAGTCTCCGGGCTGAGGCTTCGGGGATTAAACGCGCGAAGCCGCGCCGACAAGTCAGGCGCGCGTGCCCTTGGGCTTCTCGTAGCCCGTCGCCCTGGTCCACTGGGTCGCGATGGTGGTCTTGCCGTCCGGATGGGTGGAGAGGATCTGCACGCCGCCGAACACCTTGGGCACGTCCGGGTGGACCTTCAGGAAGGTCTCGATGAACCGGCGGTTCTCGGTCTCGACGCGGCGGGTCTCCCATACGGTCGGATAGCGCGTCAGGTGGACCCAGAGGCGGCCGTCCTCGCCCCGCTCCGCGAAGGCGTCGTCCACCGAATAGACCACGTCGTCCCAGTCCCAGTAGATCGGGAAGGTCCCCTCGACGAAGACGGTGGGGTCGAAGGCCACGCCGGCGTCGTTGATCTCCATCTGCAGGGGGGTGCTGAGGTACGGCCCGCGTGACGCCAGCGCCATGGCGCGGCGGTAGAGCATCCAGGCGTTGAACTGGACCTCCGCCTTGTCCCACTGCCGGGCCAGGTCGAACAGCGCCTGGGCCTCGAGGCCGGCGACGGTGATGTTGCGGTAGTCGAAGCCGTAGATGACCCACTGGCCCTTCACCGGCTTGAGCCAGTAGGTGAAGGCGTAGCGCACGCCGCCGGCGGCGGTCTCCAGCCGGACGTGGGCGTGACGGCCCTCCGGCTCGATGGCGACATAGGCCTCGGGCGCGCCGTCTCGGCCTTCGCAGGCGGTCGAGGTCTCGGCCGGCGTCCCCTTCACCTCGGCGAGGTAGCTCCCCACCACCTTCGGCTCCTCGTAGGGACGAAGGCCCGCGACGGAGTCGATCGCCTGGCGGAAGTCGTTGAAGGCGACCTTCGCCTGGATGCTCTGTTCCATCATCTCGTAGGCCTCGCGCGACTGGCCTGCGATCATGAGGCGGTACATGCGCAGCGCCTGGCCTTCGAAAGCCCTCCGGTCCGCGGCGGGGATGGCGTCGCCGACGCGGCAGGTCACCTCGAAGTCGGTGGTGGTGACCGGGCTGCGGGTCTGGGAAAGGCCGGCCGTGGGCGCAACGATGACGGCCAGCGCGCAGAGCGCGCCGAGAATGCGGTTCACTGGATAGTCCCCCCGGACTGGAATAGCGTGGCCGGACCGTAGCGGCAGGCCGTTGGCGGGGCAACGGAAGGCGCGGGAGACGCGAATGAAGCCGCAGGTGCAGGCCTTCTTCGACAAGGCCACCAACACGATCACCTATCTGGTCTGGGACGAGGCGTCCCGGGCGGCGGCGCTGGTCGATCCGGTGCTGGACTACAACGCCGCGGCCGGGCGCATCTCCACGACGTCGGCCGAGGCGCTGCTGGCCGCGATCGAGGAGCGCGGGCTGAGCCTCGCGTGGATCCTCGAGACCCACGCCCACGCCGACCATCTCTCGGCAGGCCACTGGCTTCGGGAGAAGACCGGCGCACCCATCGCCATCGGCTCGGGCATCCTGAAGGTGCAGGAGACCTTCGCGCCCCTGTTCGGGGTGGAGGCGGACGGCGCGGCCTTCGACCGGCTGCTGGAGGACGGCGAGACCCTGCCGCTGGGCGAGCTCACCGTCACGGCCCTGCACACGCCCGGGCATACGCCCGCCTGCGTGAGCTACCTGATCGGCGACGCGGTCTTCGTCGGCGACACCCTGTTCATGCCCGACTTCGGCTCGGCGCGCTGCGACTTCCCCGGCGGTTCGGCCCGCACGCTCTACCGGTCCATTCGCCGCCTGCTGGACCTGCCGGCGCAGACCCGCATTTTCGTCGGCCACGACTACCTGCCCAAGGACGGCCGCAAGGACTTCGCCTGGGAAACCACCGTCGAGGCCGAGCGCGCCGGCAACGTCCACGTCCGCGACGGGGTGGACGAGGAGGCCTTCGTCGCCCTGCGAGAGGGAAGGGACGCGGGGCTCCCGGTCCCGGCCCTGCTGCTGCCGGCGCTGCAGGTGAATATCCGCGCCGGCGCCCTGCCGCCGCCGGACCCGTCGGGCAGGCGGTTCCTGCGCATTCCGGTCGGCGCGCTCTGACGCCTGCGCCGCCGCATCCATCAGCTTGCAGCTCGGCCATACAGGCGTAAGCTGGGGCGTCAGGGCCAGGCACAGATCGCACGGGAGGAACGGGCGATGAAAATGGCTTGGATTGTTGGTCTCGCCGCCGTGGCCATGGCCGCGGTAGGCCCCGCCGCCGCTTACCAGAACCGGGACGCCGGCGCCGAGCGCGCGGCCCAGAGCCGAAACGACGGCGTCATCGATGGCCGCTGCTACTCGCGCGCCGCGCACCGCTGGGACGCGGAGTCCTTCTGCGCCCCGAAGCTCAGCTGCGAGAGCGGGCGCAAGCTGAAGTGCAAGGGCGCGACGTCCCGCTACGTCTGCGTCTGCCAGTAATCCGGATTTTTCCTCGACTCGGCTGTGAGAACGGCGTTCTCTGAGCGCTGGCTTAGCCGAGGGAGGACGAGATGCGTTCCTTGCTTATCGGAGTAGCCTTGCTGGCGCTGGCTTCGGCCGCGCCGGCGAGCGCATGGCAGCCTGCGGAAGAGTATCCGGAAGAGGAGACCGAGCCGGCCGAGCCGGGGACCTCGCCGCGCGGCGACGGACCCCGGAGCGACCGGCCGCGCAGCGACCGGCCGATGCCGGGCGGCCGCTGCCGCTCCGAAGCCGACGAGAAGGCCACCGCAGAGGAATTCTGCGAGGATCAGCTCAAGTGCGACGCGTCGGGGAAGACCATCAAGTGCGACGGCAATCCCGGCCGCTGGATCTGCAAGTGCGTCTAGGCCGGCGATAGGCAGCAATGGCCCGCGGGCGCGGCAAAATCAGCCGCTGCGCCCGCGGCTCGCCTCTTAACGCCTCGGCCGGCGAAAGCGGCGCAATTGCCGGTCCGGCAAGGGGGGAACATGGTTAACGGCGGCGGTCGACCGGCGCGGCCCCGGCCTTGCAGCGTGAGGGCCGAATAAGCCCGGCGCAGCAGGCGCTTCCATCCCGCACCCCCGTCGGAACCATGCAGTCCGCCGACCTGCTCGCCCTTGCCGCGCCCGCGGCCTCGACCGATCGCCCGCGGTCCGACCGTCGCTCCGCCGACGCGGCCGACGACGCCTTCGCGCGCACCCTGGGCCGCCTGGGACGCGAAGAGGAAACGACCGCGCGCACCGCGCCGCCGTCGCCCGACTCGACCTACACCGACCCGGTTCGCCCGGGCGATCGTGACGGCCAGCGCATCCGCGACCGCTTCGGCGGCGACCGCGAGCCGCGGCTCGGCCGCCTGGGCGTCGGCGCCCAGCTCGGCCGCCGCGACGCCGCGGGCCTGGAAGAGCTCGAGGCCATGATCGCCGAGTTCCGCGCCCTCGTGGGCAAGGCCGGCGGCAACCCGGACACGGCGCGCACCGATGCGCCCACCGGCGGCGTCGATCCCAAGCCCGATCCGAAGGCGGGCCCGCCCACCCTCGAACAGATCACCGCCACGCTCGAAGCCATGCAGGCCCTGCGCGCCGCCGTTCGCGCGGCCATGCAGGACCCGGCCGGCGCCGGCGCGACGCCGGGCCAGATCCCGCCGTCGGTCCAGGCCGCCATGGACCAGGTGGCCGCCGTCGCGCCTCCTGCCATGGCCGAGAAGGTGGAGGCCTTCCTCGGGCGAATGGGCGAGCGCATCGCCGCACGCCTGACCGCGGCCCTCGAGAACGCCGGGGGTGAAAGCCCAGCGCCCGCCGCAACGGCCGCCGACGGCGAGGCAAAGGCGGCGCCCATCGCGCAGGCCGTGCTGGACGCCCTGGGCAAGGGCGAGGAAGCCGCCGCCGCCGGCGCGGTGCGTCTCGCTGCGCGCGAGGCCGCAACGCCCGCCGAAACCCCGACCCCAGCCGCACCTTCGGCCGCCGACAACGCCAAGCCCGCTGAGGCGAGCCCGACGCCCGCTGCGCTCGCTGCCGCCGCCGAGGAGGCCGAGCCTGCCGCCGCCAGGCTCGCGGAGCCGCCGGCGGAGACGGTCGAGGGCGCCGCGTCGACCGCGCCGTCCAGCCAGTCCGCCTCCGAGGCCCGCGCGGCCGCGGCCCAGGCCGTGCGCGGCTCGCCCGAGACGGTCGCCACCCTGGCGGCTGCCATTGTGCGCAAGCTCGAGGGCCGCACCACGCGCTTCGACATGGAGCTGAACCCCGGCGACATGGGCCGCGTCGACGTGCGCCTGAGGATCGACGCCGACGGTCGCGTGGCCGCGCAGATGGCGTTCGACAATCCGGTGGCCGCAGCCGACCTGCGCGCCCGCGCCGACGAACTGCGCCGCCAGCTCGAGCAGGCCGGTTTCCAGATCGCCAGTGAGGACCTGAGCTTCACCGACCGCGAAACCGGCGGTTTCGACCGCGGCGCCTTCGAGCAGCCCGATCCGGAGGTCGCGGCCAAACGCGCCTTCCGCGAGGCCGAGCGCGTGTCGCGCTTGGCCGAAGACGCCGAACGCCTGACGACCCGCACGGTCGTCGGCCTGGATGTGAGGGTCTGACATGGCTGTCGAGGGCGTTTCCGGCACAGCCGGCTCGATCATCTCCGGGCGCAACTCGCTCGTTCAGAACTATGAGACATTCCTGTCTCTGCTGACGGCGCAGCTGAAGAACCAGGACCCGACCTCGCCGGTCGATTCCAACGCCTTCACCGCCCAGCTGGTGCAGATGGCCGGCGTCGAGCAGCAGCTGCTCACCAACGAGCTCCTGCAGTCGCTGGTCAGCCAGGACGCCGGCGGGCTCAACAACGCGGTCGCCTACATCGGCAAGGAAGTCACCGCCGCCTGGTCCACCACCACCCTGAAGGGCGGCGAGGCCAAGTGGAGCTACGAACTGGCGCGCGACGCCACCGACGTGAAGCTCGAGGTGCTCGACTCCACCGGCAAGGTGGTCTGGACCGGCCAGGCGCCGGACAAGACCACCGGCATCCATGACTTCGAGTGGGACGGCAAGACCACGGCCGGGGCGCAGCTTCCGGACGGCGGCGTGTACACCCTGAAGATCACGTCCAAGGCGGGCGACGCCGACGTGGCGTCCCAGGTGCTGATCCGTGGCCCGGCGCGCGGCGTCGAGGTCTACGACGGCGAAGCCTACCTCAGCGTCGGCGGGTCGATCGTGCCGCTCGACAACGTCATCAGCGTCGAGCTTCCGGACGAGGAGGCCACGGGCTGATGCGAAGCATCGAAGGAAGACCGCGCGCCACAAGGGCGCGCGTGAGCAAGGGGCGACAGAACCCCGGCGCAGCAGGCGCTCATCACATCCTCATGGGGACTGAGTACCAAAGATGAGCATCAACAGCGCCATGCTGGCCGGCGTCTCCGGCCTGACCGCCAATTCCGCGGCCCTGGCGGCCATCTCCGACAACATCGCGAACGTCAACACGATCGGCTACAAGCGCAGCGCCGCCTCGTTCCAGACGATCGTCACCAGCCAGGCCGCCAGGGGCGCCTATTCGGCGGGCGGCGTGCTCGCCACCACCCGCCAGTTCGTGACCCAGCAGGGCCTGCTGCAGCGCACCAGCTCGGGGACCGACCTGGGCATCGCCGGCGCCGGCTTCTTCGTGGTCACCGAAAAGCCCGAGGACCTCGATTCCACCGACGTGCGCCTGTTCACGCGCGCGGGGTCGTTCCAGGTCGACCAGCTCGGCTACCTCCAGAACGCCGCGGGCCTCTACCTCCAGGGGTGGCCGGTCGACGCGGAAGGCGAGCTGTCCATCGACCCGTCGGACATCACCCGCCTGCAGTCGATCAACGTGTCGTCGGTCGGCGGCGCGGCCGAGCCGACCACGCGCGTCAGCCTGAACGCTAACCTGAAGAGCAGCCAGGCGCTGTCGGCGGACCTGGGCGCCTACGACCCGGTGACGAACTCCATGTCGATGTACGACCCGGAGACGGCCACGGGCGTCAAGCCGGACTTCGAGATGCAGATCCCGATCTCCGACTCCAAGGGCGGCCAGCGGACTCTGGCGATCTCCTTCCTGAAGAGCGCGACGCCGAACCAGTGGTACGCCGAGGTGCGCGCCATTCCGGCGTCCGACGTGGTCTCGGGCGCGGGCCTCGCCCCGGGCCAGATCCTCACCGGCACGGTGGCCTTCACGTCCGACGGCCGGCTGGACCTCGACAACACGACCCTGTTCCCGGACCCGGAGTCGCCCTCGCTCACCATCGGCGCCTCGTCGGCCGGCGCGCCCGGAGCGGGCGAGGTGAACTGGGCCACCGCGCTGGGCGTCGCCGAGCAGACGCTCAGCTTCGACTTCGCCGCCGCGGCCGGCGGCCTGACCCAGTATGACAGCCAGTCGGTGGTCCAGGCCGTGACCACCAACGGCACGGCCTTCGGCAACCTGACCAACATCGAGATCGACGAGAACGGCTTCGTCACGGCGATCTTCGACAACGGCATCAACCGCCGCATCGCCCAGGTGGCGCTGGCGACCTTCCCCAATCCGGACGGGTTGAAGGGCGTCTCCGGCAACGCCTACCGCGTCTCCGATCTCAGCGGCACCTTCAACCTCAAGCCGCCGGGCGCCGGCGGCGCGGGTCTGCTCTCGCCCTCGACCCTGGAAGCCTCGACCGTCGACCTGTCGGCAGAGTTCACCGGGCTCATCACTACTCAGCGTGCCTACTCGGCTTCTTCGAAGATCATCACGACTGCGGACGAGATGCTTGAGGAGTTGATCCGCGTTAAGCGGTAATAGCGAAGCCTAAATCAAAGTAAATGAAACCTTTCTCACCACGCCACGCTCAGCGACATCTCGTTAAGGGACTTGTTAGGCGTTCCTTTACTGTCGCGATTAAGCCGCTGTTATGGCCGGCTGCGTATGCTCAGGGCGTGGTGGTGGTGAGAGAGGCGTAAAGCCCATGCTTCAAGAGCAGCGCCTTAACGGCAGAGGCGAGAAGTACATTGTCGGCCCGACCGGGGCTCCGTTGACCCTGGCCGATCTGCCCCCGGCGAACACCCAGCGTTGGGTGATCCGTCGGAAGGCCGAAGTCGTCGCCGCCGTGCGCGGCGGCCTGCTCACGCTCGAGGAAGCGTGCGAGCGCTATCGTCTGACCACCGAGGAGTTCCTCGGCTGGCAGCAGGCGATCGATCGCTGGGGCATGGCCGGTCTTCGCACGACGCGGATCCAGCAGTACCGCTGACCGCCTGAAGGACAGCGGACCGCCCGACGGTCCGGAAGAGGCCGCGCCCCAGGCGCGGCCTTTTCGGCTTTGTCAGAACAGCCGGCGCTTCGGCTTCTCGGCCTCGGCTTCCTGCATGGCCTGGCTGGGCGTCCTCGGCAGCTCGTCCAGACGCACGGCGCGGTCGGCATTGACGTCCAGGCGGCTGAAGCGGCGCTGGGCGGCCTTCGACCATTCCTCGCGCGTGATCACGCCGTTGAAGTCCGTGTCGGGCGCCGTGACCGGCTGCGGCTCGCCGAGCAGGCCGTAGGCGGCCGCGCCCTTGGGCATGCCCGCGCCCGGAGCGCGCGTGCGCACGCGCCCGTCGGCCCCACGGGCGGGGCGGTCGTTCGGACGGCCCGGCCGGAACTCGCCGATCGGGGCGAGTGGTCGCACCCTGGGCAGGATCTCGGGCGCGATCTCCTGCTCGTAGGCCTGCACCTCGCGGCCGTCGATGCGTCCGTCCTTGTTGGCGTCGACCACGTCGAAGAAGCGCAGCGCGTCGTCGCCGAACTCCTTCAGCGTCAGTCCGCCGTCCTTGTCGGCGTCGGCGCGCCCGAACCAGGCGCCGACCGGGTAGGGCTTGCTGGGCTCGTCCCGGAAGGGTTCTCCGGCGGGGCTGATGAACACCGACTGGTCGGGACCGGCCGCGTCTCCGGGCGGCGGCGCGGGCTGGGCGGCCGCGGCGCCGGCCAGGGCCAGCGCGGAGGTGAGAGCCAGCAGGCGGTACATGGGGAACTCCGTGACTGGGGTGGTCGGGCGGCGGGATACTGCAACGCCGCTGGGGCGCAAATCCGGCGTGTTTGTTTCGGGATTAATGCCCTCTTTACCATGCACCGGGAAATTCCTGCCTAGCGGACCGGCAGTTGCGGCCCGCGCACGATACGTGGGGCGGGGTTCAGGTGTTCGCCGGTTTGCAGAGGTTCGGGATCGGTCGCTGGGGAATCATCCTCGGCGCCGCCGCAGGCGCGGCCGCCCTGCTGATCCTGCTCATGCTCAAGATGGGCTCGGAGCCCTCGGCGCTGCTCTATTCCAATCTCGACCTCAAGGAAGCCAGCGAGATCACCGCGGCCCTCGATTCGGCGGGCATCAAGTACGAGGCCAAGGGCGACGGCTCCACCATCATGGTGGCCCGCGACAAGGTCGCCTCCACCCGGCTGATGCTGTCGACCAAGGGCCTGCCGACCTCCGGCTCGGTCGGCTACGAGATCTTCGACAACTCCTCGGCGCTCGGCCAGACCGACTTCGTCCAGAACCTGAACCGCCAGCGCGCCCTCGAAGGTGAGCTGGCGCGCACGATCCGCTCCCTGGAGGGTGTCAGCTCCGCGCGGGTGCACCTGGTGCTGCCCAAGCGCCAGCTGTTCGAGGAGGAGGCGGGGGCGCCGACCGCCTCCATCGTCGTCGGCCTGAGCCGCCGCGACCTGGGCGCCGACCAGATCCGTGCGCTGCGCAACCTGGTGGCCGGCGCGGTGCCGAACCTGAAGCCCGAGCGGGTCACCATCGTCGACGAGAGCGGCAAGATGCTGGCCGCCGGCGCCGAGGACGACGGCGGCCTGGCCGGCGAAATGGCCGCGGATCGCAAGGCCGAGGTCGAGGAGCGCCTGCGCAAGGCGATTCGCGATGTGGTCGAGGGCATCGTCGGCCCGGGCAAGGCGCGCGTGCAGGTCACCGCCGAGGTCGAGCAGAGCCGCGTCACCGAGCAGCGCGAGATCTTCGATCCGGACGGCCAGGTGGTGCGCTCCACCACCACGGCCGAGGAGACCTCCGGCGAGGGCGGGGGCCCCGGCGGCGCGGTCGGCGCGGACGGCAACATCCCCGGTTCGGCCGAGGTC
>Ga0196963_10002521_pt1 | contig 10905 bp, 7 predicted proteins | sample S1_5metaG_FD_148600 | JGI IMG/M metagenome (GOLD analysis project Ga0196963, IMG submission 148600) | Soil microbial communities from Anza Borrego desert, Southern California, United States - S1_5 | ecosystem: Environmental > Terrestrial > Soil > Desert | place: USA: California | collected... | reverse complement strand
CTACTTGGTCCGACATCGAATCTCCATGCGCTGGCCCGCCATGTTCTCGATTCAGTTCCGTTTTAGGTCGTTTCCAAAAACTCGCAAGTTTGCTCAAAACAAATCTCTTGTTGTCCCTCGAAAGCCGGAGTTGTGCCACATGATTTTGTAGTTCACTCAATATTGAGGGCGGGTTGCGTCGCTGGCTGAACGCCAGCTCCGGACATCTCGACGGAGCGAGATGAGTACCGAGAAGGACCGAGTTTTCATTGACCGAATCTCCCGCCGCGGCTAGCATTTAAGGATTCGATTTGACTCTTCCGAAGTCTCTGCCGGGACCTGCGTCGGGACCCTCTTACATGCGCTGCTCGACTCGCCGATTTTCATCGCTCATGTGGGCTGGCTGGCTCTGCTCGATTGCGCTTTCGATCAGCACTGCTGTCGAACCAACGCCCACGCCCGAGCAACTGAAATTCTTTGAAGAGAAGGTCCGCCCGGTTCTCGCCCAAAATTGCTTCAAATGCCATGGCGAGGAAAGGCAGAAAGGCGATCTGCGGCTTGATGTTCATGAAGCGCTCCTCGCTGGCGGCGAATCAGGCCCAGCCATTGTTCCCGGCAAACCGAAGGATAGCCTGCTGCTCGATGCGGTGAACTACGCTTCGCTCGAAATGCCCCCGGACGGCAAGCTGAGCGAAAGTGAAATCGAAATCCTCACGACCTGGGTCAAGATCGGCGCTCCCTGGCCCAAAGAACATGGCGGCGCGGGCCCTGGCCTGCGCAAGGTCCGCGATAAGATTACGGCTGCTGATCGCGAGTATTGGGCGTTTCAGCCAGTGCGCCGCGCAGCGTTGCCGGACGTTCCGAGCGACACCTGGAGTCGCGGGCCGATCGACCGTTTTCTCCTCAGTCGCCTGCAGCAGGAAGATCTACAACCCGCGCCTGAAGCCGAGCGCGGCGTGCTCATCCGCCGCCTGTCGTTCGATCTGACCGGTTTGCCGCCGACCGCTGCCGAAATTGCCGAGTTTCAGAACGACGCGAGCCCCGATGTGTATGAACGCCTCGTCGATCGCCTGCTCGCCCGTCCGCAGCATGGCGAGCAATGGACCCGCCATTGGCTCGATCTGGTCCGCTACGCCGAATCGGACGGCTACAAGCAGGACGAATATCGACCGCAAGCCTGGCGGTATCGCGATTACGTCATCCGCTCGCTCAATCAAGATAAGCCGTATCCGCTCTTCATCCGCGAGCAACTGGCCGGCGATGAGATGGAACCGCAAACGCCCGACTCGCTGGTGGCCACCGGTTACCTCCGCCTCGGCATTTATGAATACAACCAGCGCGATGTGAAGGGGCAGTGGAGCATCATCCTCAACGACATCACCGACGTGACGGCCGACGTTTTCCTCGGCATGGGGATGAGCTGCGCACGCTGCCACGATCACAAGTTCGACCCGATTCTGCAAAAAGACTATTTCGCCCTGCAGGCGTTCTTCGCGCCGATCTTGCCGCGGGATGATGTGCCCATTTGCGATCCCAGCGAACGAACCGAATATCAACAAAAGCTTGCTGCCTGGGAAATGCGGGCGAATGACATTTTGAAAGAGCTCACCGAGCTCGAGCGGCAGCCGTTGAAGAATGCGGCCACTTCGCAACTGGGCCGGTTCCCGGACGACGTCGTGCCGATCCTCTTCAAGGACTCCGCCGAGCGCACGCCCTATGAACAGCAGATCTATGCCCTTGCTTTCCGCCAGGCCAAAGAAGAGCAAGACAAAATTGATTTCACCAAGAAGCTGACCGGCGAAAAGAAGGATCGCTGGATCGAACTGAAAGCACAATTGAAAGAGCTGGGTGATCGCCCCGAGCCGCCGCCAACAGCGATGACTGTGACGGACGTCGGGCCGCAGGCGCCGCCGACCATGGTGCCGGGCAAACCGCGCTTAGGAGAAGTTCTGCCAGCGATTCCGACCGTCCTCGCTGGAGTCCCGGTTTCAGCCGGCAGTGTTTCGATCGACACAATCTCCATCGCCACAGAGAAGCCGGCTAAAGCCGGGACTCCAACAACAGGTCGGCGCACCGCGCTCGCGCAATGGCTCGGCAGCGACGAAAATCCCCTCACGCCGCGCGTCCTCGCCAATCGCCTCTGGCAGCATCATTTCGGCAAGGGACTATGCGAATCGCCCAGCGACTTCGGCCGTTTGGGCCAGCCGCCGAGCCACCCGGAGTTGCTCGATTGGCTTGCTCAGGACTTCGTTGAGCAGGGCTGGAACTGGAAGTATCTTCATCGCCAGATGGTGACGTCGGCCGCCTATCGCCAGCAGTCGCATGGACCCGAAACGGCCGCCGCGGCAAAAGTCGATCCAGCCAATCGCCTGCTCGGTCGGATGCCAGTCCGCCGTTTGTCGGCCGAGCAGATTCGCGATTCCAGCCTGGCCGTCGCCGGCGAATTGAATCTCTCCATCGGCGGCCCCGCCGTCGAAGCAGCCAAGCCGCGGCGGAGCGTGTATGTGAAAGTTCGCCGCAACACGCGCGATCCGCTGCTCGATGTGTTCGATGTCGCCGACGGCTTATCGACGATGCCGACCCGCAACGTCACCACCACGCCGATCCAGGCGCTGCTGATGATCAACGGGCCGTGGATGATCGCACGCGGCAAAGCGGCGACCACGGTGATTCGTGCGCAGGGCTGGAAGGAGCTCGATCAGCAGATCGTCGCGCTGTATGTGCAAATCCTGGGGCGCGAGCCTGATGGCAGCGAACTGACCGCCGCGGAAAAGTTTTTGTCCGCGAAGAGCGACGGAAAAGAAATTACCCTCGCCGACCTGGCCCATGTTCTGCTGAATTCGAATGAGTTTGTGTACGTGGATTAGCGAAAGAGGCACGAAGCATGGCTTCGTGCTACGAAAACGATGACGTCCTTCGAAGACCAAATCCTCCGCTCCGGTTACCTTTCCCGCCGGGACATGCTCGCGCGGGCCGGCACTGGTTTTGGCGCGCTCGCACTCGCCGGCTTGCTCGGCAATCAATCCGCAACCGCCTCCGAAGCGAGAAAGCAATCGCCCCATTATCCGCCGCAGGCGACCAACGTCATCTTCCTGTTCATGGAAGGCGGCCCGAGCGCGATGGACACGTTCGATCCCAAGCCCGAGCTGAACAAGCTGGCCGGCAAGCCGCTCCCCGCGTCGTTCAAGGCGATTATTCTGGCGATGGGTGAGAAGAATCCGCCGCTGATGGCGTCGAAGCGGAAGTGGCAGCAGTACGGCGAAGGGGGACTGTGGGTCAGCGATTGGTATCCGCACGTCGCCCAATGCGCCGACGATTTGTGCGTCGTCCGCTCGTGCATCAGCGACGGCATCAACCACTCGGGCGGCGTTTGCCAGATGAACACCGGAAGCACGCTTGGCGGACGACCGTCGCTCGGCTCGTGGGTGAGTTACGGCCTGGGGAGCGATAATCAAAATCTGCCCGGCTTCGTCGTGCTGGAAGACAACCCGGGCCAGGTGATCAACGGCCCGCGCAACTGGGGCGCTGGTTTCATGCCCGCCGTGTATCAGGGGACCGCGCTGCAGAACGGTCCGGAGCCGATTCGCAATCTGGCCACACCCAAAGAGGTTTCCACCGCCGCCCAGCGGCAAAAGTTGGCTTTGCTGCGTGAGCTGAACCAAAAGCATGCTTCGCAGCGGCGCGATCAAACCGAACTCGACGCCCGCATCGCCAGTTACGAACTCGCCTTCCGCATGCAAGCCGAAGCGCCCGAAGCGGTCGATCTCGCGGATGAGACGGAAGAAACACAAAAATTGTATGGCCTGGATGAGGCCAAGACGCAGAACTTCGGCCGGATGTGCCTGCTGGCCCGGCGGCTCGTGGAGCGGGGCGTGCGGTTCGTGCAGCTTTATTCAGGCTCGGGCAGCAAGTGGGACGCGCATAGCGACATCGAGAAAAATCATGGCACGAACTGCGGCGCGACCGACAAGCCGATCGCCGGTCTGCTCATCGATCTCAAGCGCCGCGGCCTGCTCAAGAACACGCTCGTCGTGTGGGGCGGCGAATTCGGCCGAACCCCGCAAAGCGAAAAGGGGAACGGCCGCGATCACAACCCGGCCGGCTTCACCATGTGGCTGGCCGGGGGCGGCATCCGCGGCGGCCGCACTGTGGGCGCAACGGACGAAATCGGTCTGCACGCCGTCGAAGACCGGCTGCACGTCCACGATTTCCACGCGACCATCCTTCGCATCCTCGGCCTCGACAATATGCTCCTCACTTATCTGCACAAAGGCCGGCCGGAACGGCCCACGCTCAATGAAGGCGGCCCGTGTCAGAAGATCATCACGGGCTGAGATCCGACGCGAGCTACTTCGATTGCAATTCAAACTTTGGTTCGTTCGGCCCGGCCTTCAGATCCGCCGACAAGCCCGAGGTCGCGGGGTTGCCGTAGCGAGTCGGAATCAACGACTGCCCGGACATGGAGGCGAGGGTGTTTGACGTGGTGTCGCCAGGGTTTTGCACAACGACGGGCGGCGCTGTGATTTGAATAGCTTGGACGGCAACTTGGGCCTGACCGACGGACGCGCCATCGTCGGTCTTGAAAGTGCCAACCGATACGATCTTGCCGTTCTCGATCACGCCCGTGGCTTCCGGCTTCCCGGGCACGGCAAAGATAATCGTGCCTTTCTCCAACGGTTGACCATCGACCAGCACTTCGCCGCGAACTTTGGCGGGGAGGGGGTCTTTGCTGCAGCCGGCGAGAAACAAAACGGATGCGCTGAGAAGCAGGCAGCAGAAACGGAGCAGCATCGTGGTCACGAAACGAACCTTTTCCTAAGACGAAATCTTACGGCTTGTTGACAGCTTCGCCGCCCTCGCGCGACGCGAGCGCACGGTAGATCACTCCATCGATGCTTTGATTCAGGAAATCGACCGAGCCGTCGCTAAAGCCGAAATGGCAACCGCCCGGATGCAAACTGCGGAACCCGATCGATTCGTCCCAGCGGGGATTCGCCTGCGTGGGCCACGAGGACTGACTCAAGAACGAATCGTTGCGAAAATTGATCGGATGGGCAGTTGTGCCAAAACTCTGGCAGCCCCAGTTCTGGCAAATGCACCACGTGCCAATCGATTCGCCGATCAGGAACGTGTTCGACAGGCCATCGGTGCAATCCTTGAACTTGGCGCTCCAAGTCCACCGCCCGATCATGCCGCGGACCGGCTCGGGAGTGACCAGGTTGCCGTAGTCGGGCAATTGGCCCGTGCCCGTCGCATTCTTGTAGTCGCCAATGCAGGCCGCGTAGTCCGCTTGCGAAATCGCGTAGGTGGGCGCGGCAAAGAACTCTTCTTCGCGCAAGGTTTTGGCGTAGGGATTCGACGGGCAGAGATACTTGGGGTGGTGCTTCTGAATGAACTGCAGATTCGAGCCCTGCCACGAAGCCACCGTGAAGTCCATTTGCTGATGCATGCCACTGTCTTCCATGAAAGGCAACGCCATTGGAATCCAATTCCAGCGGCGGGCGTTGCCCACATTGGCGGGCGTATGCGGATAGCAGATCGGCAACACCTGATAGGTGTCGTGATAATTGTGCAGCGACAGCACAATTTGCTTCAGGTGGTTGCGGCATTGCGTGCGGCGGGCTGCTTCCCGTGCCGCTTGCACGGCGGGTAACAGGAGCGCGACTAGCACGCCGATAATGGCGATGACTACGAGCAACTCAACCAGGGTGAATGCCTGTCGTTTCATGTTGGCCGCCGAAGGAGGAACTGATTTCGGGATGCAACGAGCAGGTAACTTCAGTGTCGCGCAACTCTGCGACGGTTACAAGTCAATTGCAGCCACTGCATCCCGAAAGGTGGGCGATCCACCCCTTTGCGACATGACATTATGTCGCAGCGTCGATCGTTTCCATCTTCTCCGGCTTCAGCACCACTGTCGCCAGCGGCGGCAAGTTGAGCAGCAGCTTGTGGCTGCGGAAGTGCCAGCCGGGTTCTTCCGCCTGCACGCCGGGGAAGTTCCCCTTGTTCGAGCCGCCGTAATACTGCGAGTCGCTGTTGAAGACTTCCTGGTACCAGCCGCCGCGCGGCACACCGATTGGATAGTTCTCGCGATAGGCGGGCGTGAAGTTCTGCACGACCAGCAGGAAATCGTTCGGGTTCTTGGCCTTCCGCAAGTAGGCCAGCACGCTGTCCTGGCGGGCATTGCACTCAACCCACTCGAAGCCGTCGCTTTCGAAGTCGCGCTCATACAGGGCGGGTTCGGCCCGCAGCACTTTGTTCAGATCGGCGACCATTTTCTTCAGGCCGCTGTGCGAATCCCACTGCAGCAAGTCCCACTGCAGTTCGGAGTCGTGATTCCATTCGTTCCACTGGCCGATGTCGCTGCCCATGTAAAGCAGCTTCTTGCCGGGGTGCGTCCACATGTATGAGAACAGCAGCCGCAGATTCGCGAAGCGTTGCCAGAGGTCGCCCGGCATCTGCGCGAGCAGTGACTTCTTGCCATGCACCACTTCATCGTGCGACAGCGGCAGGCAGAAGTTTTCGGTGAACGCATAGATCAGGCTGAAGGTCAGTTCATCGTGGTGGAACTGGCGATGAATCGGATCGTGCTTCATGTAGCGCAGCGTGTCGTTCATCCAGCCCATGTTCCACTTGATGCTGAACCCAAGGCCGCCCGTTTCCACCGGCCGGCTCACGCCGCCCCAAGCCGTCGATTCCTCGGCGATCGTCAGAATGCCAGGGAAGTTGCCGTGGGCTTCGTAGTTGAACTCGCGGAGGAGCGAAATTGCATCGAGGTTCTCGCGGCCGCCGTACTCGTTCGGAATCCACTCGCCTTCCTTGCGGCTGTAATCGAGATAGAGCATCGAGGCGACGGCGTCAACGCGCAGACCGTCGATGTGGTACTTGTCCATCCAGAACAGGGCATTGCTGAGGAGAAAGTTCCGCACCTCATGGCGGCCGTAGTTGAAGATCATCGTCCCCCAGTCGGGATGCTCGCCCTTGCGGGGATCTTCGTGCTCGAACATCGCCGTGCCGTCGAACCGCCGCAGGCCGTGGCCATCCTTGGGGAAGTGGGCCGGCACCCAGTCGACGATCACGCCGATGTCGTTCTGATGGCAATGATCGACGAAGTACATGAAGTCTTCGGGCGTGCCATGCCGGCTGGTGGCGGCGAAATATCCGACCGTTTGATAGCCCCAGCTGCCGGAATACGGATGCTCGCTGATCGGCAGCAGCTCGATGTGCGTGTAACCCATCTCCTTGACGTAATCCACGAGCTGATGCGCCAGGTCGCGATACGACAGCCAGCCGTGATGGCGCGAGGGATCCCGCCGCCAGCTGCCGAGATGGCATTCATAAACGCACATCGGTTTCTCGAGCGGATTGGCCGACGCGCGGCGGGCCAGCCAGTCGGAGTCTTTCCATTGATACTGCGTGAGATCCGTCACGATCGACGCGGTGCAGGGCGGCAGTTCGGCGGCAAAGCCGAACGGATCGGACTTGTCGATCACCTCGCCCCACTTGGTTTTGACGCGATACTTGTACTTCTCGCCGGCCCGCAGACCGGGAATGAAAATTTCCCACACGCCGCTGCTTTCCCGGCGGCGCATCTGATGGCGGCGGGCATCCCACTGATTGAAGTCGCCGACGAGCGAAATGCTCTGCGCGTTCGGCGCCCAAACGGCAAAGTTGACGCCCCGCACGCCCTTCACGTCGCGCAGCTGCGCGCCGAGCTTTTCATAAGCTTTCAGCAGCCGCCCTTGTCCGAACAAGTGCAAGTCGAACGGCGTGAGCATCGGCTCGAAGGAATATGGATCGTGCTGCGTGGTCATCTCGCCCCCCTGATTGGCAAACCGTAGCTGATATTGTGGCTCCGATTGCTCCGAGGGCAACGGGCAGAAGGCTTCGAACAGCCCGGCCGGGTGGATTTTCCGCATCGGCCGCGACACGCCGTGGGATTCGTCGAGCACCCAACTTTGCTGGGCGTCGGGCAAAAATGCCCGCACGGCGAGCAGCTGTTGGCCCCCCTGTTGCACTATGGCCGGCCCCAGCACGCTCGTGGGGTCCTGCAAACTGGCATCCAGGAAAGAAGACATATTCGAAAGAGAAACACTGGTGCGCACGCTCAGCTCCCCGGAATCAAAGTTTGGAGTTCGTAGTTGGAAATTCATGACCTGGTGGGAATCAACAGGCAGGCAGACCGGTAGGACCAACCTCCGCCATCGGAAGTTATTCAGGAGAGGGATTTCAACGTTCGTCGTTGCTGAGGAGGCGGCGAACACCGCTTGTCGTTGCTGCGAGTACGCAGCCAACTCGTTGCCACAGCGAAGGAGCTGTGGCCGGCTGTTTCGCGCGAGTTCGCCGGGGCGGCGGAGTCCCAGTCGCCGTCTTTTCCGAAGTTCCCGGATCGAAGCGCAACTGCTTGCCACGCACTCGGCGGGGCTTGGGCATAGTAACGGACGGCGCGTCCGGCTGTGGCGATGACTGATTCAAATCATCACTGCCTCCGCCGCTCACGAGCCGGCAATTCACCTGATGAATGCTCAAGGCCTGGTCGACGCGCTGCCACAAGTCGCGATTCTTGATGGGCGTCAGACTGCCGAATCGCTCCCATTGGTAGTCGTTATCCCGCCACTGCGCCAGTCCCTCGCGCAGGCCGCGACTGATGGCCTGGCTCTGCGTGACCAGCGTGACTTGCGACGGCTGATCGAGGGCTTCCAGCCCGCGGACAATGGCGAGCAGTTCGAGACGTTCGCGGGAATTGCCCTCTTCTTCATCTTCCGCGTCGAGCAAGGTCTGGCCTTCCGGGGTCTGCAGGACAAACCGCCACCGGCCACCATATTCGGCGGCGGCGATTTCGGCGTCGGGCGAATTCGCCGTGCCGCGATGCGAGCCGGCGCCGACCAGCGTATTGCCGGTGACCTGGGCGAAGAGCATGAAGTGGGGTGCAGAGACGCTCATGGGAAAGAGCCGGTGTGAGAGAGGCCTGGGCCGGGCAGGTTGCCGATGTGCGTGCATCCTGCCTGGAACCAGAGGCTATCCCGCGCCCCCGCACGAGCTGCTGCAGCAACAATAGCTCGTTACAACAGCTATCGGCGCGGGCTACGCCACTGCTTCAAATTATCCAGCCGGCAGAGTTTGATTCAGCCGCACGTTTTGCGACTTCGCGCGCGATCGTGCGGGTTAAGAGGAAGAACCACAGACGCACAGAGAATTCCTCTCCGTGCCCTCTGTGTCTCTGTGGTCCATTGCCTTTAAACGCCGGCGAGAATCTGATCTCCAACCGACCACTTCGCCGGGTTCGCCGGATCTCGTTCAATACGCCGATAGAGCGTATCGCGCTCGATCGGTTCACGGCCGGCTTCGATGATCAGGCGGCGGATTTGTTCCGTGGTCAGCAGCTCCGGCGTCGTGGCCCCTGCGTCGTGGTAGATCAATTCGTGACGCACGGTGCCGTCGATATCATCCGCCCCATAGGCCAGCGCCGATTGCGCGGTGCCGATGCCCAGCATGATCCAATACGCCTTGATGTGCGCGATGTTGTCGAGCATCAGCCGGCTCACCGCGATCGTCCGCAAATCCATCAAGGCCGACGGCTTCTTGATGTGCGACAGGCCCGTGTTTTCCGGATGGAATGCCAGCGGAATGAACGTTTGAAAGCCGCCCGTTTCGTCCTGCAGTTCCCGCAGCCGGATCAGATGATCGACGCGATGAAAGGCGTTCTCGATGTGGCCATACAGCATCGTGCAGTTGGTCTTCAGTCCCAGCTGATGAGCCGTCCGGTGAATTTCGATCCAGTTGCGGCAGTCGGCTTTGTGTTCGCAAATCTTGCCGCGCACTTCCGGATGAAAAATCTCCGCGCCGCCGCCGGGCATTGAGCCCAGCCCCGCGGCCATTTGTTCTTCGAGAATCGAGCCGACCGAGCGCTTCGTGAGAAACTCGAACCAGTTGATCTCGACCGCCGTCCAGGCCTTCAGATGCAGGTCCGGAAACGCGTCATGGAGCTGCTGCACGACGTGCAGATACCAGTCGTACTTCTTTTGATGATGCAATCCGCCCACGATGTGCAGCTCGGTGCAGCCGTTGTCGACCGCTTCCTGGCCGCGGGCGATGATCTGCTCATCGCTCATCGCATAACCCTTGGCTTCGCGCAAGTCGGAACGAAACGCACAAAAGGTGCAGCGATAGACGCAGACATTTGTGGCGTTCAGATGCGTATTGATGTTGTAATATGCCGCGTTGCCGTTTTTCCGCTCGCGCACGAGGTTCGCCAGCGCGCCGACCTCATGCAGCGGCGTCGCCGGATCGTACAGCACCAGGCCGTCCTCGAGCGTCAGCCGCTCACCGGCATAGACCTTTTCCTTGATGGCTTCAAACGCGGGAACAGCAGAACCAGTCATGAAATGAACTTCGGCAGAAACCTGGAACCCGGCCGCAGCGGCGCAACCCACAGAGCAGTAACCGCCGAGTTTAGGTGCGAGATAACGGCTTGTCGATGCCGCGCCAGAGAGGCGGCGAGCCAAGAAAGAACGCTGGGCTACGATGCGCTGCCTCAGTCCTGCCCCTGCCGCGCGGTCGTAGCCCAAGCGTCTGCATGACTATATCGGCCCCGCCGCAGGAGCCCGGCGATGCATTTCCGGCAGCTGCGCAAAACCGCACGCCGTAACCGTTTGCGACAAGAATGTCACCGCACATTCGCGGCCCGAAGCAACTACCCACCGGGCTTCTTCAGCGACAGGCTGTGCAAGATCAGCACGCTGCCGACGGAGATCAGTGCCCAGCCGAGCCACTTCGGCGGCTTGAGGCGATGGTTCGCCACCGGCCCGACGGCGGCAATCGCCGCGGGAAAGCTGCTCGCACTCGCCATTTGCGGTTGCTTCCAGGCGTTCATTCGCTGGGCAATGAACTGCGTCGACCGCTCGTTCAGCACGAACGTGTCCACCG
>Ga0196963_10002520_pt1 | contig 10912 bp, 15 predicted proteins | sample S1_5metaG_FD_148600 | JGI IMG/M metagenome (GOLD analysis project Ga0196963, IMG submission 148600) | Soil microbial communities from Anza Borrego desert, Southern California, United States - S1_5 | ecosystem: Environmental > Terrestrial > Soil > Desert | place: USA: California | collected... | reverse complement strand
TGAGAAACGACGGCAGGTTAAACATATCTTCTCCTTCACTGGTCCAAGCTTTAGTAGGAACATCAACCCAAGTCAGAAAAGGACTAAATGGACTTGAGTCTTGATTATTAGTATACGCTTGTCCACCTGTTTCGGGTGTTGCAAATTGTTCTTGTAGCCTTGTTGCCGCCAGATGATCCACCGCCGTTCGGATCTCTTTGTGCAGATGCTTTTCTAGCTTCGTGCGCCCGTCGAGCCGGTTCCACAGCTTGTGATAGGTAATCAGCTCGCCGTCTATCGTGACGCGCCTTCTTTGAAGCTCCTGAAATAGTTGCTTTGCAGTGATTTTCGGCTCGAAAGCCATCATCTCCAATAACAGCTTTTTGCCCTCGGACTCTTTGTTTCCCGCCATCAAAGGGAGTCTGCGCATATCGTGCGAAAAAACTGCTGCAACCAATCGTAAGTCGCAGTATACTACGATTGCGATGCAAAACTACGAAACTTCGCAAGTCATTCGCAGAGCCAATCCTGGTAGGTCCAAAAAGCTTGATGGGCTGGAGTCTGTGATCTGGCGACTTTATGACGAAGCTCAACTTACGGTTGCCTTCCTTGCCGACGTGTTTGAAGTCAGCGACCGGAAGATTCAATACGTGCTGAGCGCCGAGCGGCAAAAACGAAAGGGGCTCTCCGCATGAAGAACCCCCACGTCCCAACCTTAAGGGCGGCTGGTGACCATAGCACCTTCCATTATACACGCCCTCGTTCCACGGTGCGCAACCAAAAACAGCGAGGTCAAACATTGACAACAAATCCTCCAACAGGGTTTAGCCGCCCTGGGAACTACATCATCCGTCTTCCCGGCAAAAATGCCAAGCACTTTATTCGATCTAGCGGTAAATCAACGCAAAAACCGGTACATCCGAATATCAGTTCGCAATGTTGTTCAGGTTCAAATGAACTAGAAGTTACTGCGAAAGTTATTAGGCATTGTGAATATATTCAGGCAAGTTTAAGACAGTCTGATAGGACCGGTTACTTGACTGTACAAGTACGGGAGGGGTGCTGATGGGCCGCTCCGACAAGGAACAGATTCAGAAGCTGGAACTCGCTAACGGAGAGCTTCAAGCTCAAATCTCGAAGCTGCAAGACAAGGTAAGCAAGTTAGAGGCGACGGTGCATCTTGGGCATGCTGCGCTCCGGAGAGAAGAAGAGAAGTCCATCAAGCTACAAGGCGACCTCTGCGCTGCGACTTGGAGGAAAACATATGATACGAGACTCTTCCAGCTAGCTTGCGAAGTTGCCTTTAGCGTAACCGAGGCGAAGCAGGCATTTGCGAAAGGGATGCTCCTGTCGTTCTTGATCGAGCACACCCCCCTCTTTGGCATCTCTGCCCGTGTGGAGCAATACCGCGCAGAACTTGACGATGCTCACCGTCCGCGCACTACCTATAAAAAATGGGAGAAAGGCGCACTGAAGGCCGAGATCGTACACCACAGGTCTATCCGGCTGGGCGGGGAAGATTACTTGATATGTGACGATGACGACATCGAGCGCATCGTTGCCGAGCTTTCCACTCAACTCCAGGCAACCAAGGGACAGCCCGAGCAACCTAACGAGACTGCTGCCGAGGGTCCAGAGCAAGCCCGTGTCTCTCAGGAGGGGAAGTGATGAGGCTATCCCCAGAACAAGCGGAGAAGAGGAAGGAGGAGCTTTGGGCGCTGATCTTACAGCATCAGTCAGACCTGGCCAACCTTCAGAAGAGCATCAGCGAGAGTCAGAAATACCTCTTCAACTGCCTTCAACAACTAAAAGAGTTGGAGGGAGAAGATGGACCAGTCTAACACTCTATCCCTACTTGTACAGCGGGTGTTTGGAGATGAGGCTTACCAGGCTTGCAAAGGCAGAGATTTCGATCTTGGGAAGGTTAGTTACGGTTACGGGTGGGATGCCGCAAGAGAGCACTTCGAGCAATACGTCTCAGAACACGGTATCCCGTCCTCTGGCGCTCCACTCACTCAAGGGGAAGAAGGCAGTCCGGGAGCTACCGGGTGGGTGAACGTAAAGGACAGGTTGCCGGAGCATCGTGCCTTTGTTCTTGTCTGCAAGAAATGGTCTCACCTAGGAGAGCCGTGTCCGTTCGTGGCGCAGTTCGAGGCAGGCGGCGACGAGTGGGCTTTCTATACAGTTCATGGTGTTGCCATTCGCTCTACGCTCGTTACAGAACTTGAGGGATGCGCTGTCTTTTGGCTACCCATACCCAAGTTCTTGGACGCGCCTGCGGCTGGAGCTACCTCCGAAGGGAAAGAGCCACCGCAACAACCTAAAAATGACTCGGCAGAAGGAGAGTTGGGCGCTACTCGCGAGCTGTGGAAAATGATTGGGTTCTTGGTCTCCTGCATTCACAGTGGAGAAGCCCTGACGCCTGATGATGAACAGCGACTTGACGCGTTGAAAGCCAGGTACGCCCCCACGTCTGAGCCTAGTAATAACGCCGTAGGAGGTGGTGGGTAATGGCTGCTGTTGGTTTCGACCGCGAGCAGTGGTTGGCGGAGAGGCGCACCTACCTCGGGGGCACGGATGTTGCTGCGATCGTCGGCAAGAACAAGTGGGCTTCACCTCTTTCCATTTACGAATCGAAGGTTCTCGGGTCTGATGGCGATGTAGCCGAGTCAGCGGAAGCGGGTCTCGAGCTTGAGCCATTGATTCGTCGCTGGTTTGAGAAGGACTGGAAATGTCAGATCACGCCGGCGCCCACAAGTATTAGACATCCGAAGTATCCCTTCCTCGGCGCGAACCCTGACGGATTCATTAACGATGACGAGCTCTTAGAGATCAAGACTCACTCTTTCCGCACCGCCGACGAATGGGGAGAAGAGATGACGGACGAGATCCCGGATGCCTATCACGTTCAATGCGTTTGGTATCTCGGCATCACAGGCCGAAAAGCTGTTCGAGTCGTTGCCGTCGATACGGGAAGCTGGAACCGCAGGTACTACGTCGTTGAGGCCGATCCGGTCTACTTCGAGGCCCTGGTTACTCAGGCGGTCGGATTCTGGCGAAGGCATATCGAGAAGAGGTGTCCGCCAGATTCGACTGGACACAAGGCAGACCTTGAAAGCCTGAAGCGTGTGTACGCGAAAGACAACGGTGAAACCGTTATCGCTGAACCGCAAGACGACGAATGCGCAGAGAACTACCTGCGCATCTGCGAAGCGATCAAGCCCTTAGAGAAAGATCGAGATGGATTCAAGGCTCGACTTATCGCAGCGATGGGAGAAGCTTCGTATCTCACGACCTTGCACGGGACGTTCTCGAACGTCGCGACCAAAGAGAAAGACTGTACTAACTGGGAGTTGGTAGCCGAAGGGCTCCTCTCAGAGCTGACCAAACACGACCCGCAAGCGAAGTCCATCTACGGCGTTCTTGTCGGCTTGCACACATTCACGAAGCCGGGATACCGCGTGTTCCGGGCACCCAAAGGAGGATTTTAATGTCGTCTGAGAACACACTTGCAACTCAGGAAACCACAAATGCCAACGTGTACAACGAAACCCGCGTTGACCGAATCCCGGATTCTCTGAACCAGATCATCGCGATAGCAAAAGTCATGTCCGCGAGCGGGTTCTATCCGGATGCCAAGACCGCGCAGCAGGCGGCGGCAATCATGATTCTTGGCGTTCAGTTTGGAATCCCTCCAGCTCAAGCACTCACCGCGATTCATGTCGTGAAGGGTAAGCCGATGCTGCACTACTCCGCGCTTCTATCGAAGGTTCGACAGCATCCAGACTACGATTACAAGATTCTGGAGGAGACCGATAAGGTAGCTAGGATCGAGTTCACCCGGAAAGGCGAAAGCTGCGGGATCTCGACCTTCACGCTCGAGCAAGCAAAGAAACAGGGCACCCAGAACCTTGACAAGTTCCCAGATACGATGCTGCTGGCTCGTGCTGCATCGAACGGCGTAAAGCGGTACTGCCCTGATGTTCTGAATGGAATGCCCGTCTACGCTCCCGGTGAAATCGAAGCCGAGTCTGCGTATTCTGGCCCTGGCGGGACGAAGGGGGACGCGCTGCGGGCGGAGATGCAAGCCAAGGCGGAGGAAACGAGTGCGCTTGAGGCTGAGTACGCTGAAGTCGGTGACACGGTAGAGGTTGTGGAAGGGCCTGAGGTTCCTGCGGAGACATTGCCGGTATGAAGTCCTTCATCGTCTCCCCCCATGACCTTGCATGGATGGCCGACCTGTGCCCCCGATGCTACTGGATGAAGTCCAGGCATTATCGGCGCATCGGTGAAGCCATGCCCATGATCTTTCAGCACATAGACAAGGGTATGAAGGTTGCGCTGGATGAAGAGACCTTGCGCGGACTCGGAGTGCCTTGTAAGAACGTGCTTGACCAGCGTAAAGTCTTCTCGCGACCATTCGAGTTTCCCGAGTTAGGCGTTCAGCTATCGATCAGCGGATTCCCTGATACCCTCATCGAAACTGATGATGGAGAGTGCGGAGTTCTCGAATACAAAACCTGCCTGCCTCATCCCGAGAATGAGCGCAAGTACAGCAAGCAGGTACACGCCTACATTCATGCGATAGAGCGCCCTGCTGACGAGAGGCCCATGCAGGTTTCTTACGCGGCAATCATTGCCTTTGACGCGGGAGCTGGAGACTTTACGGTTAAGGCTCCTCATGCCGCGATTCGCGGGCGATTGCACGTTATGGAAGTGGACATCAGCAGAACCTCTTTCCAGGAGGGGCTAGCGCCAATAGCCGAGATGCTATCTCTGGATGTATGGCCCGACCCATCACCGGATTGTCAGCACTGTGCATACCTGCGGGATGTTCGGCGCTTGTCGGATGCGATGGAGCGAAAGGCGGCAGCGGCATGAGCCTTGGTAACTTCCGCGCTAAGACGGCCTCGAAGTTCGGCAACCAGCCGACGACCTTGGACGGTAAGTCCTTTCACTCGAAACTTGAGGCGAACAGGTTCGCGGAGCTTCAACTTATGGAGCGCGCAGGCGAGATAAAGGACCTGCAAACCCAGGTCACTTTTCGCCTCGACATAGGCGGTGTACACATCTGCAAGTACATCGCCGATTTCACTTACTCCACGAAGCACGGAAGGGAAATAGTCGAAGACACGAAAGGCGCAATAACGCCTATCTACACGATGAAGAAACGCCTCATGAAAGCCATTCATGGGATCGACATTTTAGAAACGCGCAAGGCTTCTAAGAAAGGCTATAGAGCGCGATGATTTACGACATTCTTTCGGCTGTTCAGGGAGAGCTCAGCCACGACTGTCACGGAGTGGACAATTGAAAGTTGAAACCAAACCCAAAGAGATCACAGATAACGATCTCGACCTGATTGATAAGTTGCTTCGAGCCAAACAGTCTGCGTTGACCGCTGAGCGGGAAGACGTTGCGAGGGAGCTTGACCGACTACTTCAGCAGGTCAAGACCAGTGGCTAAGCGCGGCGCTCTTACGCACCGCAAGATTCGGCGTCTAGCGAAGATCCTCGGTATTGACCCGTGTGATGCGCTAGGCGTCTTCGAGGCGCTCCTTCACGTCACTGCTGAGCAAGCCTACCGTGGCGACATTGGTCGCATGTCCAACGCCGACATAGCCGAGGAAATGTTCACCTCCAGAGACCCGGACGCGCTTATGGAAGCGTTCCTCGATGCGGGCTTGTTGGAGCACCACGAGCAATACCGACTGGTGGTGCATGACTGGTCAGACCACGCCGACGACGCGACACGGAAAAAACTGTCTCGCAACGGGGAGAAGTTCTGGAACGGCGACCCGCCATATAAGCCCAAAGGCGGGACGAGTCCTGATGATGTCGCGACATGTCCAGACGTGTCCGGTCAAGGTGTGGACATGGAGTGCCTACCAGTGCCTGAGCCAGTGCCAGTGCCTGAGCCATTACCAGAGCCTATTTCCTCACTTCGTTCGGAAATCCGCGCAACAGGAGTTTTTATCGAGCCAACGGATGACGGCTTAGTGCGCCTTTGGGGCGATTTTCAAGCCTTCGGGCCGGATAGGTTCTCCAGGCTTGCCAGAAATGCACTCGAATGGGCCAGAGGCCAACCCAAATACCGGAAGAACAAGGGAAACGCTGTTGGGCTGGTGCGGAACTGGCTTGAACGGGAGATGCGAGACAACCCGCCACCATCGGGCAACGGGACTTACAAGAGGATTTGATGCTTTACGACCAGCAAGCAGAAATGAGCGTTTTAGGTGCGATGATGCACAACAACGAGGCAGGCGACACGGCTTTAGCGATGTTGCAACCAAACGATTTCATGATTCCTGCGCATCAGGTGATTTTCAATGCGATGTGTTGGCTTCGAGATCGCGAAATGCCGATCGACATGCTCACAGTCCGAACCGAACTTCGGGACAAGAAGAGCCGGTTTGGGAACGAGCTCGAAGAGGTTGGAGGGGTTGATTATCTCGTAACCATCCTTGACGAGCCTCCGGTGATCTCCCACTGTGAGCAGTACTGCCGGATTATCAAGGGGCTGTCTGAGAAGCGAAGCATCGTCGGGGCAGCCAAAGAGATCCTTGCCAGAGCGGAAGACGCCACGGCAGACGAGCTCAGAGCTTACGTTGAGGGGTTGAACTTCACATCGGCATCAGTTCCAAAGATGCGGAGGCTATATCACTTCAGAGGCGGCAAGCGAAGCCGCGGAGTGATCACGACGGGCTACCCGAAGCTGGACGCGTTCAACCACGAGCGAAAGGGCGGGTACATGGCGGGCCAGTTAGTCCTAATCGAGGCTTACCACAAGACCGGAAAGACGACCTTCGCCCTGAACTCAGCCATGCGGATTCTGAAAGAGGGCTTCCGGGTTTGTTACGCAACCTTCGCAGACCTCACGGGCGAAGACGTGGATGCAAAGCTCATGTACTACCTTTGCGGGTGGTCACACGAGCCGGATTCCGATTCGCTTTTAGCCACTTTCCGCGAATGCCAGGACTACCTGGACGAGCTGGATCTGATGGTTTACGACGTGGCTGGACTCGACTCTGGGTGCAACGTGGAGTCGTTCATAGCAACCTTCAAAGCCGAGCACAACAAGAAGCCTTTCGACATCCTCTTTTGCGACTACGCGCAGGAGATTTCCACCTCGGAGAAGACGCATTCAAGAACCGAGGAACAACGGATCGTCGCCAACAAGCTCCGCCTTCTAGCGGCATGGGCGGATATTCCCGTCGTGGTCGGATCTCAGATTACTGAGGGCAAAGAAGGTGAGCGCGATCGTTCCAAAGATTCGAGAGCCTGGGAAGAAAAGGCGGGTTGGGTTCTCAGGCTGAAGCGCGAGGCCGGAGAAAAAACGCGAACGCTCGTGCAAAGCCCTATTTCACGGTTCGGGGGCAGCGGCCTGGAAACAGTCATGGACTACGAGATATCGAGAGGCCGCTATACGGAGGCAGACGCATGAACCGCAGTGGCAGTGGACGAGTGAGGAAGGAGGGGGTTAGTGGTTGATTTGACTCACCTCTCACTTTTCAGCGGAATAGGCGGGATTGATTTGGCCGCGGAGTGGGCAGGCTTCCGCACAGTTGCGTTTGTTGAGAAGGACCCGTTCTGCCAGAAGGTCCTCAAGAAGCATTGGCCCGAGGTGCCGATTTACGAAGATGTATGCAGATTCTCAGCGAGACCTTTTCTCGGTGTCAGCCTCCTTACAGGAGGCTTCCCCTGTCAGCCTTACTCCCAAGCTGGCAAGCGACGTGGCGCGGACGATGACCGTGCTCTCTGGCCGCAGATGCTCCGCTGCGTACGAGAATCAAACCCCGCTTGGGTCGTTGGTGAGAACGTTGCTGGGTTCGTCAACCTGGGGCTCGACGCTTGTTTATCTGATCTGGAAGCAGAAGGTTACGAAGCAGTCCCGCTTGTTATTCCAGCTTGCGGCGTCGGCGCGCCTCACCAAAGGTATCGAGTCTTTATTGTGGCGAACGCCATCGGCTTCGGATGCGACGAGAGGTCCATGCTTCGCTCCGGCGCCGAGTCGTGGGGAGCACTCGTTGGTAACGCAGGTGAAGCTATGGCCGACGCCGCACGGCATCTGCACACCGGGGCCAAGGCGCAGCGGCCCGAGTGGGAACGAGCTGGGGCACGCGGTGAATCGATCGCTCTTGCCCACTCCTCATGCGAACTGCTCGACGGGACCGGGGACATCGGGGCGACAGGGCGGCGAAAACCTGCAAACAGCGATTGGTGGGAGTTTGAACCCCCAGTGGGTCGAGTGGCTAATGGGGTTGCCGGACGGGTGGACCGACTTAGGGCACTCGGCAACGCCGTAGTCCCCCAGCAGGTGTATCCGGTCCTGCTTGAAGTAGCGCGACAGATACGAGCTAATCGAGAGCCTACCGTGGAGCGTCAGAATGCAGCCTCGTAGTTACGTGTTACCTAAGCGCGGATGCGCCAAACAGAAAGAGAAAATCAGATCAGGTTGGAAGGTGAGGAATGAGTGAAGAGAACGGAAATACGAAAAAGCGAATGGCAAGCATAGGCATGATGAAGGGCGGGAAACGCGCCTTAGGTTCTGTGCCTACAGGGCTAGAGGAGTATCGGAAGTTTCTAAGCGATGAGACAAGGAAGAGGTTAGAGGATCGTGAGCAAGAAGGAAGAGCGTCAAATGGTTAAGGCATACGCACCCCTATCGGGAGCTGCTTTGACCGCCAAGTGCAGGGAGATGGCGGATAAGTGGTTATGCGGTTGGGGGCGCGTCGTGTTAGAGCGAGAGCAATCAAGAAACCCTTCAGCTATTCCTCGGGAAGAGTGGTTCGACTCTAAAGGATCAAGGTGTATTCCTTCGAGCTTGCCGTCTATCATTGACGCCTATCTCGACGTAGAGCGATTCCTTGCAGCTCGCGATCAAGGCGTTAGAAGAATGCTCGACTGGCACTACGTCCGCAACTGGAACGAAAGGGTCTTGTGGCGCAAGTGGCTTTTCGGTGACGGTACTTGGCAGATACTCAAAGACGGTGAGCCGGACCCGGTCATCGGGGCTGCAGTTCAGCATGTGGAGTCAGTGCGGTACATCAAATGCGACTGGGAAGCCTTCTTAAGGCGCGAGGCAAAATCCGGACACCTCGACCCCGAAAAGTGCAAGATCGAGCAGTATGGCCTAGGTTGGGCGAGGATTTATGAGTTCACCTTTCGGTCCTTGCAGTTGGCGCTTAGTGACGATCTCAGCCTGGATATTCGCGTGCAAGAACAACATCAGATCGACATGGCAAGAAAACCAAAAGATGCAGCTTAAAAGCCGAAACTTTCTGAACCTTAAAAACGTACTAGGCTATACACTAGGGTTTACTGTCTCTGAATATAGAGATGGTTAGAAACAGTTTGGCTGCGATGAAGAACAACGAGACTTTCCAAGAGTTGATGAAGAGGATTCAAGCCTATCCGATCAAGAAGCAGCTGCATGTCGTGCCCAAGTGTAGATGGTGGACGTACGGACCGTATGCGCCAGGTCAAAAGAAGTAACAGTTTGGCTGTATAAGCCGTGAGAGATTTGGCAGGGCAGTCAAAAATAAGTCCCGTAAAGCCAAATAAGGCCTCATCTTCGGGTGGGGCCTCTTCAGTTTAGGTGGCCAGGGTTTTAGGTTCAAAACGAAAGCTCTTAGGTTCAAGAAGTCCTGAAAGAGTGGCCATGCAATCGGCTTCAAATAACTGAGCCGCAGGCGCGGACTACAGACGTTCGATAGAAGCGAATTATTCGAACCTGCCACAACGTCTTTTTCATATGCCTATCTACAACTCAAGTCCATCAATGGGGAACTGCTGGTCAGCCGCTCGTGGGTATCACACGCCGGGCGCAAACCCATTCCCTTATATGCCGCCGCCCGCGAAGGCAAAGAAGAAAAGCGAACCGACTGAGGAACAGGCTATCGCAACCGAGGCACAAGCTGACGACAGCGCCGCTAAGCCTTGTACCGTAACCAGTTGACTTGTTCGCGAAGCGATTACCCAACTCGCCGGAAAATCCGGATAGTTCAGTTTATGTTGTAGCTACGGTGGTGATGGAGTGAAGAATTTTTAAGACATCGCAACAACCCAAAAACGAGCCGGACGACATGAGCTGTGAACTCAGAGGCCGTCCGTAACTCAGGAGAAGTGACCTCCATGAGCCAGTCAATTAGAACAGAGAACGTCCCAGGTGTCAAGCATGACTAAGAAGCTCGATCAGACAGTCAAGCTGTGGCATGCGATTTTGGCTGTAGCGGCGATGCTTGTAAGCGGTGTCTTTACGATCGCGGCAACGCATATAACCACCCAGAGGGATATTCAAGAGCTCAAGGGTTCCCAAAAGCGAGCGGCGAGAGTCGAGAGAATCTTAATCAAGGTAGCCGAAAGGCTGAATATCGACGTAGCGCCTTTGATGGAGGACTGATGAAGTATCCAACCTGGCTTTCCATCCAAGGGATTAGGACTTGGGTTTCCTGCCGCGCTTTCCAAGGTTCTCGCGGGCGTACCGTTCCAGTTCGTCTTCATGGATGAAGTTGTCCCTGCCGAACTTCTTCGACTTGAGAGAGCCGCGCATGATAGCAACACGAACCGCCGCCTCTTGGATTCCAAGGATGACGGCGGCTTGCGGCACGGTCTTATAGTTGTCCACGCGTAACATTTTACTTAGAAGCTATTGCTGGGCGGGAGCGTGCAAGGGTTTACATGTTGGTCGGCAGCGGTGACTTTCAGTTCCTCTTCGAGCTGGTCAACGATAAGGTGTGAAATCTGGCTGTTAATCAAGGAACTCCGCACAATGCCTTTCGCTGCATAGCTGAGCGTGGTGGAGTCTAGTGCAAGTGCAACTTCTCGCAGAAGATCGGCTGACTTGCGGAGATACGAAACGACTTCTTCGGGAGAATACTGGTATGCCATACCTATACGATACGCTAGCGTTACAAAACATGCAAGGAAACCCA
>Ga0196963_10002519_pt1 | contig 10916 bp, 12 predicted proteins | sample S1_5metaG_FD_148600 | JGI IMG/M metagenome (GOLD analysis project Ga0196963, IMG submission 148600) | Soil microbial communities from Anza Borrego desert, Southern California, United States - S1_5 | ecosystem: Environmental > Terrestrial > Soil > Desert | place: USA: California | collected... | reverse complement strand
CGCTGGCTGCACCCTTGCTAGCGTGCTTCATGATCATCACGAAGATGGCCTATCTGCACGATGCGATGGGGGACACGGTGGAACTGACCGACGGGAAGGAGCGCGGGCGGGGAAACTCTTCGCCGGCGAGCCCAGGCGCGTCGTAATCGGCGGCCGGACCGACGCTTGTGCAGAAGCCGGAGCGGCGTGCCGATAATGACCCACGTGTCGCGCGCGTATTGTTCACTATGCCCCATTCCATGCCGGTCAAGTTCAGTATGGGCCTCGCGTTAGGGCTGGCGTGCGCGAGCATTTCATGTGGCGGGCAGGGGCCGAAGCCCAACGTCTACGGCGACGACCCGGCCGAGCAGATTCCCGGCATGAAAAGGGCCGCCCGCGAGGGCGATCGAAAGGTCGTCCCGGAACTGGTGAAGCAACTCGAGAGCGATGACCCGGCCATCCGGTTCTACGCCATTGAGTCGCTCAAGCGCCTGACCGGCCAAGATCTGGGCTATCGTTACTTCGAGGATGAACCCGGCCGCAAGGACGCGGTCGAGCGGTGGAAGGCTTGGGAACAGGGCCCGGCTAAACCATAATCCCTAATAGCCGGCGGCGGCAGCCGCCGGTCACGTGTTTCCCCAGACGGATCTCGGTTAGTTTAGTGTTCCGGGCCGACCGATGACGTAGAATCAAAACGGGGATCGCGGAGGCACTGCCGGTTTGTCAAAAGCGGACCAGACAACCTCAGGGATCGGGCAGCAGGGCGCGCGCGTCGAATTGTCGATGACGAGCGAGCCCGGGCAGATCGCCGCGGTCCGCCGCGCCGTCGAGTCTCTGTGCACCGACGAAGGTCTCGACGACCGCTCGGCCTGCGAGGTCGGGCTGTGCGTGAACGAGGCGCTGGCGAACGTGATCCGCCACGCGTACGAAGGCGCTGCCGGGCGGCCGATCCGGGTGACGGCCGTGTGCGACGCGCGCGAGGTGGAAGTACGCATCCGCGACTGGGGCAACGGCGTGAACCCGGCCGAGTTGCCCCAACGGCCGTACGACCCGCTCGAGCCGGGCGGACTCGGCCTGATCTGCCTCGGGCGGTGCATGGACGAGGTCCGGTTCGAGCCGCAGGGCGACGGGATGTTGCTCGTCCTGCGGAAGCGGGCGGCGGCGGCGGACGCGGCGGTACAGGTCGGCGGGTGCGGGCACTGCGGGTCGGCGACCCCGGGCTGCGAGAAACGGAGCGGTCAATGAGCGAGATGACGACTGGCGTAGACCTCGTGCCCCAGGCACGGGTGGAGCAGACTCAGGGCGGGACGGCCGTCGTCGCGTCGGTCCGCGGGGAGATCGATTTGCACAACAGCCCGGAGCTCCGCGGCGTGCTGCTCGAGTGCATCGCCTCCCATTCGCCCAAGCGGCTCGTGCTCAACCTCGGGCAAGTGCCGTACATGGACTCGAGCGCGATCGCCGTGCTCGTCGAGGCGTTGCAGAAGATCCGCCGGGTCCCGGGCCGGATCTTCCTGACCAACCTCCAGCCGCGCGTGAAAGGGCTGCTGGAGATCGCGCGCCTCGACTCGATCTTCGTCGTCTGCGCCGACGAGGCCGAGGCGATGAACAAGGCGTAGGCGGCGGACGATCAGCCGGCGACGAAACCCGCTTTACGGTTTCGCCGTTTTCGTTTCCCGGAGTGATGCGCGCCACCGTGCCGCGTCCGATAACGGGGGCCCGAAGGGGAATCGGGGTTGGGGTGTTCCCTAGAGTGACCTTGTACCGAAATAGGGTGGACGCGACGCGCGCGCGGTGCGCGTGCGCGCCGGCGAGCGCTCACGTGCGCCTTCGCGGGGGAGGATCGCGACGAGGATCGTGCCATGACTAACGCGGGGCCATTCCGGACGATCGTCGCGTTCCTCGAGTTCGTCGGGGGCCTCACGCAACTGCTCGCGCGGACGCTCGCGCTCGCGCCGGCGGCGCTGCTCTCCAAGCGCGGGCGGCGGCTCGGGTGGCACAACCTCTGGCAGCAGATGGACCGGGTCGGCGTCAAGAGCGTGCCGATCGTCCTGCTCGTCCTGTTTTGCATCGGGGCGATCTTGTCGTTCCAGATGGCCCCGATTTTGCGCGAGTACGGCAAGCTCGACTCGGTCGCGGACGTGATCTCGGTCGCGATCTTCCGCGAACTCGGGCCGCTGATCAGCGCGATCGTGCTGACCGGGTTCGCCGGGGCCAGCATCGCCGCCGAGGTGGGCACGATGGTCGTCAGCGAGGAGATCGAGGCGCTGGAGGCGCACGCGATCAACCCGGTGCGGTTCCTGGTCGTCCCGCGCGTCCTGGCGACGACGGTCATGACCGTGTGCATCGCGATCCTCGGGGACGTGGCGGGCGTCGCCGGCGGGCTGACGGTGTCGGCCGGGTTCCTCGGGCTCAGCCCGGTGCAGTACTGGACGCACACGTTCTCGGTCCTGCAGCTCCGGGACTTCGTCACGGGCCTGGTGAAGGCCGGCGTGTTCGGGCTGCTGATCTCCGGCCTGGCCTGCCACCTGGGCCTCCGCGTGACCGGCGGCGCCCAGGGCGTCGGCACGGCGACCACGCGCACCGTCGTCTACACGATCGTCGCCTTGATCTTCGTCGACCTCCTGTTCACCGGCGTGTTCTATTACCTCGGATTCTGATTCTGCCTCCGTGAGCTCTGTGGCGATTCCTCCGATGCCCGACACTGCGATTCAAGTTCAAGAGGTGACCAAGCGGTACGGCGATCGGACCGTGCTGGACAAGATTAAGCTCGACGTGTTCCAGGGGGAGACGCTCGTCATCCTCGGGGGGTCGGGGTCGGGCAAGTCGACGCTGCTGCGGCTCATGACGGGGAACGTCAAGCCGGACGGCGGGGAGATCACGTCGCTCGGCAAGGCCCTCTCGAAGATGACCGACGGCGAGCTCGCGGCATACCGCAAGACGATCGGCGTGCTGTTCCAGTCCGGGGCGCTGTTCAACTCGATGTCGGTCGCCGACAACGTCGCCCTCCCGCTCCGCGAGCACACGGACCTGGCCGAAGAGACGATCGACATCATGGTCAAGATCAAGCTCGAGCTGGTCGGCCTGCGCGAGCACGCCGACAAGATGCCCGCCGAGCTGAGCGGCGGCATGAAGAAGCGCGCCGGCCTCGCCCGCGCGATCGCCCTGGACCCGCAGATCCTGTTCTACGACGAGCCCAGCGCCGGCCTCGACCCCGTCACCAGCGCCGAGATCGACCAGCTCATCATCGACCTCAATAAAAAGCTCGGCGTGACCAGCGTCGTCGTCACCCACGAGATGGACTCGGCCTTCCGCATCGCCGACCGCATGGTCCTCCTGGACCGCGGCAAGTTCATCGTCTCGGGCACGGCCGACGAGATGAAGCACTCGAAGGACCCGCTCGTGCGGCAGTTCGTCCACGGCCTGACCGAAGGGCCGCTGACGGCGCGACGCCGTGGCGGCGCGTACGTGGACGACCTCTTGGGCGGGGATTGACTCGCAACTCGCAACTCGCAACTCGCAACTCGCAACTCGCAACTCGCAACTCGCAACTCGCAACTCGGTATTCTCATGGCTAAGGATCGTTCCGCGTTACGTGCCGGCATCATGATGGTGATCAGCCTCGCGCTGATCGTCGGGGTGATCATCGCGATCAAGGGGCTGGCGCACTTCACCGACCCGAAGGTCACGCGCGTCGTCGCGTTCCACCTCAAGACCGACATCGGCGGCCTCCAGGTCGGCAACGAGGTCCGCGTCGGCGGGTTCAAGGTCGGCGAGGTCGAGCGGATCGAGCTCCGCCGCGACGAGGACCCGAAGCGCCCGCCGTACTATTTGCTCGTCGCGTTTACGATCCCGAAGAAGTATTCGATCCGCGAGGACGCCGAGATCCGCATCGGCGGGACGCTGACGGGTACGAGCTGGCTGAACATCGAGGCCCTGGGCGTCGGCAAGGAATTGACCGAGACCGCGGCCCTCGAGGGTAAGGGGAGCGCGACGGCCGAGCTGCTCGCCAAGCTGCAGGCGATCGAGCCGAAGGTGACCGGCATCCTCGCCCAGGTGAACGACAAGACCATCCCGATGGTGAACGCGACGGTCGAGAAGTTCGGCAAGACCGCCGACGCCGCCACCCAGACGATCGCCGACGTCCGTGCCAGCTACAAGCCGATCGTCGACCGGTACAACGCCGTCGCGGACAAGGCCGTGGCGATGATGGAGTCGATCCGGGCCGTCTTCGGCGACACGAACGAAGACTTCCGCGTCACGATCGCCAACGTCCGCAAGGCGACGACGGCGTTCGCCGAGAAGCTGCCCGGCATGCTCGCCAAGGTCGACGGCACCCTGTCGAAGGTCGACACGGCGGTCGACACGGTGAACAAGACGCTCGACGACCTGAAGGCGACTGCGGCCGGGGCCAAGGAGGTCATGGTCGGCAACAAGTCGAAGATCGACGGGATGATCGACTCGGTGAAGAAGGCCGGCGACAACCTCAAGAACGCGACCGCCGAAGTCCGCCGGAGCCCGTGGCGGCTTTTGTACAAGCCCGGGCCGGGCGAGATCGAGAACCTGAATCTGTACGACTCGGCGAGGCAGTTCGCCGAGGGCGCGAACGATTTGAACGACGCCGCCGCCGCCCTCCGTGACGCGATCAAGGGCGGGCAGGGGACCGAGGCGAACTTGAAGCCGCTCGTGGAGAAGCTGGAAAAGAGCTTCGGGGAGTTCAAGAAGGTCGAGCAGAAGCTGTGGACGGACGTGAAGGAGTAGGGGGACGTGCGAGGCGCGGTGCCGCGAGTCACTTCGCGCGGGGGCGCAGCCAATCGACCGCCGCCGCGCGAAACGCGTCGCCCGCGGGGGCCACCCCGTGCCGCGCGACGTGATCCGCGACGTGTTGCCTCGCCCAGGCGTAGTACGCGCGGTGGGTCTCGTAGACCGGCTGTTTCACGCCCTTGTCGTCGATCAGCCAGAACCCCTTGTGCACGCCCTCGGGCGACACCTCGTTGTCGTACAACTGCCAGTAAAGCACGAACGGGCAGCCCCACGTGAGCGCGGCGATCATCACCTCGCGCGATTTCGCGTCCTGTTGGGCGGGCGTGAAACGGGCGGCGGGGAAGCCGTACTCGCCGACGAATGCGCGCCGGCCGCGAAGCCCGGGCTTGGGCGAAAGCTTCGACTCGACGTAGTCCAAGGCCTTGGGCAGATCGGCGGCGACGTGCTTCTGCAAGCTGTCGTACGCGGAGTACGAGACGAAGTCGACCGGAACGCCCGGCAGCACGCTGTTCGTGACGGTCGGCTTCCCGGCCATCGCCTTGGCGACGAGGTTCACCTCGACGTAGTGGTAGAGGGTGACGGCCCTGTGCGGCGTGTCGCGCCGCGCGTCGTCGACGGCCCGCTGGCGCGCCTTGAGCCACGCGGTCATCGAGGCGATCCGGCCCGGCGACGGGTCGCGCCCCGCGTCGTAGTGCCCGAGCAGGCCCCAGTCGCCCTCCCAGTTGCCCAGGTAAAAGGCCCGGCCGGTGCCCGAGTACGTGCGGAGCAAGTGGACGGCAAGGGCGTAGATCTCGCGGTACTCCTTGTCGGCGTCCGCCTCCGCGAACGTCTCGCCCCAGGGCTTGGGCGTGAGCGCGTAGGCCCAGACCAACGTGTGGGCGAACCCCGCGTCGAGCACGCGGCGGTGGGTCGGCTCGTCCCGCGCCAGGTCGATGAGCGTGCGGACGGTGGGGTGCTTGTCGGCGACATTGCCGCGCGGGCCGAAATATTCGGGCCGGAGGGCGAACTTGAACACGTTCGATCCGAGCTCGCGGACGGCGACGGCGGACTCGAGGAGCTTGGGCTGGTCGGTGAACTGATACGCCGGGCCGATCGACTGGGTGCCCAAGGCGTACGGGAAGGTGTCGACAGGCGAGAGGGGGTCGGCCAGGGTCGGAAGGGCAACGAGGAGCAGCGGGAGAACGCGCGTCATGGGTCGAATGGTAGGCCGGGGTGCGTCACGAGGCCTTCCGGCGCTTGGGCGCGGGTCCTTCCAGCAGCGCCAGCGGCGGCCCCGCCGTCTTGACCTGCTCCATCGTGCACGCGCGCGGCGCCTTGTCGGGGCGCCAGCGCAGGAACTTCGTCCCGTGCCGGAACCGGCCCGCCGAGAAGTGGTCGTACCGCACCTCGACGACCAGCTTCGGGTCGAGCGGTTCCCACTCGCCCGTACGCTCGGTCGACCAGCGGCTAGGGCCGCCCGGCGCTTTTCCGGTGAACCCGCCGCCCTTCGCCGCGGACTTCTTGAGCTTCTCGATCTTCGGCGTCAGCGCGACGCGCTCCTTCTCGGTCAGCGCGGAGCAGAACCCGACGTGGTGGAGCAGGCCTTCGTCGTCGTACAATCCGAGCAGGAGTGACCCGAGCGTCTTCGTCGCCTTCGAGCCGTACCGGAACCCGCCGACGACGCACTCGGCCGTGCGCATGTTCTTGACCTTCACCATGCCGGTGCGATCGCCCGAGCGGTAGTCGGCGTCCGCGCGCTTCGCGATGACCCCGTCCAGATCCCGGTTGGTCGACGAGAACCATTTCCCCGCCTGCTTAATGTCCGACGTCGCGGGAGACAGGTGAATCCGCGCGCGAGGCTCGGTCACTTCAGCGGCCGAGTTCCCGGTGGAAACAAACCGCGCCGCGAATGATTCGAGCCTCGCGCGGCGCTCCGACAACGGGCGTTGGACCAGCGACTTCCCCCGCTCGTCGACGAGAAGGTCGAACACGACGTAAATCGCCGGGAACTCGGTCGACAGCTTCTTGATCCGCGACGCCGCCGGGTGGATGCGCTGCAGCAACTGGTCGAACGAGAGCTGGCCGTCGACCGGCACGACGATCTCGCCGTCGAGGACGAACTGCTTGGATTTGAGGGCCGAGAGCGCGGCGACGACCTCCGAGAAGTACCGCCCCAGTGGCTGTCCGGATTTGGATTGCAGCTCGATCTTCGCGCCATCACGAAAGGCGAGGCACCGGAACCCATCCCACTTCGGCTCGTACTGCCAGGCCCCGGTCGGGATCGCGTCCACGAGCTCGGCCTCCATCGGGGCGAACGGCGGTTTGATGGGCAGGGGCATGGGAATTCCTCCGGAGTTCACTTCGTGACGCGCTCCAAATCGAACCGCCCGCGCTTGGCCAGCATCGGTTTCCACAAGTCCCCCGTCTGCTTCAGCCGCGCCGCCGCGTTGCGCAGATGAAACTGCTCGATCGTGACCCCGCGCTCGACCTCGGCCCACGTCACCGGCATCGACACGGGCGCCCCGGGCTTGGGGCGAACGGAATAAACGCTCGCCAGCGTCCGCCCCCACGCGTTCTGGTTGTAGTCGACCAGCACTCGCCCCTGCGGCCGCTTGGCGATCTTGTACTCGGCCGTTATCAACTCCGGGTGCGCCTTGGCGAGCGTATGGGCGAACGCCTTGGCGAACGTCCACACCTGCTTTTGCGTCGGCCCGCGGACGATCGGCACGTACACGTGCACGCCCCGGCTGCCGGTCGTCTTCGGGTAGCTCGGCATGCCCAACGCCGCCAGCGCGTCGCGCAGGATCAGGCTGACCTCCAACACGCGATCGAACGGCACCGCCTTTCGACTGCCGGTCGGGCTGACCGGGTCGAGGTCGAAGTGCAGGTAGTCCGGCCGGTCGACGTCGTCGCACCGCGCGTACCACGGGTTCAGGTCAATGCACCCGAGGTTCACGACCCAGAGCAACGACGCCAGATCCTGGATCATCGGGAAGTCAATCACGCTCGCGCTCTCGTGCTCGATCGAGCACGTCCGGATCCAGTCTGACCGCGGCGACGGGGCCCGCTTCATGAAGAAGAACTCGCCGGTCGCGCCGTGCGGGTAGCGCTTCATGACCATCGCCCGGTCGACCAGGTGCGGCAGCAGGTACGGCGCGATGGCCACGTAGTAGCGGAGCAAATCGCCCTTGGTGATGCCCAACTCGGGCCAGAACGCCTTGTCCAAATTGGTCAACGAAACGGTTCGGCCGCCGACCCTGAGATGGACGTTCGCCTCATCGTCCGGGATGACGACGGATTGGCGTGACCGGCGTGTCGCGGCGACCGGCGCGGACGCGCGCGCGGGATGGCGATCTCGACTGGCGACGGCAGACGGCATGCGGCACCTCGCTCGCGTGCGGGGTTCGTGGCGGTCTGAAATGCCGATCCGTGGCCCGGTAGGGGAGGCGTGTCCGTACGGCCATGGAAGGTGCAAAGGGCGCGCCGAGCCCACACGGCGACACGTGCGGAGTCAGCAGCGACTCAATGAGTTGCTGACGCGTGTTGGGACTCGCCGCTCGCGCCACCGGTCGCACTCCGACGGGGAACGCGTCAGCAGGTCGTTGACCTGCAGCTATGGTCGCGATGCCGGTTCGACGGCCCGGACCGAGCCCTCGCCCTCCCGACCCTTGTCCCCACACCACTTTCCCGTACAATCTGCCCCCTTTCCCCGATCCGGGGAGGCCGGGGGCGGCTGATCCGCCCGACAGGAGCGACTGCGATGCGTCACGTGATTTCGGCGTTGGTGATCAACGAGCCCGGCGTCCTCGCCGGGGTGGCCGGGATGTTCTCCGCCCGCGGGTTCAACATCGACTCGCTCGTCGTCGGGCGGACCGAGGACCCGAACCTCTCCCGCATGACGATCGTCGTCTCCGCCGACGACAACACGCTCGACCAGGTCCGCAAGCAGCTCGCCAAGCTCGTCGCCGTCGCCGAGGTGCGCGACTTCGCCGGCACCGCCTACATCGAGCGCGATTTGCTCCTGATCACCGTGACCGTCAGCGCCGACAAGCGGCGCGAGGTCGTCGACATCGTCGAGCTGTTCCGCGGCAAGGTCGTCGACGTGTCGCAGACGAGCGTGATGATCGAGCTCGCCGGTACCGAGGACAAGCTCGAGGCCTTCATCGACCTGATGCGCCCGTACGGCATCGAGCAGACCGCCCGGACCGGCGTGATCGCGATGCCGCGCGGCGGCACGCACACCGCCAAGGCCGCGGCCCAGTCGGGCGGCTCGACCAAGCGCGTCCGCACGCTGGACGCGCCCGCGGGTGTCGCGCTGCCGCCGTCGTAGGGCGATTCGTGGTCCGTCATCCTGAGCGCAGCGAAGGATCTAGCTATTGCGTCGAGGGCCGCTCGCGTCGTCGGGCGGCCCTCGACGTTCGAGGCGAGATCCTTCGCTGCGCTCAGGAGGACGGTGAGGGCCGGTCACACCCCCGCGCGCTTGTACTCCGGCCGCTGCGACGCCATCAGCAGCTTGCTCCACCACCGCATCACCTGCACCGACAAATACGCGACCGGCAGCAGCGCGAAGACCGCCGCCGCGGCGATCCAGCGCGGGTGGCTCGCCCAGTCGATGGCGCCGTCGGCCCCGCGGAAGTCCGCCGACCCCGCGACGAACGCCGCGTCGTACACGATCAGCCAGAGCAGCCCGTACAGCATCAGCGTCTGACCCGCCTGGCGCCGGTTGGCGTACCGCCGCTTGATCACGGCCGCGACGACCAGGAACAGCACGACAGCACCGGCCGGGATCAGAAGCCCCGGCGACCAAGCGAGGGACGACTTGCGGTAGATCGCGCAGAAGCCGATCAGCACCAGGTCGATCAGCGCCAGCATCCCGAGCACCGACCACCGCTGCCCGCGCGTCAGCGCCGGCCGCTTCTGCTCCCACTTGTAGGCCACCGTCGACAATATCGCCACGTGGTTCAGCAGCAGCAGCGGGTGCCAAAGCACCGGCAGGTCCGGCGCCGGGACCGCCGAGTGAAAGAACCGGATCAGCCCGAGGCAGATCAACCCCGGCCAGACGAGGTACTTGCCCGCGACGTCGTAGAACGTGATCAACAATCCCGTCCACACGACGATCACCAGCGGCACCCAGTACGAGTAGAACGGCCGGAGCGACAGGTACGTCGCCCCCGCGAGCGCCGCCAGCGCCAGCAGCGCGCAGATCACGTGCGCCGTGACGACTCCTATCCGCCCCGACGGCAGCGGCCGCCCCGGCGCGATCGTCGAATCGCGCCGGCGGTCGATGATGTCGTTCAAACTCATCCCGTACCCGTACAGGCCGACCGACACCATCACGATCGCCACCCCGTCGCGCCAGTCCAACGCCCCGAAGAACGCGCCCGCGCCACCCCCGCCCGCCGTCCGCGCGGCGCGGAGAAGATAGGCGCAGGTCGAGTCGGCGATCGCCGTGAACACCAGCGCCATCCGCGTCAGCTGGAGCACGGGCAACACGCGATGGGAAAGGGCGGAAAGCATGGCGTGCGGGATTGTGTGTGCGGCGGCGCGAGTTGTCCACGGGCGCTCATTGACCCGCGCCCCGCTTCCCCCCAAACTGACGCGATATGAGCACCCAGGTTCCCGCCGCCCTCCAGTCCGTCAAGCTCCCCCCGGGCGCCCGCATCGGCGTCGCCGCCGCCCGGTTCAACGCCGACCTGGTCGACGAGCTCCTGGCCGGGTGCGTGCGGCGGCTGGCCGAGCTGGGCGTGTCGGAAAAGCAAATCGAACTCGTTCGCGTCCCCGGTGCATTCGAGCTGCCGGTCGCCGCCCGCGCGTTCGCCGCCACCGGGCGCTACGCCGCCGTCGTCTGCCTCGGCGCCGTCGTCCGCGGCGACACGCCCCACTTCGACTACGTCGCCGGCGAGTGCGCCCGCGGCCTCCAGGCCGTCTCGATCACCAGCGGCCTGCCCGTCATCTTCGGCGTCCTGACCACCAACACGCACCAGCAAGCCCTCGAGCGCGTCGGCGGCTCCCACGGCCACGCCGGCGAACGCGCCGCCGAGGCCGCCGTCGAGATGATCGGGGTGCTGGGGGCGATCGAGTCCGGTGGTGCCGGGCGGAAGACCGCGTCGAAGTCGAAACGGCCCGCAAAGCGCCGGAAGTAGAACGCCCCTTTCAGCCGCCGGGCTTGCCCGGCGCGTCTAACGGCACCGATAGCG
>Ga0196963_10002518_pt1 | contig 10916 bp, 9 predicted proteins | sample S1_5metaG_FD_148600 | JGI IMG/M metagenome (GOLD analysis project Ga0196963, IMG submission 148600) | Soil microbial communities from Anza Borrego desert, Southern California, United States - S1_5 | ecosystem: Environmental > Terrestrial > Soil > Desert | place: USA: California | collected... | reverse complement strand
CTTCCACCCGGGTGCGCTCGACCGCAAAAGTGCCGTTCAGAGCTTCACTGTCGATTACCAGCGTCTCCTGAATGAAGTCCTCATCAGATTGAAAGATCCGCCAGAGAGCCTCGTCCCATTGCGGCCCGAGTGTCTTGCTCCACCACGTGAGCGATTGCCCTTGAATTTGACCCAGGCCGCACCAATGGCGCAGCTCTGAGTTGGCGCTGAGGATCAGACCTTCCCGGTCCACGCAAAGAATGCCTGCTTGCAGCCAGCACGGGGCGAAAGTGCACACCTCCCCCATAGAGGAGGTTACTCTGATTCCACTATGCCTTTTTGCGATCACATCAGGGCTGGGCCAGTTACTTTGAAGCATAAGAGGCAGCCTCCATTCCGCAATTCAAAACTGTGAATAACCTTTCCTTGACATGCGCCTTAGCCATTGGCGCTCCAAACTCCCTGGCGCAAGACGCCATACGCCCCGCGCACACGGCCGAGCGTCCGCGCCTGCTGCCCAAGATCTTTTATCTCGCGGCTCACCGCAGCCATTTTCGAGGAGAGCAGCGCCACGTTCTCACGCTCAATGCTCATCAATTGAGCCGCGGCTTCCCGAAGCTCCTCCATTAATCCTTGAGCTTCGTCAAACCCGAGCGACTCCATGCGGGCGCGAAGCTGCTCTTTTTTTTCCTGGCACACGGTTAAGAGCGGCCAATTCTCCGCTTGAATGGCGCGCCCTTCCGTTTCGCTTGCGCGTTTCCATTCGGAGAGCAGGCCAAGGAACTGCTGCACAGCGCCCATGTTATGCCGCAAGATTCTGGGGGGCGGCCTCTGTCTCGCCCTGCAGCATTTGGCGCCACGCATCCCGAATGGTGCCCAGGCGTTGAAGCGCTTCATCGATCCCGGACGGCTCTTTGTTCATGTTCGATTCAAACAGCCGCTTGTCCAGGTAGGTGTAAAGCCGGCGCATGCAGGCCGCGAACTCCCCGCCTTCCTCCATGTTCAAGGACATATTCAATTCATGAATGATGTCCTGGGCGCGGGTGATATTGTTGTGAATGCATTCAATCCGCTCGGAAGGATCCTCAATCTCGAACCCGAGCCGCGCCCGCTCCAGGAAGCGAATGGCGCCGTCGAAGAGCATCAGCACGAGGTGGCCGGGGGAAGCCGTTTGGGCTGCGACCTGCTTGTAGGAACTCCAGGGATTTCGTCCCGCCATACTAATCTTGCTCCTGGAGGTTATAAGCCAGGAGATCGGCCATCTTCTGGATTGTTGCCGCAGGCGGATAACCGCTGGAATTAATCAACTCCCGTGCGCGCTCCACCGCGCCTGCGCGCACGTCGGGCTGCGCCAGAAGCTTGGATTCCAGCATCACGGACTGGCTGAACTCCGGGCTCTTCTCCAAATCCTCCCTGCGAACTATTCGGGGCATGGGAGCTGGCTGGCGGCTCAGCTGGTCAACGTGTCGGCTAACATTAATCTCCATACTTCATCTTCTCCTTCCGGCAGGCAAAGATTCGCACATCTGCTGCATCGGACGCCCGCCGGAAAACTTAAGCCTCTTCCCGCACGACATAGCGGAGGCTGCTCGGGATTGCACCCTGAGCCCAAAAGCGTAAGGTAAGTTCATGATGCAGAGGGTTCTTGTGGTTCTGCTCGGGGCGCTTTTGCTCCAGTCATCCATTGTCCATGCCCAGGCCCCGTTTGCCCTTGCGAACAAACGGCGCGTTATTCTGCTGGGGGACAGCATTACCTATGCGGATCGATTCGGCGTTTACCTGGAAGCGGCCATAATCTCGCGCTTTCCACAGTGGCAGGGGGAAATCATCAATCGCGGTGTGCCCAGCGAAACTGCCAGCGGGGGAAGCGAGCCCACGCATATTCCCGCCCGCCCTCACGTCCTCACGCGGCTGCACACCAGTGTCTCAGCCCTCAATCCGGATTACGTTGTGATTTGCTACGGCATGAACGACGGCTTGTACCAGCCACACAGCCAGGCAATCCAAACGCAGTTTCAAGATGGGATGCTGCTTTTGCTGAATGAAATCATCGGGCCCGCCCGCTCGGACATCCTGGTGGTGACGCCGCCCCCATTCGATGCGCGCCGATTTCGAAACCTGAGCGCAACAGGGCCATACGATTACACCCGGCCAGCGCCGAATTATGATCAAACGCTCCAGCGGTTCAGCAACTGGCTGTTGAGCTTAAGCGTTCCGCGCACCCGCGTCGTGGACATCCACACCGCGCTCGCCCAGCACCTCGCGCTTCGCACCACAACCGAGCCCGGCTTCCATTTGGCTGCTGATGGCATTCACCCAAACGCCACAGGGCACTGGCTCATTGCCCAGGCCTTGTTGATGGTTTGGAATTTCCCAGCCGTTGTTTCCGAAGCTCGGATCGATGCCCGCACAAGGCAGCCGGCCACTCGGAATGTCACCAACGTGCGCGCGGCTCCTGACGGCTCACTCACGTTCGATTGGCTCAGCCCGCTGCCCCTGCCTGTTGACCCGGAAGTGGATGGAACCTCGCTGGAGCTTGCGCAAACCAGGAACCTCCTCGGACGCCAAACCCTCCAGGTTGGCAACCTCCGCACGAATGAATACATCCTCACGGTCGATGGCCAACGCATCCTGGGATTCTCCGGCGCTCAGCTCGGCAAGGGCATCCCTCTCCAGCACATTGAGCAATGGCCGCAGCAGGAGAAAAGCAGGGAGTTGCTGAACTTGGTCAGCCAACGCCGCCGCATAGCGCAGGATCTTTGGGTCGCCTCCGAGACTCACCCCCGCTTTTCGGACATGAAGCCCGCGAACCCCGGCACACAGGCTCAGCTTGCGGCTCTTAACCAGCGCATTCGCGCCCTGGCCACCCCGAAGCCCATGCGGATTGAGCTTCGCCCCATCGGCCAGCGTATTCCAGGGGACACCAATTTGCCTCCGAGCGCCGTGACCAATCAGTTCTTCACCAACCGCGTTGCGCCCCTCGTGGTTCCCACTCGATGATTCTTCGCCTGAACGAAGCCGAACTTGATGAACACTTCGAGCGATCCTCGGGCCCCGGCGGGCAGAATGTAAACAAGGTCGCGACTAAAGTGATCCTCCGTCACGTCCCGACCGGCATTACTGTCGCGGTCCAGGACCGCCGCTCGCAGGCGGAAAACAGGCGTCTGGCTCGTGAGCGTCTTCTCGAGGCATTAAAGTCGAGGGAGCTTGAGCGGCGCGCTTCGGAGAAGGCGGCCATTGAGAAAGCTCGGCGCCAGAAACGCGCTCGCCCCGCCGGTTTAAAGCGCAAGCTGGTGCAGTCCAAACGGCACAAAGCCCAGCTCCGGCAGCAACGGAAAATCACTTTCGACTAACCCTCCATTCGGAAATGAAAAAGGGGCCTCGGTTGTCCGAGGCCCCTTCGCGTTCTTTAAGCTAATTATTGCCGCACGCGGAAGAACTTCATGCGTCCCCCGAGCGGTTCGCCATGCGGATTCTGCGCGTTTGCAACGGGCTGCCAGCCACCCGTCAGGGTTGTGGAGGACTCGAGCGTGCCTGTGCCAGTCCATTGCACCACGATGTTGCCGCCTGATTGAGTAACGCTTGTGAAGCGTGCCTGCACAGCGGGCGGAGCTGAAGTGATCAACTGCAGCTCAGCGCCAAAGACAATGTCCGAGCTGGTGAGATCCGATTGGTGCACTTCCGCCGCGAGCACGTTTTCGCCCTGCACGAGGATGCCTTGTGGGATGGGGTATGGCCCTTCCCAGCGATTCTCGTGGCCAGTGAAGAAGGTGCTCGAGGTGAATGCCACACCTTCGCCGATGCCGAAGCGATGGATCTCCACGCCGTTCAGGTAGAACACAGCGCCGTCATCGACCAGGTGCCGGAGGCGCAAGCGCGCGGTGGCAGCGTCGCCGGAGAAGTTAAACTTCGTGCGGAAATAATCCGTGATCACGTTATTTCCATCAGCTCCGACGCGCGAGAGTGTGGTGCGGATCGTTTCGCCGGAGGTTTGCCCCTCGGTTTCAACAGCCAGCACAGCCGCGCCTTCCGGCCAGGCACTGTCATTGAAGTTCTTATCCTTCCATGTGGTGCCAAGGTTCGCGCCGGTGTTTTCGTAGCGCCACATCTGCGTTTCATTGACGCCCAGAATAACCGTGTAAGTCGGCTCGATGCTAAACGAGAGATCCCGCGTCGTCACGTTTCCAGCCGTGTCCGCAAACGTGACCTTAGCCGTGACTGTTGAATCTGGCGCATAGGGCGTGGTCGGTGTGTAGCTGATCACTGTCGCGATGCTGCCAGGCGCTTTAGTGACAGTAGGGTTCACTTTTTGCCCGTTGACGATCAACTCGATCGAGCCGGGAACCACCTGCCGTGTGCCGTCATTCACCACCACACGAATCATGGCGTTTGAGGACAAGTTCGCGGCATTCAAAGCCGGCGTGAACGACTCGATGCTCGTGGGGGGAATATCCGTGCGGATCGATGCCAGAAGCTCGGCGCCCATGCTGACGTCAGAACTGGTTGCGCTGGTTTGGTGCACTTCCACTGCCAGGACGTTCTCGCCAACTACCAGGCTGCCCGCCGGAATGATGTACGGGCCTGATAACCCGGTTTCATGGTCGCTGAACAATGTGCTGTTAGTCACAACGGTCGTTGCCGCGGTGCCAAATCGATGCACCTCCGTCCCGTTCAAGTAGAAGATCGCGCCGTCATCAATGATGTGGGAGAGGATCAACTGCACTGCCGCAGGGTTCCCGTTGAACGTGAAACGATGGCGGAAGTAATCTGTGATGATTTGGTTGCCCTCAGGGCTTTGGCGGACGAGCTGGGTGCGGATCGGCTCCGCGGCAGTGCTCTCGTTTGAGAGCAGCGCCGCGCCTTGCGGCCAGGCGCTATCGTTGTAATCCTTCTCGCGCCAGGCCGTGCCCAGGTCAGCCCCCTCGTTGTGGTACCGCCACATCGTCGTCTCATCGATGGCGATCAATGCGGCCGGCTTGATTTTGAATGAGAATTCATTGGTTGTTAGAGCAGCGGCCGAGCTGCCATAAACTATTCTGACAGTGTGGCTGGACTCGGGCGCAAGCACACCAGCGGGATCAAAGCTGATGGTCGTGTCCGTGCTGCCGGCTGGTTTGCTCACAGTCGCATTCACCAACTGATTGTTGAAATAGGCCTGCACCGTGCTCGGGTTCACGGCGGTTGCCGAATCCGCGAGGATCACCTCGACGGTCGCGTTGCCGTTAACGTTTGTCACACCAGGGAATGGTGTGATAAGCCGCACAAAAATTGGGCCTGCGGGACCTTCGCGATAGGCTTTAACCGCGCCTGGGATTTCACGATCATTGATCAGAATCTTCTCTCCTGAAGGGCTAACCATGAACCATTCCACTGCGGCGCCGCCGGTTCCTTCCCACCAGAGCAGGCGGAAGGGATAGATGCCGTCTTGCTGCACCACAAAGTTAAACAACGAGTCGGCAACGCCGCGGCCTGTGCCGAAGCTGCCCAGGACGAGTGACATCGCGTCACGCGGATTGGGGCCGACGGTGACTTTAAAGCCGTCATCGCTGTTCACCCCCATCGTGTACGCGCCCGCTTTCAGCTCCAGGAAGGTCATGATTTCCGCCGCGATGTTATCAATGCTGCCGTTCATCCCTGGAATGCCGGGGATTGGCTCATCAACACGGGCTGGCGTTGTGGCATCGGAGAAGCTTCCCGTTGCCGCAGGCGCATCTTGATTCCAATTAATGACACCCGGCACGTTGAACGCGCCATTCACAGCAAGCGACAAATCCGCCTCGTTCGCATACGGTGTGCCCGTTAATGGATCGATGATGACTCCCGCCAGCTGCCGCTCCGCGTTCTGGATCGAATTCACATCGCCCGGGTTGCGAGCGCCGCCAATCTGGTGCACATACGCTTTGAAACCAGGCAAGCTGGTGTTAACACCAGTCACCGCGTAGGCAGCGGGGATAACTTGATACGGTTGCACCACAAAAGTCCGCTGCACGGTCTGCGTGTTTGCAGGAGTCCCATTATCTGAGAAGGTCAGGTTTACGACATTTGTGGAGCCAACAGCGAGCGGCGCGCCGGAATAGGAAACCGTAAACACATCGCCCGACTGAGTCACTTGTGTGGCTACGTTCGTTCCGTTCAGCGTCGCCACGATCGAATTCACATTCAGTGTGCGAGGGGCTCCGCCATTCTCAATCTGTGCCGCGAAACCGATGCCTGATGAGGTGAAACCCGAGAGCACAGGCTCCCTCACTGATGACGCCACTGCCTGGAAATCGTCAATCCAATAAGCTCCTTCCTCGCTCGGCGCGGTTGTGCCAGCTGCGGAATCATCGTCCGCCCACAACAAATAGAGCGGGGCGCCTGCCGCCCAACTTCCAAGGCTCAAGCGGGTGCTCAAGACACCGGGGGCGTCCGTTGAAAGCGCGGGGATCAACTGCCAGCTCCCGGCAGCGCCGGTCAAACTCCAATAGGCCCGCAGCCCTGGCACTTGCTCAGCAGCGGTAGAGCCTGCGGCCATGGTGATGCCGAAATTATAGGAGACATTCAGAAAAAGCGCTGGAGCCCCGCTATTGTTCTGCAGCGTCGCCATGAACACTGTGTAACCACCGGCGCTCGACCGGCTTTGGAGGTATCGGTTTGTGGTGTTGCGGCGGGCGATCCCGTTCGCGCTCGGCGGAACGGTGCTCGACGAGCCGATGGCGGTGGTGATGTCCGTTGCGGCATGCGATTGGACCGCAGTGTCAATGGCTGACGCGGTGGTAAAATCACCTGCTGCGCCAGCGACTGCCAGTGTGGACCAATCCGCGGCAACCGGTTGGGTGTCGAAGGTCTGCACCCCGGTGCCGGTGGGGCCGACCTGGATGGCTGCCTGGTGAGTAACCGCGCCCATTAAGAGCGCGCCGGAGAGTTTGGATAATAGTCGTATCCGTGACATAAGCTAGGTTGGGGTTTGGAACGGTCCACCTTAGAACAACGCCGGCGCCTATGCCCATATATCTTTGGGTATGTCGCCTGGCCGTGCTCAATCCGAGGCGTGACAAGCCCCGCTTTCCTCGGAGAATCGGGCCATGATCTGCGCACTTCAGGAAGTCGCACGCATGATTGACCATGCGCTGCTTCATCCCACGCTCACGGATTCAGAGTTGGATAAGGGCTGCGCTCTTGCCCTTCAACATCAGGTCGCCTCCGTTTGTGTGAAGCCATATCATGTGTCCCGCGCCGCAAAGCTTCTCCGGCGCTCCACCGTCGCTGTTGGGACCGTCATCGGTTTTCCGCATGGCGGCCACACAACTGCCGTCAAACGTTTCGAGGCGAGGGAAGCCATCGCCGATGGAGCTGCCGAGATCGACATGGTCTGCAACATTGGCCAGGCGCTCTCGGGCAACTGGACCGAGGTGAAGGACGACATCGCGCAGGTCTGTGACGAGGCGCATGCCGCAGGAGCCATCGTGAAGGTTATCTTCGAAACTGATTTCCTCTCGAATGATGAAACGAAAATCCGGCTCTGCGAAGTCTCAGAAGCGGCGGGAGCTGACTTCGTCAAAACCTCCACTGGATTCGGCTACGCCAGGCAGGCGGACGGATCCTTCGCCACGAGAGGAGCCACAGAGCACGACATCGGCCTGATGCGCCAGAGCTGTTCCGCGCGGGTCCAGGTAAAGGCTTCTGGCGGCATGCGTGATCTGAAGACCTTGCTCCGCATGCGTGAACTTGGCGCCTCCCGCTGCGGAACCAGCGCGACAGAGGCCATCCTGAGAGAATACGCCGCTCTTTCCCAAGGTCGTCCGATTATCCCAGCCGGGCCTTCAACCGCTTACTGACACGCGAATCGAAAGCGCAAATAGCGCTAGTCCCTCCGCGGCGGTTGGCCTACCTTTAACCCATGGGGCCGCTGCCAAAACCGGAGGTGATTTTCACGCATGAAAGCGACTTGGATGGCTTTCTTTCAGGCCTTCTTTTGCAGCGGCTGGCGGACAAGCTTTTCGGCACGAAAATCCCCCTCGAAGCGTATCACAACCACAGTTGGCGCCAGCGCGACATGAAGGAAAAAAGCGCGTGGGTGGCGGACATGACGTTCGACACGCGCCTGGATCGGGAAGATTGGGTTGTGATCGATCACCACGCTTACGACCACCCGCCCAAAAAGGCCCGCCTCATCCATGACGTCAATAAATCCGCCAGCTTGCTTTGTTACGAGCTGTGCAAGGAGGATGGCATGGGGAGCCCGGAACTCGACCGCCTGGTTCACCTAAGCAACGTGGCGGATCTCTACCTCGATCAGGATCCGGACTTTGATGCGGCCACCGATTACGCCGGCCTCATCAAAATTTACCAATTCTGGAACATCTACGACCTCATTGAGGGCCGCGTTGAGCGGTTGCTGAATCATCCGCTGCTTCAGGTGCTCGAAGTGAAGCGAAAGGTGGAGAACCCGATCGGTTTCGAATGGAGCAGTGTCCGCGTGCAGCAGATTTCGCCAACGATAGGTTTCGTTCAAACCATCATCGGCAACTCCAGCATGATTGTTCACCGGATGCTCGATGAGCAGGTTTCGCCATACCCGGTGCTCCTGTATGCCATGCGCCGCGGCAACACCATGATGGTGAGCATCCGCAGCAAGAACGGTGAAGCGATCAAAGTCGCTGAGAAATTGCAGGGTGGTGGGCACGCCAACGCGGCGGGCGCGACGCTTCCACGCTCCGCCCTCGGCGTGAATGAGGCGATCAACTACCTGCGCCAGGTTCTCAACCCGGCTCCGAGCAAGAATGCCGCGCTTCAGTCTTTGGAGAACGCTTTCTCCGCTCTCGACAACTTGAAGCTTGGGTGATGCTTATTCCGCAGCGCTCTCTTTGCCAGCGCTCTGCCGCACCAGCTCACGCAGCGACGTTTTTAAAATCTTACCGGTTGGGTTGCGGGGCAGGGCGGGCATAAAGGTGACCCGCTTTGGCACCTTGTAATCCGCCAATTGGCTCCGCAAAAACTGGAGAATGGCCTTTTCGTTTTCCTCGTGGCCTTCCAGCATTGCAACAAATGCGACCGGTTGCTCCCCTTTCCGTGGATCGGGCTGGCTGACCACTGCCGCTTCCTTAACTCCCGGGAAGCGATAGATCGTCTCCTCAATTTCTCGCGGATAAACATTGATGCCATTCACCAACAGCATGTCTTTCTTGCGGTCGGTGATGTAGAAATAATTGTCCTCGTCGCGGTAACCAATGTCGCCCGTCAGCAGCCACCCATCGCGAAACGCTTTCTTCGACTCTTCAGCGTTGCCCCAATAGCCCTGCATCACGTTTTCCCCTTTAACGCAGATCTCACCGATTTCACCCGGCCCAAGGATCTTTCCTTGCTCGTCTTGGATGGTGACAGTGACGTTTGGTATCGGCAGGCCGATTGAACCCACCTTCCGCACCCCGCGAATCGGATTATTCGTGACCACAGGGCTCGCTTCGCTCAGTCCATAACCTTCGAGCAACGGCGCCTTGTACATTTCGTTGAACTGCTTCAACACCTCCACCGGGAGCGGCGCTGCGCCCGACACGAATACCCGAATCGGCAGTGGCGGCGCCGAAGGCAGGTTAGTGAGTGTGCGGAAGAACTGCGGGATGCATGGGAGAATCGTCCCCTGGTGCTGAATGATCTCTGTGATCATGTTCTTGGGCGGGTGCAACGATTTCACCAGCACCATCGAGCCGCCGATCAGCATCGGCAGGAAAGTTCCCACCGTCAGCACATAGCTGTGGAACATTGGCAGAATAACGACGAAACGATCCTCACCCACCGCCTCCAACAGCAACCGGCAGCTCTCCACGTTCGACAACAGGTTTCGGTGCGAGAGCATCGCGCCTTTGGGGCGACCCGTTGTGCCCGACGTGTAGATCAGCACTGCGAGATCATCAATGCCTCGGTCGAGTGGAGTAAAACTGCGGTCCACAGTTCGCGCTGGGCTTAGGAAATCGTCGCAAACAATCACCTGCAACCCCGGCTTCAACTTTTGCAATTCCTCAACCCCTGCGCTCATCGCGCTGTCGGTTATCAGGACATTAATCCCAGCGTTCTCCAGGATGTATTGGACCTCCGGGGGCTTCAGGAAGTTGTTAATTGGGGCCACCGCAGCCCCTGCCATGAAGGCGCCGAACAATGACGGCACGAACTCCGGGCAATTCTTTAGCCAAAGCGCCACGCGATCACCCGGTTGCACCTTGTGGTCAGCAACCAGCCGCCGGGCAAGGTTCAGCGATGCGCCATGCAGTTCGGCGTAAGTGTGCGTCCGGTCGCCGTAGTAAATCGCTGCCTTTTCTGGCGCTCGCTCCGCCGATTTGATGAAGGCTTTTGCTAAGTTCATTCCGTTTGCGCTTAGATGTTATGGCAGAACATGGCGTCGCGCAGCTTCGGCTCGAACCATGTGCTTTTCGGCGGCATGATGCCGCCCGCGTCCGCAATGGTCATCAAATCTTCAATGCTTGTCGGGTGCATCGAAAATGCGCAGGCGTAATCGCCCGAGTTGACCATTTTCTCCAACTCCGCCGGCCCGCGAATGCCTCCCACAAAGGAAATGCGCTCGCTCCTGCGCGGATCGGTGATCCCGAAAATGGGATCGAGCACATACTTCTGCAGCAAGGTCACATCCAGCTTTTCAATCGGATCACTCGTCGCCGCGAAGTGAGGGCGGAAATTCAGCGTGTGCCACTGCCCTTGAAAATAAAGCCCCAGTTCATGCTTCCTCGTGGGCTTGCCGGAACCTTGCTTCTGGATGATGAAAACGCCATCGAGCTTCTCCAAGAGTTGCTGGGGGTTGTGGCCGTTCAGATCCTTCGACGCGCGGTTATACGGCAGGATCTGCAATTGGTTGTGAGGGAAGATTACGGAGAGGAACCATCCGCTGCCTCCCGCTCCTTTGCGCGACTGAAACACCCGCGCGGCGGCAGCCGAGCGGTGATGCC
>Ga0196963_10002517_pt1 | contig 10922 bp, 11 predicted proteins | sample S1_5metaG_FD_148600 | JGI IMG/M metagenome (GOLD analysis project Ga0196963, IMG submission 148600) | Soil microbial communities from Anza Borrego desert, Southern California, United States - S1_5 | ecosystem: Environmental > Terrestrial > Soil > Desert | place: USA: California | collected... | reverse complement strand
GCCGGCAACGGCATCTTCTCGTTGCTGTTCCCGTTCTTCCTCGCCGAGAAATACGGCCTCGACGCGCTCGAGCGCGGCGTCATCGCCATCCCGGGCGTCGTCCTGTCGATCATCGGCGGCCTCATCGGCGGCGCCCTCGTCGACTCGATGACGCGGCGCAACCCGAGCCGCGTGCTCGTGATCATCGGCATCTACGGCTTCATCCCGACGCTCGGCATCATCGCCTGGTGCTTCGAGCCGCCGCTGTGGACGCTCGTGACGTTCTACTCAGTGATCGCGTTCGGCAGCGCCATGACCGGTCCCGCCACCAGCGTCGTGTTCGCCCAGGTGATCCCTCCGCAGATCCGCACCCAGGGGCTGCAGCTCACGGCCCTCGCCCTGCTGCCCACCACGATCCTGTTCCTGCCGATGGCGCGGTACCTGCGCTCGGAGTGGGACTACCAGGGGCCGTTCATCTTCTGCGTGGTGCTCAGCATCATCGGCGGTCTCGTCTGGCTCACCTCGGCCGGCTTCTTCGAGATCGACATGCGCAACGCGCTCGCCGCGAGCATGGCGGGCGAGGAGTGGCGGCGGAACAAGCTCGCCGGCAGCACGAAGCTGCTCGTGTGCCGCAACGTCGACGTCGCCTACGGCGGCGTGCAGGTGCTCTTCGACGTCGACTTCGACGTCGAGGAGGGCTCGATCGTCGCCCTGCTCGGCACCAACGGTGCCGGCAAGTCCACGCTCCTCCGCGCCCTGTGCGGCGTGCAGGAGGCGAGCGGCGGCGCCATCGTCTTCGACGGCCGCGACATCACCCACATGCCGACGCACGAGATCGCCGCGCGCGGCGTCGTGCAGATGCCGGGTGGCCGTGGCGTGTTCCCCGGGCTGTCGGTGCGCGAGAACCTGCTGCTCGGCACGTGGCTGTCCGACGACACCGCCGCCAACGCCCGCAAGCTCGCCGAGGTCATGGAGATCTTCCCCGACCTCCGCGAGCGGCTCGACCTCAACGCCGCCGACCTCTCCGGTGGCCAGCAGCAGCAGCTGTCGCTGGCGCAGGCGTTCCTCTCCGAGCCGCGCCTGCTGCTCATCGACGAGCTGTCGCTCGGCCTGTCGCCCGTGATCGTCGGCCAGCTCATCGAGATCGTCAAGGAGATCAACCGCCGCGGCGTGACCGTCATCGTCGTCGAGCAGTCGGTGAACGTCGCCCTGACCATCGCCGACCGCGCCGTGTTCATGGAGAAGGGCGAGATCCGCTTCGACGGCCCGACGAGCGACCTGCTCGCCCGCCCCGACATCCTGCGCGCCGTCTACGTGAAGGGCACCGCCGGCGTGACCGAGAAGCCGGGCGCCGCCCGTCGAGCGCACGAGCTGTCCGAGGCCCGCCCCGTGCTCGAGGTCGAGAACCTGGTGAAGCGCTACGGCGGCGTCACCGCCGTCAACGGCGTGTCGTTCGACCTGCGCGAGGGCGAGGTGCTCGGCCTCATCGGCCCGAACGGCGCCGGCAAGACGACGATCTTCGAGATGATCAGCGGCCACCAGCGGGCCGACGAGGGGATCGTCCGCTTCGAGGGCGTCGACATCACCAACCTGGCACCGGAGGAGCGGGCGAAGCGCAAGCTCATCCGCCGCTTCCAGGACGCCCGCCTGTTCCCGTCGCTGACGGTGTACGAGACACTGCTCGTCGCGCTCGAGTCGCGGCTCGAGGTGCGCAGCGCGCTGCTGGGCGCCTTCGGTGCACCGCAGGTGCGCCGGGCCGAGCGCCGCGTGCGCGTCCGGGCCGACAAGCTCATCGAGCTCCTCGACCTCGGCGCCTACCGCGACAAGTTCGTGAAGGAGCTGTCGACCGGTCTGCGTCGCATCGTCGACCTCGCCTGCGTGCTGGCATCGGAGCCGCGCGTGCTGCTCCTCGACGAGCCGTCCTCGGGCATCGCCCAGGCCGAGGCCGAGAGCCTGGCGCCGCTGCTGCAGCGCGTCCGGTTCGAGACCGGCTGCTCGATCCTGATCATCGAGCACGACATGCCGCTCATCTCCGCCGTGTCCGACGAGCTCATCGCCTTCGAGCAGGGGTCCCTCGTCGTGCGCGGCACCCCCGAGGTCGTGCTCGCCGACGACCGAGTCGTCGAGTCGTACCTCGGTACCACCGAAGCCGCCGTCAACCGTTCCGGGAGCGTCCGTTGAAGCTGCGTGCCATCGCCTCCGCCTTCGCCCTCGTCGCCGTGCTCGGCGCGTGCTCGTCGGACGAGAAGGTCGGCGACGAGTCATCGCTCGCCTTCGACCAGGAGCAGGCCGACCAGTTCGGCGCCACCACGTCCACGACCGAGGCGGGCGTCACCGAGACGACCGCCCCGGCGGAGTCGACGACGACGGCGGCGCCGAACACGACCCTGCCGCCGGAGCAGCAGGAGGTCACGATCGACGTGTCGATCAACGACCAGAGCCCGTACTTCGACCCCGGCCTCGTGCAGGTGCGCGTCGGCTCCAAGATCCGGTTCACGAACAAGGGCGCGAGCGACCACTCGGTCACCTCCGACACCGGCCTGTTCGACTCCGGACCCATCCCGCCCGGTGGCGCGTGGATCTACGACGCCACGACGCCCGGCAGCTTCAACTACAGCGACTCGGCGCGTCCGTTCGCGGTCGGGACGATCGAGGTCTCGTGATGCGTCGCGCTCCCGTCGCGGTCGTGCTCGCCCTGGGCCTCGCCCTCGGCGCGTGCGGCAAGGGCGATCCGTCCGTCGAGCGGGCCGAGGCCCGCACCATCGGCGCCCTCGACGCCGACGGTGTGCCGGGCACGCTGCGCGGCCTGACCGTCGAGCGCGAGGACATCTCCGACACGCTCGACACGGCCAAGCGCCCGTACATCGACGCCGTGGTGCTGTTCTCGCTGCGCGACGGCGACCGGCTGATGGCGACGCTGCAGATCGCCCGCTTCGCCGACGACGCGAAGTGGACCTCGAGCCGGTTCCGCTCGTCGCTGCTCGCCACCATCGGCGGTGGCAAGCCGCGCGAGCTGCGGATGGACGACCAGCAGGTGTACATCACCGCCGGCGACCGCCAGGGCCTCGCCGTGTGGTTCAAGGACCAGCACATGTTCGTGCTCTCCACGCGCGAGGACTACGACTTCCCGCGCGGCCTGCTGCGCGACGCCACCGACCTGGAGGTGGAGGCGTGAGGCGCTCGCTGCTGCTCGGCGCCGCCCTGGCGGTGACCGTCCTGTCGAGCGCGTGCTCGCGCACGGAGTTCGACCAGGAGAAGGTCATCGACGCCATCGACGAGACGACGCCGCACTCGTTCCGTCTCGACTGGACGCTCACCACCAACGACCGCACCGTCAACGTGCGCGGCATCGTCCAGGACGACTTCCGCTACAAGCTCCAGCTCTCCCTCGACGGAGATCCGGCGGCCGAGCAGGTCGTCGTCGACGACGGCGTCGCCCTCCGCTTCCTCGACACCGAGCTCGTCGACTCGTTCACCGATCCGGCGGTCGAGGGCGAGATCGACCTCGAGACCGACGTCGAGGGCGCCACCGTCTTCGATGCGCTGAACGCCGGTCGCTGGGTGCTCGACGAGGCCGGCGCCCCGAGCGCCGTCATCTCCTCGATCGACCCGAGCGACGACCCGGAGGTGGAGCGCGACCCGCTGTTCGACGCCCGCAACGCGCTGGAGTACGTGCGCCGGGTCGCCGACGCGTCGCAGTTCGTCGAGTACGACACCGAGTCGCTCGACCCGACGTACCAGCCCGAAGAGGATCCGTTCCCGGCGCCGGACGAGGACTCCGGTGTCATCCGCTACGACTCGGTCATCGCCGACCTGCCCTCGGCCGCCGCCGCCACCGCCGGCCAGCGCCAGCTCCCGAGCTTCGCCAACTTCCGCAAGATGGCGGTGTACGTGAAGGACGGCAAGCTGATCGCGGTCCGCGAGTTCGTCGGCCTCTCGCCCCGCCAGCTCCAAGAGCTCCTCGAGTACGAGGAGGCGCTGCTGAAGGCGACCGCGGGCGACGACGTCGTCACCGCCTACCGGGCCGAGGTGAAGCGGCTCGAGGACGACCCCGACGCCCTCGGTGAGTTCCTGCTCGGCGGCCTCAACACGTTCATCACGAGCACCGGCGCCCAGCCCATCCAGTTCCGGGAGATGTCGCTGGAGATCAGCGACCTCGACGCGGTCGAGACGACGGTCCGGCTGCCGAGCGACGTCATCCGGGGCGACCTGGCCGTCATCCGCAACCTCGGGCGCAAGCCGCTCGTCGACGGCGCCGGCAGTGCCGCCGACACCAGCGGCGCCGGCGACAGCAGCAGCGACAGTGCGTCGGAGGGCTAGCGCAGCAGCCGCCGTCGCGCTGCTGCTGGCCTTCGCGCCGGCGTGCGGCGACGACGACGGCGGCTCGACCGACACCACGCCGTACGTCGAGCTCGACGGCTCGCCCCGGCACCCGGACGAGGAAGGCGTGCTCCTCGAGGTGGCCGACGACTTCGCGACCCTGACCCTCGACGGCGACCGCACCTACGACGTCGCCGAAGACCTCCAGTGCTTCACGACCCAGGACGGCGCCACCGTGCCGCTGCTGCAGCGCGTGGGCGAGTACGTGCAGGTCGGCATCGAGGACGACACCGTGGTGTGGGTGGCGAGCATCGCCGACGTCGTCGACGGCCCCGAGTCCGACGTCGTGTACTACGTCGGCGAGGTGGTCGACCTCGTGGACGGCGCACTGATCTTCGAGGACGGGACCGTGCTCCGCGTGTCGGCTGCCCTCGACCTGCCGCAGCCGCCCGACGAGCGCGCTCGCATCACCGCGACCATCGACCCCAACGAGCACGTCGTCATCGCGGTCGAGCCGGCGGCGTGAGCAGCGCGGTCCGCGTCACCGCGATCTGCGTGGCGCTGGCAGCGGCGACCTTCGGCGCCGTGTGGGCCTACCGCACCGCGGTGCGGGATCGCGGTCCGGAGGCCGCAACGCCCAAGGGCGACGAGCTGTCGGTGTTCGAGGCCGGGCGCACGCCGGTGGAGCAGACGATCACGGTGCGTGGGTTCGTCTTCCTCGACGACGAAGCCGGCGCCCTGCTGTGCAGCCAGACGACCGGGGGGTCGCGGCCCGCGTGCGCCGGCGACATCCTGCGGTTGGAGGATCTCGACACGTCGCGGCTGGCGCTCGAGGTCGCCGAGGGGACCGAGGGCGGTTACGACGCCTGGAGCGACGGTGAGGTCGTGCTCCTGGGAACGACGCTGGGCGGCGCCCGGCTGGTGGTGAAAGATGTCCTGCCGAGCTGAATGGGAGACCGGTTGATGATCGAACAAGGCGTTTTGGAGCGGGTGCTCGGACGGGCGCTCCGCGACGGCGGGGACTTCGCCGAGGTCTTCGTGGAGGATCGCGTGTCGTCCAACGCCGTCCTCGACGACGGGCGCATCGAGGAGCTCACCTCGGGTCGCGAGCGCGGCGCCGGCATCCGGGTCATCACCGGCGAGTCGACGGGCTTCGCCCACACGACCGACCTCAGCGAGGCCGGCCTGCTCGAGGCGGCGGCGGTCGCGTCCGCCGCGGCGCGGGGCGCGTCGAGCGGGGTGCGCACGATCGCGCTGTCCCGCCGCGACGTGGTCCCGGCGTCGATCGCCGTGCGACCGGAGACGATCTCGAAGACCGCCAAGGTCGAGCTGCTGCGCCGGGCCGAGGCCGCGGCGCGTGGCGCCGGCGGCGACGTCCGCCAGGTGATGGCGGCGCTCGCCGACAACCGCCGCCGGTTCCTCGTCGCCAACAGCGACGGTGTGTTCGCCGAGGACGACCAGACGCGCACGCGGCTCGCGGTGCAGGCCGTCGCCGTCGGCGACACCGGGATGCAGACCGGCTTCGAAGCCGTCGCCGGCGTGAAGGGCTGGGAGATCTTCGACGAGCGCTCGCCCGAGGACGTCGCCGAGGAGGCCGCCCGCAGGGCGCTGCTCAAGATCAACGCCCGGCCGGCGCCGTCGGGCTCGCTCCCGGTCGTGATCGGCCCGGGCAGCGGCGGCGTGCTGTTCCACGAGGCGTGCGGTCACGGGCTCGAGGCCGATCTCGTGAGCAAGGGCGCGTCCACCTTTGCCGGCCGCGTCGGCGACCAGGTGGCGTCGCCGCTCGTGACGCTCGTCGACGACGGCACCGTCGTGGGCGCGTGGGGGCACCTCGGCGTCGACGACGAGGGTCACCCGGCGACGCGCAACGTGCTGATCCAGGACGGCGTGCTCACCGAGTACATGTGGGACGGCCTGCGCGCCCGCAACGAGAAGCGCGGCGGCACCGGCAACGGCCGGCGCCAGACCTACAAGGTGCTGCCGATGGTGCGGATGACGAACACGTACCTGCTCAACGGCGCGTCCGACCCCGACGACATCATCGCCTCGACCGAGCGCGGCGTGTACGTGAAGAAGCTCGGTGGCGGCCAGGTCGACACCGCGTCGGGCGACTTCGTGTTCGGCATGGTCGAGAGCTACCTCATCGAGAACGGCGAGATCACCGATCCGCTGCGCGAGTCGAACCTCATCGGCAACGGGCCCGACGTCCTCCGCGGCATCGACGCGGTGGCGAACGACTTCCAGTTCAGCGACGGCGGCGGGATGTGCGGCAAGGACGGTCAGTCGGTGCCGGTGGGCATGGGTCAGCCGACGCTGCGCGTCGCGGCGATGACGATCGGAGGCACCGCATCATGAGCGACGAGCTGCTGGCCATTGCCGACGGGATCGTCGCTCGGGCGCGGGCGGGCGAAGAGGTCGAGGCGTACGTCGAGCGGGCGCGCTCGACCAAGGCGCGGGCCCGCAAGGGCGAGGTCGAGACGCTGGAGCAGGCGACGGCGGCCGGCGTCGGCGTGCGCGTCGTGGTCGACGGCAAGCAGGGCTTCGCCTACGTCGGCTCGCTCGACCCCGACGCCATCGCGTCCGCGCTCGACGACGCTCGCGACAACGCCGAGCACGGCACCGCGGACGACGCCAACGGCTTGGCGGTGCCCGACGGCGTGGCGCCGGCGAAGGAGTCGGTGGTCGACGAGGCGCTGCTGGCGCTGACCGCGCAGGAGAAGGTCGACCTCGCCCTCGCCCTCGAGGCCGCGCTGCTCGCGGCGGACCAGCGGGTCGAGAGCGCGTCACTCGCCCAGTTCTCCGACTCCTTCGGCGAGAAGGCAGTCGTCACCACGACGGGCATCCGCATCACCGACCGGTACACGGGCTGCGGCGTGACCGCCGAGGCGCTCGCCGTCGACGGGGCCGAGCGGCACGAGGCGTACGCGTTCGACTCCAACCGGCGGCTGGCGGCGCTCGACGTCGAGGGCACCGGCCGGCTGGCGGGGGAGCGGGCGGCCGCCCTCATCGGGTCGCGCAAGCCCGAGAGCCGGCGCACCACGGTCGTCTTCGACCAGTGGATGGTGGCGAACCTGATGGGCATCATCGGCTCGACGCTCACTGGCTCGACGGTGCTGAAGGGCCGCTCGCTGTTCGCCGACCGCGTCGGCGACACCGTCGCCCACCCGTCGTTCACCCTCGTCGACGACCCCACCGACCCCGAGTCGATGGCGTCGACCTACGACGGCGAGGGGCTGGCGTCGCGGCGCACGCCGCTGATCCAGGACGGCGTGCTCCAGGGCTTCCTGCACGCGTCGTGGTCGGCGCGGAAGTCGAAGTCGGCGTCGACGGCGTCGGCGACCCGGGGCTACTCCTCGACGCCGTCGGTGTCGGCCCGGGGCCTGCAGCTGCGGCCGGGCACGCTGTCGGAGGCCGACCTGCTGGCGTCGGTCGGCGATGCGGTGTTCGTGCAGTCGATGAGCGGCCTGCACTCGGGCGTCAACCCGGTGTCGGGCGACTTCTCCGTCGGGATGACGGGCCGCGTCGTGCGCGGCGGCGCGCTGGGCGAGCCGATCCGCGAGGCCACCATCGCCTCGACCATCCAGCGCATGCTGCTCGACGTCGTCGCCATCGGGTCCGAGCTCCGCTGGATCGGCGGTACCGGTGTCCCCATGGTGGCCATCGAGGGCGTCTCGCTCTCGGGCGTCTGAGGAGACGACCTGGCCCTTGACCTTGGCCGCGTCCTCGCTAGTGGGCCTTCTCCATGAAGCGCTCGGCGTCGACGATCACGCGGGTGATCTTGCCGGCGGCGACGAGGCCCCGCGCGTCGCTCACCGACACCGAGAAGGTCAGCCGGCGGCCGTTGACCTTGAGCAGCGTCGCTTCGGCCCGCACCTCGGTGCCGACCCGGGTGGGGGCGACGTGGTCGAGCTGGACGGTGTGGCCGACGGTCGTGTGGCCGGCCTCGAGCTGGCCGACGAGGCACGCGACCGTGGCCTGCTCGCACAGGGCGACGACCCGTGGCGTCCCGAGGACGGGCACCTCACCGCTGTGGAGCGCCACGGCGGTGTCGGCGTCGGTGACGATGAGCTCGACCTCGGCGGTCAGTCCGGGCTCGACGGGCACAGGAGGTGGAATCTACGACCCCGTCCTCGCCGACGTGAACTTCGGCCGCCGGCCCGGGTGCTGGATCTCGTCCCGCACCCGGGTGATCCCGCTCGAGGTGGAGGCGAGGTCGAGGACGACGTCGTGCACATCCTCGTCGACGATGCCCGAGATCGTGGCCACGCCGTCCTGGACCTTGATGCGCAAGCCCTCGACGCCCCGGGTCCGCGAGTCGGCCGTGAGCCGGGCCCGGAGCTTCAGCTCGGCGAGCACGTCGTCGCGCCGGCCGGACGCGAGGTCACCGACGGCGCCGACGACGAACCCGCCCCACTTCAGCAGCTCGTCCCGGTTGCGCCACGCCCAGAAGGCGACGGTGACGCGGCTGACCGGGAGGGCGGTCTTGACCAGCTTGCGGATCACTGCCTAGAGCCTAGGAGCGTGTCCTAGAGCTCCAACCTCGGCTGGACCTCGTCCCACCAGAAGCGCAGGAAGCCCTCCTGGTCCGGACCGATCTGCTGCATGTAGAGCTCGGTGACGCCGGCGTCAAGGTACTCGCGCACCGACTGCACGTAGCGCTCCGGGTCGGGACCGAGCGCCTTGCCCTTGGTGGCCATCTCCTCGTTCACCATCTCGCACGCCTGCTCGAACATGCGCGGCGTGGGCAGCTCCTGCGCCAGCTCGCCGGTGAGCCCGGAGTTCGGCCAGATCTCGTAGGCGAGCTTCTTCGCCTGCGCCTCGTCCTCGTGCCAGCACACCTTGACCATCGCCAGCACCGGCTTGCCCTTGCCGCCGTGCTTGTTGAAGACGTCGATGTTCTCCTTGTCCGGCGAGGTGGTGACGAAGCCGTCGCCGATGCGACCGGCGACCTCGGCCGCCTTGGGCCCGAACGCCGACACCATCACCGGGATCGTGTAGTCGGGCAGGTTGTAGATGCGCGCGTTCTCGACGACGTAGAACTCGCCCTCGAACGTCGTCTCCTTGCCCTCCCACAGCAGGCGCATGAGCTCGACGGACTCCTCGAGCATCGCGATGCGCGTGTCGGCCGGCGGCCACTTGTCGCCGAGGATGTGCTCGTTGAGCGCTTCGCCGCTGCCGACGCCGAGGTAGAAGTCGGTCATGCAGGCGCTGGTCGCGGCCGCCTGGGCGATGATCGCCGGGTGGGTGCGGAACGTCGGGCACGTCACGCCGGTGCCGATGCGGACGTCGTCCATGCACCCGGCCATGCCGCCGATGACGGACCACACGAACGGGCTGTTGCCCTGGCGGTCGGTCCAGGGGTGGAAGTGGTCCGAGATCATGAAGTCGGTGAACCCGGACTCCCGGGCGAGCCGGGCGTTGCGCACCAGCTCCCGGGGCGTGAACTCCTCGCTCGACAGCGCGAATCCGATCTTCGTCATGGGTCAGCAATGCCCCTAGGTTGACGACTCCATGCCCGCCGTCGACCGCCACCCGCACCTCGCCGAACCGCGGGCGCGTGACGGCTGGGTGCGCGTCGACTTCCACTCGCACACGATGTGGTCGGGCGACTGCACGACGACGCCCGACGAGCTCGTCGAGGCGCTGGACGACAGCGGCATCGACGTGCTCTGCATCACCGACCACTCGACGATCAACGGGGCGCGCGACCTCGCCGACCAGCTGCCCTGCCGGGTGATCGTCGGCGAGGAGCTGCGCACCGGGGCCGGCGAGATCATCGGCCTGTTCCTCACCGAGCGCCTGCCGTTCGGCATCGGGCACGTGGAGGCCGCCCGGCGCATCCGCGCCCAGGGCGGGCTCGTCTACGTCCCGCACCCGTTCGACCCGACGCGCCACTGCCTCCGCGAAGACGCACTCCACGAGCTGCTCGACCTCGGTCTCGTCGACGGCCTCGAGGTGTTCAACGCCAAGACCTCGCTGAAGTCGCTGAACCAGCAGGCGGCCGACCTGGCGCGCGAGCGCGACCTGCCCGGCGGCGCAGGGAGCGATGCCCACGTGCCGGAGGCGTTCGGTGCCGCCTACGTGGAGATGCCCGACTTCGACGGGCCGGCGTCGATGCTGGCGTCGATGCGCGAGGGTCGCGTCGTGGGGCACCACTGGGACGGGCATCGAGCGTGGCGGCCGCGCATCGTGCCGTCCACCAAGTCGCTGTAGTGGAGATCCTCCACGCCATCGTCCTCGGCATCGTCCAGGGCCTCACCGAGTTCCTGCCGATCTCCTCCAGCGGTCACCTGCAGCTGGTGCCGTGGCTGTTCGGGTGGAACGACTTCGTCGACAACCCCGAGCTGGAGCAGAGCTTCGACGTGGCCCTGCACCTCGGCACCCTCGTCGGCGCCGTCGCCTACTTCCGGCGCGACGTGTGGCGCTACGCGCGCGCCGGGCTCACGGCGCCGCGCACGGCCGACGGCCGGCTGGCGTGGTTCCTCGTGGCGTCGGCGGTGCCGGCGGCGATCATCGGTGCGGTCCTCAACGACGCCGTCGCCGATCTCGGTGAGCACGAGTGGCTGATCGGCGTGCTGCTCGTGGTGTTCGGCATCGTGCTGCTCGGTGCCGATCGGCTGGGC
>Ga0196963_10002516_pt1 | contig 10923 bp, 12 predicted proteins | sample S1_5metaG_FD_148600 | JGI IMG/M metagenome (GOLD analysis project Ga0196963, IMG submission 148600) | Soil microbial communities from Anza Borrego desert, Southern California, United States - S1_5 | ecosystem: Environmental > Terrestrial > Soil > Desert | place: USA: California | collected... | reverse complement strand
CTTGGCTGCTTGGCCTTGCCTCACCGACGGCGCTCCGGCTCGGCCTTTCGGTCTCGATCATCGCGGTCGCGATGCTTTTCCTCACCGGCTTCCGCCTGACCGGCTTGCCTGGGAAGGGGACTGTCGGCGACCGGCGCGCTCGCCGGCGTGATGAACGGCGTCGCCGGCCTCTCCGGACCGCCGCTCGTTTTCCTCTATCTCACGCGCGCAGACAGTCTCTCGGTCGGGCGTGCGACGCTGATCGCCTTCTTCTTCGTCACCGACGCGGCCGCGCTCGCCTTCGCCTGGTATGGCGGGATCGTCCAGCGCGAGACAGCGACGATGGCGCTGATGCTGATCCCGTTCCTGCTCGCCGGCGTCTTCATCGGCGAGCGCGCGTTTCGCGGCGCCTCACCGGAACGTTTCCGGCTAGTAGTGCTGTGGCTGCTGATCCTGACGGGGATCGTCGGTTCGGCCCGCGCGCTCTGGCCGATGCTCACCTAGGCGACGCCCCGTGCCTTGAAGAAGGTGTAGCAGAAGACGCCGTCCGGCGCGGCCGAGCGGTTCAGCCCGTCGATGCCGCGCTGCCACGAAGCGGCATCGATCAAGCCGGCGGCAAGCGACTGCTCGCGTACGCCTTCGACCATCGCGGTGAAGGTGTTGCGGGTGAAGCCTTCGATCAGCTTGGGCTTGCTGCCATCGACATAGACCATGCGCGGCGACACCGCGACCTGCCGGAAGCCGGCCTCAACGAGGAGCGGATAGAGCTCGCGGCCGATCAGTGAGTTGCCGCCCATCCGCGCCTGCATCTCGATCAGGCAGCCGACGGTGCGGCGGGCATCGGCGTTGTCGGGATGGAAATAGGTCGAGCCGTGGTCGCCCTCGATCACGGTGATTGTGCCGCCGGGCTTCAGCACGGATCTGAGCCGGCCGAGCGCACCCGCCGGATCGCGCAGATGCTCGAGCACGAAGCAGACGAAGACATGGTCGAAGCGCGCCGGCGCGAAGGGCAGGTCGAAGATGTCGGCCTGCTGGAAGGTGACGTTGGTGAGGCCGGCCGTGGCGACGCGGTCCTTGGCTGCGGCGAGCGAGACGGGGGAGATGTCGATCGAAAGGAAGCGCGCTCCCGGGCTGCCGGCGGCGACGGTCACGGTCTGCGCGCCGACGCCGCACCCGGCTTCCAGCACCTCGCTGCCGGCCGGGAAGGCTGTGTCGGAATGCAGGAGCTCGACCAGGCTCCCGGCCTGATCGAGCAGGCGCTGGTGCTCGCGCTCGGAATAGCCGTGGACGTAGTCGCCATTGCTCATGATCGGCAAGCCTAGCCGTCGCGGTTGCGGCTTGAAAGGGCCGCCGCTATAAGCCTGCGGCTTTCGAACATCCCGTCAGACGTAGCCAGGAGTCAGCAATGGCGCTCGAGCGCACCTTTTCGATCATCAAGCCGGACGCGACGCGCCGGAACCTCACCGGCAAGGTCAATGCCGTGCTGGAAGGCGCCGGGCTCCGCATCGTCGCGCAGAAGCGGATCCGCCTGACCCAGGCTCAGGCCGAGGGCTTCTACGCCGTGCACAAGGCGCGGCCGTTCTTCGCCGATCTCTGCAAGTTCATGACGTCGGGCCCGGTCGTGGTTCAGGTGCTGGAAGGCGAGAACGCGGTCGCCAAGAACCGCGAAGTGATGGGCGCCACCAACCCGGCCAATGCCGCCGAGGGCACCATCCGCAAGCAGTTCGCGGAGTCGATCGAGGCGAACTCCGTGCATGGCTCGGATTCGCTCGAGAACGCGAAGATCGAGATTGCTTACTTCTTCGCTGAGACCGAGATCGTCGGCTAAAGCCGCCGCGCGGGGGCTCGACACCCCGCCCGCGTCGGTGCGCGGGCGGGGAAGGGCTCAGACGACGAAGATCGCCATCAGCAACAGGATCGCGGCGCTGACGCCGCCGACCCACATCGAGCCTTTGATGAACAGGTGCCAGGTTTCCTGGTGGTGCTTGAGGTCGTTGTCGACGGCCATGCCTGAATTCTCCCTCCCGAACCGACAGCCCGCCGTATAGCGCAGCCCGAGCCGATTTTCTAGCCGGCCGGATTGATCAGGATGCCGGAGGGCGTCTCGGTCTCCGAAACCATGGCTTTGTCGCCGTCGAGATGAACCCGGCCTTCGGCAAGCCAGCGCACCGCGAGCGGGTAGATCCGGTGCTCCTCCGCCAGCACGCGCGCGCCCAGCCTGTCGGCGGTGTCGTCGGGGCGGACCGGCACCACGGCCTGCACGATGATCGGGCCTTCATCGACCGTCGGCCGCGAAAAATGCACCGTGCAGCCGGTGAAGCGGCAACCGGCGGCAAGCACGCGCTCATGCGTGCGCAGGCCCGGGAAGGCCGGCAGCAGCGAAGGATGGATGTTGATCACCCGGTCCGGCCATTCGTCAAAGAAGGACGCGGTCAGGATGCGCATGAAGCCGGCATTGCAGACGAGGTCGGCGCCATGCGCATAGAGCACGCGCGTCAGGTCGGCCTCGAAGCTCTCGCGATCGGGATAGCCCTTGTGCGGCACGACCACCGCGGGAATGCCCGCCACCTTCGCGCGCTCGATGCCCTGGACGCCGCGGACATTGGAGATGACGCAGGCGATTTCGGCGGGAAAGGCAAGACCCTGGCAGGCATCGATCAGCGCCTGCAGGTTGCTGCCGCGCCCGGAGATCAGCACGCCCAGCCTCAGTCGCGCCATGCACGCTCCAGATTGGCGATCACCACCGGCTCGCCCTGGCGCGCCACCATGCGGCCGACCTCGAAGACCGTCTCGCCCGCGGCTTCGAGCGCGGCCTTCGCTTCCTTTGCCTTCGCCGCGTCGACGATGACCAGCATCCCGAGGCCGCAATTGAAGGTGCGCGGCATGTCGGAAGCGTCGATGCCGCCCTCGCGCTGGAGCCAGCGGAACACCGGCGGCATCTGCCAAGTCGAGCCGTTGAGCTCGGCGGCGACAGTCTTCGGATAGACGCGCGGCGGGTTCTCGACGAGGCCGCCGCCGGTGATATGCGCCATCGCCTTGATGCCGCCGCCCTTGATCGCCGCCAGCGTCGATTTGACGTAGATCCGGGTCGGCGTCAGCAGCGCTTCGCCGAGCGAGCGCTGCTGGTCGAAGGGTGCCGGCGCATCCCAGGCGATGCCGCGATCGGCGACGACGCGGCGCACCAGCGAGAAGCCGTTGGAGTGAACGCCGGAGGAGGCGAGGCCGAGGATCACATCGCCCGGCGTCACGGTCTCACCGGTGATCATCTGTCCGCGCTCGACCCCACCGACCGCAAATCCCGCGAGATCGTAATCGCCCTTGGCGTAGAGCCCCGGCATCTCCGCGGTCTCGCCGCCGATCAGGGCGCAGCCGGCGAGCCGGCAGCCCTCGGCGATACCGGCGACGACGCGGCGGGCAACATCGACCTCGAGCTTGCCGGTGGCGTAGTAGTCGAGGAAGAACAGCGGCTCGGCGCCCTGGACGACGAGGTCGTTGACGCACATGGCGACGAGGTCGATGCCGACCGTCTCCGGGCGTTGCGCCTCGATCGCGATCTTGACCTTGGTGCCGACGCCGTCGGTCGAGGCAATAAGGATCGGATCGCGGTAGCCGGCGGCGCGGAGGTCGAAAGCGGCGCCGAAGCCGCCAATCTCGCCATCGGCACCGGGCCGGCGCGTGGCGCGGGTCAGCGGCTTGATCGCCTCGACCAATGCGTTGCCCGCATCGATATCGACGCCCGCGTCCTTGTAGGTCCTGGCGCTTATGGTGTCCTCGCGCTCGCCACGGTATAAGCGCGCGAGAAGATAGACGAACGCGGACGCTTTGCAATGCCGGGTACCGGACTTTTCCGTGTGATCGTGGCTGCGCTGCTCGTGATTGGCGCGCCGGCGAGCGCGCAGGCGCCGGCCACCGGTCAGGACGATGTTTTCACGGTCACCGACGTCGCGGTCGACGTCACCGACGCGAGCGCCACACAGGCGCGGGAGAAGGCGTTGCTTGAAGGTCAGCGCCAGGCCTTCCAGCGTCTGATGCAGCGCCTTTCGACCGACGCCAATGCCCGGGTGCCGCGCCTCGACGAGCGCACGCTGTTGACGCTCGTCCGCTCTATCGATGTCGCCAATGAACGCACTTCGGCGGTCAGGTATCTCGCAACCCTGACCGTCCGCTTCAACCCGACGGCGGTCCGCGAAGTGCTGACCTCGGCGGGAATCACCTTCACAGAGATCAAGGCACGGCCGGTTCTGCTGCTGCCGGTCTATGTCGCAGGCGGCATCACGGTGCTGTTCGAGGACCGGAATCCCTGGCGCGAGGCCTGGGCGCAGCGCCCGCAGCGCGAAACGCTGATGCCGATCATCGTGCCGCTCGGCGATCTCCGAGACATCGCCGATCTTGATGCCAAGCAGGCGATCGCCGGCGACCGGATGAAGCTCGATGCGCTCGCGCGACGCTACAACGCCGCCGACACGGTGGTCGCGGTAGCCAATCTCAGCCTGGATCCGGTGACGTCAAAGCCGAACGTGGCGCTGACGGTGACGCGCCATACGGCGATCGGCGACCAGACCCTGGTCGATTCCTTCACCGGCGAGACCGGCGATCGCGGCGAGGCGCTGCTCGCCCGCGCCGTCGACTGGGTCGAGCGCGAGCTCGAGCGTCTGTGGAAGGACGAGAACGCGATCGGTCCCGGCCAGGACGAGCGGCACCTCACCATGACGGTGCCGATCTCGAGCCTCGCCGAATGGGCCGAGATCCGCCGGCGGCTTTCGGGCATCGGTCTCGTGCGCAAGACCGACATCCTGCAGGTCACGCGCCAGGAAGGCCGTGTTGCCGTCACCTATGTCGGCGAGACCGCCCAGCTCAAATCGGCGCTGGCGCAGCGCGAGCTCGAGCTCGTCGAAGGGGAGGGCGAGGCGGTCTTGCGGCTTTCCGGGCGCCCCAGGCGATGACCCGGGCGCTTCTCGGCTTCCTACCCAACCTCATCACGCTCTGCCGCCTGCTGGCGGTTCCGCTCGTCGTCTGGCTGATCCTGACGGGGCAGTGGCCGATCGCCTTTTGGGTCTTCTTCGCCGCCAGCATCACCGACGGCCTTGACGGCTCGCTGGCGCGCGCGCTCGACGCGCGCTCGCAGGTCGGCGCCTATCTCGATGCCATCGCCGACAAGGCGCTGCTCGTCTCGGTCTTCATCACGCTCGGTCAGGCCGGCCAGATTCCGCTCTGGTTGGTGATCCTCGTCGTCTCCCGCGACGTGCTGATCGTCGGCGGGGTGCTCATGCTGCATACGCTCGACCAGGCGCCGGCGATGGGACCGCTCCTGGTGAGCAAGGCAAACACCGTGGCTCAGCTCGTGCTCGCCGGCGTCGTACTCGCCGATGTCGGGCTCGGCATCATCGGCGAAGACGTGGTGCCGGCGCTGGTGTGGTTGGTGACGATCACGACCATCGCTTCCGGCGGCGCCTATCTGATCGGCTGGGGCCGTGGCCTGATCGGCAGATGACGTGACCGAAGCGCAATCCCGCACGACGACATGGCTCGTCGCTCTGGTCGTTGCCGGCCTCGTCCTCTACTTCCTGCGCGACGTACTGCTGCCCTTCGTTGCCGGCTTCGCCGTCGCCTATATTCTCGACCCGCTAGTCAACCGCCTGACGCGCTTGAGGATAGGTCGCGCACTGGCCTCGGCGATCGCCATCGTGATGTTCGGCATCGCTGCGCTCGGTCTCATGCTGATGACGATCCCGGTGCTGCGCACGCAGATTTCGACCTTCGTGCAGCGCCTGCCATCCTATGTCGAGCGCGTGCGCAGCCTGATCGAGCCGATGGTCGAGACCATAAGGGAGCGTTTCGGGCTCGCCGAGATCGGCGACATGACCAAGCTGGTCAGCGGGCAGGCATCGGAGGCCTTGAGCTGGATCGGCGGTCTCATGCTCAGCCTCGTCTCCGGCGGCGCGGCAATCGTCAACATCCTCTCGCTGCTCTTCATCACGCCACTGGTCGCCTACTACCTGCTTCGCGACTGGCCGAAGATCACTGGTCGTATCGATCATTGGCTTCCGAAGACGGAGGCGACGACCATGCGCGTGCAGCTGCGCGAGATCGATCGCACGCTCGCAGGCTTCGCGCGCGGCCAGGCACTGGTATGCCTGTCGCTGGCGATCTTCTACGCAGTGACGCTGACGATGGCCGGGCTCGATTTCGGCGTTCTCGTCGGACTCTTCGCCGGGCTCGCCTCCTTCATTCCGTTCCTCGGCGCCTTCGGCGGCGGTTTGCTCTCGATCGGTCTCGCGCTGATCCAGTTTCCGACCTGGGGACCGGTGTTCCTGATCGCCGCGATCTTCGTTGCCGGCCAGATCCTCGAAGGCTATGTGCTGACGCCGAAGCTGGTCGGCGACCGTGTCGGCCTGCACCCGGTCTGGATCATCTTCGCGCTGATGGTCGGTGGTGCCTTGTTCGGTTTCCTCGGCCTTCTGTTGGCGGTGCCGGTCGCGGCCGCGATCGGGGTCCTGGTCCGCTTCGCCATCGAGCGTTATCTCGCAAGCCCGTTCTATCGTGGTCCATCGGAGCCGGCATGACCGGTCCGAGCCAGCTGACGCTCGGGCTGCCGCATCGCCCGGCGCTCGGACGCGAGGATTTCCTGGTCGTGCCGTCGAATGCCGATGCCGTTGCCTGGCTTGACCGCTGGCCGGACTGGCCGGCGACGGCGCTTGCCCTGCACGGGCCGGCGGGATCGGGAAAGAGCCACCTGGCCCAGGTCTGGCGGCGTCGCACCGGTGCGGCCGAAGCCGGGGATTCGTTCGATCCGCCGACGCTGGCGGCGTCAGGCGCGGTCGTCCTCGATCTCGCCGATCGTGCCGGACCGCGCGATGAGCGTTCACTGCTGCACCTCTACAATCTGCTGACCGAGCGGCGAGGACATCTGCTGCTGGTCGGCCGCGAGCCGCCGGCGCGATGGCCGGTATCGCTTCCTGACCTGAGCTCGCGGCTTGCGACAGCGCCGGCCGTGGCTTTGCTGCCGCCGGACGATCAGCTGCGGGAAGCAGTGATGGTGAAGCTCTTCGCCGATCGTCAGCTTCGGGTCGATGCCGAGGTCGTCAGCTATCTGCTGCAGCGCCTCGATCGTTCCTTCGCCGCGATCGGCTCCATCGTCGCCGCTCTCGACGAGACAGCGCTCGCCGAACGGCGTCCGATCACGGTTCCTCTCGCCCGCGCCGTCCTGGCGCGGCTCACGCAACCAGAACTGGAGCTCTGACCATGGATTTGGGCATCGCCGGACGCCGGGCGCTCGTCTGCGCCGGATCGAAGGGGCTGGGCCGCGGCTGCGCCGAGGCGCTGGCGCGCGAAGGCGTGCATGTGACCATCACCGCGCGCGGCAAGGAGGCGCTGGAGGCGACCGCGGATGCGATCCGCGCCGCCGGCGGAAAGGTGACCGCCGTCGCCGGCGACATCACCACGCCGGAAGGCCGCGCCGCTGCCCTCGCCGCGTGCAGGGATCCGGACATCCTGATCAACAATGCCGGCGGCCCGCCGCCGGGGGAATTCCGCGACTGGACGATCGATGATTGGATGAAGGCACTTAACGCCAACATGCTGACCGCGATCGAGCTGATCAAGGCGACGATCGATCCGATGATCGCGCGCAAATGGGGGCGCATCGTCAACATCACCTCAGGCTCGGTGAAGGCGCCGATCCCGATCCTCGGTCTCTCCAATGGCGCGCGTACCGGCCTGACTGGCTTTTGCGCGGGCTTGGCCCGCCAGGTCGCCAAGGATGGCGTTACCGTCAACGGACTCCTGCCGGGACCGTTTGACACCGACCGGCTTCGCTCGAGCATGGCCTTCGAGGCGAAGAAGCTCGGCCGTCCGCTCGAGGAGATCGTCAAGGAGCGCTCGGCGCAGAACCCGACGCGCCGTTTCGGCACGGCGGAAGAGTTCGGCGCCGCCTGCGCCTTCCTTTGCAGCGTCCATGCCGGCTACATCACCGGCCAGAACCTGCTGATGGATGGCGGGGCCATCAACAGCTCGATCTAGGCTTTGGCAGGCTCTCGATACCGCGCACGCTGGCCGAGGTCGGGCTCTGGTCGCCGCTTGTCACAATCCCGCAACATGACTTGGCGCCGCCGGGCGTGATATAGCTAAAGGCCTGGGAAAACTACGTCTCGGTGCCGCCGTGACCGTCTTAACCCAGGCGCGCGACAGGCCGATCGGCCGCGACTCGCCTGACCGGTTCTTCAATCGCGAGCTCTCCTGGCTCGCCTTCAATGCCCGGGTCCTCGAGGAAGCCTTCAACCGGAACCACCCGCTGCTCGAGCGGCTGCGCTTCCTGTCGATCTCCGGCTCGAACCTCGACGAGTTCTACATGGTGCGCGTCGCCGGCCTGCGCGGGCAGGTCGCCGCCGGCATCACCCAGCCCTCGCAGGACGGGCTCTCGCCCGCCCGCCAGCTCGAAGAAATCAACCGGCAAGTCACCGACCTGGTCAGCGACCAGCAGCGCGCCTGGCGCGAGCTCAAGACGGAGCTCAGCCAAGCGCAGTTCTCGGTGATCGAGCCCGGCGAGCTGACGCCGGAGGAGCGAAGCTGGCTCGACGCCTATTTCATGGAGCACGTCTTCCCCGTGCTCACGCCGCTGGCGATCGACCCGGCGCACCCGTTCCCGTTCATCCCCAATCTCGGCTTCGCCATGGCGCTGCAGCTGATGCGTCCCGACGCCGGGCGCAGCATGCGGGCGCTGGTGCCGCTGCCGGCGCAGATCGGCCGCTTCGTGCGCCTGCCGGGTCAGCCGATCCGCGTCCTTCGGGTCGAGCATCTGGTCTCGCTCAACCTGAACCGTCTCTTCCCCGGTTTCGTCGTCAACGGCGAAGGCGTTTTCCGCATCCTTCGCGACAGTGAAATCGAGATCGACGAAGAAGCCGAGGATCTGGTCAGGCATTTCGAGTCCGCGTTGAAGCGGCGCCGCCGCGGCAATGTCATCCGTGTCAGCCTCAACACCTCGATGCCGGCCGAGCTTCGCGACTTCGTCGTCGACCAGCTCAGGGTCGCCGCCGACGAAGTCTTCACGCTGGACGAATTCGTCGGCGTCGCCGATTTGCGCCAGCTGATCGCGGTCGACCGTCCGGATCTCCAGTTCAAGCCCTTCAACGCGCGCTTTCCCGAGCGCATCCGCGATTTCGGCGGCGACTGCTTCGCCGCGATCCGCCGCAAGGACATCCTGGTCCACCACCCCTATGAGAGCTTCGACGTCGTGGTGCAGTTCCTGCGCCAGGCGGCGCGCGATCCGGCGGTGATCGCGATCAAGCAGACGCTGTATCGCACCTCCTCGGATTCGCAGATCGTGCAGGCGCTGATCGAGGCGGCCGAGGCCGGCAAATCGGTCACGGCCATGGTTGAGCTCAAGGCGCAGTTCGACGAGGAGGCCAACATCCGCTGGGCACGCGACCTCGAGCGCGCCGGCGCCCAGGTCGTCTACGGCTTCATCGACCTGAAGACCCACGCCAAGGTCTCGCTGGTGATCCGCCGCGAGGGCACGGGCCTCAAGAGCTATGCGCATTTCGGCACCGGCAACTACCATCCGGTGACGGCGCGGGTTTACACCGACCTCTCCTTTTTCACGGTCGACCCGGCACTTTGCCGCGACGCCGCAAAGCTGTTCAACTACATGACCGGCTACGTCCATCCCGAGAAGATGGAGAAGCTGGTCATCGCCCCCATCGCGCTGCGGCAGACGCTGGTCCAGCTGATCGACGCCGAGATCATGCACGCGCAGGCAGGCCGGCCGGCCGGCATCTGGGCCAAGCTCAACTCGCTCGTCGATGGCGAGATCATCGACGCGCTGTATCGCGCCTCGACCGCCGGCGTCGCCATCGATCTCGTCGTTCGCGGCATTTGCTGCCTGAGGCCGGGCGTTCCGGGCCTCTCCGAGAACATCCGCGTCAAGAGCATCATCGGCCGCTTCCTCGAGCATGCGCGCATCGCGTGCTTCGGCAACGGCCATGGCCTGCCAAGCCGGCATGCCAAGGTCTTTGTCTCCTCCGCCGACTGGATGGGCCGAAATCTCGACGGCCGCGTCGAGGCGTTCGTGCCGATCGAGAACGCCACTGTGCACCAGCAGGTGCTCGAACAGATCATGGTCGCGAATCTGCGCGACGAGGCGCAGAGCTGGACTCTCGATGGCGAGGGCCGCTATCACCGTGTCCAGAGCGACAACCCGGCACAGGCCTTCAGTGCGCATACCTACTTCATGACCAATCCCAGTCTCTCCGGACGCGGCAGCGCCGGTCGCAAGACGCCGGCGCCGCCCAGGCTGGTCCTCAAGCGGTGACGTCGCACGGCGCGGGGCGGCGACGGCCGATCGGCGTCCTCGACGTCGGCTCCAACTCCATTCGCCTGGTCGTCTTCGAGCATGGCGGCCGGGCGCCGACGCCCATCTTCAACGAGAAGGTGCTGTGCGGCCTCGGTCGCGGCGTCGCCACGACCGGGCGTCTCGAGGATGGCGCCATGGCCGATGCGCATCGCAACCTCGCGCGCTTCGCCGAGGTCGCGCGTGCGATGAACGTGGGCCGCATGGTCGCGGTTGCCACCGCCGCGGTGCGCGAGGCCAGCAACGGACCCGACTTCGTCGCCGAGGTTCGCCGCAAGACCGGCGTCCGCCTTAGCATCCTCTCGGGTGGGGACGAGGCGCGGACCTCGGCGCTCGGCGTGCTCTCGGGTAATCCCGAGGCCGACGGCGTGATGGGCGATCTCGGCGGCGCCAGCCTCGAGCTCGTCGATATCGGCGGAGGCCGGACGCGCAAGCAGGTGACTCTGCCGCTCGGGCCCTTGGCTCTCACCGAACTCGCCTCGGGCTCGCTGAAGAAGGCCAAGGCGGTGGTCAGCGAGCACTTGAAACGCGTGTCCTGGCTCGATCGTCTCGCCGGCCGGGATCTCTACCTGGTCGGCGGCTCGTGGCGGGCGCTGGCA
>Ga0196963_10002515_pt1 | contig 10928 bp, 15 predicted proteins | sample S1_5metaG_FD_148600 | JGI IMG/M metagenome (GOLD analysis project Ga0196963, IMG submission 148600) | Soil microbial communities from Anza Borrego desert, Southern California, United States - S1_5 | ecosystem: Environmental > Terrestrial > Soil > Desert | place: USA: California | collected... | reverse complement strand
ATAAGGGCTACTTTGTCATCAACACTGCTAATGCTGCAGCTCCGGCCGAGAGAGTGCGAGTTGACCATGTAGGAAGTGTAAGAATCACCAACACTAGTGATACTGGAACTACAAATTCCTCTGCGTTTTCAGTCACCGCAAACTCTCTCACAACCGGAACAGGTGTTTACTTTGGGTCTTCTAGCCTCTCTTCTGGAAAAGCTATTGATGTCCAAGTAACAGGAACGGCAGCCCTTACCAATCAGACTGGGTTAAACATCGCTGTAAGTGGAGCAACTTCAACCAATGCTCAGACGACCTACGGCGCTCAGGTATCCAATACGAGAACCAATGCCACTAGCGGGACAAACGTTGGTCTTTACCTCAATGCATCAGGAGCAACTACTGCTAACTATGCGCTCCTTGTTAACGCCGGAAACGTTGGATTCGGCACCCTCATACCGACCCAAGCCCTAGAGGTAGCGGGGATAATTTACTCGAATGCCAATCAAGGGGAGTTTCGTCTTAACGCTAGCGATACCGGGCTATCTCCTGTCATTCGGTATTTGGTTGGGGGTGTCGAAAAAGGCACCATGCGCGTTGATAACACGCCGCTATATAAGTTCGAGCTAAACGGTTCGTTGACTGTACAGTTTGCAACGGCTGGTAGGATTCAGATCGGGACTGGCGCATTAACGGTTCTAACTGACTCAACAACATTTTTTAGATTAGGAGACAGCGCGGGATGGAGTAACGGTTGCGCCATATATGGTAGCTCAACCGAGATGATCCGAGTTAGATCCTCTGGCGTAGGAATTCTTACTACTTCGGCTAACTCCTCACTTCAAGTTGCAGGCTCTTTTTCTCTAGCACTTACCACAAAGACCGCTAATTACACGGCAACTGCAACAGATTCTCTAATACTGGTTGATTCAACCTCAGGCGCTGTAACCATTACGCTACCAACGGCGGTAAATATCACGGGTCGTCACTACACGATCAAAGACTGGAAGGGGCAATCGGCTACCAACAACATCACTATCGCCACAACAAGTTCTCAGACAATTGATGGAGAAACAACAGTAGTTTTAGCTATAACTTACGGGTCAATCACTGTCGTAAGTGACGGCGCAAATTGGAGTATTACATAATATGAGCCACACTTTTAGTTCATCTGTTGGGACTGATGATGGAGCTTTTACGCCGGGTACTAGTAACGTATCCGTTGTTGGCGGACAAGCTGACGAAACAGGAACTGACTCGGTTGATGAGGGGGACCGTGGCGCTTTCAGAATGACTCTAGATAGGAAGGTAATTGTTACGCCCCAACCTCATACAGCAGGCGGGCTTTCTATCTTTCGGTCACTAGACCTTGATGAATCAGAAGAGGATGTAAAAACAGCTGCGGGGTGTGTGTATGGCATGTGGGTTACAAACACGGCAACTAGTACCAGATTCGTTAAGTTTTATAACGCAACGGCAGCAAACGTAACTGTAGGGACTACAACACCCGTAATTACAATTGGCATTCCGGGGAACAGTTCAGATGACGTATCAGGGCTATTTTCTAGTGCTCACGGCATTATGTTTGATACGGCGATTTGCGTGGCAGCAACCACGGGTGTGGCAGATAACGACACCGGGGCACCTGCTGCCAATGACGTGATTATTAATATCTTTTACAAGTAATAACCAATGTTACCCTTTCAAAAAGAGCATAAAGAATACCGTACTTGGCTTTGCCCCACGATGTGTGGGTGTGCGGTTAAGATCGAAACTGTTTGGAGGTTAATACCAGATCTAAACCTTGCAACGCTTTATCTGCTAAAAAACCCAGAGGTTTCAAAGGAAGAAGCTCAAAGTGCAGTCTTATCTGAAGGTGCTGTAGAAATCCTAGGGCAATGTGAGGCACACCCTGCAAGTACTCCTCAAGAACTATTTGACAGCTTAAAGCACTACTCAGGACAGGCATGGACTCCTGATACGTGTAATTGTGAGATTCACTACGTTAAAGACAAAAGAGAAGACCCAGCAACTGTAGAGCTAATCCCTGTTAAGCAACCAGTTCGGACTCGCTGTTGTGAGGTTCACAGTCATTTAACAGACCACAATGAGCATCACGCAACGGTTAAGGAAGAAAACCACCGGAAAAACAATACGGTTAGAGAGGTATCAAGCCTATTAGGTAAAAACCCCGATGATGTGAAGTGGGGCTTTAATGAGAATAGAGAGCTTCTAATAGATATTCGAGAGTATGGAACCTTAGACAAAACACGCATCAAGAATGCCCTTTTAAACCTTCAGAAGGTTAAGACAGTTGAATGACAGCAGTTCTTCACGCTCAAGGTGGTTCTACTGCCGTTTTTAACTCAGGGGCTACGTTTGATAACCCTCTAGGGAACGCTTGGTTTTCATCTAGTAGTGGTTACGGTGGAGAGGCAAGAGCAAGACTAGTATACCGCGCTCCTGGTACCATCTCTCACCTTTGGGCCAATGTTGCAGCAAATACCCTAAATGCAAGCTCTACCTTAAGAGTTAGAAAAGGTGGGGCTAACGTAAATGGCGTTATCACCATTAACTCTAGTACTACAGGTCTTTTAGAAGATACCTCCAACACGGATGCGGTAGTAGCAGCTGACCAGTTTAATACCAGATACGATAATACTGGTGCATCTTCTGGAAGTATTACCCTTAGGAGTTCTCGACATAAGTTTGCAGCCACAACCAACACAGTCACAAGGCTATCTTCTGCAGGGACAGGGACTATCTCCCTTGCAAGTAATGTCGGCTGGCACAATTTAGCAGGCAATCAAGATTCACTTGCGGCTGGAGAGGTAAGCGGAGAACAGTACTTTGGGGTAGGGGGCACCCTAAAAAACGGTGCAATAAACACCTCTAGTAATGGGCGAACCACAAACACTACCGTAATTTCTAGAAAAGGTGGGGCTAATGGCAACATTTCTATCACCATTACAGCCTCAACTAGTGGCTATTTTGAAGACACCTCCAACTCGGACACTATTGCCTCAACTAACCTTGCAAACTGGCAATCAACTACAGGTACAGGAACAGGATCAACGACCCTTAACCAGATGGCCTCTGACTTTGAGGCCACAGACAGCACGGGGGTCATATTCGTAGGAAAGCACGGGACAGGATTTACCATCAGTGCAGGAACAACTCGTTACGGTGCAATAGGGGGAAGTACTAATACCCTTGTTACAACGGAAAATGAGGTAAGGATTAATGCAGCTGTAGACTTTACAGCTTCTCACTTAAGTACCTACGCATCAGCTAACACAATTCTAGCTCCCTCAACCCTTACACTAAGGCAAAATAACGCTTCTACGTCCCTAACGGTCACCTATCCAACCAATACTTCGGGCAGGTTTACAGACACCACACACACCGTCTCTGTAGTAGCGGCTGATAACCTTGACTATGAGTACGTAGGGGGTGGGGCATCGAATTCAGTAACCGTTAAGTCGGTAAGTCTTTCCGCTAGCTATGGGGCGGCAGCTCCAGCGACAAGGGTTCAGCGTCTTATGCTTTTAGGAGTTGGTTAAATTTAAAGGAGATTTATGGCAGACATAACGTTAAGTTCATCAGTTCAGCACTGGCAAAAGGTGGCAGCGGGAGCAGAGCATGCGTATGGAAGATTAGAGGGAGAGACGGACATGCAGCTTATTAAGCGAGCGCTTATAAATCATTCCAGAAGTTTGGTTCGAGCTAAAAAAGAATTTGATGATAGGCCAAACGAGCAAGCGCTTCAAAGTGCTGCAGATACTGAGGCTAACAGCTTAAACATATCGTAAAATGACTATTCTCTTTTTCATGCGGCCTAAGTTTTTCGACCCTGGAGGGTTGGTAAAGCATGGGCTGCTACCAGCAAAAAAACAAAGACAAATAGAGGACGATCCGCCTGAAGAGTCTGGCCATGCCTTAGACAGTGGCCAAACTCAAACGGACCCGGAACCTTTAGACGAGACGTTTTCCGACGAACTTAAAACTACGTTTAACGAACTTGAAGCAATTAGAGAGAGACAGAGGTTACTTAGTGAAGGTCTGAGAAAATTGCAGTTGGAATATGAAATATTGCAAAAAATTGCAGTCCAAGAACAAATTTTAAAAGAAAAATACGATCAAATTGCAAAAATTTATCAAAAAATGCGTGAAGAAGAAGAAATGCTGATCTTCCTTCTCCTACATGATGATGACGAAAATCATTGACCACTGTTCGTTACATCTAGCTTAAACTTTTTTTTCTTTCATTATCTTAGTTGTAGGTAGTGAAAAAGGTTTTTCAGGTTTTAAACGGTGAGTTTGTAGAAGTGACAGCGGCCTCTTCTGGTGAGGGGCCTGCTCCCTTTGTCCATCCTGACACCCTAAAAGCCGGCCTGAGACATCCAGTAACAGGCGAGATTACCGAGTCAGTTAGCCGGTACAACCAAATAAACAAGAAACTCGGTTTAGAGGTCGTTGGCAATGACCTCCTTTCTCAAAAACCAAGACGCTTTACCGACAAGGTGGATGATAAGCGCGTATTAGACGCCATTTATAAGGCTGAGAGCATTTACTCAGACCCCACCAAATACAGAGCTAGGCAGAACGAAAACATGGAGCGCCTAGAAAGATATAGAAGGTTAATCGGTGAGAATAGATAACGATTTACTAGAAAGGGCACTAGATGCTGCTGAAGAGAAGCTTTCTACAAAAGCTCTTGATGATTCTTCATCTCCTGACACGACTCAAGAGACTGCTCCAGCTCTGGAAGAAACCCAAGCTTCAACAGAAGCTACCAATGAACCCAAAGCTGAACGGGTACGAGATGCCACCGGGAAATTTACAAAAGGGAGCGCTTCCAAAGCAATTAAAGCTCCTGAAGAAGAAGCCAAAGAACAGATTTTAAGTGACCAAACTGCTAACGCAGAGAGTGGAGAACTGGAAAAAGCGATAGACGTCGGGGAGGAGTCCAACGACGCGCCGGCAATCGAAGCTCCTGCATTTTGGTCTGCCGAGAACAAAACCCTATTCGCCAAGTCCCCAAGAGAGGTGCAAAAAGCCATCTCTGAAGAGGCACAGCGGATTTATGACTGGGCTAATCGGACAGCAACGGAAGCTGAGCGCGGGAAAACCATTGAGCAACGGTACACGGAGACTGTAAAGCCTTACGAACTGAAGCTCAAAGCACAAGGAATAGATCCAATTCAGGCAACCGAAAGGTTACTCGCCTGGAATGAGGTCTTTGAAAGTGATGTCAAGTTAGGCATCGCTGACCTTATGCGTAAAAATGGCCTTACCCCTTACGATTTCCTTAATGACGAAGGTCAAGGGCAATCACCGTACCAAACAGATCCATATCTTGAGCAGGCAAGAGCCGATGCTGAAGCTGCAAAGCGTTCAGTAGAGGAACTGAAAGCTCAATTAGACGCCCAACAACAGCAAGCTGCACAAAGCCAGATAGAAGCCTTTAAATCAGGCACTGATTCCTCTGGTCAAGTTAGGCGAGCTTTTGTTGACATGTATAAGCCTCAAATTGTGCAAACGATGCAGACAATCATGCAGCAGTATCCGCATGTGACTGAAATTGATGCACTGAATCATGCGTATGAATTTACGATGAAAGAGGTAAAAAGCATGTTAGGTGTTGGGTCCGCTCCGTCTGCTCCACAGACACAGCAAGCACCAAAACCAGTTGTCGATGCTAAAAAGGCAGAGTCAATTGCTAGTAAATCTACAGGTGCTCCTCAGTCCGGTGTTGTTCAACCAAAGCCAAAGTTAAAGGGAAATACGTTTGCCGAAAAGTTTGACAATGCGTTTCAAAACGCAGTCGAACGTCTGGGCGCTCATTAAGAAATAACCAAAAGTTTTTTTAATGAGGAAGTTTAAATGGCAAGTCCAAATAGCACCTATACGGAGCTGCTATCCCTTACGGTCCAGGAACTAGAAGATGAGTTGTTTGACCAGATACTAACCAAAAACGCTACCACTGGATTACTAAAAGAGCATGGAGCAGTTAGAGGCGTTGACGGTGGTCCAACTATTGTTGTGCCCATCATGTACGCTGAGAACGGCTCTTACAAGCGGTACTCAGGAGCCGAGCAGCTTAACACTACCAGTAATGATGTGTTTTCTGCGTTCTCATACTCCTGGTGTCAGATTGCTCTAAACATTCAGGCACACGGAAGAGAAATCCTCCAGAACTCAGGAAGGTCTATGCACCGTGACCTCGTGAAATCACGGGTCATGAACGCTAAGGCTACATTCGAGAATAACTTCAACGAAGATTTACTCTCTGATGGAACTGCAACAAATCAGATTGGAGGCCTCCAGCTTCTTATCAGTGATGCAGGGACCGGGACTGTTGGCGGTGTGGCGCGAGCTTCATACACATTCGCAAAGAATGCGTTTTACCGAGCTACCACAGACGGCGGAGCGGCTCTTTCTGCGTCCAACATTGTTACCTACATGGATGCCTTGGATGTAACCATTCAGTCATACCGTGGAAAGACCAAAGCAATTCTTGCTGATGATGTCTGCTACAAGTTCTATGAGTCAGCAGTTCATCCTCTTCAGAGGTTAACGGACCCTAACGGAACGTTAGCTAAGCTTGGGTTTAATACCTACAAGTACAAAAACGCAGAAGTGGTTCTTGAGCCTCAAGTGTCAGGTATGCCGTCTACGACGATGTACTTCATTGACCCTGAAGTTCTAGAGCTTGTTCACCACAGCCAAAGAAATCTTGTTCGGTTACCGAAGCGTGATTCTTGGTCTCAGGATGCGCAAATCGAATACCTCGCCTGGATGGGAAATCTTGTTGCTAAGAATTTCCGACGTCTCGGTGTGTTGAATAACGATTAATTTTTAGGAGAAAAGAAAATGGCTTGGTCAATTTTAACGCCTGGACTCGCTAAGTATCAGGCAATCGATGAAACCTCGACCACTAAAAATTTTCCGCTTGGCTTTATGGTGCAAGCGTTTGATGAAAGTGGCGTTCAAGGTTGTTGCACGTTTGTCTATTGCTCAGGGGTAGCATCAACGATTGCAACCGACTGGGTAACGATAGCTGAAGACTTTGCAACCATTCGCCTTGTGGCAAATGCCAAAGGGCCTGTTGCTGTTGCAATGTCTGCATGCGTCGCCAGTGAGTATGGTTGGTACCAGGTAACCGGAAAAGCAATCGGTGGATCTGGAGCAGCTATCACAGATGGTGCCGCTATATACATCCATGGAACAGCAGGGCTTGTTGATGACGCAGTAGTAGACGGCGACATGGTTCATAACGCCTTTGCTCGTTCGACAATTTCTGGAGCTGCCATCACGGGGCACTTCCAGATTTGGTGGCCGTACACTGATGACATTAACAGCAACGATTAATTTTTAGTCGTCCATAACAACCACGGGGAGGGCTTGTTTAGCCTCCCCTCTTTTTAAAGAGATTTATGTTACAAAAAGTTACTCATATTGAAGGACTAGAATCGACTCAGTATGAAAATATCGATTTGACTGATGATACCCGTCCTGATGCTACTATTGTTACCTTTGAGACCAGATCAGAAGAGATGCCCTTTCTTTCTAATCAGGAAGGTAGGGAAGTTAAGAAGCCATTTGTTTGGATCAAAAAGATTTCCAACCTTGGAAACTCCGTTGTTTACAGACGAATTAGAGACAAGGTTGAACTAGATAGCGAATCCAAAAAGTGGAAGATAGTTCGTCTTGTACCCGGTACCACTTCTGAAGGGGTTCCTCTTTCAGATATTAAACGCTATGCCGTTGAGTGGAATGCGTTCATGCGAGGCCTTTCCTATGAAGAGATTGGCACACCTGTTGGCCTTCTCTTTAAAGCAGACCCAACCAGAGCTGATTGGTACAAGTCAAAACATATTCACACCGTTGAGCAGCTAGCCGCTCTTTCTGAAACCCATATTCAAGAACTTGGGATGGGCGTTAGAGCTGATGTTGTGAGAGCTAGAGGGCACCTAGAAAAAGCTCAGGCTGTAGCAGCTAGCGCTCATATCAACAACGCATTTGAAGAGAAGGATAGGCAGATTGAAGCTCTTAGGCGTCAGTTAGGTGAGGTTTTAAGCCGTCTTGAGGAGGTTTCCTCGGGACAGGCAATTCAAAAAGTAAAAAGAACTAGAAAGAAAAAAGAAGAGGTAGAAGCATGAAAAAGGTTTTATTCATTCTCTTTTCATTTGCGTTAACCGCCGGTAGCGCATTTGCACAGTCGAGCAAGGCCGTTGCCATAAAAGATTTAATGGCTAATGGAATGCCATCTCAGTTAGCTGAGAAGGTAGCTACCCTTGCAACAGGGGGAGCAATCTTTGATCAAGACGCTGTCTATTCCGACTCTTCGTTTCTTATCAAAGCTAACACCTCTGATGCTGCAGATAGTAAGCAGTTCATCCTGGCAGGAGGTGGGGCCGCTGATGCGATAAGAGGTAGTTACGTTGAAGTTAACGGAAATGAGCATGCAAACGCAGGCCGTTTAGACGTTGTAATGGGAGGCACAGCTAACCTTCGCGTTATAGGAAATGGGGGAACTGAAACTCCCTTAACCGTCAGCGGGGCAGCTTCTGGAAACGTAACGGTTGGTACCGGAAACCTAGTGTTTGGTACTTCTGGAAAGGGTATTACTCATGCAGCAGCGACCCTTGCCGCTTTGGGCTCGGCTCAAGGCGATGCGGCTGCAATCGTTTCTCGTGCTACCTATGTTACCGCCTCAGATGGGACCAAAGGTGTAATTCTTCCAGCAACGCCAACGGCAGGAGACCAGTACATTATCCTTAATACCGTTGCTGCAGTCTTGAAGATTTATCCAGGAACTGGAGATGCGATTAATAACACAGCTGCAAATGGCTCTGTCTCTATAGCAGCTGATGCCGCCGCGTTCTGCGTCGCAACGTCTGCTTCTCAGTGGTACTGCTTTGAAGGAGCTGCACCGTAATGAGGCTTCTCGTAGTTACCGCACTACTACTTTCCGCTTGTTCTCTACCGATAAATTTAGAGGATAAGCGGATATCTCCTGAAGTCTTACAGACCCATCTTCAAAGCTTGGCACAAGCTGTCGTAACGAACTCAAAAGCGTTTAATGACTTGGAAGCCAGGGTTAAGAAACTAGAAGAGAAAAAGAAATGAGTATTATCACCAAGCGAAAGTTTATCTACAAAACTCCAACTCTAGATACAAACGCATATGCAAATGCTGACCAGATGGGTTCACTGATGACCCTTACCCAAGGGTTGGACTACATAGGAACAGCCTTTCTAGAGTCAATCGTTATTATCGATAAGGATAAGCAGAACAAAGGTTTTACTATTCTCTTTTTTAACGCCGCTCCAACGATTGCAAGTTCAGATAATGGAGCACTTGATATTACTGATGCAGAGATGGCCTCTAAGTTTATAGGCCAAGTGTCATTTGCAACCGCTGACTTTAAATCTATTAACGCATCTAGCATCGCAAGTGCCAAAAACGTAGGGCTTAACCTATTTGCTCAATCGTCAGGCACGGTAACCGCTTTAATGATGGCTGATGAAGCTCAGACTCGGGCGGCTGATGGTCTCGTTCTAGGTTTTGGTTTGAGGTTTGGTTAATGTGGCTAGTGTCTCAAAGCTTATACAGCTTCAGTTTACACCTAATCAGGCCACTCACTTAGGTAATGACTCTGAATACTTTATAGAGCGCACCTCTTGGACCCCTACGTGGGGTACTGATTCTGGCTGGACTACGGGATCAGTTACCGCAACATGTAAGTACTGGCGAGAAGGTAAGCTCTACATCGCTCTAATTGATGTAACCCTTACTCTTACCTCTGACGGTGGGGCAGCACCTACTAATATTACCTTTACCCTTCCAGCAGGCATTACTCCTCAATCAGTAAACCATTTCACCCAAGCAACGCTTCGATGGGGTGGAGCTAATCAGCCTGGTCACATCGCCATTAATAACGGTGGTGGAAGCATAGCAAGAACTGACGGCACTGCCTGGGGAGCTGGAGCAAATAACGGAGTCCAAAGAACTCTAGCTTGGTGGGAGGTAGCATGACAATTCTTACTCTAGCTCAAAGGTGTGCAAAAAGACTTCTTCTTACCAGCCCATCTTCTGTCGTAGGAAGCACTGACAACAACATCATTCTTCTTCAGGCAATGATTGAGCTAGCTGCAGAAGAGATAAGAGACTCTTTTGAATGGCCTGAGCTACAAAAAGAACACACGTTCACCCTTGCAACAAACACTGCGTCTTATGCGCTTCCAGCAGATTACAACTCAACGGTTAATGAGTCTCTTTGGAATAGAGATCAAAACTGGGAGCTAATAGGGCCATTATCTCCTCAAGAGTGGCAGTTATATAAATCAGGGCTTATCTCAGATATTCCACGTCAAAGATTCCGCATTAAAGGGTGGGGTACAAATCAGTTCTTTATTGATCCAACTCCATCATCTTCTGAAAACGGTCAGACGTGTGCCTATGAGTACATGTCTAGAACATGCTTTCGTCCGAAGACATGGGCAGCAAGCACCTCATGGACCGGCATGCGCTACTGCTCATACAACGGCTATATCTTTGATAGAGGGGGAACCGGAGCTGCTACTACAGGAAGTGATAACGCTCCAACACCATCTGATCTAACAGACGGGTCAATTACCTGGACCCTATATTCATCTTCATTTGAAACCATTAACCACGATAACGATGAATGCATTTTGGATAACAAGATGATTGTTGATGGTGCGGTGTGGAGATTTAAAAGAGAGCGAGGCCTTGATTATGAGGGGCTAAGACGTGACGCCGAAGCCCAAATTGAGATTTCAAAGGTAAAGCTTCAAGGCTCTGAGACCTTATCGATTCAAGGAGGAAGCGGGTATCCCATTATAGGGTTTCACAACTATCCAACAGATGACTACCTATGACGTTTAACGAAGCTGAATACAGAGCAAGCGCCCCCC
>Ga0196963_10002514_pt1 | contig 10929 bp, 22 predicted proteins | sample S1_5metaG_FD_148600 | JGI IMG/M metagenome (GOLD analysis project Ga0196963, IMG submission 148600) | Soil microbial communities from Anza Borrego desert, Southern California, United States - S1_5 | ecosystem: Environmental > Terrestrial > Soil > Desert | place: USA: California | collected... | reverse complement strand
CTCGCTCCACTTGCAGTCGCGCAGCAGACCGTAACGGAGGGATCGAAATTCGGAATCTCGGTTACGCATTGTCGGACGCAAGGCGACGTGAAGCCAGGCATCAACGTCACCAACTACGAGATGCTGCATCACTTCGACTGCTCCGAATTCGTCGGGGTGGTTCTCGATGAATCGAGTATTTTGAAAGCCTACGACGGGAAATTCCGGACGCGCATCATTGAGTCGTTTGCGCGAACACCATTCAAGCTCGCCTGCACTGCGACGCCAGCGCCTAACGATTACATGGAGCTTGGCAATCATGCAGAGTTCCTTGGCGTCATGTCGCGCACCGAAATGCTCTCGATGTTCTTTGTTCACGATGGCGGCGAGACGCAGAAATGGCGATTGAAAGGACACGCTGAGTCTGAGTTTTGGAAGTGGCTTTGTTCGTGGGCTGTCAATCTTCGTAAACCGGCAGACCTTGGATTCAATGACGGCGGATTCACACTGCCACCACTGGAGATCAAGCAGCATATCGTTGACGCAAATTCTCAATCGGCGGGTCTGCTGTTCACGCTACCGGCGTCCACACTGCAAGAACGTCGAGACGCACGCCGATCGAGCTTGGATGAGCGCGTCAGGGTCGCGTCGGAGATCGCCAACTCGACGGACGGGCCCGTGCTCGTTTGGTGCGATCTGAATTGCGAAAGCGATGCGTTGACGAAAGCGATTCCAGGAGCCGTCGAAGTTAAGGGTAGTGATTCGGTTGAACACAAGGAGGCGTCGCTGCGCGGATTTTCAGCCGGTGAAATTCGGGTTCTTGTAACCAAGCCATCGATCGCTGGCCACGGATTGAACTGGCAGCACTGCGATACAATGGTTTTCGTCGGACTGTCTGATTCTTACGAGGAATACTATCAGGCTGTCAGGCGCTGCTGGCGGTTCGGCCAAAAGAAGCCAGTCACCGCGCACATTGTAATTTCAACGCTGGAGGGTGCGGTTGCCGCAAACATCGCTCGAAAAGAGAAAGACGCTGAACGAATGGCGTCGGCAATGGTTGAGCACATGGCCTCAATTTCAAGCGAAGAGATTCGCGGTGTTCGTCGAGAGAAATCAGAATACAAGCGCACTGTCGCAACCGGCAAAGGCTGGACACTGCATCTCGGAGATTGTGTAGACGTGGTCAAGGAGATCGAGCCAGAATCAATTCACTTCTCGATTTTCTCGCCGCCGTTTTCGTCGCTCTACACTTACTCAAACAGTGACCGCGACATGGGGAACTGCCGCGATGATCGCGAGTTCATGCGTCACTTCCGCTTTTTAGTTGAGCAGCTGTTTCGCGTCACGATTCCGGGCCGGCTGTGCTCTGTGCATTGCATGGATATTCCAACGATGAAGAGCCGCGGTGGCGTAATTGGACTGAAGGATTTTCCGGGCGAGATAATTCGCGAGTTCGAGTCCGCTGGTTTTATCTATCATTCAAAGGTTGTCATCTGGAAGGACCCTCTCATCGAGGCAACCCGAACCAAGGCTCTCGGCTTGATGCACAAGCAGATTATTAAAGATAGCGCCATGTGCCGCCAGGGATTGCCAGACTACCTATTGACAATGCGGAAGCCGGGAGACAATCCCGAGCCGATTAGACACCCGAACGGGTTCGAAACTTTCATTGGTCTGCACGAGCCTCACGCGCCCAAACGTGAGCCCAGGGTGCGGTCGAAAGACATTGAGAGTTACGCGGCAACCACGTCTGAAGACCCTGTTTATTCGCACCAAGTATGGCGACGGTATGCGTCCGCTGTGTGGATGGATATAGACCAAACAAACACATTGCAGCGTGAATCTGCTCGCGAAGCTAAAGACGAGAAGCATATTTGCCCGCTCCAGTTAGATGTGATTGAGCGTTCCCTGGCTCTCTGGAGTAATCCGGGCGACTTAGTTCTGTCACCATTCGCTGGCATTGGTTCAGAGGGGCACGCCGCTTTGAAAATGGGACGGCGTTTCGTCGGCGTCGAACTGAAGGAGAGTTACTGGAAGCAAGCGCGGCTGAATTTGATCGCGGCTGAGTCTCTCCGTGAGCAGGAGTTGTTCAAACAAGAAGAGGTCGCAGCATGACTTTACCATCGCGCCAATGCGGTAACGGGGGTCGATCCCAGAGCAGGCCATTTCCTGCGCGGGCCGTGAAGGTAATGGAAAGTGCGGCGCAACGATGCGATGCAACGGTAAACGCGGCCAGCCTGAGAACGGAAAATGAAGTCCAAGCCTCAGCGAAGTGCGTGACAGCCGGAGAGACGGCGCAATCTTCTATTTCCCGAACGTCGCACGCATTGGAATGCGCGATAGGCGTCGGGCCGTGCTGCACGCTGCTGCGAGCACGGACCAATATGCGTTAAACCAACGCGCTTGCATGACGGCGAATATGAATCCTGAAGAACAACGATGCCGTGAACGGGCCTAACGGTAACCGTGAAATGCAAGCGCACGCTTTCCCCGCACCTGGACATGTAAAACACGTTCATGAGTTCACGCTCAATCCCGGCTTGGGTGAGTCGGAGCGGGTGTGGGGAGTTAATTTGAAAGGCTGAATGGATGACAGACCAACCTTACTTGACCTGTTTAGCGGAATCGGAGGGTTCTCCATCGCCTTCGAGTCTGTCGGGTTCAGGACAATCGGGTTTAGTGAAATCGACGAGAACGCCTCCGCAGTCCTCGCAATGCGATTCCGCCACGTCCCGAACTTCGGCGACGTGCGATGTTTTACCCACTGGCCGCAACTCTCAGTCGATGTTCTTTGCGGTGGAGACCCCTGCCCGAAGCACAGTCGAGCACGCAGCAATGGGGACTCTAACAGTCCCGACCTTGCCGGATACTTCCTTGCCGTGGCCGGAAGATACCGCCCGAGGTGGGTGGTCCGCGAGAATGTTCCTGCACCAACTGTTGACCACTTCGCCGCAGCCTTGGTCGCACTTGGATACGGAACGGTTGTTGTCCGAACAGACGCCGCACCACTTACGGGCCAAACTAGGCAGCGGGATTTCGTTGTCGGATGTTATCAAGCCACCGAGCCGGAGTTACGCCGGCGCTTACCGTTCTGCGAAAACGGTAAGGGGACTTATGCGACGAAGCTTGGCACGAGGCCGGTCGCTCCGTGTCTTACTACGCACAGAACGCGACACGATTCCCGCGATTGTTACATTTACGACTCCCGCGGATTGCGAATCTTGGACGCTGAAGAGCGAGAACAACTCGCTGGATTCCCTCGCGGTTGGACTCATGGCTTTTCTGAAGGCACACGCGCCAAGCTCTACGGAAACTCGGTCGTGCCGGCAGTCGCGCGACCGTTCGCAGCCGCAATCTACCAACAGTTAATCCCCCAACCGAAATAACGATATGCCAACCTTCCAACGATGCGACGAACGAGTAAACGAGATGGCGGATGAACTCTTGAATGAGTTCGCGACACACAAACCGCTACTGGACGCGAAAGTCAAAATCGATTTCGTGTTCGCATTCCCTGATTACAACGAAGACACAGGCGAGCCAATCAATGATGCGCTTCGAAAGAACGGATGCAAAGCGCTCGGCATTTGCCGGAGAATTCCCCTGAAGGATCGAGCGCTAGGTCGCGGTGACGCCGAAATCGCGCTCGACGGTGAATGGTGGCGACAGACCAACGATTCAGAGCGCCGCGCACTACTCGACCATGAATTGCACCATATCGACGTGAAGCGGAACAAGGACGGAACTGCCCAACGCGATGACTTAGGCAGGCCGATACTGAAGCTTCGTCCACACGATCACGAGTTCGGTTGGTTCGAAGTAATTGCCGCGCGTCATGGAACGGCCAGCCAGGAGCGAATTCAGGCGCGAAGGATGGTTGAGCAAGCCGGTCAATATTACTGGCCTGAGTTAGTCCAGCCGGTGGAAGTAAAGGCGGCGTGAGGTTATGGAAGACGCCATTAAGACGCTTGAAATAGTGGGACAAGAGAAGCTCAGGTTGCAATTGAAGCGTGACGCGCTGGTCATCGAGAAGAAAGAGCGCGAGCAAAAGCTTCTCGCGATCAAGACGCTTGTCAGGACAAGCGGGCGAATGCCTAACGATAAATACAAGCAGTGCTGTGAGTCCCAGCGAAAGCACTCATCTGAAATATTGCGGCTGGAAGGCGAAATCTCAGGCATTAAGGCAAAGCTGCGAGAACTAAGCGAGGTCGAGGAGTCGACAAAGCGCAAGGCGGGTGCAAGCGGCGTGGGGAGTCAAACAGGCCAAGATGTCAATCCCAGTGAGTCTGAGGTTGTGAGGGAGTTGGTTGCCCTGCGGCAATTCTATCAGGAGTTTGCGGCAGACCACACGCGTGTTTCTTCCATGCGTCAGATGGCTGCTGAGTTTGTGACGAAGTTGAATCCGGTAATTCGCGGTTCGGTTAACAAAAAACCGCCGGTACTCCCGACGGTTCGCGTAGAACATTAACGAAAGGAAAGAAACATGAGTGCAGTGAACAGTCAAGCATTAGCAAAGGGTCAGCGCAAAGATATGCTGACGTTTCTACAGAGTGACAGCATCAAAAGCCAGGTGGCGCTAGCGCTTCCGCGGCACATGAAGCCGGACCGCATGATTCGCGTCATGCTGACGGCAATTAACTCGACCCCAAAGCTTCTGCAATGCTCGCGTGAGAGTCTGTTGGCGGCGCTGATGAAGTGCTCGCAGTACGGACTCGAACCGGACGGTCGGCACGCGCACTTGATTCCTTACGGCGACCACGTGCAACTAATCTTCGACTACAAAGGTTTAGTGGACTTGGTCCGGCGGAGCGGTGAAGTGGCCGACATCCACTGCGATGTAGTCTACGACGCTGACGAGTTCGAATACTCATTCGGCAGCGGCGGAAGGCTTTACCACAAGCCGAATCTGCGCGACCCGCAGCGCGGCAATGTCTATTGCGCGTATTCATTCGTGAAACTCAAAGACGAGGCCGTCTCTTACGAGGTTATGACAGTGGGTGAAATCAATGCCGTGCGCGACAACTCGCAAGGCTACCAGGCCTTCAAGCGCGGAATCATCAAGTCGAACCCGTGGGAAGGCCATTGGAACGAGATGGCGAAAAAGACGGTGTTCCGCCGGCACACGAAATGGCTGCCGCTGTCGAGCGAATTGAAAGAGAAGCTGAATGCGGACGATGACGCGGCGCAGACCGAGGAAGCGCGCCTAAAGAACGCCAAGCAGGTATTCGCAAGCGAAGACGGTTTGCCAGCGTTGCCGCCGAGCACCGATGCCGCCGAGTCGAAAAGCGTGAATCAAGACGACGCTGAAGAGTCAGCGATAGGGTTGGGACCAACACAGCGAGAGCAAGCCGCTGCTGCATGAGGTGTGTTATGGACCTAACATTTTTCGACATCGAAACCGGGCCGCTGCCGGATCCACTGATTGCGCATCTGGTGCCGGACTTCTCTGCGCCGGCCAATTACAAGAACCCTGAAGCCATCGAGGGTTACATCGCGCAGAAGAAGCGCGAATGGTTCGACAACGCCGCATTGTCCGCAGTCACGGGGAAGGTTCTCTGCATTGGAATGGTGCGCAGCAACGGTTCGATGTTCGACGTGCTGGATGACGACAACGAGGCGGTCAATATTGAGGACTTCTGGAGCTGCTGGCGCGACGACTTCCGCAACACAAAGGTTTTCGTCGGCTTCAACATTAAGGGTTTTGACCTACCATTCCTGATTCGCAGGTCGTGGTATCTCGGCCTTGATGTTCCCCCGGACGTTCGGCCTGGAAGGTATTGGAACGACTACAAGGTCCTCGACTTGATGGACGTGTGGCAGCTCGGCCAGCCGCAGGACCGCATCAGCCTGGACAATGCCGCGAAGTATTTCGGTATCGGCGAGAAGCTCGGCGACGGAAAGGACTTCTGGAAGTGGTGGTCTGAAGATCGCGCCAAGGCGCTCGAATACCTTGAGAACGATTTACTGCTCACAGTGAAACTGGCTGAGAAAATTGGCGCGGTGAGCTTCGTGAAGAAGCAGGGGGTGATTGAGGCTTCGGTATGACCCAACTCGACCTCTTCCAAACAACCCGCCGCATGTCTCGACGCTCAAACCCCGAGACAAGCCGTAAAGCGGCCGGCGCAATCATTCCTCAACTGAGCAAATTGCATGAGCAAGTGCTGGCCGTCTTCCAGCGTGAAGGCGCCTTGACCGACGAAGAGCTGGAGAAACAACCAGAGTTCTGGACTTGTTCACCTTCGACGGTTCGGAAGCGTCGATCGGAACTGTTTCAAATGGGGAAGCTCGTTGCTTGTGGCGAGCGAATGAATGCGCGCGGGTCCGCAACAATGACGGTGTGGAGGCTGAAGGTATGAGTGACAAAGCAATATCATTCACGGTTTACGGACGGCCGCAAACCGCCGGGAGCAAGAAATCGTTCCCATTCAAGCGCGGTGACGGGTCGCTTGGTGTTCGCGTCACTCACGACAATCCCAAATCGCAATCTTGGATGCAGGAGGTTCGCGCGGCGGCACGCAAAGCGTATAACGGTCCGCTGCTCGACGGGCCACTCGCTTTACACGTCACATTCTTTTTAGCCAGACCGAAAGGTCACTTCGGAAAGCATGGGGTTCGACCATCAGCGCCGCAGTTTCCGACCACAAAACCAGATTGCACGAAGTTAGTCCGATGCCTTGAAGACGCGCTCAAAGGTGTTCTCTGGCGCGATGACAGCCAGGTTGTCAGCCAAGCGAACAACAAGCGATACGGTGAGACTGACGGCGCGGTTGTCCAAGTAATACCGGTAAGCGTTCTCGACGAAATGCGAAAGGTGGTTGGGGAATGAAATACTCCAGCGTTGAATCGCTGCTGATCGCCGAGAAGGTGTCTAGGCGAGTTATAAACAAGGTACGAGCCTTGATGGAGCGGGACAAGGCTATCGCTCGCGCCTTTCGTAACGGTGCAAGCATCAAGCGGCTTTCCAATCAACACTCGCTCCCGCAGCCGGACATAGAGGACATCCTGCGCTTCGAGCTTGTGCTGCATACACCAAGCGCCAAACAGGAAGACAAGAAAGGCTACTTGTGACCCCCGAAGACCAAAGAATTGCGATCCACAAGGCGCTAGGATGGAAAGACGTGTCAGGCATGGGAAAGACCGTCGATTACATGTGGGCACCCGGACACATGGCAATTGCCGAAGCCAAATGGGAACGAGACGGAGTGCTAGCATTGGAAATTCCAAACTATCTCGGTGACCTGAATGCAATCGCTGATGCGGAGAAGACCCTTAGCGCAGACCAGAAGGCGTGGTTTGTCGTGAATCTAGCTCTGTTGTGCGTCGACAAAATACCATCAGCTCTCACCCATAAGGAATGGAACACGGTCTGCAATGCCACCGCCGCCCAGCGAGCAGAGGCTTTGCTGAGAACACTGAACCTTTGGAGAGAATGAAGGCCAAACAATCGAAACTCCTACGGTGCCCGTTCTGTGGCGGGAAGGCGAAGCTCAGCCGTGTGGTTGGTGATATCTGGTCGGTCTTGTGCCAAGACGTTCGCTGTTTCGGTAGGTACCAACTCAAAGACGGCAAGGAGAACGCCATCAATGCGTGGAATAGGAGGGTGAAGTGACCAACACTCAACTACCACGCTACGCCGTGTTCCCGAACGGAACGAGTTTCATGGTGTGGACCGAGCGCAACTGTGATCGTTGTCTGAAAGGATACGACGAAACGAAGCACGCTAACGGTCGGTCTGAGTGCGACATTGAGAACGCAATCGCTCTGGCGTCTGTCACGGATGGGACGTTGCTGCATGACGGTGACACGCCACTGAACAAGGCTGATGCCATTGCCAAGCGATTGAATTGGGACGGGAAGACGTATCTGACAAACGACTGTCCGGAGTTTGTGCCATGACCCCCGAAGAACTGAACGCAATCGAGCAGCGTGTTAATGCGGCAAGTCCGAATGATTGGACATCGCACAGCTTAGAGTGCGAGCGGCTAACACGTCAAATTCCCGCACTCATCAAGGAGATCAAACGGTTGCGCGAGGCGGTAAAGCAATTTGTTGAGCATTACCCGCACGGCGTGAACCCGTACCTAGATGTCGCATTTGGCACGGCGCTAGATGCACTGAAAGGCGGTGGAGAATGAGTGAACAAATCAATGACGGTGGACCTGCGTTTCCTGAATTTACCCATCAGCTAATCAATCCCACCACTGGACAGACGGGTATCAGCCAGTCATGTGGCATGTCACTCCGGGATTGGTTCGCTGGACAGGCGTTGGCTGGAGCGCTGGCAGCATCTCAAGGCGTGGCGGTAAGTGACGACGAAACTCCCGAGGGATTAGCCGATCGAATTGCCACAGGAGCCTACCTAGTAGCCGACGCCATGCTGAAACAACGCGAGAAAGGGACGGGAGCATGACCGACCGAGACAAGAAACTGCTGGATGACATCAAGACCCGCGAGGAATTGGAGAAGCGAGGTTACAGGCGGAAGAAGTGTCCAGTGTGCCGCGGAGTGGGTGTAACCGAGCCGCCATGGTTACGATGGTGTCTGGCCTGTGAGGGGAAAGGGTATAAATGGGAAGCTCCATTGATGCGATGAGTGCCAATACAAAACTCAACTGGTCCGAGATGAGCGCGAAGCCTTGGTGTGAGATGACAGAGGCGGAAAGGTTGTCTGTTCCTAAATGGGTCCGCGTGCCAAACATCTGCAAGCAGTGCGGAAAAAGATTCACAGCCTCCCGGGCGAATTTGTTAAGAGGTTCGTATAAATACTGCTCACGCGCATGTGCGCAAGAAGGCTCCGTGCGAACCCCTATTCAACATTTCGATGGCGTCAGGTTCACCTTAAAGAAGGGGCGTCAATACTACGAGAATACAACGCACGGATTCATGCACCGCTATGTTTGGGCCTACTTCAATGGCGCAATTCCTCCCGGTCATGTTGTTCACCACATAAACGAGAATACCCACGACAACAGAATAGAAAACCTTCAGGTGATGACGTACGCAGAGCATAATACGCTACACAACACGGGGAGAATCGTATCGAAGCGAAGTGTTGCAGAAAGGCTGGAAAGGCTGAGTCGCAGAGTAGAGTTTCATCGTGGGAGAATGGAACGCGCAGTGGACCAACTCGAATCATTAAAAGGGAGGCTGAAATGAGTCAGGCGAAGTGGATCGACATGGATAGCAGGAGCCGGGATGCGCTGGTTGCGGAGAAGGTGATGGGATGGAAGCGCCACGTAATTGTTGAGCGTGACAGTGACTGGCAGTGCTCCGAGTGCGCTTGTAAATGGTGGAAGCCAGCATGGCGAGTCGATGAGCTTGTTCAGTTCCATTGCGGCGGCGACACGCGGAACAAAGATGCGCTGGAATTTACCACCGACATATCCGCCGCATTCCAAGTGGTCGATAAGATGTGTGAAGAGGGGTTTGTGTTCAGGCTATCATCACCGAGGGCGCTAACTGGCATGATATGGGAAACTGTCTTCTACGTAGAGGAAGGGGAGGCGTTCTTTGGTCAAGCCGCAACCAAAGAAGAAGCGATATGCAAGGCCAGCCTGAGAGCCAAAGGGGTGGAGGTATGACTAGTAAGACGCTTTTCACCGTCGTAAAGACTCCTTGTTGCGAGCACATGGTATTCGCTTGTGCCATTCACCGGCTTGACGATGGAACACTCAAAGAGATTGGTGAAATGATTCGGCAAGGATGCAGCGTCCAGCAACTCACCGTTCAACAAGTTCAAGCGATAGAATGGGGTTGCGAATGCGAGCAGAAGAAGGAAGCAAAATGACCACCAAACCCGAGAAACCCAAGAAGGTCGTGCTGGAGGCAAATTGGACCCTTCGCTATGTCCAAGATTACCCTGTGTTCATCAGCGTGAGAGGGTTCGCTAGGCTAGTAGGGGACAGCTGCATTTTGGGTCGCCGCCTACTCCGCGCATTCGGGACCACGAAGGATAAACGGCTGAGGATTACCATTGAGGAGGTATGAGCGAGCAACCCAACCACAAGCGCGAAGCCGCGTTCTACCGCCAAACCCTTGAGCAAATCGCGCAGGACAAGCGTCGGACCCGTGGACGCAGACTGGCTGAATCGGCTCTGACTTTCTGGGATGCGATAGTTCGAGAGAATTACAGGAAGATGAGAAAATACGAGAATCTCTAAATGAACATTCAACGACTTAGAAACTTAACGACCGAAAGATTGCACACCAAAATGGACGACATTTACGAGGATATTGAATACCTCGTAGGTGAAAATGGGCTGTTTTCGCACCAAATACCAAATGCCTATAGAGCTTTGCTCCCTTGGCTTCGAGAGAAGGTGACTGAACAACGATTCTGGAACGGTCAATTCGATGAGACTCATGTTGGCGAGTTCGACATTTCGCCAATGACCAAGGATGAGCAGTCGTCGTTTTGGAAGCGGTTTTCAGAACTGCCGTCACCGCTATTTGCACAATGAACACCGAACCTAAATTCGGAGAGTGGGTCAGCGTGGAGACGCGAATGCCTGACAAAAACGGGTTGTACGCTACTGCGTATGAAGGAGGCAACCTTCCTCACGCAGCTTATTACGATGTTGAAACAGGAAAGTGGTTCCTTCATTACGGTGGAGGCGGGCTGCCAACCCACTGGATGCCGCTTCCACCACCACCTACGTCGGAACAGTCAAAAGCAGCTTCTAAATGACCGCACCACAACCAAACATCCTTGACCGCGCGTACGGTGTTCTGAAGGCCAGAGGGCCAATGCGAGGCTCTGCGCTTGGTTGGGAATTGTGGGGTGAAACCACAGCAGTGTCCGAGCGCGGGATTGGGGTTCACCAGCGAAATAAGTTCTGTCGTGCTGCTGGGAGCGTTTTGCGGCGACTAGAGAAACAAGGGAGAGTGCGCCAATTACCGATCAAACATGGAACGTCGTGGAAAGCGATATGACCCCACAACCAAACATCTG
>Ga0196963_10002513_pt1 | contig 10930 bp, 11 predicted proteins | sample S1_5metaG_FD_148600 | JGI IMG/M metagenome (GOLD analysis project Ga0196963, IMG submission 148600) | Soil microbial communities from Anza Borrego desert, Southern California, United States - S1_5 | ecosystem: Environmental > Terrestrial > Soil > Desert | place: USA: California | collected... | reverse complement strand
ATCACCTCGATAGCGGCGGCCGCCGTGATGTCGGCGCCGCCGACCAGGAGGTTGATGTTGCTCTCGGAGGCGGAGACCGCCGGACCCTTGGCGTTCATCGGCAGGTGGCCGGCAGCCGTCGCGGTGGATGCCGCGGTGATCGCCGTCGTGCCGACGCGGAGCTGCACCGTCGCGTCGGCACCGAGCGTGCCACCGACGTTCAGATAGGCGTGCAGCACCCGCTTGCCGGGCGGGAGCTTCAGCAGGTTGACCACATCGGCATTGGCGATGCCGGTGGCGGGCGTGGTGAAGCGATGATGAACGTGGGTGACCGCCGAGTGACGGTTGGGCGTGTTCTTCGCGGCGCGAAGATAGGTGTTGTTCGTCGCCATACCGGCAACTCCTCTTTAGGCTTGAGCGGAAGCGCGCAGCCCCGGGATTGAGGCCGCGCGCCGCCGATCGGTTCTGTTAGGCTTGTGCTGAGGCGTGCTGCCGCCTAGGCCGCGGCGGCGGTGTAGACGCTGATGACGCCGAAGTCTTCGGTGGTGTTCCCGTCGGGCTCCGACTGGAACACGGGCTTGCGGACGCCGAACATCGTCTCGATGCCGGCGCTCTTCTTGTTCCCGTGATCGTCGTTCTTCGACTCGGTCCACTCCATGTTGCCGACCTTGGCCATGGCGAGGGACTGGCCACCGACCAAGAGGCCCTGGGCGCCCTCGACGGTGCCGGCAGCGCCGTACTTCGAGCCCGACGCGGCGCCTATCGTGGTCGGCGTCTTGTTGTGGGCGAAAAGCATGACGCCATCGACCACCGCGAAGGCCGCCTTGAAGAGCGGGTTGTCGGACCCGCGCGTCTCGGCCTGGGCGACGATCGTCTTGTAGTCCGAGGACTGCCGGAGATCGCGGCCCTGCTCGGTCGACATGACCAGGCCGTAATACTCCTTCCCGTTGATGCGGGCCGGCTTCAGCCGCTTGCGCTGCGCCATCGAGCGGGCCTTGACCACCAGGTCCCACGTCATCTTGTCGGATGCCGTGAGGGTAGCGGTCGAGGTCGCCGAGCCGGCGAAGAGCTTGCGGTTGGTCGACGGCGCCGACACGTCCGCGGCGAAAGCCAAGCCCGAGAGCTGGCTGTCAGCGGCGCGCGTCGCCCCGTTGAGCTTAAGCGTGTAGGCCCGGCCGGCCATGGTGAGGAACCCGAGCTCGTCCATCTTCTGGGTGAGCCAGGTGGACAGCTTCTCGCGGGCGGTGGTGCGGAAGCGGATGACGGTCCGCTGCTCCGACATCTTGCCCTTGTTCTTCACGCCGTTCCACAGCAGGTCGATCTTGATCTCGAGATCTTCGTTGACCAGCTGCTCCTCGTTGCCGTCGCGGTCGTTGTCACCCGCGACGCCATCGCCGGCGAGTTCCTGGACCAGCGGCATCAGGCACTTGTCGCCGCGCTCGGTCTTGGTGAGCTCGGTGACCAGAGTGATGATGCTGGACTCGGATTTGCCGACGAAGCCGCCGACGAACCAGAAGCTGGCGTCGACGGCGTTCTTCCAGACTTCCGCGCTGTAGACCCGCTTCTGCGAGGTCGAAAGCGCGCCGAAATCGGTGTCAGCCATTTCTAGGGAGTGCTCCTACAACTCCCTCGACCGACCGTTAGGCGTGCGCGATCCCTCCGCTTGTTCTGGCGGAAACGGTCAGGCTCGCTTGGCGAGACGGTCTCGGGTTGCCGGCGGCAGGGCTGCGATTTCCTCATCGCTCATGCCCGCTACGTCGGCATCGGTCGGATCGACCGCGGCAGCCGCAGGGCGGCCGAGGCCTGGTGATGGAGGCAGTTCCGCCGCAAGAGCCACCTTGGCCGTTCGCTGCTCCGGCGTGACGCCGGGCTTGGCAGGCTTGGTCGGCGCGCCGGGCATGGCCGTCTTCGCCTTCGTGCCACCCTTCGACCACTGTCCGTCCTCGCCGCGGGCCCAGCCATACATGGCGGGGACACCGTGAGCGATCGCGGTGGCGATCAGGTGCTGGCGGAAAGCGAGCTGGCCGGCCGGACTGTCGTCGACCGGGATCTTGCGTTGCCTCATGAGCTGGATGGCGAGCGGCCCGAACGCATCGAGATGCTCTTGCGGGATGTCGGCGAGAAAGCCGAACCGCTGCTCCAGCTCTTGCGTCCGCTCCTCAAGGGCGAGGTCGCGGACAGGTTCTTCCTTGGGACGTGACGCCTGGCGGATCTCTTCCTTCTGCGCCTCAAGCTCGCGCTCGCGACGCTTGAACTCCGCAAGCTTGATCTCGCCCGCGTCGAATTTCTCGGCGAGGGTATCGATCTCCTTGTCGATGCCGCGGATCAGCTCGTCGGGCGACTTCTCGGCCGGCGGCTCATCCTCGGTCGCGGCCTTCGGCCCGCCCCTCTCCAGAACCTCGAGCTTGCCCTTGAGCGTGGCGTTCTCGAGTTCCAGGTCCTTGGCGGATTTGTAGACCTTGGCGAAACGGTCATAGGGAACGGTCGGCTTCGGCTTGCCGGCTTCACCGGCAGGCTCACCACCCGCGCCACCACCACCTTCACCCTCCGGTTTCGCCTCACCTTCCGGCTTGGCTTCACCTTCCGGCTTTCCTTCGGCCCCGCCTTGCGGCTGGCCTCCGGGCTTCGCCTCGCCGCCCTCGCCTTCACCGGACTTGCCGGTTTCAGCCTGGGCGGCGGCAACCGCTGCCTCGACTTCCTTCGCTGCGTCAGAGATTACGTCATCCGGATCCATCGTCAGTCCCTAGCGCCCGATTACGGTCCGGCGGCGACCAACGCCCGAAGCGCCCGGCGGCGGCGGCAAACGAAAAAACCCGCCGCGGTTTCCCGGGCGGGCTACGCTGATCGAGCCGTTCGTTGCCGCGGCTCGGCAGGGATCTCAGTCGATGAAGCGGACCTTCGTTCCGCCTCTCTTGAAGGCGTGGCGTCGGCGGCGCGGAAAGCCGCGCACGACCATATCGACGCCCGACCGCTTCAACGTCAGCATCGCGATCTCGCGCGTGACCTTGGCGCGCTCCGCAACAACTCCGCTCTCGAAGCCGGCCTGCCATGCCGCCGCGGCATCGCTGCCCGACGGATAAGGGTTCGCCGGCAGCTTCTTGTCCTTGGCGATGACGATGCGCCCGACCTTATAGCCGATCATTGCGTGGTCATCGGCCGAGACGCCTGGCCACGGCAATATCCTGCCGTAGGGATAGAGCTCCGCGTCGGTGCTCACGCCATCGGCGCTTTTGCAGACGGATCGACGCTCATCTGCCCCTGCGCAGCCTTGCGCGTCTGGTCCGGCCGGACGCCGACGGCCTTCATCAGCTGCTTGTAGTGGGCGAAGGCGTTCGTCGCGTCGTTGACGTAGTAGTCGACGCCGGCGCGGAACAGCGTGGCGACATCATCCTCGGTGTCGAGCATGAAGCACACGTCGCCGTCGCCATCCTTCCACAGCATCATCAGGCGCTGCGGCACCATGAACTCGTCGAGGTCGCACCAGGCGACGGCCCAGACGCCGTCATGCGCGACTTGGCGGTTCAGGCGCTCGATCAGCCCATAGGCGAACTCGGCCTGGGCGATCTCGGGCTTCCACATGCCGAGCAGCGTCTTCGCCTGCTTCACCCCGTTCGACCGGCGGACCAGCACCCAGGCAGTCTTGCCGTTCGTCTCGGTCAGAACCTGCCCGACCAGGTCGAGCAGGATCACGTCGTCATCGATCTTCGACATGTCAGTCTCCAGGCGCGCCGAGCGGGCCAACACCGGCCGGCATCGGCAGCGGCCGCACTTCCGGACCGCCAGGCAGCGGCGCTGGTGCGGCAGCTGGCACCGGCTGCGGAGCTGCAGCCGCGGCGGCAGCTTGAGCCTGCGCGAGCGCCGCTTGCTCCATCTCGCCAAGGATCTCGTCTTTGCCGGGCAGCGACGACAGCTTGATCAGCACCTTGTCCGGCACCGGCACGCCCTTCTCCCGCATCTCGAGCGCTTCCTGGAACTGCCCCTGCAGGAAGGTCTTGGATGCGGGCGCCTCATCGATCACAACGTTGTAGGTACCGAGCGTCACGTCGTTGAGGATCTGACCATCGGCCAGACGCTGATTGATCATCGTCACCTGGTCAGCGCCGTCTTCGCCGCGGATCCGGATCAGACGCTCCTCGGTGTAGTGATCCTGGATCAGCTCTAGGATCTTGCGGCCCTTGAGGAAGCGGGTGCGCGAGTAGTTGTCGAAATACTCCTCGGCACCGACGATCGCCTGACGCTGCCGGCTCTCGATCGCCTTGCCCGACTGGACCCGGTCGATGTGGCCAAGCGCCGAGTCATTGATGCCGGCGATATGCTTCATGTCCTCCTTGGCGATCTGCTCGGCCTTGTAGACCGCCTCGGGGAAGGCGCCGGGCTCGATACGCTTCGGCGGGTTCGTGCCCTTCTTGTGGCGGATCACGATGCCGGGCCGCGAACCCTCTTCCTCGAGCATCTCCTCGACATCCGGGTCGAGCGAGCCTTCCTCATGCGTCCAGCCCGAATTCGCCGTCGTGCCGAGCACATGCAGGATCACCGACCGGCGCTTGTTGATCTCGCGCTGCGGATCGAGCAGGTCCTCGACCATCCCCTGCGTCTTGCCGCGGCGGAAATACGCGAAGAACGGCACGTAGCTGACCGTGCGATACGGGCTCCAGCGATCCCAGAGCAGCTTGTCGCCGGCGGTCACCGTCCAGCGGATGCGCCAGTCGTAGCCCTCCATGATCGTCAGCGGGTTGCCGGCCTGTTCAGCGAAGGCCAACACCTTCTGGATCTTCTCGCGCGACCACACCGACGGGATGACGCTCTTGTCTCCGGTCTCGAGGTCGATGAACCACCGAACGCGCGTGAGCGATCGCGCCTGGCGATGCAGAACGCGGATCAGCCGGCGCGACGGATCGATGTGCTCTCCGATCGCCACGCCGCCGGACATGCTCGGAAGCGAGATGGTGTGGCCGGAATCGTACTTGAAGAACTCCGAAAGGCCGAAGGTCGTGTCCGGCTTGATCTCATCCCATGCCGTGCGCGTGCCGCCCGTCGTGATGCCGAACGAAGAAGCGTAAGCCGGCGCTGCCTCGTAAGCCGCCGTCACCGCCTGCTTCGCGGCCTCGTCGCCATAGGAGAGCAGGATCTGCCACGGCGCCATCCACGAGCTCTCGACGACATCGGCCCAGGTCGCCGGATCGTAGGTGTCGCCATCGGCATCCGGGAACACGGCGAAGGGATCGCAGACGCGCTCGTGGATCTGGCCGAGGATGTTCTTCTGGAAATCGAGCGTGAGGTCGAGATAGCCGCGGCCGCCGAGGAGACCATCCGAGAACACCTCGGCATCGTTCCACTGCGACTGGTTGGTGATCGAGACCTGCTTGTTGACCTGGTTCAGCGAGTCCGCGACCTGCTGCGTGCCGACGCCGTCGGTGCCCGGCATGAAGGTGATGTCGTAGCGGTTCTGGCGCTGATAGCCCTTAATCACCCGGACCATCGGCCGGATGTAGTTCCACTTGCCGGCGACGCGCCCCTGCAGGCCGAGCTCGGCGATCTCCTCCGGGGTCCACTGGGCACCTTCGAAGAAATCGACGCAGGTCTTGGCCATTCTCGCCCACTCGGCCGAGGCCTGGCGGTTGCGGTCATAAGCCTCGATCTGGCGCGCGACGGTCAGCGGATCTTGTGCCGGCGGATCCGGTCGACGCAGCCCGTACATGCGCGAGCCCTAAGACGCCCAGGCGGAGCGGCGCTTGCGTCGCTGCGCGCGAGCGGCACGGGCAACCGCGACATCGGTAGAGGTCGGCTTGCTTGTCAACGTCGCCCCCTCTCCTGCTCCGAGCATCACGTACTGCAGCGCCTCGTGCGGATGGCTCCACCGGTTCTTGACCGGCTTCTCGTCGTACATCTCTTCGCCGACGATCTGCTTGCGACGGTAGTGGTAGCCACCGTTGAAGCCCTTTCGCAAAACCTTGCAACTCGGATCGACCAGGATCGCCGGGCCGCCATCGACCATCCGGAGCAACACGCTTGCGACCGCTTCCCGTCGCAGCGTCGGGTTCTGGCTCGGCGCAGCCTCGGCTACGAAGCCGAGCGCTTCCAGGATCTCGAAACACGTCCTTTCGTCGGTTTGCACTTCCGACGATCCGGCCGGGTCGCCCCAGATCTTCACGTTGAAGCCGGGGTAATCGGCATTGACCACTTCGCGCAGCGCCTCGCCGAAGCGCTGGATGCCGAGACCGTCACCGATGAGCTCGCGAAGCACATGCCATCGGCGCTGGAGCTTCTGGCAGATGATCGCCGCCGGCGTCAGACCAAAATCGAGCCCGATGAGCAGGTCCAGCCCCTGCACCGGCACCAGCGGCACCTTCGACACATGCGCCTGGTCCGACCACTCGCCGTCATAGACGGCCTTGTCCTCGCTGACGAAACCGTAATCGGCGCAGTAGTAGATGCGGACATGGTCCGGTTTCTTGCCCGGAACGCGCGTCTGGTAGTAGCCCGGCAGCAGGTTGTCGAGGTTCTCGGCTTCCGGGTTGGCGATGAACCGCGCATTGCCGGCGACCAGCACCTCGGCGCCCTTCGGCGGGTTGGCGTCGCCCTTGATCTCGAGTACGCCGCCCGGCTGCCGGAAGAACCGATAGGTGCTCGGCGTCTCTTCCTCGGCCAGCGTGTAGTACCAGTGATCCTCGTCGGGCGGGTTGGTGTCCATGATGATGCCGTACCAACTCGCCCCGCCTTCGCTGACCGGCGGGAAGCGGCCGACACGATCCGTCATCCCGTCCAGGATGACCTTCGGGATCTCCCGCACCTCGTTGAGCCAGGCGCCGGTGAGGTCGAGCGACAGCAGCTTCTTCACGTCCTTCGGCCGGTCGAGCGCGCGAAACAGGAAGTCCGCCTCGATATCGCCGTCGCGGATCTCGAACTTCATCTCGTCGACCCGCCATTTGCCGGCGACGCCGGGCGGGAACCACTCGAAGAACGTGGCGCAGCTGGTGTCCAGCAGCTCGCGATAGGTGTTGCGCACGATCGCCCAGCGTGTCCGGCGCTTACCCTTGGCGTTGGGCTTCTGGTCGGCGGCGCGCGAGACCATCTCGATGATGCAGCCTGACGACTTGCCCGACCCGACCGGGCCCATGACGCCGCGCACGAAGCTGTCGTCGGAGTGAAACCGCGCGATCGTCGGCGACGGGCCGTAGCGCTTGATCAGGTCCACAGATCAGCCCTTGCCGCCCATCAGCCGCTGGATCCGGGCAGGCGGCGCTGTCGTGCCCTTCGGCCACACCACCTGGAAGACCAGGCGCTCGGTATCGGCCGCTCCCTTGTCCTTTTCCAGCAAGCCGAGGTGTTTCATGAGCTTGTCGAGCGCATCCATCTTGGAGTGCGTCTTGACCTTGATCTTGCGCTTCCTGACCGGCGGCTCGTCCTCGTCATCGCCGATGATGATCTCTTCATCGATCGCGATCTCGGACAGGACCGCGGCATCCTCGTCGGCGATCTCGGACGACGGCTTCACCCGCACGCCCTTGTCGTCCCACTCGATCAGGCGGCGCGGATCGGCGAAAGCGACGCGGCGCACCTCCTCGAGAACGGCCTGCCGCGTGACGCCGATCTTCGCGAGATCGGCCCCGATGGCATCCTTCAGCGCGTTCTGAACGCGCGGCCGCTCGAGCAATTCCTGAGCGATCACACGCGCCGTCTTCTCGGAATAGCCAGCCCGGATCGCCGCCTGAGTGCCGTTCATGTCGATCGGAAACTCAGCGACGAACTTGAGTTCCTTCGGCGTCAGCTCGTCTTCGTTCCTCGGCATGACGCGGGCCTAAAAAAGCGAAACCCGCCGCGGCGGGGCCGGGCGGGCACGGGTCGAAGCAGTTGCATGGAACATGTAAAAATCGGCCTCGTTTGTAAAGACTGGGTTCCGTGTCATGTTGATGACGCGCGCCGTCATGCCAGACCCTGCAGCTTGAGCGCGATGAACTCGACGCCCCGCGCCTCGCGATTGGCGACCGTCGCGTGGCTGCATCCCATCATCCGCCCGAGCCGGCGCAGCGGGATGCCCCAGGCGACGCCGATGACGGCGCGGCGCCATTCGAGCGTCGGCAGCCACATGATCCAGGCTGGAAGGCATTCATCCATCCGGCTGATCTGCTCGGCCGTCGGGATCTCCTTTGCCCTCACCGCGCCATGGCCATAAGCCTCAGCGACGTTGTGGATGACGGCGAGCTCCGCCGTGGTCCGAGTTGATGGCCAATCCGTCGGTCCAAGCGGAAGCCGGCGCAGCGTCCACATCGCCTCGGCCAGGCGATCGCGCACAAGCTTCGCCGACCAGGCGACTTGTTCCGGCTCCGGCTCCGGCTCGTAGGTCGGTTCCTTGTGCTGGCGAACGCTCTCGATGACGGCGACCAGTCGCGGCTTGGCGTGGAAGGGATAGGTCAGCCGCGAGTAGCGCACCGTCATCTCCGTGCGCGTCGGCTCGTCAGCGGATTTCGGTTCACGATCCGATGCGGCAACGCGCGGCAGGTCGACCATCTCGCCGTCGATGAAAGCCCGCTGCCGTTTCTGTTTCCCCCTACTCATCGTCTTAAACCACCCGCTTAAGACGAGGCAGGTTTTGGCAGGTTCGGCAGGGCGGTGGTGGGTACATGTTCAGGCGGCTTCTCATCTCGTGTTCCCGCTCAATCCGAGCTGCTTCTCGACCTCGTTGCGGACGGCCTGGCGGGCGAAGGGATCGGTGATGTCTTTGACCACCAACAGCGCGACGCCGCGCTCGAGCCAAGCCCGGCGCGCAAGCGCCTTGATCTGCTCGGGTGTGAGGTCGGCGTCGGGAATATGGCGCGCGAGGCTCGTCACGGCGCTCATACGGCCTCGCGGCGCAGAAACTTCGGGATTTCCATCACGTCCGGGTCGGGACCATCCGCCGGAGGTGTCGGCGGCAAGCCAAATTCCGCGAGCAAGTCCGCAGGTGCGAGACAGCCGCGCTCGCCTGGTGCCGAGCCCCAATCAGCGAACCAATGCCCGTGATCACGGCGCCGGCCGAGCCGGATGCGCCACCTGTCGGCGCTGATCTCCCCAGGTGCCAGGACCTCGATCGGGGCAACAATGACCGGCGCGACAGGCGCGACTGGCCCACGCCCCTCGTCGATCTCGGTCCGCACCCAGTTGCGCCACGTCGCCGGCCAGTCGGCCTTTTCGGCCGCTTTTCCAAGCCAATAGTCACGGAACTTGTCGGCGGTGCGCATCGTCCAGGCGCTTGCTGCTGACTGCGCGGCCGGATCGTCTCGGCGCATCACCCGCATCGCCTCGCCGATCGCGAAGGCGACCCCCTCTTCTCCGGGCGTCCAATGCCTAGGCAATCGCGTCGGAGGTCCGTCGGTCTCGCGCGCGTCGGACGGACTTCCGAAGGAAGTCTCTTCACTCTGAACGATAGAAGAGTTGCCGAGCCGTTGCCCTTCCGTTGGACCAGCCGTCGCAACGTCCGTTGCAACAGCCGATGGAACGGATGTTGAATTTTTAACAGCCGTTGCAACGGACGCTGTAACGAGCGTTGCAACAGGCGCTGCATTTCGGGGTTTTTCGCGATCATCGCTGCGCGCGGCCGTTGCCTCTTCCGTTGCCACGCCCGTGCCAACGGCCGTTGTAACGGCTGACGGCGCCAGCTGCATCGCCGTCTGGCTGGTCGTTGCACCATCCGTTGAACGCCTGTTCTTCCGGGCCTCCGCGCTCGCCTTTCCGGCCCCGCTCTTCTGGGCGCGGTTTCCTTCGGCCTGGAGGCGCTGCCGCTCCCACTCCGGATGGCGCAGCACCTCGCCGTCCGCTACGAAGAAGGCCCGAAGCGTTGCTTCGCTCGCGGCCCACTGGTCGCGCTCGAGCCGCGTGATCTGGCGGAGCCGCTCGGAGGCGGCGGGCAAGGGCTCGCCCTTCTTCCAGAAGCTGAGCTTGAGCAGGTGCAGCGCACCGATCTCCGCCGTCGAGAGATGGGCGATCTCGGCGAGGTGGTCGCCGATATAGGTTGGGAACCAGATATCGACCTTCCGCGGGCGCTTCGCTGCGGAAGGGGGTGCGCCGGTCATCTAGGGCTCCAAAGGCTGGGCGTGCTGTGGGCTTGAAATGAAGGACTTGGCTCGGCCGAGAAGCCGATCCGTTCGTTCCCTCAGAGCCGGGTCCTTGGCCCTAAGGGCGTTGATCCGATCCCGCGCCGCGAGGATGGTCGTGTGGTCCCGATCGAACTGGCGCCCAATGCGAGGCAGTGACCAGTCGGTGGCCTGGGTAAGGATCCACATGGCGATCTGCCGAGCCCGCGAACAGGCGCGCGAGTGCCTATCCGACAGCATCACAGCCAGCGAAACGCCGAGATCCATCGACACCAGGCCGAGGACGATCGGCATGACGGACTGGGGCGCCGAGACCTTCTCGGGAGCGGGCTGCTTGGCGACGGCCGGCGGTGACCAAGGAAAGGTCTTCACCCGGTCGAGGCGTCGGCGAGCCGTCTCGACCAGGTCGCCAGCGAGGTTGATGCACTCGACGGGGTTGAGCAGCGCAAAGGCCAGCGCCCCGCTCTTGTCATAGAGCGTGAGCGTCGCGTCCTCATCAGGAGCGTCGGAAACGACGCAGCGCGTGGCCTTGCTGCTATCGGGCATCGGCTGTCAGGCTGCCTCGTCGAGCCGGTTCGGCCACGGCACCGCGAGCTGCTGCAGCAGCCCGTCGATCGTGCAGACCATGCCAGCGCCGAGCAGGTACATGAGCTCGGGCTCGAACTTCTCCTGGCGGAGCACGAAGATCACCCGCTTGCCCTGGCCAGCGGCGTAGCCGGCCTCGAGATGCGCGCTACGGCCGCAGGGCAGCAACAGAACGCAGGTATCGCACCAATCCAGTGCGGCTTTGTCGTTCGCGAATCCCTTCTGCGCGACCGGATGCTGCAGCCGAGGGATGAATGCTTCCGGCGTCCAGGCCGTCCAGTCCCGGTCGACCTCGG
>Ga0196963_10002512_pt1 | contig 10941 bp, 8 predicted proteins | sample S1_5metaG_FD_148600 | JGI IMG/M metagenome (GOLD analysis project Ga0196963, IMG submission 148600) | Soil microbial communities from Anza Borrego desert, Southern California, United States - S1_5 | ecosystem: Environmental > Terrestrial > Soil > Desert | place: USA: California | collected... | reverse complement strand
GGACGGCGGGTTGAAGTTCTGGGCGGAGGCGTTTGAAGGAGAGGGGGGGGGTGTTGCCGAGGAGGTCGAGAACGGACGGGGGGCCGGGGGGGGTCACGGGGCGATCGGGCGGGCTCGCGGGCGAGGGGGATTTGACGGCGGAGTTCAAGCGTGGGTCATGCTAGGGGCGGGTGCGTGATAGTCAAGAATCCGCCTTGGGACCGGCGTGCTTTCGCCGGTGGGACGCGTCTCGTACGATCGCCGGGATGTCTTACTGGTCGTGGGTCGTGGCGGTCGCGATGGTGGCGTCGGCCGGGTGGGTTGGGGCGGCGGAGCCGGCGTCGACGGCCGACCCGGTGTGGAAGACGGCGTACGTGAAGCGGACGTTCATGGGGAACTTCCAGGCGCCGTGGGCGGACCCGAAGGCGGGCGATGGGCAAGGGGCGCACGGGGCAGTGCGGATGCGGACGCCGCTGGCGGTCGGCGGGGCGCGCGCGAAGGTGTTCGTGCAGGGGTCGTTCGAGAAGCGGGTGGAGGTCGTGCGGATGTCGCTGGTGCGTGGGGCGGACGAGATGGGGAAGGCGGCGGGGGACGAGTTGCCGGTGACGTTCGGCGGGCAGCGCGGGCTCGTGCTCGAGGCGCGCGCCAACCCGCGGACGAGCGATGTGGTCGTGGGGCCGCTGACGGCCGGGACGTGGTACGTGGAGGACGCGTACGCGAGCGCGACGGTGCCGTACGCGTACGAGGTGGATTACGGGTGGTGGCGGACGGGCGGCGAGGGAGCGCCGGGGACCAAGACGCAGGTTCGACTGGGGGTCGTTCGGCGGGTGGACGTGCTGACGGCGGACCGGCGGCCGCTGGTGGCGTGTTTTGGTGATTCGATCACGGCGGGACTGGGGTCGACGCCGAACGCGGGGCGGCGGTACACGGACGTGCTGGCGAAGCTGGCGGACCGGCCTGTGCTGAATTTGGGGACGAACGGCGACACGATGGCGGCCAATGGGGCGTTGTGGAATGCGGTCGGCGGGCTGGCGGGGGTCGAGGTGGCGGTGGGGCTGCTGGGGACGAACGACGTGGCGGTGGGGAAGTCGATGAAGTCCGCGGAGGATTACGCGAAGCTGGCGAAGGGGAATGTTGCGGAGTTGCAGCGGCGGAAAATCAAGGTGGTGTGGGGGACGGTGCCGCCGTGCGGGGGGTTTAAGGCGTTTGATGCGGATCCGGCGCGGGAGGCGCTGCGGCAGGCGATTAACGGGTGGATTCGGTCGGGGTCGGGTGCGGATGCGGTGGTGGATTTTGATGCGGCGCTGCGCGACCCGGCGGCGCCGGCGCGGATGAAGGTGGAGTATCACAACGGGGATTGGATTCACCCGAGTGATGCGGGGTATCAGAGGATGGGGGAGGTGGCGGCGGAGGCGGTGGGGAAGATCTGATGGGGATGGGGTGGCGGGAAATGAAGGCGATTGCCGATTGCCGATTGCCGATTGCCGATTGCCGATTGAACTCGCGAGGGGCGTCCTTGTTGTCATCCCGAGGAGCGAGGGACCTGGCCGGGGCGGCGGGGCCGATTCGACTTTGGCAATTGGTGTTCGGGGACGGCGCGGCCAGGTCGGACGGGCCTTGACGTTCGGGGCCAGATCCCTCGGAGTACCTCGGGATGACAGGTGGGACGCTCCGATGCGTCGTGAGCCGCCATCGGCGATCACGAGCCGATGACGACGCGCTGGAAGGTGGGGGGGAGTTCGTGGAGGTCGCAGGTGGCGAAGCCGGCGGCGGTGTACATGCGGTGGAGGTCGGCGAAGGTGTAGGCGTCGCCGGCGGGGGTGGTGGCGAGCATGATGAGGGCGAAGGCGGCGCTGTCGGGCGGGGTGGTGCGGTCGGGGTCGGGGATGAACTCGAGGGCGACGGCGCGGCCGGCGGGGGCGAGGGCGGCCTTGGCACGTTTGAGAAGCGTGACGCAGCCGGGCTCGTCGAAGTGGTGCAGGAAGTTGGTCAGGAGGACGACGTCGTAGTTCGTGCCCCAGTCGACGTCGAAGGCGCTGCCGGGGAGTTGGCGGAAGCGGTCGCCGAGGTTGGCGGCGGTGGCGTTGTCTTGGGCGACGGCGAGGACGTTGGGCCAGTCGAGGCAGGTGACGGTGGACTGGGGGTGGAGCTTGGCGAGGGCGATGCCGAAGAGGCCGTGACCGCCGGCGACGTCGAGGATGCGCAGCGGGCGCTTTGCGCCGGCGTCGACGAGGTTGGCGAGGATCTGGGCGGGCATGGCCATGAGGCCGGCCATGCTGCGGGCGAAGTCGACCCAGACGGGGTGGTCGGGGGCGACGGTGCCGCCGGGCGGGAGGGCGGTGCGGCCGGTGCGGACGGCGTCGGTGAGGCGGTCGAAGGCCCCGGTGAGGGACGGGGTGAGGAGGAAGCCGATGACGCCGCCGGCGTAGGCGGGGGAGCGCTTGTCGAGGAAGACGGAGGAGTCCTGGGTGAGGGCGTAGCCGGCGGCGTCCTTGGTGAGGAAGCCGAAGATCACGAGGGAGTCGCAGAGGATGCGGACGCCGCGCTCGGCGGCGCTGGCGCGCGCGGCGATGTCGGTGGGGGTGCGGTTGCCCTCGGCGATGGCGGTGAAGACGTCGAGTTCGACGGCGGCGCGGATGGCGGCGGTGCGCTGGTAGGCGTTGACGGTTTGGAAGAGGAGGGCGGGGGAGGGGTGGGACATGGGATTCCTATTGAAGAAGGTTCACGCAGAGGCGCAGAGGTCGCAGAGGGAAAACGTGAAACATGAAGACATGAAACATGAAGAGGGATCATGTCCTTGCCAACCGTCGGGCGGCATTGGTTCGCGAACACGCGCTCGCCTTCGGGCGGCGCTGTCGCTTGCCCTTCGGGTCGCGGCTAAACGTGAAGACTACGATTGTTCGCGGACGCTGAATTCGAGTTTCCAGCGTTGGTTGGCGGCTTGGGAGAGGCACCAGAGTTCGAAGACGCCGAGTTCGGTCAGCTTGGATTGGAAGCGTACGGGGACGTAGCCTTCTTCGGCGTTTTCGGCGCTGGGGAGGTTGGCTTCGAGGGAGTCGGTTTCCTGGATTTCGTCTTCCTTCCACTGTTCGATGAGGTCGCCGGGCTTGTCGGTTCGGCGGGTGGCGGAGGAGAAGAAGCGGAAGGTGGCGGGCTCGCCGACGACCAGGCCGATGTCGCCGGAGGGGACGTCGGTTTGCGTGCCCTCCTCCATGCCCTGGGGGACGACGCAGAGGGCGCGGAGGGGGCGGGGCGCGCCGGGGATGGCGAGGCCGGCGGTTTCGATTCCGACGTAGTAGGCGCGGGCGGCGCCGCCGCGGATTCGGACGCCGCGGCCGGTCTTGGCGGCGGCGTAGTAGGCGGCGCCGCGGGCGACGGCGAAGTCGAGGTCTTCGGTGGCACCAAGGACGGTGGGCGATTCCTTCTTGGCGAACCAGGAGGAGAGGACTTCGAGCAGGCGGTCGCGCAGGGCGGGGGCTTTGAAGACGCCCCCGTTGAAGAGGACGTGGGTCGGGCGAACGGCGTCTGACTTCTGGCTACTGGCTTCTGGCTTCTCCCCTGTCGCGTTGACAGTGAGGAACGCGGCGAGGTGTTTGGTGACGGCGGCGTCGGTCTCGTAGGGGAGGCCGATCTCGCGGAAGCCGCTGGCGGGGCGGCGGGCGGGTTTGTCGCTAATCGCGCATTGGGGGAAGAAGCCGTCGAGGAGGAGGTCGCGGACGGTCTTGGCGTCGAGGTCGACGCTGACGGTGCCGCCGACGAGCTTGGAGCCGCGACCGAGGACGGTCACGGGGTGCTTCTTGGGCGGGTCGGTGCCGAGGAGGGCTTCCTTGGCCTGACGGCAGGAGTGCCAGAGGGCAACGGACTGCCAGGGGTTGAGGTTCGTGCCCTTGGCGGCGAAGGCCGTGGTGGCGTGGTGGGCGAGGGCCAGGTCCATGTTGTCCCCGCCGACGAGCGTGTGGTTGCCGACGGCGAGGCGGCGGAGGGTGAGTTGGCCGTCCTCTTCGGCGACGGAGATGAGGGTGAAGTCGGTGGTGCCGCCGCCGACGTCGCAGACGAGGAGCGTGTCGCCGATCTTGAGCTGCTTGCGCCAGTTCTTGCCCTGGTCGGCGAGCCAGGAATACAACGCGGCCTGGGGCTCTTCGAGGAGGGTGAAGTCGTCGGGGAGGCCGGCGGCGATGGCGGCCTCGCGCGTGAGGTCGCGGGCGGCGGCGTCGAAGCTGGCGGGGACGGTCAGGACGACCTGCTGATCTTTCAGCGGCGCATCGGGATGCGCGGCGTTCCAGGTGGCGACGAGGTGCTCGATGTACCGGCGGCTGGCCTCGACGGGCGAGACTTTGACGACGTCGGCCGGCGCGTTCCACGGGAGGATGGGCGTGCGGCGGTCGACCTTCGGATACGCCAGCCAGCTCTTGGCGCCGGCGACGGTGCGCGTGGGGACGTCGGCGGACTGTTTTTGCGCGAGGTGGCCGACGGCGTAGTCGCGGGCCTTGGCCCAGGGGAGGTCGTAGGCCTTGCCGGTCTTCTCGGCGTCGGAGGCGAGGTAGAGGAAGGATGGGAGCGTGCTGCGGCTCTCGACGGTGGCGGCGGCGACCAGCTGGGGGGTCGGGAGGACCTCGGGCCGGCCGGGCTCGACGCCGTCGGCGGGGAGGGGCGCGTAGGCGATCACGCTGTTGGTGGTGCCGAGGTCGATGCCGACGGCGAAACGGGCGGCGGGCTTGGTCATGGGTGCGTCATCCTGCGCGAGCTCCTGCGGAGTCGGATTCGCACCGGGGGTGCGAGAAATGCAAGGAATACCGGATGGGGTGGGCGGTGTCCAAAGTGTCGCGCGTGAGTATGGGAGGGCGAGGCTCCGCCCGAGCCGTTCGTGGATGCGCGGGGTGCCCCCGCGGCTCGGACGGAGCCTCGCCCTCCCGGGGACACGTGGGCGCGCGAGCGAAGCCCGCGGGAAGGTTCCCGCAGGCTTTCGATGGCTGACTGACGGACAACCGACGGATCAGTTGTGCTTGCGGTAACCGTGGTCCTTGGCGTCGGCGGAGTCGGGCATGGCGCGGAGGCCGGCGTCGCCGCCGATGGTGCCGCCGGTGTTGGCGGGGAGCTTGCGGGCGTTGACCTTGCGGGGGTCGGTGTCGACGTGGTCGCGGCCGCCGTCGGGGAGGTCGGAGGCTTCGACGCCCTGGATGGAGGTGGGGCCGGTGGGGTGGGCGCGGTGGTCGACCTGGGGCATGGCGGTGTTACCGGGCTCGGGGGTGCGGTCGGGGTCGTTCATGTCGGAGGATTGTTGTGGGTTCTGCATGGGGCTCCTTTGAGTGGGGTTCGTGTGGGAGGGTGCAAGGTGCGTGCCCCGGACGCGTCTGGGTGTCCGTCCCGCGACAATTCGCTGGGCTCCCTCGGAGCTCGCGCGGGACTGTGCGCCTTGCCATTCCCCCGTTGTGCGCATCTTGCACCCCCCTGCTGTGCTCCTACAATTCCTCACCCCATGATCGAACTCGGCGTCAACATCGACCACATCGCGACGATCCGCCAGGCGCGGCGAACTTACGAGCCGGACCCGGTGTGGGCGGCGGCGGAGGCTGAGCTCGGCGGGGCGGACGGGATTACTGTTCACCTGCGCGAGGATCGGCGGCACATCACGGATCGGGATGTGGAGGTGCTCCGGCGCACCGTGCAGTGCAAGCTGAATTTAGAGATGAGCCTGGCGGCGGACGTGGTCGAGATCGCCGAGCGGCTGGCGCCGGCGCAGGCGACGCTGGTGCCGGAGCGCCGGCAAGAGGTGACGACCGAGGGCGGGATTGATTTGACCGGGGATAATGCGGCGACGCCGGTGGTCGACCGGCTGAGGAACAAGGGCGTGCTCGTGTCGGCGTTCATCGACCCGGACGAGCGGCAGATCCGGGCGGCGGCGCGGCAGGGGTTCGACGCGATCGAGCTGCACACGGGCGACTACGCGAACGCGTACAATTTGCACCCGGCCGGCGGGCACGCGAAGGTGCGCGAGGAGCTGGCGCGGCTGCAACGGGCGGCCGAGCTCGCGGCGAGTTTGAAGCTGCGCCTGCACGCGGGGCACGGGCTGAACTACCGCAACGTGGGGCCGGTCGCGGCGCTGCCGAGCATGGTCGAGCTGAACATCGGGCACGCGATCGTGTCGCGGGCGGTGTTCGTGGGTTTGAGGGAGGCGGTGCGGGAGATGAAACGGGTGATGGTGGAGGGGGCGAAACGGTAGCGATTCGCCGAGCACCGGTCCTCACTGTCATTCCGAGGTACTCCGAGGAATCTGGCGGGCGCGTCAGGGCCGATCCGACGGTGGCGGCTCGTGTTCGAGGCCCAGTCGCCAAAGTCGAGGCGGCCCCGGACCGCCGGCTAGATCCCTCGGAGTACCTCGGGATGACAGTGGGGACGGTTCCCGGGACCGGCCTACACTTTTCCTCTTCGCGTCTTCAACTTCCGCGGATGCGCGGTATGGTTACCCCTCCCCTGCTGCCGGGCGGGAGGCGCGTGGTCGGTCGTTCCCGGCAGTTTGCGAATCGGAACTTACACCCATGACTCCTGTTGCGACGTTCAACGGCGCGTACACCGCACTGATCACCCCGTTCCGCAGCGGCCGGCTGGACGAGGCCCGGCTGCGGGACCAGGTCGAGTACCAGATCACCAACGGGATCGACGGGCTCGTGCCGGTCGGGACGACGGGCGAGTCGCCGACGGTGGATTGGAAGGAGCACGTGCGGGTGATCGAGGTGGCGGTGCAGTACGCGCGCGGGCGCGTGCCGGTGGTGGGCGGGGTGGGGGCGAACTCGACGGCGGAAGCGATCGAGCTGCACCGGGCGGCGAAGGACGCCGGGTGCTCGGCGGGGCTCAGCGTCAACCCGTACTACAACAAGCCGAGCGCCGAGGGGCTGTACCGCCACTTCATGACGTTGGCGGACGCGGTGGACCTGCCGATCTGCTTGTACAACATCCCGGGCCGGACGGGCATCACAATGGCGGCGCAGACGGTGGCGAAGCTGGCCAAGCACCCGAACATCGTGGCGATCAAGGAGGCGACGGGTGTGCTGGACATGACGAGCGAGATCATCTCGCTGACGCACGATTTGGTCGTGATCTCGGGGGACGACTCGCTGACGCTGCCGATCATGTCGGTGGGCGGGAAGGGTGTCATTTCGGTCGTGTCGAACTTGCTGCCGGCGAAGGTGAAGCAGATGTGCAAGTACGCGGCGGATGGGAACTACGCCGAGGCGCGGGCGATCCATTATCAGCTGTTCCCGCTGATCAAGGCGATCTTTTTGGACGGGAACCCGGCGGGGATCAAGCACGCGATGAAGGTCGCGGGGATGGACACGGGCGAGCTGCGCCTGCCGCTGGTGGAGGCGGGCGAGGGGACGCAGAAGCAGATCGAGCTGTTCATGGCACCGGCGGGTGCGCCGTTCGCGGTTTAGATTTGAACCACGAAGGGCACGAAAGGCACGAAAGGCACGAAAAGAGAGGGTGATTTGTTGAGCATGAGTGGGGCAGACATTCTTGTCTGCCCTACGTCTGTTTCTGAAACGGTCCGGCATTGTTCCATGACCCACCTCTGCGTCCCCATTTACGTTCACACGCCCGAGCAGGCGAAGCGCGATGCCGCCGTCGCCGCGGAGAACGGGGCGGATCTGGTCGAGTTTCGGATCGATACGTTTACGGACGCGGAACGGCTGAAACAGTTGCTGACGGCGTGCGTGCTCCCGTGCGTGGTGACGTGCAGGTCGGCGGAGGAGGGCGGGCGGGGGGAGTTGTCGGATGAGGAGCGGTTGGCCGTACTCGATCTGCCGGGGATGGACTGTGCGCGGTACGTGGACGTGGAGTTGGCGACGTTCAGGAAGCTTCCGAATCCGGCGGCCGTGGGTGAGCGGCGGTTGATCCTGTCGTCGCACGATTTTCAGGGTCGGCCGGATCGGCTTTACAACATCCTGGCCGAGCAGAACGCGTCGCCGGCGGACGTGACGAAGGTGGTTTGGACGGCGCGGACGGTGCGGGACAATTTAGAGGCCTTCGAGATCCTGATGACTCGGCAGAAGCCGACGATCGCGCTGTGCATGGGGGAGGCGGGGTTGCTGTCGCGGGTGCTGGCGAAGAAGTTCGGGGCGTTTTTGACGTTCGCCAGTTTGGCCGAGGGGGCGGGGACGGCGCCGGGGCAGGTGACGATCGCGGAGATGAAGCGGCTGTACCGGTGGGACGCGATTCGGCCGGAGACGAAGGTGTACGGGGTGGTCGGGTCGCCGGTGGGGCACTCGATGTCGCCGGCGATTCACAACGCGGGGTTTGAGCGGGTCGGGTGGGACGGGGTGTACGTGCCGCTGCTGGTGAACGAGGGGTATGAGTCGTTCAAGGCGTTCATGGAGTCGTTCCTGGCGTTCGGGCCCCTGCACTTGTCGGGGCTGAGCGTGACGATCCCGCATAAGGAGAATGCGCTGCGGTATTTGAAGGAGAAGGGGGCGGAGGTGGACGAGTTGGCGGAGCGGATTGGGGCGCTGAATACGATCGTCATCGCTCGGGAGGGCGAGGCTCCGTCCGGGCCGCGGCTGCGCGGTTTTTCGACTGATTACGCCGCGATTCTGGACAGCATTACGTCGGCGCTCGGCATCACGCGTGAGGGGCTGAAGGGCTATCGCGTCGCCGTGCTCGGCGCCGGTGGGACGGGCCGGACGGCGGTCGCGGCGCTGGCGCAGTACGGGGCGACGGTCGTCGTGTATAACCGGACGCGCGGGAAGGCCGACGCGCTGGCGGCGGAGTTCAACGGGCTGACGGGGAAGGTCGTGGCGGCGGACTGGGCGAAGCTGTGCGACTCGTGCTGCCAGATTTACGTGAACACGACGAGCGTGGGGATGTCGCCGCGGGTGGACGAGTCGCCGTTCGGGGATGCGCCGCCGGAGCTGGGGTCAGGGCATCTGGTGTTCGAAGCGATCTACAACCCGATGGAGACGCGGCTGCTGAAGTACGCGCGGGAGCGCGGGGCGAAGACTGTGGGCGGGGTGGAGATGTTCGTGCGGCAGGCGGCGGGGCAGTTCGAGGCGTGGACGGGTCGGCCGGCGCCGGCGGGGTTGATGCGCGAGGTGGTGGAGGGGCGGCTTTCTCCCTCTCCCGGACGCGCCGGGTGATTATCGATCGCGGTCGGGCGTGGCCGCGTCTGGGAGAGGGTTGGGGTGAGGGCATGAACCGCCCCGTTGATAAGCGGCTACGGCCTGCGTTGCGTAGGCGCTGCATGCCCTCACCCCCGCCCTCTCCCGGACGCGGCCGACCGGCGTGCGCGATCGACGATTGTGGGCGCGTCCGGGAGAGGGAGGGCGCCGGTCAACGCTCGGAGCGTCCGTCCGGTAGCACCGGCATGACTTCTTCTCGTCGCGCCGTGCTCAAGTCTGCGCTCGCCGCCCCGCTGTTTATTCCGGCGCGGGCGCTGGGGAAGGACGGGCACGTCGCGCCGTCGAACCGGGTCGCGCTGGCCGCGATCGGCGTGGGGGGGCGGGGGACGGTCAACCTCAACACGTTCCTGGGGCACAAGGACGTGCAGGTGGTGGCGGTGTGCGATCCGGACCCGGGGTCGGACCGGTACGAGGATGCCTGGACCCGCGGGCGCGCCAATGCCGTCGAACAGGTGCGGAAGCGGTACGCGAAAGAGATGGAGGCGGGGACGTATTCCAAGCCCGCTGAGTACGCGGATTTTAGGGAGGTGGTGGCGCGGAACGACATTGACGCGGTCTGCATTTCGACGCCGGACCACTGGCACGCGGCGATCACGGTCGCGGCGGCCAAGAGCGGGAAGGACGTGTATTGCGAGAAGCCGATGTCGCTGACGGTCGCCGACGGGCGGGCGATGGTCGACGCGTGCGAGCGGTTCGGGCGGATCTACCAATCGGGCAGTCAGCGGCGGTCGACGCCCAAGTGCCGGAACTCGTGCGAGCTGGTACGGAGCGGGCGGATCGGCAAGCTGCACACGGTGAAGGTCGGGCTGATGGGCGGGTTCTGGGTGCGGAAGAACGCGCTGCCGACGGCCGACCCGATGCCGGTGCCGGCGGGGTTCGATTATGAGATGTGGCTGGGGCCCGCGCCGTATGAGCCGTACACGTACAACCGGTGCCACTGGAACTTCCGGTGGAACCTCGATTACTCGGGCGGCATGGTGACCGACTGGGGCGCGCACTACTTCGACATGGCCCACTGGGGCATGGACGTCGAGCACAGCGGGCCGGTGGAGGTGGAGGGGAGCGGGAAGTTCCCGCCGCGGACTTCGCTTTGGAATACCGCGAAGGAGTTCGAGTTCACGTGCACGTACGCCAACGGCGTGAAGATGGTCGTGAAATCGGGTGGCGGGGGCGTGCGGTTCGAGGGGAGCGACGGGTGGGTCAGTTTGGAGGGATCGGCGAGCGAGAACGTGCTCAAGGGCGAGCCGATCGGGCCGGGCGACGTGCACCTCTATGTGAGCGACGATCATCACGCGAACTTCGTGGCGTGCGTGAAGTCGCGGCGGCCGACGGCCGCGCCGGCGGAGATCGCGCACCGGTCGATCACCCCGGCGCATTTGGGGAACATCGCGATGCAGATCGGGCGGAAATTGAGGTGGGATCCGAAGACCGAGCGGTTCGCGGGGGACGACGAGGCGAACCGGATGCTGGCGCGGCCTTATCGTGGAAACTGGACGGTGTGAAATCGCGTGTGCGCCTAATACCGAACCCACGGAGCAAGCTCCGTGGGCTTTCGAATGCGCGTTACCCACCTAGTGCTCAGTTCTGATCGTGGCGCCAGCGGTACTCGGGGTACTTGTCGACGAGGGATTTGTCGGCGAAGACCTTGGTCGGGGCGTTGGCGTCGCCGATGCCGCCGGGGAGGTCGGCCGTGCTCGCGGTGACGGCGTGGCCGTCGTAGAAGAGGAGGTTCGTCGCGGTCTGGTTGCGGTGGCGCGCGTTGAGGCGGTTGCTGTCGAAGTCGAGGTCGTAG
>Ga0196963_10002511_pt1 | contig 10956 bp, 16 predicted proteins | sample S1_5metaG_FD_148600 | JGI IMG/M metagenome (GOLD analysis project Ga0196963, IMG submission 148600) | Soil microbial communities from Anza Borrego desert, Southern California, United States - S1_5 | ecosystem: Environmental > Terrestrial > Soil > Desert | place: USA: California | collected... | reverse complement strand
CAGCGGGTTGACCACGATCTCGATGTTGCGACGCGCCTTGATCGAGTTGCGGTCGTTGTCCGCCGAGCCCGGCAGGCCCGTCGAGTTCACGATGCGATCCGCCAGCATCTCGAGCTGCGGCGGAACCACCAGGTAGAGATCCTGGACGGCCATCGCCAGCTGCCCCGAGTCGTGCTTGGTCTGCGTGGACAGGTCGATGATCGCGTCCCGCAGGCTGTTCCACGACAACGCGACGTCCGACGTCGGCCGGTTGCGGAACGTGCCGCCGCCCGCGAGCACATGCGCGGTGTTGAACGCCGACACGCCGTCCGCGGTCAACTCCGTGGTGAAGCCGTTGTTCAGCAGGTTGGCCGCCCGCTTCTCGCGGACGTACTTCGCGCTGAACATGAACCACATCGCGTGCTTGCGGAGCTGCTTGTGCAGGTCGTCCTCGAGCGCTTCCTGCGTCACCTCGAAGCCGTAGCCGAACGTGGTGTGCGTGACCTGCTTCTCGTGGCCGGGCCGCAGCTGCGCCGTCGCGTACGGGGCGCCCTCCGGCTTTTCCGGCACATCGTCGAAGCCGACGACGCCCAGCGTGATCTCCGTCTTGCGCGTGCTGTCCATCACCTCGGTGTACTTGGTGTAAATCTCGGGCAGCCGCTTCAGCTCGTTGTCGAGCATCACGTAGATGACGCGGTCGGTGTTGTCGTGGAGCTGCGAGAAGGTCTGACGTGTCTGAGCCATGTGTCACACCCTCCTTACAGCCCAGAAATCGATGGAGCGACCACCGACGAATAGAAGCGGCCAATCAGGAACCCGCCCGTGTCGCCCACGGTGCCCGGCACGAGGCCGGTAATCCGCACGACACGATCGCCGGCGGTGGAGTTCGCTGACACGTGGTGAATCCCGAGGGTCGAATCCCAGCTCAGTTCCAGGCCGGTGTTGACCAGCGTGGAGGCGATGATTCCCTTGAACGGGAACAGGAACTCGACGTTCGGCGTCGCCTCAAACACCGAGACCTTGCGGGCTTCGGTGCCGATGGTGCCGCTCGAGCCGTCCGAGCCGGTGCCGCCGGCGGACACGCCGATGACGTTGACGGGCTGGATGGGATCGGCGCCGCTCGCCGTGGAACAGCGCACGACGCGATGCGCGCTGGCGGCGGTGGGGTCGAACATGACCACCTGCCCACCCGCGATGACGGCGGTGGAGGCGGCGGTGGATTCGTCGTACGAATTGATCGGGGGCGATCCGGTCTTGCTACGGTAGACCCGGACAGCACTCCGCGAGCTGTGGGTGAAGTCGGCCAAGTTAGAACCCTCCGGCGAGCGCAGCCTTGATTTGGCTCCGCCGACGCCCTGAGAGAAAGGTGAAGATGGTGAACATGACCCCACGCGCTCGCGGCCCATACGCCGACCACACCCAATAGGTGTTCGGGTGCTGATTCGACTTGTGGGATTTGACTGATCCGCCAAAAAGCCGTTGGAGCCGTAGCAACGGTTCCTGGTCCTTCTGTGCGGCTCGCACACACTGCGACGCCAACGCCCCAAGGGATCTGTCATTCACGCCGAACGACCCTTCACCCTCAAGGAATCCAGCGGCCCATGCGAGGTCAGCCAAGGTCGGAGTTACCGATGCGACGGGCATCGTCCTCCGCTGATACGTGGTCATGCAGTCGCCACACCCGCGCACACGCATCACGGAATGCGCGCGCCATTACGTTGGGTTGTGGGTTCGGAAAGGGTGCGCTCGAGCGGCGTCCGTAACCCTGACGCGCCACCGAGGGCTGGGACACGACCACGCGGGGTCCGCGTGACTTATAGAGCGCCGTCCGCGCGCTGCGAGCACTCTCTGAGAACGCTGCACCGATTCCCCGCGTGCGCCGGGCGAGAGTGGTCTGCTACGTTGAAGTGTGCGCGTGCTCGACGGTTACGCGCAACACCGTAAGGTAACGGCGCCGCGCCTGCATCCGTTGCCGCCGATCCGTGCGGCAGTCATGGCAATACACGTAGGGTCGCGCGGGCTGCTCACAACAAACGCAGACGCCCGCGCGCACCCGATCCGCATACAGCAGCGCCATCGCTTCGCGGCGCGTCGGCATGGCCTGTTAGTTGCCGGCGATTAAGTCGACCACCGCGCCGTCGAGGCTGTTGATGTAGTCGCCCGCCTCGGATCCCATCTGGGAGCCCGCCGCGTTCGCCATGTCCTCGCGGATCTTCTTCGCCGAGCCGATGCCCTTGAGGTTCTGCTCGGTCGCCATCTGATCCACCAGCGCCCGGTGATCGCGCGCCATCTTGAACGGCATCTCTTCCTGCCCGGCCGCACCGCGCACGAGATACCCGTCCTCGCTCACCCGGAAGCCGATCGAGGTGGGCGACACGCCCTCCGGCAGATCCTCCGGCGTCAGCGGCTCGTAGCCGAGTTCATGGCGCATCCGGTAGAACATATTGGGATCCGCCAGCTGGTTGTCGATGCGGGTGTACCACCGCTCCGGCTCGCGCAGGGGGATGGTGACGGAGCCGCCGCCGTTGATGGTGCCGGAGGCGAGGCGACGGGCCAGCGCGGGATTCTCGCGGGCGATGGCCGCGAGCGAGGCTTTCGCCGCCGCGGCGCGGGACGTGACGGTGATCTGCGTCTGCTTCTTTGGCATCGGTCTACTTCCTCAGCCACGGCGCGTTGTTCGCGCGGGCCATGTATTCCTGTTCGGTGAGCCCCATGTCCTTCGCCATGCGCCGCTCCATGTCGCTGAGTGGCATGGTCGCGGGGGTATCGCGACCGCCGGCGCGCTCGGTATGCAGCGGATCGGGGATGGCCGCCGCGGGCTGCTGCGGGGTGAACTGGCCGTTGGCGTTGCGGGCCGGTGCCGCGGTCGTCGGCGAGCCCATCGCGCTCAGGCCGAACGCCTGAATCCACGCCTGGCGGGCGCCGTCCGGGGTCGCGACGATCGCCGGGTCGAGCCGCGCCCAGATGGCCTCAAGCACCGTCGGATCCGGCTTCTGGCCGTTCGGGGCTGCCGTCGCCTTCGCCCGCGCGAGCATGTACGCGGCCTGCTGGCTGACCGTGTGCTGGTGAATCGGGGCGACGGACGCCTGCGCCTGCCGTCCCGCGCGGGTATCGACCAGCGCGGCCACCTTCTGTGCCCGCTGCACGTCCGGCTGGCCCTGTGCGTCGTACAGGTCCAGCGTGCGGGCGAGTTCGGTCAGTTCCGCGCGCTCGTCGGCCGACAGTTCCGCCGGGCCGCTGGGCGCCGGCTGCTGCACCGCCGCCTGATACGCCTGGACGAACGGCGCCATCTGCTGCACCTGCGCGGTCAGGGCGGCGATCTGCTGCTCGAGCTGTTCGGCACGCGCCGAACCCGCCTTTGCCTGCTCCAGTTGGCCCTTCAGTTCGCGGAGTTCGGAGCGGGCACCAGAGAGCGCGGACAGCGGGACGTACTTCGCCTTCCCGCCCTCCATGCTGGAATCGGGGATCTCCAGCGTGTCGGATTCGACGTCGCGCTCGGCGGCGGCTTCAACGGGTTCGGGGGTCGGGTCGACGACAGGCGGCGCCTCGACGGGCGCGGGATCGATCACGGGTTCGGCATTCACAGCTGCGGCTCCTTCTGCAATTCGATGGCGTTGGCGAGCGCAAACAGGCCCACCCCCACCGTGACCAGACCGGCGGTGATCAGCGCGGCGGCAAGCACAATCACGCCGCGGCGGCCTCCGTCGCCGCCTCGGTGTCGTGGACCACAATCGCGACTTCGTCCTCGCGCATCAGCACGTAGCTGACGCCGTCCTCGGTGACGGCCAAACCGGCTTCGACGGGATACACGACGCGATCGCCCACGCGGATCGGCGGGTCGAACCGCTCGAGGTGGTCGCGGTAGCGGCCCATCTCCGTGAGGTAGTCCTGCGGGTCGCGGACGCCCATGCTCGCCAGTTCCTCGACGATGGAGACGCAGCGGGAGATGACGGCGAGGCGGATGCGCTGGTCGCGCTCCGGCCCGTTGCCGACGGCGACGATGGTGCCGCTGACGGGGACGTGGTCGCGGTTCTCCGGCAGGATCAAGCCGGCCTCGGATTCGGTGGGCTGGTCATCGGGGCGAATCAGCACCCGATGGCCCAAGGGTCGCAAGTGACTCATGCCCTACACCTGCCCCCTGAGCGCGACGGCACCGTTGGCGGTGTAAACGGCTTCGCGCAGCAGCCGCAACGACGCCTGCTGGTCGGCGCACGCTGGCGTGTTCTCCAGAATCACCTCGGCCAACTCGCGAGCTTTCGACCGAATGGCCTGATAGCGCGGGATCTGATCGGGCGTGGGGCTGTGGTACGTGAATACGTCGGCTACGTTGTCCTTTGTCACAGGCATTGGGGAGTGCTCCTTGTCTACAGTCCGGGTCCACGACGGCTCGCGGTGGGTTCCGCGACACGCACGATCTGCTTCAACTGCCCGAGGCGTTCGGCCGGCCACCGCATGACGTGCAGGATGGCGTCTTGCTGCGCGAGCACCTTCTGCAACTCGATGACGGCGTTCGCGGATTGCGCGGCTTCGCGCACCGCCTGCTGATAGCGCAGGCCCGCTGGCCCCCATTCGCGCGTCACGTAGTCGCTAAACAAGCGCCAGAACTCGGTGCCGAGCCCTTCTTCGAGGGCTTCGCGCTCGTGGGTCTGTTCGCTCACATCACTCCTTGTGGCGGCGTCGGCTCACCGCCCATCGGCTGTTCCATCCCGCCACCCGCCGGCAGGCCCGGCATCTCGCCCGGCTGCCCCGCCGCCGCCATCAACAGCTGCATCCGCGGGTCGGCCAACATCTGCTGCTGCATCCGCTGCTGCTCCTGCTGCCGCTGCATCACCGAGAACACGTCATCGGCCTCGGAGCCGAGGAACGACTGCCGATCCGGCCACCGATAGACGCGCAGGATCTGCTCGACGAGCGCCTTGGCCGCGGGAATCGTCCCGAAGATTTGCGCCACCGCCGGATTCATCTGGAACAGCGCCGGCAGGACTTGCAGCAGACCATTCAGGTCCGACCGCTGCCGCATCGGATCGGCGTTATCCACCGAGCCCCGCGGGATGAACCAGAAGGTGCCCTCGAGCATCTGGGCGGTGATGCGGTTGTCCTGCGGGTAGGCCGCCGCTTCCACACCCGGCACGTTGCGCCCGAGCACCATCGACCGCCGCACCGGCAGATGCGGATTGGCCTGGAGCGTCCGCAGCCAAATGGTGTGCCGCGCCTGCCCGAGTTCCTCGAGCGCCTCCTGCATCCGCGCCCGAATGACGCTGATGCGGACTTCGGCGGCCTGTGCCGTGGTCGCGACCTGTGTGGCGGTCGGCTTTGATTCCTCGGCAATCACGCCGCGGGCGACGTCGTTCTGCCCGATCAGGCGATCGCCGTCATCCCGGAGATGGTTGCGCCAGAGCATCACCGACGACGGCACGTCCTGGATGCCCTGCATCGGCTGGACTTCGTTCATGTCCCGCACGTCGATCACCGTGCGCGGGCCGAAGGGCTGCTCGTAGGGATCCCAGAGCGCCCCCTGCATCCGCTTGATCGGCTGGCCGATGACGAGCGCCATGCGATCCGCCGTCATGTTGCGGCGGGCAGTGTCCTCTTCGATGACGGTGATCAGCTTGTGGCCGATGAGGGAGTAGCCGCGATCCACCGTGCCGGGCTTGGGGAACGGCCGCCACCGGATATACCGGGTGGTCTGGTCGTCCATCTTCGCGCGCAGCAGCGTCCGCGTGTCCTTGTGCAGCGTCAGCCGCCACCACCGCTCACCCTTGCCGTCGAAGTTGGCGAGGATCTGGCACTCGAAGAGTTCCTTCTGTGCCGTCATCCCGTCTTGCGGGACGGGAGCCGTCATCGCCGGCGCGGCCGGGCCTTGCCCGTTGCTGGCTTCATCCGCCGTGCCGATGCGCTCGACGGCCTCTTTGTCGTAGTCGCCGCGCTCGACGCACGCTGCGAGCTGCGGCAGGCGACGATGGAACCGTTTCGCGTGGCCCCAAATCTGGTCATTGTGCCGCGCGTGCGCCGGCAGCACGAAGAAGTCGAGATACGGGATGACGTCGTAAGCCGGGCCGAGGCGCACCGGCTCCCACTGGTCGACCTCCACCTCCGCGCTCGGTTCCTGCTCGCTCTCCGCGTCGAGGTAGTCGCCGGATTCCGGGTCACGCGCGAGCACCGGCTGCCCGTCCTCGCCGTTGATTGGCATCCCCGAGACGGGATCGACCTCGATCTTGACCTTGCGGCGTTGGAGCGTCCGCCGCATGTCGTAGGCTTCGCAGACCTCGAGCGTCCCGACGCCTTCGACCAGGCCGCGCAGCATCCACTCGTCGAGATAGGTCTGCAGGCGCTCGTCCTCCTGCGCCCGCTGGTGGAACTCTTCGACGAACGGTGCGCGCGTGGCGGCTTCGCCGTAGCCTTCGACCGTCCACATCGGCTTGACGGCGACGATCTGGTGCAGGCGGGCGTGGACCGCGTCGGTGTATTCCGGCGCGAGCGGGGACGGCAGGTCGGCGGCATCCGGCCACGGCGCATTCCGCCCGCGCATCCGGTTCTGCTCGTAGTAGTCCCAGCAGTAGCGGATTTCCTCGTTCGCGGCGCCACGGCTGGCAATCGCGGTATCCAGCTCGATCGCGAGCCAGTTGGCGACGTCCTGCCACGAGGACCACTGGCCCTTGAGCTGGGAGTCCTTCAGGTCGAACGGTGCGGGTCGGTTACGCTTCGCCACTACTCCTGTCTACTTTCCGGGGAGTTCGCTACCAAGGTGAAGGTTCATCCAGTGACGCCGTCGATCCAACCAGCGTCATCCCAAGCACGATCGCGAACGTCGCAGCGAATACGAGGACGGCGAGACAGAGCGCGCTAAGTCCCCTCAACAGCCACATCACGGCAGCACAATCCGCGGCTTGTCGGCCGCCTGTTGCATCAGGTCCGCATTCACGCGGGCCAGGGACACCACCGCAATCGCCAGGTCGGCCAGGAGCGCGCGGTGCGGGTTCTTCGGGGACATGCGCGCACTCGCGGCTTCGGCGCGATCGATCAACTGCTGCAAGGGCGAGCGGTCAGCAGCCACGCTTGCCGCCTTTCTTCTTCTTGCCGGTCGTCAACTGCGGGAAGGTTCCAGTGGTCTGCACTCGTCCTCCACGATGAGATGCGGTTCGTCGAGCCATTCCTTGCCGCCGCCGACCTTGTCGATCCACCGGCCGCGCTCGATGCCGCGGTAGTCCTTCGGCTCGACGCCGAGCAGTTCGCACAACTGCGAGACGCTGACGGGGACGCGCTTAACAGGCATCAAATCTCAGCCGCGCACTCGCTCGTGCAGAAGTCACAACACGTACACGTGAACTCGTCGTTGTCGTTCACGTCGACCTGATACGGACAGGTGTGCTCCCGGTCGGACGCTTCGCATGTACACCGCTCGTCATCTCTCATGCCGCCACCTGCTCCTTCTCGCGCTGCACCACCACGCCGCCAACGACTTGAGACCACAGGTGCGAGTCGTCAATCGACCCGGCCAGGAACGGCACCCGCGTCTGCTTCGACAGCCACGAACTGAGCGACAGATGCCCGTGCGCCGTCGCGTGCCACGCCTGATAAAAGCTCACGCTCGGTACGCCCATCCGCAACGCCAGCTGCGCCACCCCGCCATAGGTGCCGACAAACGCCGTCGCGTGCGCCAACACCGCCGCCTGCCACAGCAGGTTTTGCTCAGGCGGCAGGTTTGCCGGCAGTGCATGGATCCGGTTGCCGCTACACGCGATGTCGCCGTGGTCGTCGTAGTCGCCCGCCGAGGACAGCAACACCACATCCGTCTGCGCGGCGAGGTTCGCGACCGTCTGCTGCACAAACGCCGACACCTGCGCGTCGGGATACGGGAAGGTCGCCCGGTGGTAGAACTTCACCGCCACATACCGCGGCGGGAGCGTGCCCTGAATGACCGGCTTGTCGATCGGCGTGAAGTCCGCCAGCGTCAGCAGGTGCTTGAGCCCCGCGTCCTCGTTCCAGAACGGCTCGCAGGCCCAATACATCCAGGCCGGGTGGATGGTGTGGTAGACCGTGCCGAGACCGAGTGCATCGGCCGCATCCGCCAGCACCGCGTCATCCCAGGCCGTCGGCGTGAGTTGCTTCTGCAAGCCGGTCGTCTGGTGGTCGTACAGGTTCTCGCGGCGCACTTCCGTGACGGAGCGCAGCGCGTAGAGGTCGTAGCCCTGACTGGCAATCGGCGCGTAGAGCGGGGCGAGTCCGCCGCGCGTGACAACGGCTGCCCGTTTGTCGAAGCCGGGCACCTGGGCGGCGAGCTTGCGGAGGAAGGGCAGCCAGTACAGGCTCTCGAAGCCCAACTCGCTGCGCCACGGGCCGAGCAGGATCGGGCGCGTGTCGGCCTTCAACTCGGCGATCAGGCGCTCGACCGCCTTGAGGCGCTGCGCGGGGGTGGCCTTCGGGGAGAAGGTCACTGGATTTCTTCCTCGTCGATCTGGACCGTGTCGCCGTCAGCCCGCGACGTACACCGCAGCCCTAAGGAGCGATCGCCATCAACGAACGAGCAACGCCAGACCATCTCGCTACCCGGCACCTCCGGCTCGTTTCGCAGCGTCATCTGGTCCGAGACAGCAACCATCGCGTCTTGCAGCGTCCGGTACACGCCGATCAACGATCGCCCGCCCTTGGTGACATGCGCCACATAGACCGTCTCGGGCATCTACCAGCCCCCTCGCCCGCGCGTCGCCGTGTGCGCGTGCCGACCCTTCGCATACCGCGCATCCGCCGGGTCATCGTCCCGGTTCTGCTTGTTCCAGTTGTCCACCAGCTTGGCGAACCGCTTCGGCGCGCTCGCCAGCGTCCGCAGCGCATCCGCCCCGTGGCTCGCCCAATCGTGAATCGGCGCACTCGGACTCGTCTGCGTGTCGGTCTCCGCCTTCCAGCGGTAGTTGCGGAGGGCTTCAATGCCCTGCGCGCAGGCGGTGTCGTTGAACCAGCATTTCGGCAGCATCATCCGTACGGCGTTGATACCGTCCGTCAGCCGCCCGCTCGGCACCGTCACCGCCGACGTCAGGCCGAGGCTCCGCAACGTCTCGAGCCGCGTGACACCCGTGCCCAACTCCTTCACCTCGACGTCATGTGGTAGGTAGTGCTCGCCGTAGACGAATCCCCACTTGGCCGAGGCATCCTTCAACACCTGGACGTAATGACTCAGGCCGTGCCCGCGGTTCTCGTAGTAGCCGAGTAGCCGAATCTCCCCGCCCGGCCCGGTCTGCGAGAACCAGATGGCCGTGGCGTCGTCCATGCCCAAGTCCCAGGCGGTATCGACCGGCAACAGCGGCTCGTGCGCGACCTTCGTGATGCGGCCGGCTTCCCGCGCCTGCTGCATCTCACGGGCGTAGACAGCGCCCTTCACCGCCGCGTCGAAGCTGCACTCGTACTCTTGGAGGTATTGGTCCGCCGACATCGTGCGGCGCGCGTCCTCGAGTTCAGCGGCCGGTAACACGCCTGTCTCTGACGCCCGATACTCCGCGAAGAACCACGACGGCTCCTGCTTAGCGCCGGCCCACTCCTGCCCGTCGCCGTGGATCAACTCGTAGAACTGATTGCGACCGTTCGGCGTGCCGATGAAGAACGCCCACCCTTGCCGGTCGGACAGCAGCGGGCGCAGCACTTCGCCCCAGATGGTGTCGCTCATCTGGCCGTATTCGTCGAGCACCACGCCATCCAGGTAGATGCCGCGTAGGGCGTCCTCGTTGTCCGCCCCGTAGATGCGAATCTGCGCGCCGTTGACCAGGTCCACCCGCAGTTCTGACTCGTTCGGCGTGTCCGCCTGCAACGGGCGCGAGTAGAACTTGAGGTAGGTCCACGCAATATCCTTGGCCTGATTCCTGAACGGCGCGATGTAGGCGAACCGGGGCCGCGGCAGGGTGGACAGTGCCGCCGACTTGATCAGGTGATTGATGGCGAGGACCGTCTTACCGAAGCGGCGGTGACAGACGGCGACCGCCCAGCGATGCTGCTCGAGCGCCTGGTGCAACACCTGCTGCAACGGGCGCGGCGAATACGGAATGACGACGTGCGCCGGCGGGGCTACTGCTGCCACGTCACCGTTACCCGCACAGGTTGATTGGCGTCACCGGCGACCGTCATCGGGAGCACCTTGCCGACCAGGCCGAGAAACGCCGTCGGGTTCTCGTCCGCCTGCTTGGCGAGGTAGGCCACGCCGCCCTTCTCCGACAGGGCTTGCAGGATCATCTCCTTGAGCTCGCCCGTGAACTTGTTGGGGACGCCCTTCTTGCGGCCTTTGCCGGCGTTGGGCGGCTTCGTGCCTTTGACAGCAGCCATCAGCAGTTTGCTGGCCTCATGCCACCTTCCCGGCGGCGACCAGCGCCTTGAGATGCAGTTGGGCGGTGCGACGTTCGGCCTGCTCTCGCGATAAGCCGGCGTCGTATTCCAAGATGGCCGCGCGTTCTGCGTGTTCACCGCAGAGCGTGTCACCGCGGAGGGCGGGGGCGGGACAGAGACGGCAGGTCATCCCTTCCACCAGTAGAGCGAGAGGGGGCCGAGACTCAGATACCAGCCCCAGGGATCGAACCCGGAGACGGAGCGGGAGTAGGACGACGAGTGCCGGAGTTCCAAGCGGCCAATCAGCATGCAGACACACCGCTCGTGACGTGGGCCACGGCCCGATCCGTCACCTGACGGGACCACCGATGGATTGACAGGAAGGGTGACAAGTTGGAACTTGCCACCTGCGATGGTAAAGGCAGACGAGCTGTCCGCTCGCGACTTCTTGCCGCACATCTGCGGCTTTCTTCAGATACGCGCGTGGACGGGCGGAGCTACTTCGTGGATTAGCGATCTACCGCGTCCGAGGTTTGTGGTGGCTCCGGCAATGGCATCCAGTGCGTCGGCGTTAGTAGGCGCGCGCCGTACCACTCTGACGGCTGCGCGTACTCGGCATTTGACACCCACATCTGCGGATCGCCCTCATCATCAGTCACATACAGCAGC
>Ga0196963_10002510_pt1 | contig 10958 bp, 9 predicted proteins | sample S1_5metaG_FD_148600 | JGI IMG/M metagenome (GOLD analysis project Ga0196963, IMG submission 148600) | Soil microbial communities from Anza Borrego desert, Southern California, United States - S1_5 | ecosystem: Environmental > Terrestrial > Soil > Desert | place: USA: California | collected... | reverse complement strand
CGTGCCGCTGAAGGAAACCATCCGCGGCTTCAAGATGATCGTGGCCGGCGAATGCGATCACCTGCCCGAGCAGGCGTTCTACATGGTCGGCACGATCGACGAGGCCTTCGAAAAGGCGAAGAAGATTCAATAAGCTGCGAGTCCGCAGTACCCCCCGAAGCGCCTGCGGCGCCTCCCCCCAGGGGGCGCCGCCAGCGGCCCGGCAAAGCCGGTTCCGCGGCGGCCGCTGGGACAGACACGACCAACTGCGCATCGGAAAACTGATATGGCAACCATTCACGTCGACGTCGTCAGCGCGGAAGAGCAGATCTTCTCGGGCGAAGCCAAGTTCGTCGCGCTGCCGGGTGAAAACGGCGAGCTGGGCATCCTGCCCCGCCACACGCCGCTGATCACGCGCATCAAGCCGGGCGCGGTGCGCATCGAGCGGGCCGACAACGGCGAGGAAGAGTTCGTCTTCGTCGCCGGCGGCATCCTCGAGGTGCAGCCGGGCACGGTCACCGTGCTGGCCGACACCGCCATCCGTGGCCATGACCTCGACGAGGCCAAGGCCGCCGAGGCGAAGAAGCTGGCCGAGGACGCGATGAAGAACGCCAAGAGCGACATCGACTTCGCCCGCGCGCAGAGCGAGTTCGCGATGATGGCCGCGCAGATCGCGGCGATCGCGAAGCTGCGCAAGAAGTAAGCCCGCCACGGCTTCCGGCGGCGCTTGGCGCGTCGCCCGATCGAGCGCCCGCCTTTGGCGGGCGTCGTCATTTCTGCGCCAGGCCGCTTCAGCAAGCGCGCGATGGGCGGTGCCACCGACGGGCGGCCGCCGGGAACCCTGCACAGCGCAGAACGCAGAAAGCAGAAAGCAGAGCGCAGAGCGCAGAGCGCAGAAGCGTCCTGCTCCTCGAGGCCATGGTGAGTGGCTGCGCCGGCGGATGGCGTCCCCGGGACAGTCCTCTACCGCCGCTGGCAGCCCCTGCCTAGAGTGCAATTCCGCCTTTCCACCGCAGGCGCTGCCCCGCCTCCGGCACCTTCCGGGAGATCCCATGACCCGCGTCGTCATCACCGGCACCGGCCTGTACCGGCCGCCCCACGTCATCACCAACGCCGAGCTGGTGGAGGCCTTCAACGCCTACGCCGCGCTGCAGAACGAGAAGAACGCCGCCCGCATCGCCGCCGGCGAGGTCGAGGCGATGGTCTCGTCCAGCGTCGAGTTCATCGAAAAGGCCTCGGGCATCAAGCAGCGCTACGTGATCGAGAAGGACGGCGTGCTCGACCCGACGCGGATGAAGCCGCGCTTCGCGCCGCGCCCGGACGAGCATCTGTCGCTGATGGCCGAGATCGGCGTCGCCGCCGCGCGTGACGCGCTGGCCGCCGCCGGCCGGCGTGGCGACGAGGTGGACGCGGTGCTCTGCGCCGCCGCCAACATGCAGCGCGCCTACCCGGCGATGGCGATCGAGATCCAGCAGGCCCTCGGCGCCGGCGGCTACGGCTTCGACATGAACGTGGCCTGCTCGTCGGCCACCTTCGCGATCGAGCAGGCGGTGAACGCGGTGCGCGCCGGCACCGCCAGGTGCGTGCTGGTGGTGAACCCCGAGATCACCTCGGCCCACCTGGAATGGCGTGACCGCGACTGCCACTTCATCTTCGGCGACGTCTGCACCGCCATCGTCATCGAACGCGACGACACCGCGGTGGCCGCCGAGCGCTGGGAGGTGCTGGGCACCAAGCTCGCCACGCAGTTCTCGAACAACATCCGCAACAACGCCGGCTTCCTGAACCGCTGCGAAGACACCGACGCCGACGCGCGTGACAAGACCTTCCGCCAGGAAGGCCGCAAGGTGTTCAAGGAAGTCGTTCCGCTGGCGGCCGCCCACATCGAGGGTCATCTCGCGGCGCTGGGCATGGAGTCGACGCAGGTGCGTCGCTACTGGCTGCACCAGGCCAACCTGGGCATGAACCAGCTGGTGATGCGCAAGCTGATCGGCGCCGAAGTGGACGGCGACGTCGCGCCACTGATCCTCGACGAATACGCCAATACCGCATCCGCCGGCTCGATCATCGCCTTCCACGCGCACCGCGCCGACCTGGTGCCTGGCGACCGTGGACTGATCTGCTCCTTCGGCGCCGGCTACTCGGTCGGCAGCGTCGCGGTCCGCCGCGTCTAGGCCGGGGCAGGGCTGGAGAACGGGCCGCCGATGTCGCTGCTGCAGCACGCACTGCGGGCCGGTTCATCCGGCGTTGCGGCGCCCGCATCGGCCCGCCGCGCCGGACTCGGGCTGCTGGTGGCCGGCGGCGCCGGACCGCTCGGCTCGGCCGTGCTCGAACGCGCGCTGGCGATCGGCCCCTGGCGGCCGGTGACGGCGCTGGTGACCCAGCCGATCGAGGTGGCGCTGGAGGGCTTGCGCGTAGCCGCCTCGCCGGACGACTGGTCGATGGCGCCTGAAGCGAGCGTCCATGCCGAATGCGCGCTGATCGTCTTCGACCGCGATGCGTCAGCGCATGGGCGCGAAGCGGCTTTCCTGCGGCCCCGGCCTGCCGAGTTGCCGGCCCTGGCACGCTGGCTGCAGCGCGCCGGCGTGCGCCGCCTGCTGCTGGTGTTGCCGCACGCGCCGGCGCTGCTGCCAGCGGCCCTGAAGGCCGGGTTGGCGTCGTTGGATGAGCAGGCGGTGGCGGCGCTCGGCTTCGAGCAGTTCACCATCGTGCGGCCGGCACGGGCCGGGACGGCCGCGGCCGGCGCTGCGGTGGGTGAAGGACGCCTGCAGCGGCTGGGCCGGGCGCTGTTGTCGCAGCTGCACTGGATGGTGCCCCAGCGCGAACAGCCTTTGCGCGCCGCCAAGATCGCCGAGTTCGTGGTCGAGCTGGCGCGCGGCCTGCCCGGCGCTCCGCACGGCACGCGCGTGGTGCCGCCCGAGCTGCTGTGGGACTGGGCTCAGCCGGGGGGTGGAGACCGGGTGCTGCAGGCCTGGCTGCAGGCGCCGCAGACTGCTGACGCCTGAAAGGCGCGTCCCGCGCTGCTCGGGCCGCCGTGATGCCGCGTGCGGCATCGCGGCGGCCATGATCCGTCAGACGTCCAGCGCACCCACGACCGAACGTGGCACTGCACGCGGCCGCTCCCGCACTTCCTCCAGCAGCGCCAGGTAGTAATCGAGCGACGGCGTGGGCTTGCCGGGCATCTTCTCGGCATCGATCCAGCGGCGCAGCAGCACGGCCTGGGGCGCGAAGGGCTCGTCCTCGAAACGCTGCTGCTCGGCCTCGCTCATCGGCGGTTGCCGCGATGCGGCGGCGACGGCGCCCTCCGGCAGCGCGTTGAGGTAGCCGGGCTCGGTCGCCAGCAGGTAGCGCTGGGCTGCGGCATGCAGCCGGATCGGCTCCAGCACCTCGGTGCCGAAGGCCCCGCGCAGCAGGTCTTGCGCCACCGGGTCGGGGCGGGCAGGGCTGCTGCCGGCCGAGGCCCCTGACTTCGCCACCATCACGATGTCGTGCAGCAGCGCCGCGGCGACCAGCGGCCCGTCGGCGCCGGCCCATTCGGCCAGTTGGGCGCACTGCAGCGCCTGCTCCAGCGCCGTGATGGTCTCGCGGCTGGCGCCTGGGGGCCGCTGGCCCGCGTGTTCATAGAGTTGGGCGATGCGCGTCATCACATCGCGGCCGGTGTCGCTGCTGTCCATCGAGGGCTCCCTGAGTGCAGGCGATCGTGCAGTGGTGCCCGGCCACGCAGGCACGGTCCGGCCGGAAGCCTGAAGGGCGTGCGAGGGGGCGCTGGATGCCGCGGCGGCGAGCCGGTGGGGCATGGCTGCGTCGCGGCCAGGGCACCTTATCACGCGTGCATGGCAGCTCCGCGGCAGCGTTTCGACCGGTCACCAGTCGAGGGCGGCGGCACCCCACGGCCGATAATCCGCCGATGCCCGCGACCCTCCAGAACGACACGTTCCTGCGCGCCTGCCTGCGCGAACCGACCGACTACACACCCGTCTGGCTGATGCGCCAGGCGGGCCGCTACCTGCCCGAGTACAACGCCACCCGGGCCCGCGCCGGCAGCTTCATGGGCCTGGCCACGAACCCTGATTACGCGACCGAGGTGACGCTGCAGCCGTTGGAGCGATTTCCGCTCGACGCGGCGATCCTGTTCTCCGACATCCTGACCGTGCCCGACGCGATGGGCCTGGGCCTGAGCTTCGCCGCGGGCGAGGGCCCGCGCTTCGCGCACCCGCTGCGCGACGAAGCCGCAGTGCGTGCGCTGGCCGTGCCACCGCTGGAGAAGCTGCGCTACGTGTTCGATGCCGTGACGTCGATCCGCCGCGCGCTGGATGGCCGCGTGCCGCTGATCGGCTTTTCCGGCAGCCCCTGGACGCTGGCCTGCTACATGGTGGAGGGCGCGGGCTCCGACGACTACCGCCAGGTCAAGTCGATGCTCTACGCGCGGCCGGACCTGATGCACCGCATCCTCGAGGTCAACGCCGATGCCGTGGCCGCGTACCTCAACGCCCAGATCGACGCCGGGGCGCAGGCGGTGATGGTGTTCGATTCCTGGGGCGGCGTGCTCGAGCACCGTGCGTTCGAGCGCTTCAGCCTGGCCTACACCCGCCGCGTGCTGGCCCAGCTGAAGCACGAGCACGAAGGGCGCCGCGTGCCCGCCATCGTCTTCACCAAGGGCGGGGGGCTGTGGCTGGAAGCCATTGCGGCCAGCGGCGCCGACGTCGTCGGCCTGGACTGGACCTGCGACCTGGGCGCGGCGCGGCGGCGACTGGACGATGGGGCGGCGCTGCAGGGCAACCTGGACCCGATGGTGCTGTTCGCGCCGCCGGAAGCGGTGGCGGCGGAGGCGCGTGCGGTGCTGGACGCGTTCGGCTCGCCACGCCGGGCGGACGGGCGCTGCGGCGGTCACATCTTCAACCTGGGCCACGGCATCTCGCAGTACACGCCGCCCGAGGCGGTGAAGGTCCTCGTCGACACCGTGCATGCCCATTCGCGCCGGCTCCGGCAAGCGGGTTGACCCGCATTTGCAATTCGGGGCATCTCGTCGGTGAGTGAACACTCAGGGCTTGACTTATCCCCAAAAAGCGGACCCCGGCGAAACGCGCCGACACACTGTGCGGCGCACCATGAAGAATTGCGCGAACTCGTGGCAAGTGCTTGATTCCTAAGCAGAAATTGGCAGTGCTCCGAAAATGGGCAAACCAGCGCGGAGCCCGTTGGATCAAGCACTTAGCGCTGCCGCTGCCAGCTTTCCCACAAAGTTATCCACAGATCCCGGGGACAGGTGGAAAAGCCGTTGTCAATCATGAACTTACGGTGGATTCTTGATGTGAAGCCGCAGCCGGGGGCGGATTTGCCCGGGGGCAAGGCTTGACACGGGCGGCGCGGATCGGGGTCGTGGTCGAGACGCCGCAGCACAGCGGCCTGGTCGCGCCGCTGGACTACCTTGACCCTGGTGCGGCCATGCCGGGGCAGCTGCTGCGCGTGCCACTGGGGCGGCGCGAGGTGCTGGGCATCGTCTGGCCGCGGCCGGAGATGGCGGGCGACGCGACGGCCGATGACGCGCTGCGTCCCGCCGGCACGCCGTTCGAGCTGCCACCCTTGCCCGCCGCCTGGCTTGCGCTGGTGGCGTTCGCGGCCGGCTATTACCAGCGCGGCCTGGGCGAGCTGGCCCTGTCGGTGCTGCCGCCGGAGCTGCGCAAGCTCGACGGGCCGGCCGTCGCCAAGCGGCAGGCGCGCCTGCTGAAGCGGCTGGCGCGTGACGCGTCCTCGGCTGCCGGCGCCGCCGCGGAGGTCGAGCGCCCGGCGCTGAGCGACGAGCAGCAGCAGGCCCTGGCCGCGCTCGCCGAGTTGCGCGTCCAGCCCCGGCCGACGCCGATGCTGCTGCACGGCGTGACCGGCAGCGGCAAGACCGAGGTCTACCTGCGCGCCGCCGAAGCCGCCCTGGCCGAAGGCCGGCAGGCCCTCGTGCTGGTGCCCGAGATCAACCTGACGCCGCAGCTCGAAGCCCGCTTCGCGACCCGCTTCCCGCAGCGCCGCCTGGTGGCGATGCACAGCGGGCTGACGCCGGCGCAGCGCCTGTCGCACTGGCTGATGGCGCTGCTGGGTCAGGCCGACATCGTGCTGGGGACGCGGCTGGCGGTCTTCGCGCCGTTGCCGCGGCTGGGGTTGATCGTCATCGACGAGGAGCACGACCCCTCGTACAAGCAGCAGGAAGGCGCGCGCTATTCGGCGCGCGACCTGGCCGTCTACCGCGCGCACCTGGAAGGCGTGCCGGTGATCCTCGGCTCGGCGACACCCTCGCTCGAGACCTGGCGCCACGCCACGCAGGGCCGCTACCGCAACGTGCCATTGGCGCAGCGCATCGGCGGCGGCGCGCTGCCGCGGGTGCGGCTGTTCGACATGGGCGTGCTGCCAAAGCCGATGGAAACCGCGGCCGGTGGCGCGCCGCCGCCGGTGGTGCTGGCGCCGATGGTGCTGGCCTCGCTGCGCGAACGGCAGGAGCGCGGCGAGCAGAGCCTGGTGTTCCTGAACCGCCGCGGCTACGCGCCGGTGCTGCACTGCGCCGATTGCGGCTGGAAGAGCGGCTGCCCGCACTGCAGTGCCTGGCGTGTCTTCCACAAGGGCGAGCGCACGCTGCGCTGCCACCACTGCGGCTTCACCGAGCGCGTACCGCGCGCCTGCCCCGAATGCGGCAACCTCGACATCGCTCCGCTCGGCCGCGGCACCGAGAAGCTGGAAGAACAGCTGGCCGAGGCGCTGCCCGGCGCGCGCATCGCGCGGCTGGACGCCGACACCGCGCGCGGCAAGGGCCAGCTGGAGAGCCGGCTGGCGGAGGTGCATGCCGGCGAGGTGGACGTGCTGGTCGGCACCCAGATGGTGACCAAGGGCCATGACTTCCGCCGCATCACGCTGGTGGTGGCGGTGAGCCCGGACAGCGCGCTCTTCGCCAGCGACTTTCGAGCGCCGGAGCGCCTCTTTGCGCTGCTGATGCAGGCTGCCGGCCGCGCCGGGCGCGATGCCGAGGCGGCGGCGCGCAGCGAGATGTGGGTGCAGACCTGGCACCCCCAACATCCTTTGTACGCGGCCCTGAAGAAGCACGACTTCGCCGCCTTCGCCGAAAGCCAGCTCGACGAGCGCCGCAGCGCCGGCCTGCCGCCCTTCAGCCACCTGGCGCTGCTGCGGGCGGAGGCGCGCGACGCGGCGGTGGCCACGGCCTTCCTGCATGCCGCGGCGGCGGAAACCGGGGGCCTGGCGCCGGACGGCGAGGTGACGGTCTACCCGCCGATCCCATCGACGATGTCGCGCATCGCCGGGGTGGAGCGGGTGCAGATGCTGCTGGAATCCAGCTCGCGCATGCGGCTGCAGCGGCTGCTGTCGGATTGGCTGCCGCGCCTGCACGCGCTGCGCAGCGCGCACAAGGGCCTGGCGCGCTGGGCCGTGGACGTCGACCCCTTGGCCATCTGATGGACGCGCTGGCAGCGCGTTAGGAAGGCCGCGCCCCGAACAGCCATGCGAAGGCCGTGAAGCTGACGAAGGCCAGCGCCGTCGAACTCATGATGATGCGCGCGATGCGGCCGTTGTCGGCGCCGTAGCGCTCGGCCAGCAGCGAGACGTTGCTGGCGCTGGGCAGCGCGGCGGCCAGCACCAGCACCAGCAGCTGGAAGCTCGACAGCGGCGCGCCCAGCTGCCGCGCGGCGCTGCCCACGGCCAGCACCAGCAGCGGGTGCACGAAGAGCTTGATCAGCGCCACCGGCAGGTACTGCGCCACCGGCGTGCGCGCATGCACATGCTGGCCGGCACGGTGCAGCACCGCACCGATCGTGAAGAGCGCCACCGGCGAGGCCGCGTCGGCCAGCATGCGCACGATCACGTCCACCGGGCCGCCGAGTTTGACGCCGGCCACCGAGAACGCCGCGCCCAGCGCGATCGACCACGGCAACGGGTTCGACAGCGCGCCCTTCAGCGCGCGCCAGCCCGCGGCGCGCGCATCGTGCGGCACGCCGGGCGTGCTGCCGTGGCCGGCATGGGCCTGCGCCAGCGCGATGCACAGCGAGCTGGTGACGAAGAGGTCGGCCAGCACGGTGCAGATCACCGGTCCCGCGGCGGCCGGACCCAGCAGCGCCACCAGCAGCGGCACGCCCATGAAGCCGGTGTTCGGGAAGGCCGCGACCAGCGCGCCGAAGGATGCGTTCTTCAGGTCCACCGGGCCGTTCCAGCTGACCGCGATGGTGAAGAACACGATCACCAGCGCGCACAGCACGTACACCGCCAGCACGAAGGGGTTCAGCAGCTGCAGCACCGGCGTGTTCATGCCGAAGCGGAACAAGAGGCAGGGCAGCGCGAAGTACAGGACGAAGGCGTTCAGGCCCGGTATCGCCGATTCGGGCAGAACGTGCCGGCGCGCCGCCAGGTAGCCCGCCAGCACCAGCGCGAAGAACGGGATCGTGACGGCGAGGATGGCTTGCATGGGGTGGGCGGCGGCGCGGCGCGCAGTATGTCAGCGGCGGTGCCGGCCAGGCCTGTGCATCGGCGCGCACAGCGCCTGCATTCGGGCCGCCTTTCAGTCGGCTCTTCAGGCGCTCTTCAGGCCGCTTGCGCGCCGGGCCGGCCCGCTTCGACGGTGAAGGCGGCTTGCAGGCTGCGTGGGCTCTCGTCATCGTCGGGCCGGTCGATCGCCCACAACCGCGCCTCCAGCCGCTTCGCATCGAGCGTGAAGCCGATGCTGCCGCGCTGGTCGGCACGGAAGTGGCGGATGTGCGGGTTGTGCTGGCGCAGCGCCTCGGCGTAGGCGGCCGCCGGGCCGCGGCTGGCGATGGAGGTGCCGACGAACTCGGTGGCCACCGGCCGCGAGCCGGGGCGGTCGAAGTCCACATGCAGGTCGGCCACGGCGTGGGCATGGATGTCGCCGCCCAGCACCACGGCATTGGGCACGCGGCGGTCGGCCAGCGCCTGCAGCACGCGGGCGCGGCAGGCGGCGTAGCCGTCCCAGCCGTCCGTGCGGTAGCGGCCCGGCTCGGCAGCCGATGCGCTGTTGGCCGGCGCGTCGGCGCCGGGCACCAGCGGGCGGTTGGACGCGCGCGCCATCAGCGTCTGCTGCGCCAGCAGGTTCCAGGGCCGCTCCGGGTCCCAGCCCTCGGCCAACCAGCGCTCCTGTGCCGCGCCCAGCAGGCTGCGCTGCGGGTCGCGCAGCGCCGGGCAGTCGGCCGCGTCCACGGTGCCGCCGCCGCCGGTGCGGCCCGGCTTCAGGCAGGCCTGGGCGTCGCGGTACTGGCGGGCGTCCAGCACGTGGAAGCGCGCCAGGCGCCCCCAGTCGCAGCGGGTGTGGATGCGCATCGCCGCGCCGCGGGGCCGCCAGGCCTGCGGCCAGGGCTGGTGCTCCCAGGCGGCCTGGTAGGCGGCGGCGCGCAGGTGCTCGAAGGGCACGCCAGCGAGCGTCGGGCTGTGCTCGCGCGCATGGTCGTTCTCGACCTCGTGGTCGTCCCAGGTCACCAGCCAGGGGCACGCGGCGTGGGCGGCCTGCAGCGCGGGGTCGCTCTTGTACTGGGCGTAGCGGGCGCGGTACTGGTCCAGCGTGCGCAGCTTGCCGCCCTCATGCCGGCGCAGGGCCTGCGGCGGCGATGGGTACTCGTAGATGTAGTCGCCGAGGAAGAGCACCAGGTCCGGCGCGTCGGCCGCCACGTGGCGCCAGGCGGCGTAGCGGCCATGGTCCCAGCGCTGGCAGCTGGCGATCGCGAAGCGCAGCGGCGACAGCGCGTCGGGCGCCGGCGCGCTGCGTGTGCGGCCGGCATCGCTGCGCTGGCCCAGCGCGCTGAAACGGTACCAGTACCAACGGCCGGGCTGCAGGCCGGCCGGTTCGGCATGCACGCTGTGGGCCCAGGCGGCTTCGGCGGTTTCGCGGCCGCGCGCCACGATGGCCCTGAAGCCTTCGTCGGCCGCGAGTTCCCAATCGACATCCACACGCTCCGGCAGCCCCTGGCCGGTCAGCCGCGTCCACAGCACCACGCGCTCGGGCTGCGGCAGGCCGGACGCGACACCGAGCGCAAAGCGCGGCAGGTCCGCGGCCCGGGCATGCCGCACGAAGGGCAGCGCGGCCACGGGCAGCAGGGCCGCCAGGCACCGCCGGCGCGAGAACGTGACGGATGAACGCATCGGCGCAGTGTGCCGCCCTTCATTCGCCGCGCCGCTCGGCCGATATCGGATCAGGCGCCGCAGCTTTTGCGGGGCCATCAGCGCAACAGGAGCACTCGCCATGCAACGCATCGCCCAGCACCTCGAACCCGTCGATCCCGGCCTGTGGCAGCGGGCCGGCGCGCTGAAATCCCGCCTCACCGCCGTGCTGGTCGTCTTCGCCTGCGTGGCGGGGGTGCTCGCAGCCGCCTAGCCTTCGCGCGCCGCTGCCGCTGCAGCCGCGGCACTCCAGCTGCAGCCCGGGCGCTTCCCGCCTCCCGGCCCGGCGGGGCTGCGCCCCGTGTGGCGGCCGCGCGCACTCACCGGGCGCCCGCGGCTGACTATCATCGCGGCCTTTCTCTCATCGCCCTGGCGCTGCCTTCACGCGCGCCGCCCGGGCGTTTCCCATGGCCGACGCTCCCGCTTCCCTGAACCCCGCGCAGCTCGAGGCCGTGCACTACCTGGCCGGCCCCTGCCTGGTGCTGGCCGGTGCCGGTTCGGGCAAGACGCGCGTCATCACGCACAAGATCGCGCGGCTGCTGCAGGCCGGGCTCAGGCCGAAGCAGATCGCCGCCATCACCTTCACCAACAAGGCCGCGCAGGAAATGCGCGAGCGTGCCAAGGGCCTGGTGGGCCCGCGCGCCGCGAAGGACCTGGCGGTGTCCACCTTCCACTCGCTGGGCGTGCGCATGCTGCGCGAAGACGGCGAGCGCCTGGGCCTGAAGCCGCAGTTCTCCATCCTGGACAGCGACGACGTGCTGGGCGTGATGCGCGACGCCGGCGGCTCCAGCGACAACGCGCTGGCCAAGCGCTGGCAGTGGACCATC
>Ga0196963_10002509_pt1 | contig 10960 bp, 6 predicted proteins | sample S1_5metaG_FD_148600 | JGI IMG/M metagenome (GOLD analysis project Ga0196963, IMG submission 148600) | Soil microbial communities from Anza Borrego desert, Southern California, United States - S1_5 | ecosystem: Environmental > Terrestrial > Soil > Desert | place: USA: California | collected... | reverse complement strand
TTCTCGACCTCGCGGACGACGGTTGCGCCGGCGGGGATGGCGGCCTGTATGACTGCGGTGCGGGAGACTTGGGTGGTGGCGTCGGGCGGGATGCGGACGATCGTCGACTTCTGGACGGAACCGCCCCAGGGGATGGTGGCGATCGAGATGATCACGGTGATCATCATGACGGCCGGGGCGAGCGTGAAGAGGACCTTGTCGACGTGGCGGGGGCGGTAGTCCTCCTTGACGAGCATCTTGATGCCGTCGGCGATCGGCTGGAGGAGCCCGGCCGGCCCGACGCGGTTGGGGCCCAAGCGGTCCTGCGTCCAGGAGGCGACCTTGCGCTCGAGCAGGATCAGGTACGCGACCGTCCCGGTAATGACCAGGTGGGCGATGACGGCGATGAAGACCCAGGGGGGGATGGAGGTGATCCAGTCGAGCATGCGTCAGATCCAATTAGCCACGGATGGTCACAGATGGGTCACAGATTAAGCATCGGCGGTTCCGAAACCAGCCCCGACGAAGCGCTTCACATCCACCCGCTGACCGAAATTGATGAGCAGGCAAATCGGTTTGCCGGTGGTCGTCAGGTAGTGCAGGCATTGGGCAAATTGCGCTTCGTCGAATCCCTTTCCCGCCTTGAGTTCCACGATCACGGAATTTTCGACCAGCAGGTCTGCGAAATACTCGCCGACCACGATCCCGTCATACAGGACGGGAATTGGGTGCTCGACCGACACGCTCAGCCCGGCCTTGCGCAGCTCGATCGCGAGGGCGTTCTTGTAACACTTCTCGAGGAAGCCGGACCGGAGCTTGTTCGCGACGGTGAACGCGCATCCGATGATCGACTCGGTGAACTGATTAAGGCGCGTCTTATCCGTGCACATCTGTGCTGATCCGTGGCTAATTCTCTGCTCAGAGGTCGACGAACTCGTATGCCGGCTCTTCGGTGCGCTCGGACGGGAGCGTGACGCTCGTGAGGTCGCCGCCGATTTCGGTGCGGATCGATTCGGCAGAATACTTCGTCGTGCGGCCCAGGGCGCTCGTGTAGACGTCGCCGGCGCGCCGGACGCCGTCGGGCGCGGGGACGGCGGCCATGAAGGCCTGTAACTTGCCCGCGTGGTTTTCCCACGTGCCTTCGGTCTCGGCCCAGAAGGCCATCGGCAGGACGACGTCGGCCTTGGCGGTCAGGTCGTTGGGCAGCGTGTCCTGGACGACGCGGAAGCCCTTCTTGAAGACGGCCGGCTGGGCCTTGGCGTCGGTGGGGATCCAGTTCGAGAGGTACCCGCCGACGATCCACGCGGCCTTGAGCTTCTTGACGTGGTCGGCCGTGCCCGCGACGAGGTCGTCCCACGTGGCGGACGGGCCGCCCAGCAGGTTGATCACCCGGCGAACTCCGGCGGCGTTGGGGACCTTTTCGGCCTGGATGCGAAAGGTTTCCTTGCCGGTCAGGTGGTGCTTGAAGACCTGGTCGGCGCCGGTCGTGGGGGTGGGGCCGATCGCGAGGACGGCCTGCGGGTCGATCGAGCGGACGGCGGTCGCGAGCAGCCAGGCCTCCTCGATGGTCATCATGGGCGAGAGGACGGCGGCGATGGAGCCCGGGCCCCCTTCGGCGGCGGCGGCCTTGAGGCCTGCGACGGCGTCGTTGACGGCCGTGTCGTACTTGGTCTCGACCTGCGCGCCGTACTGGGTGCGGATCGGCCGGACGAGGCGCTTGGGGTCGCTGATGACCTTATACGAGTAGCGCGTGTCGTCAGTAATCCACCAGGTGTTCACGTCCGCGTTGTAGCGCGGCTTGACGCGGTAGACGACGCCCTCGTTGTGCTCGATCCAGATGTTTTCCCCGCCCGCGTCGATGGGGGAGATCGAGGGCGTCTGCTTGAGGAGCCAGACGCGCTGCTTGAAGAGGAAGTCTTTGTCGAGGAGCGCGCCGACCGGGCAGATGTCGGCGACGTTGGCGCTCAGCGGGTTGTCCAGCGGCTTGCCGGGGAAGATGTCAATCTCTTCCTTGTGGCCGCGGCCGTCGACGTACAGCTCGCACGTGCCGGTCACCTCGCGGGTGAAGCGGACGCACCGCGTGCACATGATGCACCGGTCGTTGTACAGGAGGACGTTGAGGCCGACGTCCTTCTTGGCCTTCTTGTGCTTGTCTTCCTCGAAGCGCGATTGCGAGCGGCCGAACTGGTAGGAGTAGTCCTGGAGGAGGCACTCGCCGGCCTGGTCGCAGACTGGGCAGTCGAGCGGGTGGTTGATCAGCAGGTACTCCATGACCTGCTTCTGGTTGGCGACCGCCTTGGGCGACTTGGTGTGCACGACCATCCCGTCGCGGACGGGGGTCTGGCAGGACGGGACGAGCTTGGGGATGCCCTCGACCTCGACCAGGCAGATGCGGCACGAGGCGACGATCGACAGGCCGGGGTGGTAGCAGTAATACGGCAGCTGCAGACCGTCGTCGAGGCAGGCCTGCAGGATCATCTGCTTGTCCTTGGCCTCGACCATTTTGCCGTCGACGGTGATCTTGGGCATAAGCGGTCGGATGATAGCGGGGATTGTGCCGGATTTCACTAGCGAGGTTTTTGGGGTTTTGTGAGGAAAATCGGCGGCTCGGGCGGTTCGGGATCCGGGGCGGCGCTTCGGGCGAAGCCCGTGCACTGTGCCCCGGCTTGTTATTGAGCGTTTGGCGCCGCAACCTTTTCTTTGCCGGCGCTTCCAAACCGTAGACGACATGAACTACGTTCGCGCTGGGCCGGCAATCCTTTGCATCGTCTGGGCGCTCATCGCGCTGGGCGCGACGCCCGCGCGCGCGTACCTGCGCCCGATCCCGGAGGACAACGTCGAGTGGACCGTGGCGGATTCGGACGTCATCGTCCGCGGGGTGGTGGGGCAGGCGGGGATGGTGACGGCCGACGGGGTGGGGATCATGCGGTTCACGGTTCGCGTGACCGAGACGATCAAGCCGGGGAGTGGGACGGGGCGGCCGGTGGACGTGGGGACGACGCTGGTGGTCGCCGCGCCGAGCCAGCCGGCGATCGCGGTCGGCTCGGAGTACGTGTGTTTCCTCGTCCGGACGGACCGGTACCTGACCCGGATGGGCACGCTGCCGGCCGGGCTGACCGCGGCGTACAAGGCGTGCGAGTACGTGTTGCGCCACGATCCGAACCGCAACCCGCTCCCGCTGAACCACAACGGGTCGTCGCTGGCGATGCTGGACTTGGACGGCGAGCGCATTCCGGTCGCCGTGATCCTGCCGCGGCTGCGGGCGGAGTCCGCGCGGCCGACGGACGCCAACGCGGGGTCGATGGAGCTTTACATCAGCCCGACGTCCGAGGCGTTCCCGGCGACGAAGCGGACTTATCCCCAGTTCCTCAACATCCTTGTGGATAAGCGGACCGAGGCCAAGGCGCGGCAGTGGATCAAGTCGGCCGACCCGGCCGACCGGCGGAACGGGGCGGTGGTGCTGGCAAAGCTGAAGTCGGAAGAGAACGCGGCGGCGCTGCGCGGGCTGCTGACGGACCCGTTCGTGCACGCCGACTGGTATTGGCCCGACGGGATGGACATCCGGTTCCCCGGGGCCGACGGGAAGTGGAAGGTGACGCATTACCCGATCCGGCGGATCGCGTACGAAGGGCTGGCGAACTGGGGAGAACGGCACAAGGATGCGGTGATCACGGTGCCGGAACACCCGCCCGTTTACATGGCGCGGTGGGCGCCGGCAGCGATGGGCGGGGGGCTGGTCGCGCTGCTGTTGATCGTGCTGGCGCGGGGGTTGACGTATCGGCGTCGCGCGCGGCGCGCCAAGCGCTCGTCCACGCCGGGTGCGGAAGCTGAAAGCGACGCCCCGGATGGCGTCGGTGCACCGATCCTCTCCGGCGTTCCGGGCGCGTGCCTGATCCTGTTCCTGATCGCGGCGACGCTCTGGATCCTTTCGCTCTTCCGCGCGACGGAGCTCTCGTGGCCCATCGGGTCGGGAGTGCGGTACGAGCTGTGCGCGGTCGCGGGAGATTTGCGACTCGCCCGGCAGCGGAACTGGCAGCCGCCGGGACCGGCGATGTTCACGGGCGTGGCGCGCGATTCGGCGGGCAAGGTGGATGCGGACTGGGAATTCCCCGACAAGTCGGCCTTTGGCGACCCGAACGATCCGCCTGTTGATCAGCGCCGGATGGGGTTCCGATACCGCCGCGGGCAGTTGTTCGTGGACGGGTTCGGGCTGGCGTACTACGTGGCGTGGACCGTGCCGCTGTGGGCGGTGTGCGCGGTGACGGCGGTCCCGCCGGGTGTGCGGATCTCGCGGCGGGTGCGGCGGAGGACGCGGGCGAAGGCGGGGTGTTGCCCGGCGTGCGGGTACGATTTGCGGGCGTCGGCGGGGAGGTGTCCGGAGTGCGGTGCGGTCACGTCGACGTGACGTCGGCACACGGGTTGGGGTGCCATGCTCAGACCCGGCGCTGACGGTGCTCGATATGGGGTAACGGTATTCGCCGGGGGTGAGCATGCGGGCGTCGAAGTCCGTTCGAGGTTCCGCATGCTCATCCCCGCCGTTCAACCCTTGCGCGAGATCGAGCCTCTTGGCGGCGGGTCTGAACACGGCACCCGGAAAGGCACCCGTTGCCGAACCGTTCGCTACCGCGCCCGCTTGCGTACGATCACCGCGGTCTGGAACACTTCGGCGCGGGGGACGATGTCCACGACCTCGAAGTAATTCCCCCAATCCTTCCGCAGGTAATCCGACTTGAAGAACGTCAGCGTGTGGCCCCAGTCCGGGCGGAGGATGTGGATGTCGAGGTCGCCGGTGATGCCTTCCTTGTAGTGCTCCTGCATCCACTGCGGGGGGTGGCCGGGGTTGTCGCGGAAGAACTCGAACGTGTGCTCGTCGTGGACGGTGAAGATGCCGACGCCGCCGGGCGCGAGGATCCGGCGGAGCTCGAGGAGCCAGCCGTCCATCAGGTGCACGAGGTGGGTGAAGACGCTGATCGCGTAGATGAAGTTGAAGTGGTTGTCTTCGATGGGGAGGTGCGGGTAGGCGGTGCAGGTGCCGAACTTGAAGGGCGGCGAGAGCGCCTCCTTGCACCAGTCGACGTGGGGCGAGTCCTGGTCGACGCCCCAGAACTCGCACCCGGCGCGGGCCTCGGGCTCGAAGTTGCGGAGGACCCGGCCCGAGGCGCAGCCCCAGTCGAGGGCGCGCGTGCCGGCGCCGAGGGTGACGCCGGTGGGGGCGAGGAGCTTGCGGAGGGTGGTGGCGGTGCGCTGGCCGATGGCGAGGTAGTCGGCGTCGTCGTCGCCGTAGCCCATGCGGAGGGTGGACGGCGGGAGGGGGAAGGATTGGCCGGAGAGCAGGGGGGCGAGGGCGGGGCGCTTCCAGGTGAGCTTGCCGGGGCGCTCTTCGGCGAGTTTCTGGGGCGCGTGGAGCGCGGAGAGGAGCGTGTGCGGGTTGAGCGGGACGGCCCGGCGGACGAACGACTTGAGCTTTTTCTTGAAGAAGTCGGGCATGGTGGTCGCAAAGGGCGCGAAGGCGAGAAGAGAGCGGAACAGGCTTTGATCAGGTTATCGGAGAGGGCGGTGGGGGGCCATGAGAGGCGGTCCGGCACGGGCGGGACACGATTTTTATCGGAGGAGGTATCGCGCGAGGCGTTACGATGTCAGGACCAACAGACCGGCGCGGGGCGCCCGGAAGGAGCACGGCAAACGAATTGGAACACGACGGATTTTCGGGGGACGAGATCCTCCTGTTTTTCGTGTCGGCGGTCGCGGCGGCGGGGGTCACGGCCGGGTGGGCCCGAACGCTCGCGGGGGCGGGGCGCGTGCCGGGGCGCCGCCGGCGTGGGCCACGGGTGGTTCTGCTGATCACGCCGGTCGTCTGCCTGGCGATCCTGTGGGCGGTGCTGGCGGCGTGGTCGGCTGGGGTGGTGCGCGGGTCGCCGGGCTATCAAGCGTTGTTCGCGTGCGTCGGCGTCGCGGTCCTCGGGTTGTCGACGTGGGTCAGCTCGGTGACCGGGATCGGAACGGCGCGCGAGGTCGTCGGGCGCGGGGACGACGCCTCGGCGGTCGCGCTGGCCGGCGCGATGCTCGGGGCGACGCTGGCGTACTCGGGGGCGAACGTCGGCGAGGGGGCGACGGTCTGGATGACGATCGGGCCGGCGGCGCTGGGGCTGGCGGCGTGGGCGGCGGTGTGGATCGGGATTGAGGCGCTGTCGGGCGCTTCCGAAGCGATCGCCATCGAACGGGATCTGGCGTCAGGCTGGCGAATGGCTGGGGCGCTGGTGGCGAGCGGGTTGATCCTCGGGCGTGCAGTGGCGGGGGCGTACGAGTCGGCGGCGGCGACGGTTCGCGACCTGGTGACGATCGGCTGGCCGGCGGCGCTCGTCGCGGTGGCAACGGTGGCGATGCAGCGTGCGTGGCGGCGGGCGGGCGCCGGGTGGCTGTGGGCGGGAGTGACGCCCGCGGTCGGGCTCGCCGCGCTCGCGGTCGGCTACGTCGTTTGGCTGGGGAGGTGGCGATGAGCATTGCCGTCACGAATGGGACCGACGTGGTGCGCGCGGGGCCGGCGATGGCGCCGCGCGCGTTCGCCGGGGTGCGCCGGCGGATGGCGCTGGACGGGTGCAAGTGGGACCCGCAGGTGGGGGACGTGCGGGTGATCGCGCCGTTCCCGTTGCTGCTCGGGCGCGGCGAGTGGGACAGTCTGGCGCGCACGGCCGAGGCGCTTTACGCGGAGACGGTGCGCGTGGAGGCGGCGGTGATGGCGCGGCCGGACTTGCAGAAGCGGATCGGCGTGCCGCGGGCGCTGCGGCGGGTGCTGGCGCGCCTGGGCGAGGGGGCGGAGGTGACGCCGACCGCCGCGCGCGTGATGCGGTTCGATTTCCATCCGACGCCGGACGGGTGGCGCGCGTCGGAGGTGAACGCGGACGTGCCGGGCGGGTACGCGGAGGCGTGGGAGCTCGCGCGTCTGCTGGCGGACGCGTCTCCGGGATACGGGCCGGCGGGAGACCCGGCGGGGGCGCTGGTTGAGGGCATTGCGCGGCGCGCCGGTGACGGGGCGCTCGTCGCGCTGCTGTGGGCGCCGGGGTACATGGAGGATTTGCAGGTCGTGTCGTACTTGGCCCGGCGGATCGAGGAACGGGGGATGCGCGCGGTGCGGGTGGCGCCGGGGCAACTCGGATGGACGGCGGACGCGCGGGCGCTTGTGCGCGGCTCGCCAGACTCGCGGCTGCGCCTCGAATCCGATTCCACAGGAGTCGGCGTGGAGGGCTTCGAACCGGTGAGCGCCGTCGTGCGATTCTTTCAATCCGAGTGGCTGCCGGGCGTGCGCGGCGGCGACAATTGGGCGCGGCTGCTCGTGGGCGGCCGCACGCCGGTGGCGAATCCGGCCGGCGCGATCATCGGGGAGAGCAAGCGCCTCCCGCTCGTCTGGGACGACCTCCCGTTCGACGTGCCGGCGTGGCGGGCGGCGCTGCCGGAGACGCGCGAGCTGCGGGACGCGCCGTGGCGGACGGACGACGGGTGGGTGATCAAGGCGGCGTACGGGAATAAGGGGGGACGCGGTGGCGGGGCGGGCGATCACGCCGCCGGGCGCGTGGCGGCGGGCGGCGTGGGCAGCGCGGCTCCGGCCCGGGCGGTGGGTGGCGCAGCGGCGGTTCGAGACGGCGGCGGTGGAGTCGCCCATCGGGCCGGTGTTTCCATGTGTGGGCGTGTACGTGGTCGACGGGTTGGCGGCGGGGGCGTACGGGCGAGTCACGGGCAAGGCGACGATCGACTTCGAGGCGTGGGACGCGGAGGTGCTGGTGCAGGAGGTGGCCGGATGAGCTTTCGCGACGAACTGTTCGAGATGTGGGCGCCGGCGGAGTCGGTGTGGTCGGACTGGGCCAAGCCGGTGCTGTTCGCGCACGCGACGGAGGACCGATTCGAACAAGCCGGGGCAGAGGACACGGGCTCCGCCGGAAACGCCGTACGGGATCCGCAGGGCGCGCCCGGGCGCGCCGACGGCCGGACGGCGCTCGTGCTCGACCTGCCGGGGGAGGCCGGGGCGCGCACGGCGCCCGAACTCGCGCGGGACGGGTATCGGCCGGTGCCGCTATACAACGGCGCGCCGGGCGAGGCGGAAGTGGTCACGGTGACGGCGATCCTGCGCGCGCTCGTGGAACTGGGACCGGCGATGCGCGAGGCCGCGCGGCGTTTGGCGGCGGACGCGCCGCCGGCGTTCTTGCTCGACGCGCGGCGGCGCGGGCCGGCCGGGGAGGTGGACGCCGGGGCGTTCGATAATCGGTCGATCAGCTTGCCGACGGATTTCCCATCGGCGGCGACGTTGCGCGGTCGGGGGATCGGGCGGGTCGTCCTGGTGCAGGCGGAGGCGGGCTCGCCACAGGTGGATCTGGCGCACACGCTGTTGCGGTACCAGGAGGCGGGGATCGAGATTTGGGCGCGGTCGGTCGTGGCGGGGGATGAGGCGCGCGCGATCACGGTGGCGCGCCCGCGGTGGTATCGGTCGATGTTCCAGCGGTTCTTGGCGACGCTCGGGTTGCGGCGTCACCCGCTCGGGGGGTTCGGGGGGGTGTTGGGCGAGGGGTCGGGCGGGTGAGTGGAATGATCGCGCAACCGCGTTCGACGCCCTCACGGCCGCTTCGACGCGAGAGCGATCCCTCATATAGCCCGCCGCCACTTGTGGCGGGGAAACGTGTTCCCGGGGGTTCGTTCGCGAATCAAGGGGCTTTCCGACTACTGCGCCGTCCCGCCACAAGTGGCGGCTATATGAGAACGGCTTCGCGCGCGCCGTGCGCCGCTGAGCCCGTCGAAACGCGTCGCGCACCTATTTCAGGTTGTCGGTCTCGACGAGTTCCTTCGGCAGCAGCAGCGCCTGCGGCGACGCGGCGAGGACGTTCGGCGCGTTGAAGAAGTACAGGTGGCCCAGGGCGAGCTTGGTGAACGACCAGCATTGGCCGTCCGCGCCCGGCGGGACGTCGATCGAGACGTGGTCGCCGGAGGTCTTCACGTCGGCGATCGGTTTTCCGTCGGGGCCCAGGAGCGTGTGCGGCCCGCCGGCCCAGAAGTAGTGGAGCGTCTTCGTGCCCTTGGGGACGTAGAAGAACATCCGCTGCATGTGGCCCTGGTGGGAGAGCTTTTTGCCGCGGGGCAGGAGGATCGTGGCGGGTTGGCCGGCGGGGGCGGTGATGCGCCAGGCCGCGCCGGAGTCGTTCATCGTGAAGTGATAGAGGCCGGGCGTGGGGACCTTGAGGTCGAGGTGGACGGGTTCGCCGGTGAGTTTAAGGCGGGCCTCGGCGACGGTCTTGCCGGCCGAATCGGTCAGCGCGTAGCGGGCGTCGGGGCGGTTGCGGTACCAGGCGATCGTGCCGACGGTCACGTCGATCGGGATCGTGAGCGAGTCGGTGGCGTAGAGCGCGTAGCGGGCAGCGCCCTGGTAGGCCTGCGTGCTGGCGGCGGGCTTGAACTTCGAATCTGCGACCGGCAGTTTCGCCGGCACGACGTCCGACGAAAACGCGCGCTCGTCGACGGGCTGGGGGACGAAGTCGGCGAGGCCGGCGCGGAAGTCGGCCTCGGTCTCCTCGCGCGTGACCGGCGCGGCGTCCTGCCAGGCCTTGGGGCGGGTCTTGTCCTTCGGGTCCCACGTCGGCTCATCGAAATCCTTGGTGATTTTCGGCACGTAGCTGGCGTAGATCGCCTGCCAGTGGTTCATGTAGGAGTGGCGGGTGCGGTAGGCGTGCTTGACGACGGCCAGCGCGAGGCCTTTCTTCTTCGCCTTGTCGGTCTCGCGGTCGCGGAGCCAGCAGAGGTGGTTGAAGCGGAGGTACTGCTTGAGGTGGTCGAGGCGCGCGAGGACGTCGGGGCGGTCCTTGGCGAGCGCCGTCGCCTCGGCGAGGTCGCGGTAGGCGAGGGCGAGGGTGTGGCGGGAGAAGATCCGGTCGGCGGCGGACGGGTGGCCGCGGAAGAAGGCGTCGTCGGGCCCGCGCGCGGGCGGGGCCTTGGCGGCCGGGTCGTCGTCCTCGCGGAAGCGGGCCGGTTCGACGCGCTCGTAATAGCGCTTCATGGCGGGGGCGGCGGGGCCGAAGGCCTTCTCGTAGAAGTCGGCGAGGATGTGGTCGACGTCGGAGTCGGGGCTCCAGAGCAGCTTGTTCGCCACGTAGTACCCCCGCCCGTGCGGGCCCCAGTTGTCGCCCGACTCCGCGTCCATGCTCGTCGCCCCGATCGCGGCGTACCGGCGGATCTGCTTGGCGATCGTCGCCACGTCCGCCCCGCGCCCGCCGGGGAGGCGGTCGAAGTCCCACAGCCAAACGCTGAAGTACTCGTAGAAGCCGAGATTTTTGCACTTCTTCGGCCAGAGCTCGAGCAGCTCGTCGTACGTGTACCGGCCCTGGATGAACCCGGCCGTCATCTGCACGTACACGTTCGGCTCGAGGTCGAACGTCGGCGGCTCGGCGTGCTCGTTGTACGCCAGGCAGCCGACGAACTTGCCCGGGTACTTCTCCGCGACCGCGCGCGCAACGTGGTTCGCCAAATCGAACACCTGGTTCGACGGCCCGCCCAGCTTCTTGCAGTTGTCGCACTCGCAGTGGCCGCCGCCGTCCGAGCATTCCATCGAGACCATCTCGAGGTCGGGCTTCTTCTCGAGCTGCGCCAGGGCGTAATCGACGGCGAGCTGGCGGACGTCGGCGTTGGTCACGCAGAGCATCTCACCCTGCCGCTTGCCCTTGGTCAGCGCGAGATACTCGGGGTGGTTTTCGAACCGGCCCTTGTTGTTGTGGATGATGTTCTGCCACGCGTGCCCGGCGTGGATCGGCAGCGAGCTGGCCATGCGGTTGTGGCGGGCCCAGGCGATGTAGTCGTCCTGACATTTCCGCTGGTTCGGCGGGGCGTCGGTGAAGTAGCCGTAACCGTACCAGATTCGGCGGGAGAGGATCTTCGGGCGGTCGTCGACGTTCAGTTCGACCGTGAGCGTGGGCGACCGGGGGACGACTTCCCACTCCTTGGCGGGGAA
>Ga0196963_10002508_pt1 | contig 10962 bp, 11 predicted proteins | sample S1_5metaG_FD_148600 | JGI IMG/M metagenome (GOLD analysis project Ga0196963, IMG submission 148600) | Soil microbial communities from Anza Borrego desert, Southern California, United States - S1_5 | ecosystem: Environmental > Terrestrial > Soil > Desert | place: USA: California | collected... | reverse complement strand
TCATCATGAAGGCGGTGCCCGAGAGCAGCTTGCCGATAACCCCTTCGTCGATCAGCCGCCGGGCGGTCTGATGAGCCCCGCCGAGGAACGTATCGGGCGCCGAGCCGACGCGCCGGCCTGCCTTGCCGGCAGCGGCGAGGAGCCGCTGCGCTTCCGCGGTCCCGGTCGCCAGCGGCTTCTCGCCGTAGACATGCTTGCCGTGGGCGATCGCGGCCAGGCCCACGGGCACATGGGCTTGCGGCACCGTCAGGTTGAGCACGATCTCGATCTTGGGATCATCGAGCAGGGTATCGACGGCCACCGCACGCAGGCCGAATTCCTCCGCCCGGCTGCAGGCGCGACCGTGATCGAGATCGGCACACACCGCCAGGCTCAGTTCCGGGAAGAGCGGCGCCGCCTTCAAATAGGCGGCACTGATATTGCCACAGCCGATCAATCCGACACGAACGGGGTCCATTTCCGGGTCCTTCATCGCAGCGCCACATTCCAGGGCGCCTCGTAGATTCGCCGCAGTACGATGGTCGCAGCGCCGCGTGCCCACATCTCGTCACCCCACGGATGAAAGACGATATCCGTGGCCTGGCGCAGCGCCGGCAGGACGCTGCGCTCGACCGCCGCCACCAGCGGCTCGCGGATCAGCTCCCCGGCGCGCAGACCCTCGCCGCAGACGATGATTCGCGGCGGGTTGAGAATGTTGATGACGTTGCCGATGCCGAGGCCAAGGACCTCGCCGGCGCGCCGGAAGATACCGGCGAGATTCTTGTCGCCGGCGAGCGCGCGTTGCGTCACCGCGGCAATCTGCTGATCGAGATTGGCCTCGTCGAGGCCGTCGATGCAGCCGGCGGCCACGGCCGCCTGCAGTATGCCGGCATCGGAAGCATAGGCATCGAGGCAGCCCCGCTGGCCGCAGCGGCAGAGCAGTCCTGCATCGTCGAATTTGACGTGGCCAAACTCGGCGCCGACGCCATGCGCCCCGCGATGCAGGCGGCCGTCGATGAGGATGCCCATGCCGATCGTGTTTTCGATGGTCACCACGGCGAAATTCGGCACGCCCCGACCGTGACCGAACCAGTGCTCGGCTACGGTCACCAGATTGGCGTCGTTCTCGATCAAGGTGCGGGTGCCGAGCCGCGTCTCAAGCTCCTGGGCGAAGAGGACAGGATCGGGGCCGAGGATGGGGCTCCAATGCGACACACCGGTCAGACCGTCGATGACGCCCGGCAGCCCCACTCCGACGCCATCGATCTTGCGCATCGACAGACGGGCATCGGCCACGCATTGACGCACGCCGTCCTCGACCAGGTCGGCGATCACGCCCGGCGCCTGCCGCGCGATGCGAACCGGCAAGACCAGCGAGCTCAGCGGCTCGCCCTTGGCGTCGGTCACGGCGATGCCGATGCGGTGGGCCGAGAGTTTGACGCCGACGGCGTGGTAGGCGGCGCCGTTGAGCCGCAGCATGACGCGCGGACGGCCGCGCCCTCCACTCTCGGTCGGCTCGACGCGCACGACGTCAATCAGGCCTTCCTCGATCAGCGCGCCGGTAATCGCCGAGACCGTGGCGCGGCTGAGCTCGGTGCGTTCGGAGATCTCGACCCGGGCGATCGGTCCGTCACGCCGGATCACGTCGATGACGTGATAGCGATTGATCGCCCGCATCAGCTCGGGGTCGGCTGTCTTCATCGTCACCGACGCTGGCGCGCCGCGCGGCATCTCCGCTCGGAACCGTTGCTGGGACATCCGGCTCTTCCATTCTCCCCGAAACCGGCGGGACCATACTTGACTTATCCGCAGGATAGAACAATTTTTTCGGGATCAAAACAAATACTCGGAGGGGACGCGCGATGACCATCGAAGCCGCCAACGAGGTGGGAATGCGCGGCCGGCGCCTGCGGCTGGGCATGGTGGGCGGCGGGCGCGGCGCCTTCATCGGCGCCGTCCATCGCATCGCGGCGCGGCTCGACGATCAGTACGAACTGGTGGCCGGCGCGCTCTCCGCCGATCCCGTGCGTGCCCTGGCCAGCGCCGCCGATCTCGGCCTCGCGCCGCAGCGCGCCTATACCGATTTCCGCGCCATGGCGAAAGCGGAAGCCGAGCGTGCGGACGGCATCGACGTCGTAGCGATCGTCACACCCAATCACCTCCACCATCCCGCCGCGCGCGCCTTCCTCGGCGCCGGCATCCATGTCATTTGCGACAAGCCGATCAGCCGCACGGTCGAGGAAGCGGAAGATCTAGTGCGCGCCGTGCAGGACAGCGGCAAGGTCTTCGTGCTGACGCACAATTACACCGGCTATCCGATGATGCGGCACGCACGCGAGATGGTTGCTGCCGGCGAACTCGGCCCGATACGCATCGTCCAGGTCGAATATCCGCAGGAATGGCTGACCACTCCGCTGGAGCTCAGCGGCCAGAAACAGGCCGAATGGCGCACCGATCCCGAACGCAGCGGAGCCGGCGGCTGTCTCGGCGATATCGGCACGCACGCCTTCAATCTGGCCGAGTTCGTCACCGGCCTGCGCGTCGAGCGCGTCGCGGCCGAACTCACGACCTTCGTCCCGGGACGCCGGCTGGACGACAATGTCCAGATGATGCTGCGTTTTGCCGGTGGCGCTCGCGGCGCGCTATGGTCAAGCCAGGTGGCGCCGGGGAACGAGAACGGCTTGCAGCTCCGCGTTTACGGCGAGAAGGGCGCTTTCGTCTGGCGGCAGGATCATCCTGACTACTTGCACTACACGCCGTTCGGAAAGCCGCCCACCCTGATCACCCGCGGCGGGCCTGCGGCGGGACACGCTGCGGCGCACGCCACGCGCATTCCGGCGGGTCATCCCGAAGGGTACCTGGAAGGATTCGCTCAGCTCTATGCCGACGCCGCCGCCCTGATCCGCGCGCACGACCAGAAGCGCCCTGCCGATCCGTCCGCGGCCCTGCTGCCCACAGCCGCCGACGGGCTGCGCGCCATGCGCTTCATCGCGGCCAGCGTGGAATCCAGCCGGCGCGACAGCGTTTGGATCGCGGTGGACTGACTACGCCGCCTTTTTCTCTTCGCTGAACACCAGGCGGCCATCCAGCCAGACTTCAATGCGCGGGTAATCGTTGCGCTGACCGAAGAGGAAGCTGGCGCGGACTTCCGCCGATTTGTCGCCATCGCAATCGATGATCACGACGTCATCGATGCGGTTGTCCGGATTGAGGAATCGGCAGCTGTACTTGGCCATGGGATTTTTCCATCCGGCGAGAGCCGGCCTTCGAGAGCGTTTTCACTTCCGACTATGGACCAATGACGGCGAATTAGCCCGAACTATCAGGGTAAATGAGGCAATCAGCGGTATCTCAGAGCGTGTCGGCGCCGAACGTGTCGCAGGTCTTCAATTCGCCCGATTCGAGGCCGCGGCGGAACCAGCGCACCCGCTGCGCCGAGCTGCCGTGGGTGAATGAATCCGGCACCACCCGCCCCTGCGCCTGGCGCTGCAGCCGGTCGTCGCCGATGGCGCTGGCCGCGTTGAGCGCCTCTTCGACGTCGCCCTCCTCCAGCACGCGCCGCGCGCGATCGGCATGGTGCGCCCAAAGGCCGGAGAAGCAGTCCGCTTGGAGTTCCATGCGCACCTGATAGGCATTCGCCTGCGTCCGTGACCCGCGCTGCTGCGCCGCCCGCACCCGTTCGGCAATGCCGAGGATGTTCTGCACGTGATGGCCGACCTCATGCGCTATGACGTAGGCCTGAGCGAAATCGCCGGGTGCGCGGAAACGCTGGCGCAACTCAGCGAAAAAGCTGAGGTCGATATAGACCCGCTCATCGGCCGGGCAATAGAACGGCCCCATGGCCGCCTGGGCGAAACCGCAGGCCGAATCCACCGCGCCGCTGAACAGCACAAGCTTCGGCTCACGATAGACCTGGCCGTTGCGGCGGAAGAGCTCGCCCCAGGTCTGCTCGGTGTCGCCCAGCACGGCCGCAACGAAGTCGCGCGCCTCGTTCTCGGCCGGGTTGTTGGAGGGACGCGACTGCTCTACAGGGACGGGCACGCCGCCATCGAGCAGAATGCGCGGATCGATGCCGAAAATGGCGCTGGCCAGCAGGACAATGACGATGCCGCCGATCCCCATGCGGCCGCCCAGACCGCCGCCCATGCGGAAGCCGCCCCCTCCAAAGCCGCCCATGCCGCGGCGATCCTCGATGTTGCCGCTGCGCCTGAGATCCTGCCAACGCATACCGGTTCCTTCGCCTTCGAGCGTGGGCGCGACCGAGCCTGGGCCCCGGCAGCTAAACGGAACCGTGGCCGGGACGTTCCCCTTACGGAACCTGCCTCGCACCGGCAGGTTTAAACCAACGAGGTCCATCATGATGAAGCGCGGGCGCTACCGTTGGCAGGATCGCGGGGTCATCACGCCGGCGAAACCGTTGGACGAGGCGGGGCGACCGAAAGGCGAGGAAATGTGCCCCAAATGCCACGGGCAGGGACAGATCGGCGGCCAGGAATGCCCGCTTTGCGGCGGCAGCGGTAAGCCCATCGACGCAATCGGCGAGGAGTAGGCGGGCTACCCCGTTGTTTATGCCGTCATCTTGGCTTCGGCCTTGGCGTAGTCGAAATTCAGCGGCGGCAGGCGGCCGTTGAGCGCATCGTCCAGCTTCTTGCCTTCCAGCGGATAGCCAAATTGCGAATTGCGCATCGTGATGCGGCCCTTGAGCTGCTCCACCGAGATGCGCTCGAGATGCTGCCACTCCTCCTGGGTCAGACCCTCCACATCGAGCCCGACAATGCCTTTGAGCATATGCCCGAACTCGTCGTCGTAGACCTTGGAGCAGGCCTCGGCGATCAGCGCGTTGCGCTTGCCGTGCGGGCCGCCCGTCTGGGTCCGGAGCTTCATGCCTTCGGAAAAGAGCGTGCAATACCCGCCTTCGGTGAAGCTGGTGGCGCGAGTACCGAGTTTCAGGTTCTCCTCCTTGTGCTTGAAACGCAGATGCGAGAGATCGAGATCTTCCTTCCAGCTCTGCTTGAGCATCTGCGGATTGATCTTGCCCTCGCCGGGCTCGGCCATGCCGTCATAGGCGTCAGCAAAGGCCGTGTAATGGGCGAACTCGGCCCATAGGCCTTCAGCGATATCCAGCACCTCGTGACGGTCGTATTCGATGTCGATCTTGGGGAACATGGCGACCAGCTTCTCGGCCGGGCCCAGAAAGATGCCCTTGTCGAGCGGCGCCAGTCCCGACCCCCAGACCTCCTTGGAGCACTGGTAGGCGAGCCATTGGCGGTCGCTCTCGCGGGTGCGCTTGTCCCACGTCCAATAGGTGCGGAACACCTCAGCCTCGCCGGCCCAGTAGGGGGCCGCTGCGTCGATCAGCCGCTTGAGGTTGGCGCTTACGCCCATGGGTTCCTCCGTCGAAAATCCTCCGTACACAGACTAACCCGATCCGCCGCCCTTCTCAAGTTTAGGGCGAGCCGTCAGGGGCGGGCGTCCCCGAAGAGGACCACCACCGCCGACAAGGTGACCAGCGAGAGCACGGTCGAGGCGAGGATGACCGCCGAGGTGCGCTCGACATAGACCCGGTATTGCTGCGCCACCACAAACGCCAGCGCGCCGGTCGGCAGGGCCGCAAGGATTACGGCGCTCGCCGTCCAGAACGCGTCCATCTCAAGCGCCGCGGCGATGAGCCATGTCGCCAGCGGATGCACGATGAGCTTGATGGCGACGAGCCAGGCGGATTCCACCGCCTTGCGGCCGCGCACCAGAGTGGCGAGGGGTCGCGAAGCGATGAACAGCCCGACGGCAAAGAGCGCGCAGGGACCCGCCGAAGCGGCCAGCAGGTCGCCAAACGTCGCGATCGGCTTGGGGAGCGACAGGCCCGAGGCGCTGAAGGCGAGGCCGGCGAGCGGTGCAAGAACCAGCGGATTGGTGGCGAGCGCGTGGCCGACATCGGCGAGCACGCGCCCGAACCGCTGCCCCGCCCCTTGCGCCAGTTCGACCAGCACGATGACGCCGCCGGTGACGACCGCGCCATTGATCACCGCCGAGATGACCGCCGGCAACATGCCTTCCGGCCCGTAGGCGGTCATGAAGAGCGGGATGCCCATGTAGCCGGTGTTGGCAAAGGTGCCGTTCATGGCGGCCATCGACAGCTCGCCGGCGTTGCTAGGGAATAGCCAGCGCCATGCAATGACGATCGCCGCGAAGACGACCGCCACGCCGCCGAGATAGGCAAGGATGAACGGACCGTTCATCGCCTGCGCCACCGGTACACGGGCCATGCCGAGGAAGAGCAGCGGCGGCAAGGCGAACCAGTAGACGAAGCCGTTGAGCGCCTGCGAGCTTTCCTGGCCAAGGATGCGGAAACGGCCGGCCGCCACGCCGGCAAAGATCAGGCCGAAGACCGGCAGGACGACGTCGACAATGGCGCGCATGAGCCGGGGAAACTAGGGTGGCCGGACCGGCTTGTCGAGACGGCCTCTAGGACCCAGATACTCCTGACGGCGACGCGGAGGCACTTCATGAAGAAGCGGGCGGAGAACTACCGGAAACGCTCGATTGCCGGACGGCGGTTGAGTCCCGAGACCCTGATGATGGGCTACGGCTACGACCCGCATCTGTCGGAAGGCGCGCTCAAGGTCCCGGTCTTCCAGACCTCCACCTTCGTGTTCCGCACCGCGCAGGAGGGTAAGGACTTCTTCGCCATCATGGCCGGCCGCCAGACAGCCGATGAGGACCACCCGCTCGGCCTCATCTACTCGCGCTTCAATAACCCCGATCTCGAAGTACTGGAGGACAGGCTGGCGTTGTGGGAGGACGCCGAGGCCGCACTGGTCTTCTCCAGCGGCATGGCGGCAATCTCCACCCTGGTCTGGGCCTTCGCCCGGCCCGGCGATGTCATCGTCCATTCCGAGCCGCTCTACGGCGGCACGCAGACCCTGTTCCAGAATTTCCTGCCGCAGTTCCGCATCCGCGCCGTCGGCTTTCCCGCCGGAGCCGAGCCCGAGGCGCTCGACCGGGCGATCGCCGAAGCCCGGGCCAAGGGGCGAATCGCTGCCATCTTCGTCGAGACGCCGGCCAATCCGACCAACGGTCTCGTCGATCTGGCGCAATGCGCGGCGGCCGCGGAACGCCTGAAGGAGGAAACCGGCCAGCGCCCGCCGGTGATCGTCGACAACACGTTTCTGGGGCCGCTGTGGCAGCACCCGCTGGCTCTGGGCTGCGATCTCGCCGTCTACTCGCTGACCAAATACGCCGGTGGCCACAGCGACCTCGTGGCCGGGAGCGTCGTCGGCTCGCAGAAGCTGATCCAGCGTATCCGCAGCGTGCGTTCCAGCCTCGGCACGATGACCGAGCCCTACACCTGCTGGTTGCTGCTGCGCAGCCTTGAGACGCTGAAGCTGCGCATGAACGCGGCAATGGAAAACGCGCGTAAAGTCGCTGCCTTCCTGCGCGACCATCCCAAGGTCGCCAAGGTTCAGTATCTCGGCTTCTTGACCCCGGAGGACCCGGACTACGCTCTCTATAGCAAGCAATGCGAGGCGCCGGGCTCGACCTTCTCCTTCGACATCAAAGGCGGCGAGGCCGCGGCCTTCCGCGTGCTCGACGCGCTGCAGGTGATCAAGCTCGCGGTCAGTCTCGGCGGCACCGAAAGCCTGGTCTCGCATCCAGCTTCGACCACCCATTCCGGCCTGCCGCCGGAGGCGCTGGCGCGCAGCGGCATCACGCCGGGCTTGGTGCGCCTCTCGGTCGGCGTTGAGAACGCTGACGACCTGATCGCCGATCTCGGCCAAGCCCTCGACAAGGCCTGACGCCTCGCACTCGGGGTTGGTGTAGCGGCTGTGCGCCAACAAAAAGAAAAGGGCGGGTCCGAAGACCCGCCCCTCCCATTCGCCCGTTTCCGGGCGAGAGCCGTGACGGTGAGGACTTAGAAGTCCATCCCGCCCATGCCGCCGCCGTGGTCATGGCCGCCCATGGCCGGAGCAGCCTTCTTCTCCGGCTTCTCGGCGACCATCGCCTCGGTGGTGATGAGCAGGGAGGCGACCGACGCCGCATCCTGAAGGGCCAGGCGCACGACCTTAGTCGGGTCGATAATACCTTCCTTCATCATGTCGACGTATTCGCCGCTCTGGGCATCGAAACCGAAATTCGGGTTCTTCTGCTCGAGCAGCTTGCCCGCCACGATGGCGCCATCGGTACCGGCGTTCTCGGCGATCTGTCGCGCCGGCGCCTGCAGCGCCTTCTTGACGATGTCGACACCGACCTGCTGGTCGTGGTTGCTAACCTTGAGGCCCTTGAGAGCGTTCACGGCATAGAGCAGCGCCACGCCGCCGCCGGCGACAACACCCTCTTCGACCGCCGCCTTGGTGGCGTGCATCGCGTCATCGACGCGATCCTTGCGCTCCTTCACTTCGACTTCCGTGGCCCCGCCGACGCGGATGACGGCAACGCCGCCCGCCAGCTTGGCCAGACGCTCCTGCAGCTTCTCGCGGTCGTAGTCCGAGGTGGTCTCCTCGATCTGCGCCTTGATCTGGCCGACACGAGCCTGGATGTCCTGCTTCTTGCCCGAACCATCGACGATCGTGGTGTATTCCTTCTCGATCGTGACCTTCTTCGAGCGGCCGAGCATGTCGAGCGTGACGTTCTCCAGCTTGATGCCGAGATCCTCGCTGATCACCTGGCCGGCGGTGAGGACGGCGATGTCCTCGAGCATCGCCTTGCGGCGATCGCCGAAGCCAGGAGCCTTGACGGCCGCGACCTTGAGCCCGCCGCGCAGCTTGTTGACGACGAGGGTCGCCAGAGCCTCACCCTCGACCTCTTCCGCGATGATCAACAGCGGCTTGCCCGACTGCACGACCGCCTCGAGGACGGGCAGCAGGGGCTGGAGGCTCGCCAGCTTCTTCTCGTGGATGAGGATGTACGGGCTCTCGAGCTCGCAGATCATCTTCTCGGCGTTGGTAATGAAATACGGCGAGAGGTAGCCGCGGTCGAACTGCATGCCTTCGACGACATCCAGCTCGGTCTCGAGGCTCTTCGCCTCCTCGACCGTGATCACGCCTTCCTTGCCGACCTTCTCCATCGCCTTGGCGATCATGTCGCCAATATCCTTCTCGCCGTTGGCCGAGATCGTGCCGACCTGGGCTACTTCCGAGTTGGTCGAGATCTTGCGCGAGCGCTTGGTCAGATCCTCGACAACCGCCTCGACGGCCTTGTCAATGCCGCGCTTCAGGTCCATCGGGTTCATGCCCGCGGCCACGGCCTTGGAGCCCTCGCGCACGATCGCCTGGGCGAGCACGGTCGCGGTGGTCGTGCCGTCGCCGGCGAGGTCGCCGGTCTTGATGGCGACTTCACGGACCATCTGGGCGCCCATGTTCTCGAACTTGTCCGAGAGCTCGATCTCCTTGGCGACGGTGACGCCGTCCTTGGTGATGCGCGGAGCGCCGAACGACTTGTCGATGACGACGTTGCGCCCCTTGGGGCCGAGGGTCACCTTGACCGCGTCGGCCAGGATGTCGACGCCGCGCAGCATGCGGGCGCGCGCGTCGGCGCTAAAGCGAACTTCTTTGGCTGCCATTGGTACTGTCTCCTTGATTGAATAGGGGCGTAAGCCTTAGGCGGCCTTCTTCTTCGAAGAAGCGGCACCCTCGATGATTCCGAGGACGTCCGACTCCTTCATGATCAGCAGCTCTTCGCCGTCGATCTTCACTTCGGTGCCCGACCACTTGCCGAACAGGATGCGGTCGCCGGCCTTGACGTCGAGGGGGACGAGGGCGCCCTGCTCGTTACGCGCGCCAGGGCCGGCGGCGACGATCTCGCCCTGCATCGGCTTTTCCTTGGCGGTGTCCGGGATGATGATGCCGCCGGCGGTCTTGGTCTCGTCCTCAAGGCGACGGACGACCACGCGGTCGTGCAAAGGCCTGAATTTCATAGGTAATCCTCCTGAATTTCGAAAACCGCGCAGGGCTGTTAGCACTCTCCCCTCGCGAGTGCTGGGGATTTAAGGGTGCGCCCCGAAAGAGTCAAGTGTCACCCCTCCGGCAATCGGTTGATTTTGCTCGTTTACTTTTCGCGCCCGTCCGCCCACGGCGATTTCCGAGGTAAGCAGCACTGTCCGGATCATGCTGCTAACAGATTGAAATTATTGATCGATTAAGGAGGGGTCGGGCACAATTGGCGGGGTCGAGTCGTTGTTTCAGCACCCCCACTGGGTTGGAGGCACGTACATGGCGACACTAGCGTTGCAGTTGCGCGATTACCGACTGACGACAGCCGAAATCCTCTATCACCTGCCCGATCATCCCGGGCTCCTGCAGAGCTACATCTGGCAGGCCTTGGACTTGGCTCCGCGGTTCCCGGAGCTGCAGAAATTTCTCAAATTCTGGGAGAACAATCTCGACGGCAAGCTGCACAGCGTGCGCGTCGCCAATTGCGAGCTGATCAAGCCGCCCCAGATCCGCGCCAACGCCCACCAGCTCGTTCTGCACTGATGTGTTGATCCATCTGCTGAAGTGACGGAAGCTTCCGCCCGCATACGCGGGAGGGAGCATGGCGGAAGCGGCAAGCACGGGCGGCACCACGGGTAAAACGGTCGTCCGCAACATCGGGCTGCTGCTCTCGGGCGATCTCGACCGCCCGATCCTCGACGCCGACACGGTGGTGGCGGTCGACGGCAAAATCACTGCCATCGGTAAAGCCAAGGACGTCGACACGTCCGGCGCCAGATTGATCATCGACGCCAAGGGAACGACGCTCGCACCCGGGTTGATCGACAGCCATGTGCACCCGGTGTTCGGCGACTGGACGCCGCGCCAGGGCCAGCTGGGATGGATCGATTCCTTCCTCAACGGCGGCGTCACCACGATGATCTCGGCCGGCGAAGTGCACCTGCCCGGCCGACCCAAGGACATCGTCGGCGTCAAGGCGCTGGCCATCACTGCGCAGCGCTCCTTCGACGCGTTTCGTCCCGGCGGCGTGAAGGTGCTGGCCGAGGTGCGTACCGGG
>Ga0196963_10002506_pt1 | contig 10967 bp, 9 predicted proteins | sample S1_5metaG_FD_148600 | JGI IMG/M metagenome (GOLD analysis project Ga0196963, IMG submission 148600) | Soil microbial communities from Anza Borrego desert, Southern California, United States - S1_5 | ecosystem: Environmental > Terrestrial > Soil > Desert | place: USA: California | collected... | reverse complement strand
CAAAGCGCGGGAGCAAAGCCTGGCGCCGTTTCACGAGGAGATTGCCCAACTCGACGAGTTGAACCGTGAACGCAGCAAGGGAGTGTTCATCGACCGGTTTCCGTTTGAGCAACGCGTTGCGGGATCGAAGAGTCTGCGTGTAACGCTGGAGAGTTGGGAGGTAGGTGGGCTCCGTCTGCGCGAGCAGGAGGTCGAGGAAACGGCGTCTTCGCGCGGCGGGGCCTTTGACGAGTTGCAGATCCTCCGAGCAGAAAACAACCGCGCGAAAGGTTCCGAAGAAATCTGACAACCGTCGGACAGGCTTGCCGTTCAGAGTGACGCTGCGCTCCTTCGATGACCAATACAGCTTAATGTCATGCCGATCGCTGGCGACGACAGTGGCGCCGATGAAGTACCCTTTTTGCGCGTGCCGAACAACCTGCTGGCTGCTCACTCCACGAAATGAGCGCAAGGTGGCAAGAAAGTAAATCGCCTCGAGGATGTTGGTTTTTCCCTGGCCATTGTTGCCGAGGAATAGATGGAAGCCCGGCGCGAAATCAATATCGACTCGCGGGTAGTTCCGGAAATCTCTCAGGCGCAGCTGGGCCAGATGCACACGCAAGCAAGCGGAGCAACCCGCCCGGTTGCCAAGCAGAAAAGTGCGGTTTAGCGATCGGTCACCTGGAGGCGATACTCTGGCGTGGCGTCGCTTCCGGCGCGGCGCTGCGGGATTTCACGAACGTCGTATTCGAACTTGAATTTGTAATGGACGGAATTCTGGTCCGGGGGAACTGGGATGAGCGTCTCCCAACGATCCTTCACAATGGGAGTCCGCTGCATGGGGTAAATGTCAGGGCCCACGATCACGTAACCGCGGACGGTGTTCTTAACGATCGTGCGCTGGGAGCTGTCCCAAGCGACTTCGACTGGGTAAAGGTTGTTGGCGTTGCGTGGCTGCTGGGCAGGGGTGAGGTTGGTGAGCGTTGTGCTGCAACCTGTGAGCAGGAAACCGAGCAAAGCAACCAGCGAAAGCTTCTTCATACTGTGCGCCGGAGCGTGGCATATCGAATCCGCGATTGTAAAGGGCGCAGTTCAGCGGACGACGAAGAAACCCGAGAGCTTCAATTGAGCGGAAGGTTCTGCTCGAAGACATCCCGGAAGCGGATGACCTTGATGTCTTTTCGGCTGGCGAGAAGCTCCGCGAGATCATGCAGGACCTTAATGAAAGGCTCATCCGGTTTGTTGCCGCGGAAGAATTCCCACCAGTGCGCCACGAGGACGGTGGTGCGGCGGCTAGCGATGCTTTTCTCGATCTCCTGCAGCATCGTTGGATATGGGCGGTGGTAACTGAGGTGGCAGCCGGGATGGGACATGAGGATTGTGCCGTTCATCCTCCAATGCGGTTTTCCGGTGAGCTTCTTCACAGCGTAGCGGGGCCACCAGGAGCGAGGCATGCGCCGCGGCTCGAACCAGCCGGTGGAGACGAGGCTGAAACGACGGGCTATCTCCTCGATGCTCACGCGAGTCATCTTGTCGTACGGCGCCACGAAGACGCGCGGTTTGCCTAAACCGGCTTGCTTCAGATAGTGAGCGCCCTGGTCGAGGCGGCGGACGACATCAACCCGGTTCAACTGATCGAACTCCGGATTCCCATCCACGAACTCGTGGTGGTAAGCGTGTTGAACAATTTCATAGAAGGGGTTGGATTTGAGGTAATCGACGAGTTCTGTGTTCTCGCCAATCGGGACGGTCAGCGGAGGCGTGCCCTTTTTGGCGACAAGAAAGCCTTCCGGCTCGCCGTTACCCGGGTAGCAAACATCCGTCCTAACGTTCGGAATGGTGGCGAGGTTCACGGGGAGGCGCCGATCCAGAAAAGGGCGGTAAAGCCGCTCGAGATACTCGACGGGGGTGAGCGCGTTGGTGTCGTCGTCTCGAATGATGACGTATTTCATCGGTGCTTCAGTTCGATCAGTTCTGCGTAAAGTTTTTTGACCCGCTCCGCTAAACGGAGGGTGTCGTAGTCGCGGAGCGCCAGTTCATGGCCATTCCGCGCGAGTTGCTCCGCCCAGGCGCAATGGCTCAGCATTTTATCCACCGCTTGAGCAAATGTTGCGGGATCGTTGAGGTCGAATAAACAGCCGTTCTCTCCTTCGCGTATCAGGTCCACCGCGCCAGAGTTTTTGGTGGAGATCACAGGCGTGTTGGCGGCCCAGGCCTCCAAAATGACCAAGCCGAAAGTCTCAGAGAGAGAGGGGACGATTAGGACTTTAGCCGATTGGATCAGACCCTTGAGTTCGGGGGCGCCGGGCGGGAGGCCGCCTGGCATCAGAACTTTGTCTTCGAGGCCAAGCCGTTTGATCTCTTTGCGAATGGCCTTGGCGTAGAGTTCATCCGTGACGGCTCCAACGAACATGAACAAGGCGTTTGGGTGTTTGGCGAGGATCGAGGGCGCTTGCTCCAGAACCCAGCCTTGGTTCTTTACGGGATCAATACGGCCGACAACCAGGCACAGCTTGCGCCCTTGAATCTGCGGAAACGCATTGAGCGCAGCGGCGCGATGGTCCTGGTAGTAGCTGGCAACTGGAACTCCATGCGGGTGGACGATGACGCGCCGATCCGGGTATTTCTTCTGCAACAATTCTGCTTCCAATTTGTTGCAGGTGAGGATGGCATCGGCTTCTTCGAGCACTTTGCGAGAGCGGATAAATGGACCGAAAACTTTGCCCCATTCGAAGGCTTTCTCCAGCGGTTTCGTGAAGCCGTCCTTCACGCTTTGCGGCAGGGCGAGCACACCGCCGTGAATTGTGAGAAGGAAAGGAACCTTGCGCGCTTTGGCGACAGTAAGCCCAATGCCGCCGATGCGATTCAACGCGTGGCTGTGAATGACCTCAAGCTTGCGATGGAACAGGAGCCGATGAAACAGCTCGAATGACATGATGTTTCCGCCGACGGCAATCATTTGCTTCCGCGCGTCTGGCGAAAGACCGGCCACAGGGAGGAAAGCGCGATAACGTTTGATTGAATGGCCAGCGGCCGCGAAGGGATCCGTTTCCGGCGCTTTTGGCAGCGTAGGAGCGTAAATAGCTGATTTGACCTTCAGCTCAGCCAGACCATCCACCAGCTGTTTAACAGCGGTTTCGGTGCCTCCCCATTCCGCGGGGTTGTACTTTCGCAGCAGGTGTGCTGTTTCCATGGGCAAAGCTAGGTTTGCAGAGAGCGGGAGCGAACCCGTGGAGGCATTATGTCTAAAGCTGGTTTACCGCAAATCAGGGCGGGCACTTTAACGCCTACAAGGAACCTGTGAGCGCGGTTCGGGGGTGGCCCTGATTGGCGGGCCATTAGGGGGCTGCCTAGATTCACACTCGGTTTTTAGTTGTGAAAGAATTCTTAAAACTGCCGCTATTCATCTTCCTGTTTGTGGTGTTCGCGCCGCTCCTCGGGATACTGATTCGCAAGAGCTTGTTCTGGCAGCGGCTCATCTTTTTCGCCCTCTGCTTTTCGACGATTCAAGGCTTCCTCAAATACGCTGAAGTTGGATTCACGATTTTGCCGTACGAGTACCGTGGTCATGCGCGAGGCTTTCACGTCTTTTTTGCGGAGGTGTTTGCATGGACATTGGTTGTGGCCCGCTGCTTCGGGGATTGGAAAAATTTCAAACTCTTCCCCCCGGGCCTAGGGTTGTATTTGCTTTATTGCACACTGAGCTTTCTCTCCATCTTCTCGGCGGTTAACCAGCAGCACGTCTGGACAGCAGCCTTCAAGTTCTACGGGGCCGCAGTGATCCTGGTCGCGGCTTACAACTATGTCCGGAACGAGAAAGAGCTGAAGTTCTTCATCGGTTGCATGTCAGTGACCATGCTCTGGGAAGCCTTCGTGGTGCTGAAAATGAAGTATGTGGACCACATCTACCAGGTGATGGGGACATTTGAGCACCAAAACTCCTTGTCGATGTTCACGTCGATGATAGGGATGGTGCTGCTGGCGTTTTCGCTTGGGCCGCGAACAAACACGAGCGCCTTTGCGTTTCTGGCCTTTATCGGATGCGCGGCTATTTCGCAGTCGACATTGTCACGGGCCGGCCTGGCGGTTTTTGCTTTCGGAACAGTGATGGTGCTGTTGCTGAGCCTGTGGGATAAGCCGACAAAACGACGATGGGCGCTCACGGGCGCGCTGGCGACCGTCGGGGCGATTGGGTTGGCCTTCACTCTGGACACGATCGTGGCGCGCTTCAACGACTACGGGAATCAGGAGAGCGCGATGACCCGCAAGAACCTGAACAAGGCGGCGTGGATGATGGTTCAGGATTATCCGACAGGGGTGGGCTGGAACAATTTCGCGAGGGTGATCAACCATCCATATCCATACGGCGACCATATTGATCGCTGGCACATGATGCATGGAAACCCGGTCGATCGAAACTACCCCAAAGGAGTGGTCGAAAGCTGGTATTACCTGACGCTCTCCGAAACCGGGTGGCAGGGATTGTTTGGGTTGCTGGTGATGATTGGCACATTCCTGTGGTGGAATGTCAGAGCCATCTGGGCATTCAGGGGAACGCTGCTTGGAGCCGTAAGCATAGGGATTTTCGTGGGCTGCGGCATCAACTACGGCCAAAGCCTGCTTGAGCGTGTGCTGACGCAGCCGCGCAATTTATTTCTTTGGATGCTGCTGCTGGGGATTACGGGAAAGATCGAATGGATGCGGCGGCAGAAGGTGAAGGAGGATCGGGAAGCTGCGCGTGGCCGGAATGTCCGTCGTCCAAAGTTTGAGCGCGTTCAGGTGAGCATTGATCCGCCAGAGCCGAAACCCGTCAGGGCAAAACGGGCGCCCCGTTCAACCACAGCCTGATTGCCTCTGCCAAGTTGCGGGCGAAAGTGCTTTCAAAGAAGGAGAAGTATGCCCATCGCCAAGAAGGTAACTAAAGCAGCCAGAGCGACCGCACGCACCTTGAAGGCGCCCCTGCGCAAAGTGGCTCGTCGCGCAGAGACAATGTTAACAGCCGCGGAGGAGCGGATGGAACGCTCCCGTAATCAGCGGCCGGAGGAGAAAGTCGCCAAAACCCGCACGCAACGCAAAACTGTGCTCAAGAAAGGCAGTGATCGGGAGCTGGTCAAAGCCTTCGGGAAGAAGACTGCCACCCGGCGGGCGTAGCTGGAGAACGAACTATTGAAGCGCTCCTGTGGCCGCAGGCTTGGAGCCGCCTGGAATTTTGCCGAGCAGCTTCCGAAGTTCTTCCGGAGCGACAGGGGGTTGGCTGCTTAACTGGACCTTCGCCTGATTCAGTGGGCCGTTGGCGGCAAGGGTCACCTCCCGCTCTTGAGCCTTTCCGCGCGCAACGATGTCAATGACGGGGAGCCATCCACTGCCTACTTGCGGAGTAATCATCCCGCGTTCGATCTCCAGGTCTGCCCCGCCCAGCTTGATCGTGCCTTCGGACACTCTCGCCGGTTGAAAGGAGTCCCCGCTGCGGGCACCGGAAGCGTTTAGCGACACCCGCACATCCGGTTCTGTAGGGTCGGCCGGGGCCGCTAATGGATCGCTAATGACGATGGCTTCTTTGCTCAAGCCAGCATCCAGGGTGACGGTGTAGGCGCTGTTCGTCATTGTGACTGCAAGCGAGCCGCTCACTTGCTCGTATTCTTCGATGCCAAATAACTTTCCGGCCAGTCGCAGATTACGGCCAGCGAGCGTGCCGTGTTGTGGAAACAAGCCATCTTCAGCAAAGACCGCTTGGGCGCGAACCCGGTTGCCTTTGTAAACATTTGTTGCGGCGAGAGCCCAGTAACCGTTGGTTTCGGACAAAGTGGCACGGGTGCTTAGCTCGATCGGAAGAATGCGGAAGGAGAATTGAAACGGTCCTTTAAGTGGCAGTTGGGCCCGGAACTCAGCAGGGGAGATTAGCTCAGCCCAGTGGACGTCGGCGTCCAGGACACTGCCTGCCCAGCGCAGGTTGCCGACGGTGTATTCCTTGCCTGCCGCGACGATTTTCCCGTTGGCCAGTTGCGCGCTGGGCAATATGCGATGTAGCCGCGCAACGCCTTCCTTAAGCTCGTCGAGCATTTCATCGGTGGAGCGGTCGCTTGCGTCGTTTTTGTCGGCGTTTTTATTCGAGCGTTCCTTTAGCGTAAGCTTCCAGCCGGTGGCGGAGAGAACGGGCGAGTTGGCATCCACCCTGACGAGCGATCCGCCCCGATAGAGGGTCCAAAGCTCGCGTGCTGTTGGCGCTTTCAAGGATTGCGCTGTAAGAGTGAAGGCGCTTTTTTCAGCCCGAAAGTTCTCGAAGTGCAGGCCATCGGCCTTCTCTTCGACTCGGTCGAAAGTGATGCCAGCAGCGCGGGCGATTGGCTTGAAGGCGGCTCGGCCCCAGAGCGGGGCGGTTAGTCCAAGGGCGATAATGAACAGCAGCAGCCCAGCCAACAACTTGAGCCAGTTTCTTCGCTTTCCCCTCATACGGGCAATATACGCTTTGTTCTCCCGCCGCAAAAGCCAGTGCGTGGCGGACACCGGCATAGGCCGCGACTCGAAGGTTGTAAACCGCGCAAGGAGGTGGGTAGGATTCCGGAATAGCACTTATGAGCATCACACGCGCGTTTGCCGTTGCCGTAGCAGCCCTGGTCGCTTGCGGGTTTAGTTCAACCAGCCGAGCTGCCGAGTTGAAGTACAAGGTTCAACCGGACTTCTTTGAGAAGACACCGGGCGGGAAACCGATTGGGGCCTGCCATGGCGGCGTTGTGGTGGATGGGCAGGGGAACATATACGTCACCACGGACACTGAGCGTGGGATTCTGGTGTTTGACGCCGCAGGCAAACATAAACGCCATTTCGGAACGAACTTCATTCATGCGCTGGAGCTGCGGAACGAAGGAGGCGCTGAATACATCTATGCAGCACGCCCTTCGCAGCATGAAGTGGTGAAGATGACGTTGGATGGGAAACGCGTCTGGACGATTTCGACGCCGGCCGATGCTGGTTTGTACAAGGACGGCAAGGGGTTCAATCCATGCGCGGTCACGGTCGGGCCGGATGGTTCTGTGTTCGTCGCCGATGGCTACGGTTCAAACCACATTCTGAAGTTCGATAAGAACCAGAAGTTCGTGAAGGCGTTTGGCGGCCCCGGCAAAGAGGAAGGCAAATTCAACACCTGCCATGGGATCGCGCTGGACACACGCGGGGAGAAGCCGCTCCTGTTCGTTTGCAATCGCAACAACAACCGCGTTGAGCATTGGGATCTCGATGGGAACTTTGTGCGGGTGATTCAAAAGGATTTGCGCATGCCGGCCGCTGTGCAGATTCGTGGTGATTACGCCGTGATTCCCGAGTTACAGGGGCGCGTCACAGTCCTGGATAAAGCTGGAAACATCGCTGCGCAAATGGGTGACAACCCGAATGAGAAGCACCGCGCAAACTACGGCTTGCCCACGGACCAATGGCAGGAGGGAATCTGCAACTCGCCGCATGGAGCGGCCCTGGACAAGGATGGCGATGTGCTTGTCTCCGAATGGACCCAGTTTGGGCGACTGCATAAGTTTGTGCAGGTGAAGTGAGGCGTTCGTGGTCGCTTTCAATCGACTCGCAGCGCAGAGATGAATCGGATGCGGTTTTGCGCGTCCAATAGAGAGCCAGGCTGTTGCGCGACAGCTCGGCCCCCCTCATGACATTAACAGAGACGTTAACCCGGCGAGGATTGCTCACCCCTGAGCAGTTGGCCGAAGCTGAGAAACTTCGTGAAGCGGAAGGGCTTCGGCTGGACCGAGCCATCTTGCAGCTCGGTTTTATGACCGAACGGCAATTGCTCGATGTCATGTCACGCGAGCTGCATTTGCCGGTTGTCGATCTGGAGAAGATCGAGATCACGCAGGAGCTTCTGCAATCGCTCCCCGCAAAGATTGTTTACCGCAAGAAGCTCTTCCCAGTGGGGCGAATGAACGGGACGCTGAAGGTGGCGACGAGCGATGCGTTTGATCTTTACGCGCTGGATGACATTCGGCTCGTGACTGGTTTGCATGTGCAGCCAGTGCTCGCGCCGGGAGATGAGATCGAGAAGCTGATCAAAACCCACTACGGCCTCGGTGGCGACACGCTCGATGAGATGGTCGGCAGCAATGATGCGGGGGCTGTCGCTGCCAGCACAGGTGAGGCCACGGAAGATCTGCTGGAGATGGCGCAGGAGGCGAGCGTCATCCGGCTGGTGAACGAGATCATCCTGGAAGCTGTGAATGAGCGGGCGAGCGACATTCACATTGAGCCGTATGAGCACGAGATGTCGATCCGTTACCGCATTGACGGCGTGCTGCAGGAGGCTTCGGTGCCGCCACAGATGCATCGGTTTCAGGCCGCGATCATTAGTCGCATCAAAATTTTATCGAACCTGAACATTGCTGAACGACGTGTTCCCCAGGACGGGCGCATCAAGTTTCAGGTCGGCGGAAAGCAGATCGATGTTCGCGTGAGCGTTATCCCGATGATCTTCGGCGAAGGCGTGGTCATGCGTTTGTTGGACAAGTCGAACGTGCTTTTCACGCTGCCCGAGCTGGGCATGGATGTGGACACCTATGGCGTGTTCAAGGGGCTGATTGATCGTCCGCATGGAATATTTTTGGTCACGGGGCCGACAGGGTCGGGCAAGACAACCACGCTCTACGCGGCGCTGAACGCTATTGTTGGGCCGGAAATCAAGGTTCTGACAGTCGAAGACCCCGTTGAGTACAATCTCAAGGGAGTGAATCAGATCCCGGTGAATCACCAAGTAGGGATGACGTTCGAAAAAGGGCTGCGCGCGATTCTCCGTCACGACCCGGACGTGGTGATGATTGGTGAAATTCGTGACTTGGAAACGGCGCGGGCAGCCACCCAGGCCGCTATGACGGGCCACCTTGTGCTTTCGACGCTGCACACGAATGACGCTGCGTCCGCAGCGTTGCGTTTGATCGACATGGGCATTGAGCCGTATTTGGTCAGCAGCACGTTGATCGGGAGCATGGCGCAACGTCTTGTTCGCCGTATTTGCAGCAAGTGCAAAACCAGCTATGAGCCGGACAGGACGAGCTTGCCCCGCGACTTCGAACTACCCGCGGAAATGAAGCTGGCAAAGGGAGCGGGGTGCCCCAATTGCCGCAACACAGGTTATCGCGGGCGAACTGGTTTGTACGAGTTGATGGTGATGAATGATCAAATTGCGGAGCGCATCCTCGAACGCGCTCCAGCGCATGAGGTGCTCGCGACCGCGCGGCGCTCAGGTCTTCGTTTGTTGCGCGAGGATGGGTGGATCAAGGTGCGTCAAGGAGTGACCACACCCGATGAGGTGGTTTTGTGCACCGCTCTTTAATCCGACGCTGCGATGCCGAAGTTTGATTTCATAGCTGTCGATGAGGGCGGGAAGCGCACGACCGGTGTGCTGGAAGCCGAGAACGAGGCGCTCGTGCTTCGCATGCTCGATGAGAAGCGGTTGTTTCCCGTCTCGGTGCGTGGAGCGGGCGCAGCGGCTGCAGGGGGCGGGAAGCGGAAGTGGAAAGTGAAGCGCCGGGAGATCGGCGCAATGTATGGGCAATTGGCTGATTTGCTTGGGTCGGGTGTGCCTCTGTTGCGAGCGTTTGACGCGCTGATCAAGTCGCCGACCAGCCCGAATCAGAAAGAATTGCTCAAGGAAATCCGGGCGAGCATTGCGCAGGGCCGGACGCTTACGGATTCATTGAAAGATTACCCGGAGATATTTCCGACGTTGCACACTGCAATGCTTCAAGCTGGTGAGCGGGCGTCATTCCTTGAAGAGGTGCTGCGGAGTCTGTCGGGATTTTTGGAACGACTTGACGAATTGCAGAGCAAAGTCACCGGAGCGTTGATCTATCCGGCGTTGCTCTCGCTGCTCGGCCTTTCGGTGATGATTGGCGCGTTAATTTTCTTCGTGCCGAAGTTTGAGCCGCTGCTGGCGACAGCCCGGAAGCCTTTGCCAACGCAAATCCTGCTCGGGGCCAGCGTGGCTGTGCGGAGTTACTGGTATTTGCTGATCGTGGGTGTTGTCGCTGTGGGCGCGCTTGTCTGGGTGAATCTTAAAAGTGAGAAGGCGCGGCTATTCCTTGAGAAATTGCGGCTGAAAATTCCGGTGGTGGGAAGCGCGCTTCGACTGGTGGCTATCACCCGTTTTTGCCGAATTTTGGGAACTATGCTGCTGAATGGCGTGCCATTGCTGCAGGCCTTGAAGATTAGCAAGGACGCGACAGGATCTCGGATATTGGGAGCGCGCATTGCAGAGGCGGCGGAATCGGTGCGGGATGGGAAAAGGCTGTCGGAGCCGCTTGGCGCTGGAGGGTTTTTCCCAGAACAGATTTTGGCGATGATTGCGGTGGCTGAAGAGAGCAACAAACTCGATAAAGTGCTCGTACAGATTGCCGATACTGTGGAAAGGCGCACGAACCGGCAGGTGGACCAGGCGGTGCGTTTGATCGAACCGGCGATCCTTTGCCTCGTTGCAGCGGGCATTGGCTTCTTGGCGCTTGGGCTGCTTTTGCCAATATTTACGATGGCAAGTTCCCTCGGCGCGAAGTAAAACTTCACAGTCTGGGGCTGAATTTTTTTCGAATGCCCAGGCATTGACAAACGTCAGAAGCTCGAAACGTGCAGATAAAAAGACCCATGACTATCTTAGGACCCTCCCGCTTAAGCCGAGGCGCGCGAAGCGCATTTACCCTAATTGAAATCCTGCTGGTAATCGTGATTATTCTTTTGCTGGCCGGAGCTTTGGTGGTGTTCGTGCTGCCACAGCAAAAGGGCGCGGAGAAAAACACCACCCGCTTGCTCCTTGGCCAGGTCGCCACAGCGTTGGACACATACCGCCTGAACATGGGGCATTATCCGACTGAGCAGGAAGGCGGACTGGATGCCCTGATGAAGAAGCCGAATTTCGAGAACGAACGCCAGGCTGAGAAGTGGCAGGGGCCATACTTGAAGCCGGGCACACGCCTGGATGACCCTTGGGGGTTCGCTCTCAAGTA
>Ga0196963_10002505_pt1 | contig 10968 bp, 10 predicted proteins | sample S1_5metaG_FD_148600 | JGI IMG/M metagenome (GOLD analysis project Ga0196963, IMG submission 148600) | Soil microbial communities from Anza Borrego desert, Southern California, United States - S1_5 | ecosystem: Environmental > Terrestrial > Soil > Desert | place: USA: California | collected... | reverse complement strand
ATGGCGATCCGGCTCCACGACATCCGCGACGAGACGACGCTCGAGGTCGTGCGCCTCGGCACCGCGCCGCGCCAGGCCACCGAGGCGTGGCTCGCTGATCCGATCGGCGCCAGCGGTCTCCTCGCCCGCGCCTGGCGTGGTGAACGGATGCAGTCGTGGGCGACGAGCGAATGGCTGATCACGTACGACGGCGGCTCCGACGCATCGCTGATCGATCGCATGAATCCGTTCGGCTGGTGGTTCCTCGCGACGCTGCCGGATGGCGAGGCCCGGCGCATGCTCGACCTCGCCACCTTCGAGGCGCAGGCCGGCGGGCGCGCGCCGCCGTCGGCGGCGCTCGGCATCGGAGGAGGAACCAGCGTCGTCTACCGCATCGCCATGCCGAATCTGATGGAATCGCCGATCTCGGTGAGCGAATTCGCGCAGCGCGCGCACCTGCGCCGGCTGGCGGCGCGCGTCATCCTGATGAGCCGCGACCGCGGATCGCTGCCGCGTGCCCAGGGCGATCTCGCGCCAGGGATCGATCCGGCGCTCCTGGCGGTCGGCGACGATCATGGCGCGACCGCCTACGTGCCCGCGGGCACCACCGGCTTCGTCCTGACCTCCGATGCATCGACCCGCGCGAGGCGGCTCCCGGCGCCGCGCACCGTCACGCCGCTGCGCATCGAGCTCGATATGGCCCCCAACGGCGCGCCGTGACCGCGTTCATCCCGGCGCCATCGCCGCGCGCCGGCGATAGGCCAATGGCGCGATGCCGAAGCGGCCGCGGAACTGCCGGCTGAAGAAGTGCTGCGACGAGAAGCCGCTGGCCTCGGCGATGGCTCGGATCGAGGTCTCGGGGCGTTCGAGGAGCAGGCGCTGGGCACGGCGCAGGCGCGCATCGACGATCGCCGATTTCAGGCTGATGCCGGCGCCGGCGTGGAAGAGCGCATTGAGGCGGCTGACCGAGAGCCCGACCGATGCGGCGAGCCCGCCGACGCGCCAGGCGCGCTCGGGGCTCTCCTCGAGGCGATGGCAGATCGCGGCGACGCGCGGATCGATCTCGCGCGCCGGCGCGGCCACGGCGCCTGGCGCGCGGCGCGCGCTGGCGAACAGCGCGAGCTCCGCCGCCAGCGCGATCACCGCGCGCTCGAGCCGCCACGGCGCGCGCGCATTCGCGCCGTCCAGCGCGCCGATCTGGCCGAGCGCGGCGACGGCGCGATAGGCGCGATGGACGCCCGGCGCGTCGCGGCGCGAGAACGCCAGCGGCACCTGCGCGGCCACGCCCGGACCGCGCATGTCGCGCGGCGCGTCGTCGGGTACGCGCCGGAAATCGATGTGGCAGAACCAGAACGTCAGGCCGCGGCGCGACTCGCTGACGTGCGCCGGCACGAACGGCGGCAGGACGACGAACTGGTCGCGGCCGGCGACCAGCGTGCGGCCGTCGGCGAGCGTCCACGTCGCCTCGCCGGCGGTGATCCAGAAGATGTCCCAGTCGCGGAACGCGTGCAGGATCGGCGGCGTGCCCGCCGCCCAGGCGTAGCGGCCATGGCGCAGGCCATAGGTCGGGATCCCGGCGGTCAGCGGCGCATGCGGCGTGGCGGGGCCCATGCCGCATGGTCGGCGGGCGCCGCCAGGAGAAAGGTGCAAAAAGCGCTGGCTGGCGCCAAAGACGCCGCGCGCCGGGCGCTAGGCTGGTGCGGGAGGCCCGTCATGACCCTGAGCCAGCAGCAACGCGATCGTTTCGCCGCCGACGGGTACCTCGTCGTGCCCGACATCGTGCCGGCGGCGACCCTCGCCGCGCTGCGCGCGCGCATCGACCAGATCGAAGCCGACGGCGCCGCCGCGCAGGCGCACGCGCACCAGTTCGAGGCGACCGCCGCGACGCGCGCGCTGCGCAAGCTCGACGAGCCGGCGCGGCGCGACGCGGTGTTCCGCGCCGCGATCGAGACCCCGGCGATCATGGCCGTCGCGTACGAGCTGACCGGCGGCGGCGATGCCGGCCTGTCCTGCTACAGCGACCAGGTGTTCATGAAGCCCGCGCTCTGCGGCAGCGAGAAGCCGCTGCACCAGGACAACTCCTACTTCCGGGTGACGCCGCACAGCGCCGGCGTCACCTGCTGGCTGGCGATCGACGATGCGACGCTCGCCAACGGCTGCCTGCACTACGTGCCCGGATCGCATCGCCTGGGACTGCTCAATCACCGCAGCATCAACCACATCCACCTCACGCCGGACGTCGACGCGCCGATCGGCGCCGAGATCCCGGTGCCGGTGCGCGCCGGCACCTGCATCTTCCACCACCTGCTGACGCTGCACGGGTCGAAGGCGAACACGAGCGCGCAGCCGCGCCGCGCGTACGCCATCCATTACGCCAACCGCCTCGCCACCGCGAGCAACCGTTCGTGGGACGAGATGATCGCGCTCGCGCGCTGACGGATCGGCCAGGGCGGTGCCTGCGATGAGGCGATGACCGGACCCGCCGCGCGACGCGACCTGCGACACCGCGCGTTTCATCGTCGCGTTCTTCCTCGCTCGCGCTCGTGTTTGACAACAAACGCAGTTGAACCAATTGCAGCGTCTCCTATATCCGGCAGTCGATGCGCGGCCTCCTCCAGCTCCATCGTCCTGAATTGGCGCTCATCATCGGCGGGATCGCGCTCGCGCTCGCCCTCGTCGCGCCGCTCCATCACTCGTCGGCGATCGCTCTCACGGACGAGAGCGCGAGCATCCGCGGCGCCGTCGTCCACGACCGGCCGGCAGCGCGCCCGGTGGCGACCGATCCGGCCGTGCAGCGCGCGGTCGCCGAGCGCGTCGCGCGCCTCACCGACATGCCGCTCGCGACGGCGGCGCGCTGCGTCGAGGCGTCGCTCATGACGCGGCCCTCATCGGTCGGGCGCGCGATCTGGGTCGGCGTCCTCGCCGACCATCGCGTCGACGACATCGTCCGCCATGAGATCGCCATCGGCCTGGTGCGGCAGGTGGGCGATAGGGCGCTCGCCGAGACCTTCGTGGACTGCGCGTCCGATCCGCGGTCGAGCCCCCGCTGGGCGCACTGCTGCATCCACTACGTGGCGCTCTGCGCCGCGCGCACCCCCGAGCGCGCCGCGGTGATCGGCATGCTCGATGCGCTGGCCATCCACGGCGATGCCGGCGTCGCGAGCGCGGCCCGTTGGCAGCTGGCCGGGATGCGCCGCGACGGCGGGCATCCCGCGGCGGCCGCGATCCTCCGATGATCGGTCGTCCCACGCGGCCGCGTCGTCTCAGCCCGCCGTCGGCGCCGTCAGCCACTTCTTGATCGCCGCCTCGAGCGCGTCGATGCGCACCGGCTTGACCACGTAGTCGTCCATGCCCGCGGCGAGGCACTTCTCGCGTTCGCCGGGCAGGGCGTGCGCGGTCATGGCGATGATCGGCACGCGCGCCGCGCCCGCCGCCTGCTCGCGCTTGCGGATCGCGGTAGCGGCCTGGTAGCCGTCCATCTCCGGCATCTGGCAGTCCATGAGGATCAGGCCGTAGGTCTTGCGGCCGGAGGCGTCGACCGCCTCGGCGCCGTTGCCGGCGATGTCCACGGCCTCGCCGAAGCGTTCGAGCTGGGCCGAGGCGAGCTGCTGGTTCGCGAGGTTGTCCTCGGCCAGCAGGATCCGCGCCGGTGGCAGCTCGCGCGCCGGCGCGCTCGGCTCGTGCGGCTCATCGCCGTCCTCGAGCGCCTCGGCCTCCGCGTCGGCCTCGGCCTGGATCAGCGCCTGGGCCTGCGCGAGGGTCAGCGACGGCATCTTGCCGCTGCCGCCGGTGACGTGGCGGTGGACGCGCACCAGGCACGAATGGAGCTGCGTGCGGCGCACCGGCTTGGCGACGTAGCCGGACATGCCGGCGGCGCGCGGATCGCCGCGCACGCGCTCGGTGGCGGTGGTCATGAGCACCAGCTGGACGTCGGCGTTGGCGGGCTCGTCGCGGATCGCCTTGGCCAGCGCCGGGCCGTCGACGCGCGGCATGCGCTGGTCGATGAAGACGATGCGGTAGGGCTTGCCGTCGGCGCGCGCCGCCTCGATGCGGGCGAGCGCGGCGCGCGCGTCCTCGACGGCGTCGCAGGGGATCTTCCAGCGCTTGAGCAGCTCGAGCATGACCTCGCGCGCGGTGGCGTTGTCATCGACCACCAGCGTGCGCCACGAGGTCAGCTCGTCCGGCACGTCGGCCTGGCGATGGCTCGCGGTGGCGCGGCGGTCGAAGCGCACCGTGAACCAGAAGGTGCTGCCCTTGCCCGGCGCGGACTTCAGGCCGATCTCGCCGCCCATCAGCTCGGCCAGGCGCTTGGAGATCGCCAGCCCGAGGCCGGTGCCGCCGTAGCGGCGCGTGGTCGAGTTGTCGGCCTGCGAGAACGACTGGAACAGGCGCGCCTGCGCCTCGGGGGCGATGCCGATGCCGGTGTCGGCGACGCTGAACTTGACCAGCGCGCGCCCGTCGCGTTCCCCGGCCGGCTCGACGCGCACGACGACCTCGCCGGCGTTGGTGAACTTGACGGCGTTGCCCACCAGGTTGATGAGCACCTGGCGCAGGCGTCCGGGATCGCCGGCGACCGACAGCGGCACGTCCGGGTGGATCCAGTACGCGAGCTCGAGGCTGCGCTTGTGCGCTTCGGCCGCGAGCAGCGTCACGGTCTCCTCGATGGCGACGCGCAGGTCGAAGGTGATGCATTCGAGGTCGAGCTTGCCGGCCTCGATCTTCGAGAAGTCGAGGATGTCGTTGATGATCGTCATCAGCGACTCGGTGCACGAGCGCACGGTGTCGGCGTAGTCGCGCTGCTCGGGCGACAGCCGCGACTCGAGCAGCAGCCCGGTCAGCCCGACGATGCCGTTCATCGGCGTGCGGATCTCGTGGCTCATGTTCGCGAGGAACGCGCTCTTCGCCTGGCTCGCCGCCTCGGCGGCCTCCTTGGCCTGCTGCAGCTCGGCCTCGACGCGCTTGCGCTCGCTGATGTCGCGCGCGTTGACCACGACGCCGCGCACGCTCTCGTCGTCGAGCAGGTTCTGGCCGACCGCCTCGAGCCACACCCAGGTGCCGTCGGCGCGGCGCACGCGGAACTCGCGCGCCTCGGTCTCGATCCGCCGGCGCACGGTGCGGAACAGCGCGGCGCGCACCGCGCGCAGGTCCTCGTAGTGCACCACCGACAGCACGCGCTCGCCGATCAGCTCCGCCGGGCGGTAGCCGAGCACGCGCTTCACCGACGGCGAGGCGTAGCGGACCGTGCCGTCGGCGTCGAGGATGGCGATGACGTCGAGCGCGTTCTCGATCAGCGAGCGGAAATGACGTTCCGACTGCTGGAGCGTCTCCTCGGTGTGCATGCGCTCGCTGACGTCGTTCTGGATGCCGACCCAGTTGATCAGCCGGCCTTCCTCGTCCTGGACCGGGTTGAGGGTGAGCTGGTTCCAGAACGGGCGCCCGTCCTTGCAGTAGTTGCGCAGCACGCACTTGTACGGCTTGCCCTCGCGCATCGCCTGCTTGAGCTTGCGCACATCCTCGCGGTCGGTCTCCGGTCCCTGGAGGAAGCGGCAGTTGCGGCCGATGGCCTCCTCCGCCGGATAGCCGGTGATCGCGCTGAAGCCGGTGTTGACGAAGACCACCGGGTTGTCCGCCTTCGACGGATCGGTGATGACGACGCCGGAGGTGGTGTTGGCGATGGCCGCGGCGAGCAGGTTGTTGGTGCGCAGCGCCTGGCGCAGCGCGGTCTCGGTCTGGCGGTCGCCTTCGACGCGCCGACGGCCGCCCGCCGAGCGCGCGTTGGCCTGCATCAGCTTGGCGGCGCGGTAGAGGTCGGCGGCGAACCACGACGCGATCATCGCCACGAGCGCCAGGCCGGCGACCAGCACCGCCGACGAACGCCACGGCCGATGGGTCGCGAGCCAGGCGGCGCCCGGCCGCCAGCGCGCGTTCCAGCCGCCGAGGCCCGGGATCTCGCGTTCGGCCACCAGCGTGCTGTCGGCGGCGGCGACCGGGCCGAAGGCGATCGACTGCGCGCCGCTGCCCAGCGCCATGGCGATATCCGGCGCGACCTCGATCGCCGGCGCGGCCATGCGCTCGAGATCGATCGCCGCCACCACCGCGACGCCGTCGGCGGTGACCGCGGCGAACCACAGGGTGCCGATCGCGGTCGGCGCGTTGGCGCTGCCCGAGGCGAGCGCGCGCTCGGCGACATCGGCCGCGCCGTTGGCGGGGATGGTGCGGTCGAGGTCGACCAGCGCGCCGTCGTCGCGACGCACGGCGATGCCGGTGATCGCCGGGTCGCGCCGCGCCGCGCCGACCACGGCGCGCAGGCCGTGCGCGTCGGTGCCGGCGGCGGCGGTGACCTCGGCGATCAGGCGCAGGTCGCGATCGCGGTCGGCCATCGCCGTGACCAGCCGGGACGCGGCGTCGTTGCAGCGGTCGCGGAAGGCGTCGTCGAGGCGCCGTGCCTCGCCGTCGCGCAGCAGGCCGACCCCGGCGATCAGCGCGGCGACGGTGACGGTCAGCGTCAACGCGGCGATGAGGCAGCGCTTGAGCGCGGCTTCGCTCGCGGCTTCGCGGTTCGCGCTGTTATCGTGTTCGCTGACCATGGGCAGGGCGGTGCCCGGCGATGATCGGCGCCGGGTCCTTCGCCTCAACCGCCACTTGGCCGCCAGCGGGTCAGCCGTCCTCCTCGATCATCTCGAAGACCGGCGCGTAGATCGCGTTGAACATCGCCAGGATCTGCCACACCGCGAGGGCCATGGCCAGGGTATAGATCACGCTCACCACGATCCTGCCCGCCCACGCCAGCCGTTCCTCGAAGCTGGCGCGGGCGTGCTCGGCGGCGCGCGCGAGCGCCTGCTCGGTCGTGCCGGTGCGTTCGCCGTTGGCGATCAGCTGCACCGTCACGGCCGGGAACCCGGCCTTGGCCAGGGCGGCGGTCAGGTCCGGCGTGCGGCCGGTGGCGACATCGCCCGCGGCATCGCGCAGCCGCCTCGCCATCACCCGGTTCCCGCAGCCATCGGCGGCCAGCTCGAGCGCCCGCGGCACGAGCATGCCGGCGGTCAGCCCGGCGCCGATGACCAGGGCGCTGTTGGCGACGATCAGCGGCTCGGCGACGACCCGGCCCGGGCCGGTGAGCGCCAGGCGCGCCGCGAGTCCGCTGCGTCGGGCGACGACCAGCACCACGGCGCCGGCCAGCACCAGCCCCCAGACGATCGCCGGGCCGATGAGCATCGACCACCACGGGCTCCGGCCGAGGAACACCGCCGGCACGGCCGGGATGACCAGCGCGACGTGGCCGAGGACGACCGGATACGCCAGGCGGGCGATGGTCTGGCTGCGTACCCGGCACAGGTGGTCGTAGAAGCGGCCGAGCTCGAAGCACAGGTCGGGCAGGCGGCCGCTGGCCTCGCCCGCCTCGACCAGCGCGGTGGCCATCGCCGGCTCGTGATCGGCGCGCAGCTGCTCGGCGAGGCCGCGGCCGTGGGCGCAGCCGTCCGACCAGTGCCGCGCGCGCTCGGCATGGCGACCGGCGGTCGCGCCGGCGGCGTGGTCGAGCGCCTGCGCCATCGGCAGGCCGGCCTTCACCAGCGTGCCGAGCTGGTGGTAGAACATGCCGGCCGAGGACCAGCTCATGGCGTGATGACGCTCGTCGCGCGTCCGGCCTACGCGCCCGGCGCGCGCAGCGCGGCGACGACCGCGGGCGGCACCAGCGCGGCGACGTCCATGCCGGCGGCGACCGCGCTGCGCACCAGCTGCGAGCTGAGGTGCGCGACCGCGGGCGCGGTGACGAGGAACACGCTGTCGATGCCGCCGGCGTCGCGATTGACCGCCGCCATCCCGGCCTCGTAGGTCAGGTCGCGGCCGTCGCGCAGCCCGCGCAGCAGCGCCCCGCAGCCGCGTCCGCGCGCGAAGGCGGCGGTCGATCCGTCGTAGCTGGCGACGTCGACGTTGGCGTGCGGCGCGACGATCGCGCGCAGCAGGTCGAGGCGCCGCGCGAGCGGCAGGAACGCCTTCTTCTCGGGATTGATCGCGACGGCGACGGTGACGCGCGGGAACAGCGACGCGGCGCGCGCGATCAGGTCGGCGTGGCCGAGATGCGGCGGGTCGAAGCTGCCGGGGAACAGGACGTGCATCGCAGGCACAGCGTGCGCCGCGGGGCGCCGATGCCAGACGCCTCTACTCGGCCTGCTCGATATCCTCTTCGATGCGCGCCACGAGGTCGGCCGACAGGACCTCCTCGCCGCCCTCGTCCGGATGGACGACGCGCACGCTGATCAGGTTGCCGGCGTCATCGACGCGCTTGCCGAGGATGTAGCACAGCAGCGAGCCGCCGGTCTTGAACACCACGCGGTCCATGCGGCCGAGGTCGGTCGATGCGCGCGACGACTCGGGCGCGGGCGTGGGCGCGGCGGCGGGATCGGCGTTCGGATCGGCGGCGGGATCGATGGCGACGGCGTCGCCCGGCGCCGCGGGCTCGCCATCGGCGCCTGGTGCCTTGGTCGCGGCCTCCTTCTTCGCCTCCTCCGCCAGCTTCAGCGCCTCCTTGACCTTCTCCTCCTTCTCGCGTTCGGCGGTGCGCGCCTTCAGCCACGCCTGCCACGCGGCCGGCGAATCGTTCTCCGGGTAGCCCGGATAGCCGCCGCCCTCGCCCTTGGAGGGCTTGAGACCGGAGCGCGCGCGCAGGGCGGCGATCGCCGCGTCCTGCGATTGACGGTCGCCGGCAGCCTGGACGAGCTTGGCGTACGCCTCGTCGTCGCCGGCGGCGGCCTTGTCGGCCAGCGCCTTGACCGCGGCGCGCTTGCGGTCGGCGTCCTCGGTCTTGAAGGCATCGTCGAAGCTGTCGGCGGCCGCGAGCGGCGAGCCGATGGCGAGAGAGGCGAGAGCGGCGAGGCAGGGCAGGATCAGGGTGCGCATGGTATTCCTCGGACGCTGGTCATGGAACCGGTGCAAGCAGATCGGTCGCGACCGACGTCGCGACCCGGTCCCCGGCGAGGAGTTTAGCCACAAACAGGCCCAGCGACAACGCCGTACCTGGACCCTGGCTGGTGATGAGGTTGCCGTCCTGGACCACCGGGCGGTCGACCCAGCGCCGCGCATGGGGTTCGACCTGCGCGCGCACGCCCGGGTAGGAGGTGATCTCGCGGTCCTTGGCCAGGCCCTGCGGCACCAGCGCGATCGGCGCGGCGCAGATCACCGCCAGCCAGCGGCCGGCGGCCAGCTGGCGCGCGATCAGGCGCTGGATGCGCGGGTCGTCGCGGTGGGTCGTGGCGCTGCCCATGCCGCCGGGCAGGTAGACCAGGTCGAAGTCGCGCTCGACCACGGCGTCGAGCTGGACATGGGCGGCGAGCGGGATGCCCCGGCTGCCGGTCACCACCAGGCCGGGACCGGCGCTGGCGACCAGCACCTCCTGCTTGGCCCGCACCAGCACGTCGGGCAACGTGACGGTCTCGATCTCCTCGGCCCCGGGTGCGAGCACCACCAGCACGCTGGCCATGGCGTTCTCCTGCTTCAATCGTCCCATCGGCGGTCGGCGACGCCAGCCCCGCCGCAAAGATCCTCGTCCGCGGCTTTGCGCCGCCGCGCGGCGGCGCGATCATCGCCGTCGAGGTCCCCGCATGCGTCCGCTCAGCCTCGCGCTGCTCATCGTCTCGCTCGCGTGCCCGGCCCTGGCCGAGGAGACGCCGCCGGCGGACCCCGCGATCGCGGCGGTGCGGCTCGCCGCCGCCAACCTGACGCCCGAGCAGCAGCAGATCCTGATCGACGTGTTCACCGTCCAGCGCGCGACGACCAGCGCCCAGGGCACGTTCATCCACACCACGCGCCAGGTCGACGACGCCGAGGCCGACGCGACGGTGCGCCACGGGCGCTTCGCCCTCGAGCGGCCGAAGAAGTACTTCCTCGAGCTGCGCAACCCGAAGATCGCGGACATGCGCGACGTCTTCGCGTCGGACGGCGTCAAGCGCGTCAAGCTCGAGCAGTTCGACGCCGAGACCACCGACATCACCGAGACCGCGGTCGAGGACGGCGGCGGCAGCGAGGACCTCTTCCGGCGCATCCTCAACCTGATCCAGATGCAGGACCCGGCCGCCTTCAAGGACTTCGCCTTCGCGCCCGAGGCGACCGCCGACGGCGCGCGCCTGGTGCTGACGCCGCGCGCCGGCAGCGAGGCGGCCCAGCAGGCCAAGCGCATCGTCATCGACCTCGACCGCGACCAGCGCACCCGCCGGATCCAGTTCGACGACCCGCAGGGCAACCGCGTCGACGTGCAGATCGAGGAGGCGGTCTACGACCAGCCGATCCCGCCCGAGACCTTCACGCAGAAGCCGGCGCCTTGAGCGAGGGCCTGCCGCCGCCGGGCTCGTTCTCGCGCTGCTGGTGCACCGGCGTCAAGCGCGACGAGGTCGTCCGCGCCTGGACCGCCGGTGCGCGCACGGTCGAGGCGCTGCGCAGCCAGCTCGGCGTGTGCGGCGGCTGCGGCACCTGCCGCCCGGAAGTGAAATGCCTGATCGAGGAGCTGGTCCGGGCGGAGAAGGCCGGACGCTGAAGCCGGCGAAAACATGACGAAAACATCGCGCTGACCCGCGCTACGCTCGCGCCCGCGCCGCCGCACCCGACCGCCATGACCACGCCCTTCACCCATCTCCACGTCCACAGCCACTTCACGCTGCTCGAGTCGACCAACACCATCGCCAAGCTGGTGGCGGCGGCGAAGGGCTTCGGCATGGACGCGCTGGCGCTGACCGACCGCGCCAACCTGCTCGGCGCGTTCGAGTTCGCGATGGCGTGCAAGGACGCGGGGATCAAGCCGATCGTCGGCTGCCAGGTCAATGTCGCGCCGCTGGGCATGCGCGAGAAGGCGCGCGACTGGCACCAGCTGGTGCTGCTCGCCGAGAGCGAGGTCGGCTACCAGAACCTCTCGCGCCTGGTCAGCCGCGGCAACCTCGAGGGCTTCTACTTCGAGCCGCGCGTCGACCTCGAGGCGATCGCGCAGCACGCCGACGGTCT
>Ga0196963_10002504_pt1 | contig 10971 bp, 7 predicted proteins | sample S1_5metaG_FD_148600 | JGI IMG/M metagenome (GOLD analysis project Ga0196963, IMG submission 148600) | Soil microbial communities from Anza Borrego desert, Southern California, United States - S1_5 | ecosystem: Environmental > Terrestrial > Soil > Desert | place: USA: California | collected... | reverse complement strand
ATATCCGTCTTTGGCCTGGCCGGCGCGCGCATCGCACGGCAACCTCCCACATGCGCGCCGCGCCAGCCACCGCCGTCACGACCGCCGCCCGGGCGCGCACCGCGTCGATGCCGGTCCGCCTCAGCCTCCGCCTCGTCGCGCTCCTGGCATCCGCTGCCGCCGCCGGCGCCGCCGAGATCGTCCCGATTCCGCAGCTCGAGCGCTGGGAACGCGACATGGTGACCTTCGGCCGGACGTACGCGGCCGAGCTCGCCGCCCGCAAGGACCAGGCCGACGTCGACGACCTGCTGCTGACGGTCGCGTTCTACGACGCGGCGCGCGTGTACCACCAGATCGGCGAGTACACCCGCGACGCATCGTGGAAGCAGGCGGTGCTGCACGCGATCCACGTCTACCGCGACCGCTTCGTCGTCCCCGCCGCCTACGACATCGACGGCCACCTGATGTTCACGCACGGACTGCTGCTGCACGGACGCGCCATGGGCGACCGCGCGTCGCTCGAGGCCGTCCTGCAGCTCGCCGTCAAGGAGCGCTGGTGCCGCGACGAGAACCCGATCCCGACCACGAGCCCGGGCTGCGCGCGCGAGAACGCGCTCGCGATCATGGCGCTGGTCAACGCCCAGCGGCTCGGCGGGCCGAAGCGCAAACGCCTGGAGGACCTCGTCGACGCGGCGATCTCGCACATCGACCAGTGGTTCGTCGCGCGCACCGAGGCGTACATCAAGCCGTTCTTCGTCGGACTCGAGGCCGAGGCGCTGATCGAGTGGCACGCCGAGACGGCGGATCCGCGGATCGTGCCGGCGCTCGCGCGGTGCATGGACGGCCTGTGGGACCTCATGTACGTGCCCGAGGGCAGGGCGTTCCGCTACACGGTCGGCAGCGGCGGGAGCGAGCCCGAGGACGCATCGCCGGGGCTGAACCAGATGATCGCGCCGGCGTTCGCGTGGCTGTGGCGGCAGACCGGCGATGCGAAGTGGCTGGAACGCGGCGACGCGCTCTTCGCCTCCGGCGTCGCGGACGGCTGGATCGGCGCCGCCAAGCAGTTCCACCAGAACTACCGCTGGTCCTTCGATTATGTCCGCTGGCGTTCGCAGCCGCCGCTGACGCGCGCGCGCACCACCGCGAAGGAGAGGAAGAAGGCGGAGCCGGCGAAGGCGGCCAAGCCGAAGGCGACGCCGGCCGATACGCGGCCGAGCCGAGACGCTGTCGTCGGGGCCCTGCGCGCCGGAGGCCTGCCGACCACGTCGACGCTGACCCTCTTCGGCGCGCAGACCGAGGCCGAGGTCACGGCGGCCGACGATGCCGGCATCGCGCTGCGCACCGTCGACGGCGAGCTGCACCTGCCGTGGGCGCAGGTCCTGGATCACGACCTGGCGCGACTGGCGCTGCGCGCGCGCGCGGATGACGCCGCGGCGCTCGCCGCCGCCTGGCGCCTGGCGGGCGCCGACCACGAGCTGCGCGACCGGATCGGCAACCGCCTGCTGGGACTCGATCCCGAGGCGTTCAGGGCCCTGGCCGGAGCGCGCTGAAGCCGGCCATTTCACGTATCCGGATGGCCAACGCGCCCATTGGAGCCGTGAAAGGCCGCGTCTACCCTGCCCGCTCCGCACATCTCCGGAGTCCCGTATGAGCGCCAGGCCCGCCGCCGCCGTCACGAACGCCGCTCACGCCCGCGACGCGCTCGTGCCCTGGCGCGAACCCGAATGCACCGGCATCCGGCGCCTGCCGGGCCGGGCGACGCTGGCGCCCTACGCCAACGCCGCGGACGCGCTCGCCGGACGCGATGCCCAGGTGCGCTCGCTGCGCGGCGACTGGAGCTTCGCCCTGGTCGACGCGCCCGAGGCCACGCCGGCCGACTTCGCGCGCGCCGAGTTCGATGCCTCGGCATGGGCGCGCGTCGCCGTGCCCGGCTGCTGGACCATGCAGGGCTACGGCCGGCCGCACTACACCAACGTGCGCATGCCGTTCGTGCCGTCGTACCCGCCGAACCCGCCCGCGCTCAATCCGACCGGCCTGTATCGCCACGAGTTCGAGGTCCCGGCGGCATGGGCGGGCCGACGCGTGCGCATCCAGTTCGACGGCGTCGAAGCCGGCTGCTTCGCGGTCTGGGTCAACGGTGTCGCCGTCGGGCTCGGCAAGGACTCGCGCGTGCCGAGCGCCTTCGACCTCACCGACATCGCCCGGCCCGGCCGCAACACCCTGGCGGTCCAGGTCGTCCAGTGGTCGGACGCCAGCTTCCTCGAGGACCAGGACCACTGGCGCCAGCACGGCATCGCCCGCGACGTGAAGCTCATCGCCACCGCGCCGACGTGGATCGAGGACGTGTTCGCCAAGGCCGGCTACGACCACGCGACGGGCAGCGGGACGCTCAGCGTCGAGGTGCGCGGCGGCGGACTCGCCGCGCGCGGCTGGAAGGCGGTCGCGCAGCTCCACGACGCCGCGGGCCGCGCCGTCCTGGCGGAGCCGATCAGCGCCGACCTGCCGCACGACCTCTACGCGTTCACCCACCAGCGCGAACCGATCGCGGCCATGGCCGCGACGCTGGCGAAAGTCGAGCCGTGGTCGGCCGAATCGCCGACGCTGTACACCCTGGTGGTGTCGCTGCGCGATCCCTCGGGCGCGGAGGTCGAAGCGACGCGCGCGCGCGTCGGCTTCCGCTCGATCGAGATCGGCGATCGCGAGCTGCGCGTCAACGGGGTGAAGGTGTACATCCGCGGCGCCAACCGCCACGAGCACCACGACCGCACCGGCAAGACCGTCGACGAGGCGACCCTGCTCGCCGACATCCGCGTGCTCAAGGCGCACAACTTCAACGCCGTGCGCTGCTCGCACTACCCGCCGCAGTCGCGCTTCCTCGACCTGTGCGACGAGCACGGCATCTACGTGTTCGACGAGACGAACCTCGAGAGCCACCACCACCAGGCCATCGTCGCGCACGATCCGCGCTTCGCCCTGGCCCATCTCGACCGCGCCATGCGCATGTGCCTGCGCGACCGCAACCACCCGTGCGTGATCGCCTGGTCGCTCGGCAACGAAGCCGGCTACGGCCCGCACCACGACGCGATGGCGGCGTGGCTGCGCCACGCCGACGGCACGCGGCCCATCCACTACGAAGGCGCGATCTCCGGCTCGCCCGACCAGCATTGGCTGGCCGGCCACGCCGCGACCGACCTGATGTGCCCGATGTACCCGTCGGTGGCGGCGATCGTCGAGCACGCGCTCAGCGGCAAGGACCGGCGTCCGCTCATCATGTGCGAGTACGCGCACGCGATGGGCAACAGCTGCGGCAACCTCAAGGAGTACTGGGAGGCGATCGAATCGACGCCGGGGCTGCAGGGCGGCTTCATCTGGGAGCTGATCGACCACGGCATCGTCAAGACGACCGACGACGGGCGCGAGTTCTGGGCCTACGGCGGCGACTTCGGCGATACGCCCAACGACACCAACTTCTGCTGCGACGGCCTGGTGTGGCCCGACCGCGCGCCGCACCCGGCGATGGAGGAGTGCAAGGCGCTGTTCGCTCCGATCGCGGTGGTCGCCAATTCGCTCGCGCAGCGCGGCGTGACGGTGATCAGCAAGTACCACTTCATCCGCACCTCGCATCTCGCCGGACGCTGGGAGGTCCTCATCGACGGCGTCGTCGTCGAGCGCGGCGAGCTTGCGAGCGTCGACCTGGCTCCGGCCGGACGCGAGCGGCTCACGGTGCCGTTCACGCCGCCGCGCGTCGCCGCGGGGCAGGAGGCCCACCTGGTGCTGCGCTTCCGCGACACGCGCGACCTGCCGCTGATCGGCCGCGACCACGAGGTCGCCGCGGTGCAGCTGGCGCTGCCGGCCATCGCCGCGTCCGCGCCGGCGGCGCGCCGCGCGTCGGGCGCCCGCCTCGCGATCACCCAGGACGCCGCGCGGACCACCGTCCGCAACGATGCGCTCGAGGTCTCCATCGATCGCGCGACCGGCCGCATCGCGGCCTGGCGCTGGCGCGGCATCGATCTGGTCGTCGCCGGGCCGCGCCTCACCGCGTGGCGCGCTCCGCTCGACAACGACGGCATCCGCGCCTTCGACTGGAATCCGAAGAACACCTGGAAGCCGCTCAGCCGCTGGATCGCCGCCGGGCTGGACAAGCCGGAGCGCGCCCTGGAGTCGCTGGCGGTGACGGCCGAGGGCGACGGCGCGCGCATCCGCGCGCGTTCGCGCCTGTGGGGCGCCGACCGCGCCGTGGCGATCGTCGAGGACGCGGATCTCGTCGTGCTGCCCGACGGCGCGATCGTCGCCGAGCACGCGTTCGCGGTCGCCGCCGGCCTTCCCGACCTGCCGCGCCTGGGCGTCGAGCTCGAGCTCGACGGCGGATTCTCGGCGATGAGCTGGTTCGGCCGCGGTCCGCACGAGAGCTACAACGACCGCAAGGCCGGCGCGCTGGTCGGACGCTACGCGTCGAGCGTCGCCGAACGCTACGTGCCCTACATCATGCCGCAGGAGCACGGCAGCATCGCCGACCTGCGCTGGCTCGCGCTGCGGCGCGCGGACGGCGCCGGCGTGCTCGCCAGCGCCGATGGCGTGATCGAGGGCAAGGCGTCGATCTACAGCGATGCCGCGCTCTCCGCCGCGCGCCACACCACCGATCTGCAGCCGAGCGGACGCATCCATCTGCACCTCGACGCGATGCAGCGCGGCGTCGGCGGCGCCAGCTGCGGACCGGACGCCCTCGCGCAGTACCTGATCCACCCGGGCCGCACCTACCGGCTCGCGTACCGCCTGGTGCCGCTGGCCGCCGCGGACGACGCGGGAGCGGCGCACCGCGCCTGGGGCTGAGCCCGCGCGCAGGCGCTAGCGCGGCAGGGTCGGCACCGCCGCGAGCAGCTCGCGGGTATAGGGATGGCGCGGGTCGGCGAACAGTCCGTCGACCGCGCCGTGCTCGACGATCTGCCCGGCGCGCATCACCGCGACGCGGTCGGCGAGCTTGCGGACGACCGCGAGGTCGTGCGAGATGAACAGCAGCGCCAGGCCGAGGCGCTGACGCAGATCGACGAGCAGGTTGACGATCTGCGCCTGGATCGAGACGTCGAGCGCGCTGACGGGTTCGTCGCAGACCAGCACCCGCGGCTCGCACGCCAGCGCGCGCGCCAGGCCCAGGCGCTGGCGCTGACCGCCCGAGAACTCGTGCGGATAGCGGTCGAGGTGCGCCGCGGGATCCAGGCCGACCAGCGCCAGCAGCTCCCGCGCCCGCGCGCGCGCGGCCGCGCCGCGGGCGATGCCGAAATGCGCCAGCGGCTCGGCGACGATGCGCGCGGCGGTGAAGCGCGGGTCGAGCGACGCGTACGGGTCCTGGAAGACCATCTGCAGCCGCCGCCGCGCATCGCGCAGCGGGCTCCCCTGCAGCGGCGCCAGGTCGACGCCGTCGAGCAGCACCTGCCCGGCATCGATCGGCAGCAGCCGCACCACGGCACGGGCGAGGGTCGACTTGCCGCAGCCGCTCTCGCCGACGAGGCCGACGCACTCGCCGGCGGCGACGCCCAGCGACACGCCATCGACCGCGCGCACGTGCTGCGCGCGCCAGCCGCCACGCCGCGCGTAGGACACGACGAGGTCGCGGATCTGGAGGACGTCGCTCACGGCCCCTCCCCCATCGGCGGCAGATCGACGTGGCAGCGCAGCGTCGTCCCCTCCGCCGCCCGCTCCTCCGGCGCGACCACGCGGCAGCGCTCCTGCGCGGACGGGCAGCGCGGCGCGAACGCGCATCCGGCCCGGTCGCCGCCGGCCGCCGGGGGATTGCCGGGGATCGACGCCAGCGGCCGGCCGCGCTCATCGTCGAGCCGCGGCAACGCGCCGATCAGCCCGCGCGTGTAGGGGTGGCGCGCGGCGCGGAAGATGGTCTGCGCGGCGCCGACCTCGACCATCCGCCCGCCATACATCACGGCGACCCGCTCGCACATGCCGGCGACCACGGCGAGGTTGTGCGAGATCAGGATGAGGCCCATGCCGCGCCGTTCGCGCTCGCGCCGGATCAGCGCCAGCACCTGGGCCTGCACGGTGACGTCGAGCGCGGTGGTCGGCTCGTCGGCGATGAGCAGCTCGGGATCGCAGCCGAGGGCCATGGCGATCATCGCGCGCTGGCGCTGGCCGCCGGAGAGCTCGTGCGGGAACTTGGCCGCCGAGCGCGCCGGCTCGGGGATGCCGACCGATTCCAGCAGCGCGACCGCGCGCAGCCGCGCCGCGCGACGGCCCATGCCGAGATGCGCGACCAGCGGCTCGGCGACCTGCGCGCCGACGCGCATGTACGGGTTGAGGCTGGTCATCGGATCCTGGAACACGACGGCGATGCGCCGGCCGCGGATGCGGCGCAGGTCGCGGTCGGGCATGGCCGCGAGATCGGCGCCGGCGAAGCGCGCGCTGCCGCCGAGCAGGACGCCGCCCGCGGGCAGCAGGCGCAGCAGGCTCATCGCCAGCGCGCTCTTGCCGCTGCCGCTCTCGCCGACCACGCCGAGCGCGCCGCCGGCGGGCAGGTCGAAGCCGACGCCGTCGACCGCGACGACCACCCCGCGCTCGGCGCGGAAGCCGACGCGCCAGTCGCGCACCGCCAGCAGCGGCGCGGTCATTCCCGGCCCTTCAGGTGCGGATCGAGCGCGTCGCGCACGCCGTCGCCGAGGACGTTCAGCGCGATCAGCGACGTCGCCATGAGGATCGACGGCACGAGCAGCAGCCACGCGCGCTCGCCGCCGGTGCCGATCGCCTCGACCCCGTACTTCACCAGCGCGCCCCACGAATCCAGCGCCTCGCCGTTCCACTGCACGCTCAGGCCGATGAAGGCGAGGAAGCCCTCCTGGAGGATCACCGCCGGCACGGTCAGCGTCGCGTAGACCACGACGATGCCGAGGGTGTTCGGGATCAGGTGGCCGAGGATGATCGACGCGTGGCCGGCGCCGCAGAGCTTGGCGGCGGCGACGAACTCGCGCGTCGCCAGCGACAGCACCTGCCCGCGGACGATGCGCGCCATGGTCAGCCACTGCACGGCGGCCAGGGCGATGAACAGCGTGCCGATCGACCGGCCGAAGTTCACCAGCAGGACGATCACCAGGAACATGAACGGCACCGCGTAGAGGATGTCGACCGCGCCCATCATCGCGCGATCGACGCGGCCGCCGCGCGGCGACAGGCTGCCGCAGTAGCCGGCGATGGCCCCGTAGAGCACGCCGATCAGCAGCGACATCGCCGTCGCGACCAGGCCGATCGCCAGCGACACGCGCCCGCCGTACAGCGCGCGCGCCAGCACGTCGCGGCCGGCGAGATCGGTGCCCAGGGGATGGGTCAGGGTCAGCGCGGCTCCGTCGGCGACGACCTGGCGGACGCTGCCGCCGGCGATCGACGCGCGTGCGATCGCGACGCCGTCGCGCGTCAGGGCGCTGACCACGCCATCGACCAGCGTCATGGCATGGGTCACCGGGACCTCGACCGCGTTGACGCGCAGCATCAGCACCGGCTGGTCGCCGAACCAGCCCGCGGGCGGCGCCTCGCCGACGCGCAGCACCGCCCCCGCCCGTTCGCCGCCGAGCGCCTCGCCGGCGAGCAGCTCGCGCCCCGGGGTCGCGGCGAGGTCGAGCTCCGGCACCGCCACGCCACCGCGCACGCGCGTGATCGCGCGGATCACGCCGCGGCGCAGCGCGACGCGGTAGTCGTCGCCGCTGCCCGCCGCGACCGAGGTGATGACGAGGTCGGTCGCGGCGCGGGCGCGCGCGGCGGTCTCGGCCGGCGCACCGACCGCGAAGACGTTGTCGCTCAGGCAGTCGGGATGCGCGTACCCGGGTCCGCGCGCGCCGAGCCACGCGTGCTGGCGCTGCGGGTCGCCCCCGAGCGGCGCCGCCAGGCACGCCAGCGACACCGCCGCGACCACCGCGAGCGACACCATCGCCGCGCGCGAGCGGCGCAGCCGACGCCAGGCGAGACGCGTGGGCGAGACGCCGGCATCCTCAGGCATACCGCACCCGCGGATCGATGACGGCGAGGACGAGATCGGCGGCGAGGTTGGCGACGATCAGGATCGCGCCGTAGACCAGCACCGTGCCCATGACCAGGAACTCGTCGCGGTTGAGCGCCGCCTCGACGAACTCGCGGCCCAGCCCCGGGATCTGGAAGACCTGCTCGACGACCAGCGACCCGGTGAGCAGGTACGCGACCGCGGGGCCGAGATAGCTGATCACCGGCGTGATGCCGCCGCGCAGGCCGTGGCGCAGCAGCACCGCGCTGTCGGACAGGCCCTTCGCCCGCGCCGTGCGGATGAAGTCCTGGGTCAGGACCTCCAGCATGCCGGCGCGTGTCAGGCGCGCGATGCGCGCCGCGAACGGCAGGCCGAGGGTGATCGCCGGCAGCACGAGGTACGCCGGCTGCGACAGGCCATGCCAGCCGGCCGGCGGCAGCAAGCCGAGCCACAGCGCGAAGACCAGCGCGAGCAGCGGCCCGACCACGAACGACGGCACGCTCAGCCCGAGCATCGCGATGGTCATCGCGGCGTGATCGACCAGGGTCGCGCGCTTCGCCGCGGCGATCACGCCCGCCGCGACGCCCAGGCCCAGAGCGACCAGCAGCGCGACGCCGCCGAGGACCAGCGAGGTCGGCAGCGTCCGGCCGATGATCTCGTCGACGTCCTGCGAGCGCTGCTTCATCGACGGCCCGAAATCGCCGGTCAGCGAGCGGCCCAGCCAGCGCGCGAACTGAACTGGCGGCGCCGCGTCACGGCCGTACTTCGCGTCGAGCGCGGCGGCGACCTCGGGTCCGGCCTTGCTCTCCTTGCTGAACGGCCCGCCCGGCGCCATGCGCATCAGCGCGAACGACAGCACGGCGAGGACGAGCAGGACGGCGGGCGCCTGGAGGAGGCGCAGCGCGGCGTATTTCAGCATGGCGCGGGCGCCCGCCGCGCCCGCGCGTGCCGGGCCCGTCCACGGCGGAACGAGGCGCGACGCGTCGGCCGCACTACTCCTCGATCCACACGTACTGCCAGAGGTGGTGGTCGCGGATGTTCTGGTGCCAGCCGCCGACGGTCTCGCGGACCAGGCCCTGATTCACGTAGTAGGCGATCGGCATGATCGGGCATTCGTCCGCGAGGATCTCCTCCATCTGCGCGAGCAGCGCCAGGCGCTTGGCCGGATCGACCTCGGCCTGCGATGCGCGCAGGATCTCGTCGTAGCGCGCGTTCGACCAGCCCGTGCGGTTGTTGCCGCCGCCGGTGACGAACATGTCGTAGAAGGTGTTGGGGTCGCCGTAGTCGCCGATCCACGACGAGCGGCAGACGGTGAAGTTCAGCGCGTCCTGGTCCGCCAGGTAGCTCTTCCACTCGCTGTTGCGCAGCGACACCGTGACCTTCAGCGCGGCGCGCCACTGCTCGGCGATCGCCTCGGCCACCGCCTTGTGGCGCTCGTCGCTGTTGAACAGGATCTCGATCGTCGGCAGGCCCTTGGCGTCGGGATGACCGGCCCGGGCCAGCAGCTCGCGCGCGCGCTCGCGGTTGGTCAGCGGTCCCTGCGGCGGCGCGTAGCCGGCGATCGGCGGGCAGATCGCGGTGGTCGCGGTCTCGCCGGAGCGCAGCACCTCGTTGGCGATCTGCGCGCGATCGAGCGCCAGCCAGAAGGCCTGGCGCACCAGCTTGCCCTTCTCGCCGGCGAACGGACCCGACGCGCAGTTGAAGCGGTAGAAGTGGGTGCCGAAATACGTCGCGACGTAGTAGTCGGGATGGCGGCGCACCTCCTCCAGCTTCAGCTGCGGGATCTTCGGCATCCAGTTGAGCTGGCCGTCGAGGTAGAGGCGGTACGCGGTCTCGTTGTCCTGGATCGGCAGCGCGGTGATGCGCTCGAGCTTCACGACAGCGGCGTCCCAGTAGTGCGGATTGCGCTCGAGCACGATGCGGCTGCGCGGCGTCCACTCGGCCAGGCGGAACGGCCCGTTCGAGACCATCGTGCCGCTGCGCTCCCAGCGGTCGCCGTGCTCCTCGACCAGGCGCATCGGCACCGGCATCAGCGTGTGGAAGGCGCAGATGTCGAGGAACCACGGGCACGGCTGGCGCAGGCGCACGACCAGGGTCCGCGGATCGGGCGCGCTGACGCCGACCTGCGCGAAGTCGGTGACCTTGCCGTCGAAGTAGTCCTGGGCGCCGGCGATCGGGAACAGCTGGTAGGCGTAATCCGACGCCGTCGCCTTGGTCAGCACGCGCCGCCACGAGGCGACGAAATCCGCGGCGGTGAGCGGCTGGCCGTCGCTCCACGTCGCCTGGCGCAGCCGGAAGGTCCAGTCCAGGCCGTCAGCGGACGACTGCCAGCTCTCGGCGACGCCCGGCCGCGGCTCGAGGGTGCGCGGATCGATGGTCAGCAGGCCCTCGAACAGCCCGCTCGCCAGGCGCGATTCGAGCACGCCGGTCATGATCGCCGGATCGAGCGTCTCGGGCTCGCTCTCGTTCGAGAAGGTGAACTCCTGCCTCGCCGCCAGCGGCGTGCCCTCGGGCGGCAGCAGCGCGCGCTTCCACTCGGGCAGGTCCTCGGCGGCGCATGCGACGGAGACGAGCAGCGCGAGCGCGGTGATACGCAGCATGCGGCCACGGTAGGCTGGGAGGGCGGGAAGCCAGAACCTCGCAGCCACCAGCTCGTCGGCCGCGCCCGAAGCTACTCGGTCTTGCCGATCTCCGGCATCAGCTTGAGCAGCGCCTGCCGGGCCCGGTACAGCTTCTTCTCGACGTTGGCCAGGCTGAGGCCGAGGGTCTCGGCGATCTTCTGGTAGTCGCAGTTCGCCTCGTACTTCAGCGCGAGGATCTCGCGGTAGTCGGGCGAGAGCCGGCCCAGCGCGCGGCGCAGCGGCTCGAGCAGCGGATCCTCGGCGGGCTCGTCGACGTCGGCCTGCACCTTGGCGTCGGCCTCGGTCAGCTCGACGTTGCGCACCCGGGCCGAGCGGCGCAGGTAGTTCACCGCCTCGTGGCGGACGCCGCGCAGCCGCATC
>Ga0196963_10002503_pt1 | contig 10972 bp, 9 predicted proteins | sample S1_5metaG_FD_148600 | JGI IMG/M metagenome (GOLD analysis project Ga0196963, IMG submission 148600) | Soil microbial communities from Anza Borrego desert, Southern California, United States - S1_5 | ecosystem: Environmental > Terrestrial > Soil > Desert | place: USA: California | collected... | reverse complement strand
GCGCCGCAGCTCAAACAGCTCGGCGTGGAGTTCATTGAACAGCCTTTGCCTGCTGATCGCTGGCAAGACATCGCGGGCGTCCGCCGCGAGGTCGCACTGCCGATCATTGCCGATGAAAGCTGCATTGTCGAAAGCGACGTCGCTCGCTGCGCGGGGCACTTCCACGGCATCAACATCAAACTGGTGAAGTGCGGCGGCTTGACGCCGGCGAGGCGGATGATCGCCGTAGCCCGCCGGCTGGGATTGTCGGTCATGGTGGGTTGCATGACGGAGTCGAGCGTGGGCATTTCCGCAATCGCGCAACTGCTGCCGCTGCTGGACTACGTCGATATGGACGGCGCCGTCCTGCTGGCCCGCGACATCGCCGACGGCGTGCGGGTCGAGCGAGGCATCTGTCACTACCCCGCCACGCCTGGCAACGGCATTTCGCTGCTGGCGTGAAAGCGCCCGGGGGTCATCGCCGATAACCCAGTTGCGCCCTGGAAGTTGATAACAGTTTGCGCCGCCCCAATTGTGCAGCAAGCTGCTGTCGCCCTGGACGTTAGGCAAACACCGGCGAAAAGTTTGATAACAGCGCGAATTCGATTTCGATTGGCCAAAAACAGGCGTTAAGTCCTGGTCGGCCAACGGTTTCGGCGAAAGATTCTTACGTAGGTATGATAATAGTCGATCACTCTTCGATAAGAGCTCGATCACAGTCATATTGCACCGCGATAACAGTTCGATAAGCCTTTTGATTGCAGTTCGATAACAGGCTGAACACATTTCGGGACGTGTTTTTTGGCGGCGCGCAGCAGCGACCGGCTCCAGGCACGCGCGCCGTGCCGGAGTGAACGCTGGGACGAGGGCGTCGCCTGGGCACATATGAACAATAGTATAGTAACCGATCCGCGTCGGTCTGTCAAGGCTTGGGTTAGTCAACTGCATCCGATGCGCGGAGCCGAACGGGCCTCAATGCAGCTTTGATTCTGCACGAAAACGGAGACCCTCATGTGCGCTGTCACCGACCGCGAGTCGGTGCTGCGAAGCATTGCTGGGGCAATTCAGCGTTCGCAATAGAGGGCAGGCAAGAGCGTCGGCCACGCCGGCGCGTTGCACCAATCCGACTACGGATTGCGCGACAAATAGAGCGTCAGCGACGCCAAGATCAGGCCGACCGTCACGATGAACAGCAGCAACCCGGTCACGCCATTCCAGGCTTCGCTATCCTCGGCCAGATGCTGCTGGCTTTCGTGATCGTCGAAATGCTTGTCGCCGGCGTGATCGTCGTGCGTCGGATGGGCGGCCATCGAATCATCCTCGAAAAGGCCCTGCAACCTGAATGGTTGCAGCAGCTTAGCGTTTTTCTTCCAAACCGAGCGTGGTGATGATGATTTCCGCGCCGGGGGTCATGCGGCGAATCTTCGTCGCAATCGCGGCTTTTTCCGAGGCGCTGGCCTTCACGGCTTTCCGCTTGAGCACGGTCAGCTTCTTTTTCCGCTTGCGGCGTTGCCGCAATTCCTTCATGCGATGAATGATCCCGCCCATGCGTACAACCTTTGAAAACGTGCAGTTTGGAGTGGCAATGCTTCAGCTTATGGCGAATCCAGCTTTTTATCAGACAGCAGTTTTCACGTCAACGAGGGAACGGGCCTTCTCCGAGCCGTCGTTCGGCCGGCACAAATGATTGTGTATGCCGCTGCGGGAAGTTAGATTTGGGAGCGATGAAACGTTCGCGACTATTCCGGCTGCTCGCTTCCGGCACGCAGGTCGCGCTGCGCGGTGGCTTTCCGCTGCTCATGGTCGCTTCGTTGCTGCTGGCGCAGTTTGGCTATCCCGTGTGGAAAGTCGTTGCCCAAAAAGGCGATCGCCCCTTCCCTTGCCAGTTCAGCAACTGCGGCTGTCAAACGGCGGACCAGTGCCGGATCAGCTGCTGCTGCCATAGCAAGAGCGAGCGCGTCGCCTGGGCCGTAGAGCGCGGCATCGATCCCGATCAGGTGGCCGTTTTGACTCCGGATGAAAAGCTGGAGCTCACCTTTGCGGCGAAATTGAAGCAGCGGGAAAAGAAGTCTTGCTGCCAGACGGCTGCGAAATCGAGTTGCTGCAGTCAACCGAAGGTGGAAAGTTGTAGCGATGCATCGCAGCTCGGCGGGAGTCTTGCTCTCCCGAAAACGGAAAGACAGGAGGTGCTCTGGGTGCTCGCCGTTTCCGCCCACAAGTGCCGCGGCACGGGAATTGAATGGATCGTGGCTGGCATGATCGCTCGGCCGCCGCAGCCGATTGAATTTCAGGTGGAGCCGCGCAGCGCGCGGCATTGTAGCGCAGTTGAGCCACTCTATTTCTCTCCCGCGGCCCAGCCACTCTTAAGGCCGGTGTAGGAACAGCGCACCAGCGTGCGCTTGTGTTCCTATCTCACCTTTGCCGAGGTTCCGTCCGTTCGCGCCTGCGCGAATCCTCGCCCGCCTTTGGAGTCGAAACATGTTTCTAGTTCCGCGCTCGCGCGGGCGTGCGTTCACGCTCGTCGAGCTGCTGGTCGTGATTGCGATCATCGGCATACTCGTGGCGCTGCTGCTGCCCGCCGTGCAAGCCGCCCGCGAAGCCGCCCGCCGTGCGCAATGCACCAGCCAGATCAAGCAATGGGCACTCGCGGCCCACAACTATCATGATGCGTTTCTCGCGTTCGCGATGACCAACGCGCAAAACTATCAACCCAATGCGCAAGGCTTTTCGCCGCAGGCCCGCATCCTGCCGTTCGTCGAGCAAGCCAACCTGCAAGGGAAGCTCGATTTCTCGCAGCCGGCCTTCACGGGGCCATTCAGCGCGCTCGTACCAAATCCGCAATTTGCGGCCGCCTTTGCCACGCCGCTCAAAGTGGCTCTCTGCCCGAGCGATCCCGCGCCGATCCTCAACCAGGGCGCCGGTGGCTCGAATTATTCCGGCATCAACTACATGGTCAGCTATGGCAGCGGCACGAAGACGCACTACGACCTGCGGTGGCGGACCGATGGCTTTGTTTATGAGAATAGCGGCGTGCGGTTTGGCGACATCACCGACGGGACAAGCAACACCGTGATGATGAGCGAAACGGTGCGGAGCGTCGGACCCGATCTGACGTTGACTGCCGGCGTGCTGCCGAAGGCGCCGTATCAGGCGACGCTCAATGGTTCGAGCGGCGTCAGTTCGTCGCTGCAAGCGGCGCAAGGAATGGCTGGTTCGGGCAGCGGCTGGTCGAACGGCCCGAGCGGTTCTATCGAAAATCCCGATCTGGCCGCGGTCTGGCCACAGAAAACAACCTGGCGAGGCGCGGCGAGCGCGGCTTTGCGCGGGCGGGGGACTTCGTGGGCCCATTCCGGTGCGATGAGCACACTGACCAACGGCTATACGACGCCCAACAGTCCGATTCCCGATGTGGTAATTCACTTCACGGGCTTTTTCGCGCCGCGCAGTTATCACGCCGGCGGCGCGGTCGCAGCGATGGGCGACGGCAGCGTCCGGTTCCTTCCCAACAGCATCGACGCCGTCATTCACCGCGGCCTGCACAGCGGCGACGGCGGCGAAGCTGCTCAACTTCAGTAATTTCCCACCGGCCTGTTTCTTCACTCCCTCTCCTCGGTACTCGGGGAAGAGGGTTGGGGTGAGGGGCCGATGCTGTATTGACCCAGCCATTCTAAAAATGACTCCCAATATCCTTCCCACCGTCACCAAACCCAAAACCTGGCCCGACTACCGCGCCGTCTGGCGCTGGCATTTCTATGCGAGCCTGTTTTGCATTCCCTTCGTTGTCATTCTCTCCATCACCGGCGGCATTTATCTCTTCAAGCCGCAGATCGAAGCCTGGAATGAGCGGCGGTTTGACAATCTGCAAATCACCGGCGAACGAAAGCCGGCGGCAGAACAGATTCAAGCGGCGCTCACGGCCGTTCCCGGCAGCACGCTACGCGAATATGAGCTGCCACAGACGGAATCATCTGCCGCGCGGGTAATTGTCCGCGACGAGCATGGCGCGGCGATTCGCTGCTATGTGCATCCCGCCACGCTTGCTGTGCTCCACACGTTTCCCGACAACGAGCGGTTCAGCCGGTTTATCTTTCGCATCCACGGCGAACTGCTGATGGGGGACCGAGGCTCGATGATTGTCGAGCTCGCCGCATCGTGGGCCATCATCATGATCCTCACCGGCCTGTATCTTTGGTGGCCGCGTAATCAGACCGGCTGGGGCGGCATTTTGTATCCGCGACTGACGAGCGGCAAGAAGATCTTCTGGCGCGACATCCACAGCGTGACCGGCATTTGGCTGTCGGGTTGCACCCTCTTTTTCCTCGTGAGCGGTTTGCCTTGGGCGAAGTCGTGGGGCAATTATCTGAAGGCCGTTCGCAGTTTGACGAACACGGCCGTCGCTCAGCAGGAATGGAGCAACACCAGCGAGGGAACAACGAAAAAGAAATCGGCCGGCGGCGAACATACGGGTCATGGTGAACATGGCGGCGGCGGATCGCGGCGGAATCGCGGTCCTGGTAAACCGCTTTCAGCGGAGGACCTGGCTGCCGTCGATGCGATCATTCCGGTAGTACAGCCGCTGGGCCTCGCTCATCCGGTCACGATTGCACCCCCAACCGGCGACTTAAAAACGTGGACCGCGAAATCAATGACCGCCAATCGACCGTGGCGGGAAACGGTGAACATCGAACCGGCGACTTGCGCGGTCGTCAGCCGAGAAGGCTTTCGCGAGAAACATACGATCGACAAGCTCGTGAGCATCGGCATTGCCGCCCACGAAGGCGCGCTGTTCGGCTGGCCGAATCAGTTGCTCGGTTTGCTCACCGTGCTGGGGCTGATTTTGATTTGCTTCAGCGGCGTGGTTCTCTGGTGGCGGCGACGGGATCAAGGCGTCCTCGGCGCGCCGCAGGCCTTACTCAATCCGCGGGTCTCGTTCGGATTGTTGTTGATCGTTGTGCTGCTCGGCCTGTATCTGCCGCTGTTCGGCACTTCGCTCATTATTGTGCTGCTCGTCGAATGGTTGCTCTTGCGGCGGATTCCGCCAGTTCGCGAGTGGCTCGGCTTGCAACGGCCGCGCGCCGCTATCGCGGCTGCGCTGCTCATGGCCGTTTGTTGCCTGGGCTGCAGCGGTCCGCAGCCCATCACGGGCGGTACTGCCGGCGTTCTTCGCTCCGGCGAACATTCACTGGCGGAAATGCAGGTGACGATTTACGACATGCAAACTGGCACGCCGCAGCCGATCGGCTTTGCGGTGACTGGCGACGACGGCTCCTTTCAGCTTGTCACGAATGAAGCCCGCGCCGCGCTGCAGCTGCCGGCCGGCTCTTATCGCTGGACGCTCGAATCGGCCGGTTCGCCGGTCAGCGTTCCCCCCGCGCTAATGAAGCCCGAAACGTCGCCGCTGCAACTCACCTGGCATGCGAGCGACAATCAGCTGCGGCTGGAAGTGCCATACCGGCTCGTGCAGTAGATTCACGTAGCGAGCGGTGACATTTCCTTTGTCAACTCCGCCTTGACGCTGCCGCGCGCGTGCGTCAACCTGGCGGCTGTTCCCATCGCAGCCTCTTTCATGCGTGCAGCAGCCATGAGCAATCCTCGTTTGCAGCGGGCGGTCATCAGTGTCAGCGACAAGACGGGCCTCGCGGAGTTCGCTCAGGGCCTGGCTGCGGCGGGCGTGGAAATCTACAGCACCGGCGGCACGCGAAAGTTTCTCGAGCACGCGGGCCTCGCGGTGCGGGACGTGGCCGAGTACACCGGTTTTCCCGAGATGCTCGACGGCCGGGTGAAGACGCTGCATCCCAAGATTTTTGGCGGCATTCTCGCCCGCCGCGATCATGACGAAGACATGCGGCTGACCGCCGAGCATGGCATCGTCAGCTTCGAGCTGGTAGTGGTAAATCTCTATCCCTTCGAAGCGACGATCGCGAAGGACAATGTCGCTCCCGACGAAGCGATCGAGAATATCGATATCGGCGGTCCCAGCCTGGTGCGGGCCGCGGCCAAGAATCACGCCTTTGTAACAATTGCAACGAGCCCGGCTCAGTATGCGGAAATCGTGCGGGAGGTGCGGGAGCAAGGCGCGACGACGCTGCCGCTGCGGCGGAAATTAGCCGCGGCCGCTTATGCGCATACGGCCGGTTACGACGCGGCAATCAGCGCCTGGTTTGCCAAAGAACTCGGCCAGACGTTTCCGCAGCAGCTCAGCATTCCGCTGCTGCTGGAAAACGAATTGCGCTACGGCGAGAACTCGCATCAATTGGCCGCCGTTTATCGCCAGGCCGGCGCGCGAGGGACGAGCCTGGTGCGGGCGAAGCAGCTCAACGGCAAGGAGCTGTCGTACAACAACCTGCTCGATCTCGATAGCGCGCTGGCGATTGTCCGGCAGTTTTCGCAGCCCGCTTGTGCGGTCATCAAACACAACAACCCCTGCGGAGCTGCCGTGGGTGATTCGCTCGCGGCGGCGACGCGCAAAGCGCTCGAAGGGGATCCGCAAAGCGCCTTCGGCGGCGTGCTGGCGATGAATCAAGCCATCGATCTGGCAACGGCTGAAGTCCTGTGCCAGCCTGGTTTGTTTCTCGAAGCGATCGTGGCACCGGCGTTCGATGCCACAGCGCTCGACTTGCTCAAGAGCAAGCCGAAGTGGAAAGCGAACGTTCGGCTGTTGGAAGTGGGTGAATTTACGCCGCAACAGCCGACGATCGGTTATCGCCAGATCGAAGGGGGGATGCTGGTGCAGCAAGCCGACGTGCTGGCCGACCCGGAAAGCGAATGGAAAGTCGTCACCGAGAAGCAGCTCGAGCCGCGGTTGCTGCAGGATTTGAAATTTGCCTGGGCTGTGGTGCGGCATGTGAAGAGCAATGCGATTGCGCTCGCCAAGGATGGCCTGCTGATCGGCTGCGGAGCCGGGCAAATGAGTCGCGTCGACTCCGTCGAAATCGCGATTCAAAAAGCAGGTCAGCGTGCGCCGGGCAGCGTGCTGGCGAGCGATGCGTTCTTTCCGTTTCCCGATTCGATTCATCGGGCCGCGGCGGCTGGCGTGATCGCGGTCATTCAGCCCGGCGGCAGCGTCAAGGACGCCGAAGTCATCGCGGCTTGCAAAGAGCACGGCCTGCCAATGATCTTCACCGGCCGGCGGCATTTCAAGCACTAAGTGCAAGCGTGCAAACTCCCGAGTTCCTCTGTTGGGCCATCGAGCGGCAGTGTCCGCTGCGGGAGCTGCTGCCGGAGAATCAGCCGGAAAAAGTGGAACGCCAGCTGCGCGCCGCCCGCTACACTTCCGATGCGCTCGCCGAAGGGCGAGTGACAAACGAGGTGGCCATGAGCGCCGACGGCACCCTGGGCTTTCGTGTGAGCGAAGCGCTGGCCGTGTACGGCGGTGAAGCGTTCGTCCGCGATTGCTGCGGGAACTGCCCCGCCAATGCGATTGGGCAGTTACAGCAGCCGAGCTATGCCGGTTGCTATGGCATGTTGCCGGTCCCCGAGCCGCGGGACCGCTGGTTGGCGCGGACGCAAAACTGCCCGCGCGACGATCAACTGTTCACACCTGCTCAAGAGCCGTGGTACGGCTGGTGGATTCGCTCGCCGCTGAACGCAGCGCAAATTGAATACCTCGCGATACAGTTTGCAACCATCAGCAGCGAGCCGGAATTTGCGAGCGATCAGCCGCTGCGAGAGTTGACGGCCGCGCTTAAGGCGTGCGAGGAACAGCATCTGACGCTCAGCGTGCAGCTGTTTCCACCCGGCGAGATCGACGGCGTGTGGTGGAAGCAAATCCCGCACTGCGAAGTCTGCCGCAGCACCTGGCCGGCCGGCGCAACGCGCTGCGAAATGTGCGGCTTGTCGCGCCATCCGGCCGCGCCGAAGAAACGCCGCGTGCGTGGCACGCGGCCTTATCGGGCGATTACCTCAGTACTGCAGTGACTACGATTCCTTCGAATCCTTCTTAATCTGCGGCGTACCGGGCGTGACCGCGTCGTTGCCGTATTTGGCTTCGGGAATGATGGCCGTCTGCCCGGCGACGGCAAAGTCGATTGGCGAGGCTTCGGTTTTTTGAGGCACGTGAGGTACTTCGTTGAACGTGGCTTTCGACTCGATCAGGTCGATCACCTTGCGCTCGATGATCTGATTCCGCAGCGTGTCGATCGCACCCTGCTTCTCGAGGCGGGCGCGGACGCGGCGGACCGATTCATCATTCTGCTCGGCGATGAGGGCGATTTCGTCTTCGAAATCCTTTTCCTCGGCCTCGATCTTCTGATCTTCAGCGATCCGTTCGAGAATGAAATGTTCCTTCAGTGCCCGCGAGGTGTAAGCCAGAATGTTTTGCTGCAGCTCATTGGCATGGCTGCGGATGGCATCCTGGCTGAAACCGTGCGATTGCAGCTCCATCACCGCGCGATCGAGCTCGCGTCGGGCCTGGCGGCGGAGCATTTCGGGCGGCAGATCCCAATTGGCGGCGACGGTCAGCAGCGAAGTGATCTGCTGGCGGACGCGCTGCCGCTGCTGGTAGCTGAGCTGCTTTTCGAGCTGCTTGCGGACTTCCGTGCGGAGCTCGGCTTCGTCGACAAAGCCGCCGATCCGGTCGAGGAAGCCGTCGGTCAGCTCGGGATATTCGTACTTTTGCACGCCGACGATCTTGATCGACAGATCGACTTCCTGGCCGCGGAGCTCGTCGTTGTCAGCTTCGGCCGAAATCGGCAGCTTCGTTTCGACGACATCGTTGATGTTTTTGCCGGTGACCAGCTTGTCGAAGCCTTCGAGCTTCGCGTCTTTGAACGTGAGCGTGCCGCGGACGGCGACTTCCTTTTCGGTCGTCTGGGCAATCGGCTTGCCGTTGTGGGTGAAAGTCAGTTCCAGCGTCAGCAAATCGTCGGCCTGCACCGGTTCGGTGCTATCGACCACCTTGGCGTAACGGGCGAGGAGCTTCTTGAGATAGTCGTCGACTTCGGCGTCCGAGTAAGTGTGAACGGGCCGTTCGAGCTTCATCCCTTCCCAAGCCGGCAGATCGAACTCGGGGCGGACCTCGATCTTGAACTCGTAGCGGAGCGGGCCTTCGTCGGGCAGCACGATGCTGTTGTAATCGAAGTCGGGCTCGCTGATCGCCGAAAACTGCTGGTCCTCGCTGATCTGGGTCATGCTTTCCATAACCAGCTTGCCTTTGACCTGATCGGCGACCTGGTCCTTGAAGCGGCTTTCGACCAGCTTGCGCGGGGCGCGGCCGGCGCGGAAACCTGGCAGCTCGGCTTTCGGCACGAGCTCATCGAAGGCGTCTTTGAAATAACGATCGATGTCTTCGCGCGAAACGGCGACCGTCACGTGCCGCTGGCAAGCGCTGGGCTTGTCGACCTTCACGTCGAGCGACATTTTGACTTTTTCTTCCGTGCCCTCGGCGCCTTCTTCCGTCGTGCCGGTTTGTTCTTCCAATTCAGGAGCAGTCATCGTAGTTCACCCAGCGGCAATGGCCTGTAATGGCCAGCGAACCAGCCGCGGAAAGAGGAGGAAATAACCTGACTCATGTTAGCGATTCAGGCGTCCGTCAACGACAAACCCGAAGTACAGCACACGCGGCACTTCGGGCCTGAAACGTTCTTTATTGTTTTTCTGCTTAGAGACGCAGTGTTGCGGCAAAAACGAGCCAACCCAGGAACGGGGTCGACTGGCTTTGGCCGCAGCCAAAAGAGCGGGTGATCGGACTCGAACCGACGACAGCCACCTTGGCAAGGTGGCGCTCTACCAACTGAGCTACACCCGCGTATTGGTAAGCTGCTTATTTTGCAGATGGCCGGGCCTTTGTAAAGCCCCGGTCGTGGTTCCCGCCGTCAGCAAGGGCGAGGGGCAACTTAGCAACACCGGCAATTATACCTTCTGATTTTTCGGCTGCGGTGGCTGCGGCAACATTTTTTGCCGACCGACCGGAGGGCGATTTCGGGATTTTTTCCGCGCAATAGAGCTAGGACACTTGGGAAACCAAAACTATTCGAACACCCCCAGTTCGGTGGCCAGCGACAGCATGGTGGCGACTTCGGCGGGATCGATGGCGGCGGCCCGGTCGAGCCCCTCGCGCGTCAGCGAAAACTCGTGATAGATGTGATGCATCACCAGGCCGGCCTGGCAGAGCTCGCGAAAGCCGGCGAGAAAGCGGATGGTGAATGCAGGGTTCTCGCGGCTGCGGAAAATGAGCGTCCGATCGGCGGCTGCTTCGACATACACGGCGAGCATCCGCCCGGGCGCATCGAAGGCGCGGTTCGAGCCTTTCACTTCAATGGTGCCGCGCTCTTTGGCAGCGGCGAGCAGCGTCTTGGCTTCGAGCGAGAGAGGCAGTTCGGCGTTGCCGCCGGTGGCGAGCGCGGTGGAACAAATCCGTGCGAGACCCGCAAGTGTCGGCGCGCCTTGTCCAAGCTCCTGCCAGGTTTCGGCCCAGCGGGGATCGGCGGCCGCCGCTGTAAGGGCATCCGACCGCTTTTGAAAACTGCGATCGTAAAGGGATTGCCCCTTCAAATGCTCGGGCAACATTTCCATGAGTGCGATCTCTTTTTGTTTGGGGCCGCGCTGTGTGTTGCTTTAGAATTCCGCTACGTTTTCAAATTCCATCCTCCTTTCATTATTACCATGAAACGACTTTCCTTCCTGGTTTCGTTGCTCCTTTTCCTCCTGCTGAACCACGTCGCTACGGCGGCGGAGCCCAAAGTGGCCTCGCTCGCGAAGATCTGGGATCAGGGCAAGCACAACGCCTTCACCGATCTTATTTTTTGGCAGAACCAGTGGTACTGCACGTTTCGCGAAGCCGATGACCACGTCGGCGGCGACGGCCAACTGCGCGTGATCGTTTCGAAAGATGGCACGAACTGGACTTCGGCTGCCCTCATCGGTGAAAAGGGGATCGACTTGCGCGATCCTAAATTGTCGGTCACGCCGAAAGACGAATTAATGATTGTCGCCGGCGGCTCCGTTTACGAAGGAAAGAAGCTACTCGGCCGGCAGCCGCGAGTGACGTTTTCGA
>Ga0196963_10002502_pt1 | contig 10975 bp, 5 predicted proteins | sample S1_5metaG_FD_148600 | JGI IMG/M metagenome (GOLD analysis project Ga0196963, IMG submission 148600) | Soil microbial communities from Anza Borrego desert, Southern California, United States - S1_5 | ecosystem: Environmental > Terrestrial > Soil > Desert | place: USA: California | collected... | reverse complement strand
AGAACAGGTACCACTGCGCCTCGAGCCAGGCGTTCGAGCTCATGTTGAAGGCGTAGCGGATCACCGCGTTGCCGGCGCTGATGACCACCGCCACCAGGATCAGCCAGTACACCGTCCGGCCGACGAATGTGTTCAAGCCGTCTATCAGACGGACGATATGCAGCAATGCCCTCATCCGAAGTCCTCCCCTTTGCGCCGAACCGGCGGCGCCCCCGGGGGCGCCGCCGCCGTCTCAGTTGCGCCGCTGCGAGGCGGCGAAGACGAAGTTGTCGTAGCTGTTCTCGGCGACGCGGAACCACAGGTTCTCGTCCTCGCGGAACTTCTTCCACGGCTCGTAGATCTTGGCGAACTTCGGATTGGTCTTGGCCGTCTCCTCATAGAGTTCGAAGGCCGCCTTGTAGCAGGCCTCCATCACGTCGCGCGGGAAGGGCCGCAGCACGGCGCCGCCGGCCACCAGCCGCCGCAGGGCCGCCGGGTTTTCGGCGTCGTATTTGGCGTTCATGGTCAGGGTGGCCTCGTAGCAGGCCGCCTCCAGCGCCGACTGGTAGGCCTTGGGGAGCTGGTCGTACTGCGCCTGGTTGACGAGCATCGACACGTTCAGCCCGCCCTCCCACCAGCCGGGGTAGTAGTAGTACTTGGCGACCTTGTTGAAGCCGAGCTTCTCGTCGTCATAGGGGCCGATCCACTCGGCGGCGTCGATGGTGCCCTTCTCCAGCGCCGGGTAGATGTCGCCGCCGGCGATCTGCTGCGGCACCGCGCCGAGCTTGCCGATCACTTGGCCCGCGAAGCCGCCGATGCGCATCTTCAGTCCCTGGAGGTCGGCGATGGTCTTGATCTCCTTGCGGAACCAGCCGCCCATCTGCACGCCGGTGTTGCCGGCGGGGAAGTTGATGGCGTTGTAGTCCTTGAAGAACTCGCGCAGCAGCGCCAGCCCGCCGCCGCTGTAGAGCCAGGCGTTCTGCTGGCGGGCGTTGAAGCCGAAGGGGATGGTGGCGTCGAAGGCGAAGGTCGGGTCCTTGCCGACATAGTAGTAGCTGGCGGTGTGGCCGCACTCGACGGTGCCGTTCTGCACCGCGTCCAGCACCTGCAGGCCCGGAACGATCTCGCCGCCGGCGAAGGCGCGGATCTGGAACTTGCCGTCGGTCAGCGCCGCCACGCGCTTGGCCACGGTCTCGGCGCCGCCGTAGATCGTGTCCAGGCTCTTGGGGAAGCTGGAGGCGCAGCGCCACTTGATCTCGGGCTGCGACTGGGCGATGGCCGGTGCCGCCAGCGCGCTCGCCGCGACGCCGATGCCGGCCGAGGTGATGAAGGAACGACGCTTCATGGGGTCCTCCCGTGTTGAGCCTGTCCACGACACGCCGCCCGCCGGGCCCCGGCAAAACCCGTCCGGCGCCCGCCCTCTGCGGCGTGCGTATCTTGTGCGGTGGATCGGTTCTTTTGCGCCGGCCCGCCCGTTACTGGGAGGCGCGGCGCTTTCGATTGTGAGAATAGCTGGATCGCCGCCGGCGGGGACCGCGTACCTTCGTACGGGGGCCCGCCGGGGCCGCAACCGCGCCCCTTGGGCGCGGCCGGTGCGTAGACACCCTCTACCGCTTCAGCGGGAGAGGGGAGGGGCCCGCCGCGCCAGCGGTGGGAGGGGTGAGGGGGCGGCGCAGCCGCCTACCGCCCGTGCCGCTTCGACAACCGCGCCCTTGCGGGCGCGGCCCTCACCCCGGCCCTCTCCCGCTGAAGCGGGAGAGGGGGCGCTGCGGCGCGGCCAGTGCGAAAAACACTCTCCCACTGGCACGGGCGAAGGGCGCCAACGGCGCGGCCGGTGCGAAAAAGCCCTCTCCCGCGCCAGCGGGAGAGGGAGGGGACCCGCGGAGCGGGGAGGGTGAGGGGCCGGCCATAGGCCGGCTGGCAGCGGCGCCCTGTGGGACATCCGCCCCTGCGGGCACGGCCGTCAGGCCGCCTCCCGCCGGTCCTTCAGATCGCCGACGAAGCGGCTGACGAAGCTCTTCAAACCGTCGAAGGTCTCGTTCAGCCGGGCGGTCGTCCGCAGCACGTCGTGCGCCTGGCGCTCGGTGCCGGCCGCGGCGTCGCGCGCCGTGCCGACGCTGGCGGCGACGCGGACAGTCTGGCCGGAGGCGAGCTGGGCGCTGCGGGCGATCTCGCCTGTGGCCTGGCTCTGCTGCGAGACGGCGGCGAGGATGGCGCCGGCGATGTCGCTCAGCCGCGCCACCGTGCCGGAGATGCGCTCGACGGCCTGCACCATCTCCTGCGTGCCCTGCTCCACCCCGGCCACGGTGCGGATGATCTCCTCCGTCGCCCGTTCGGTCTGGTTGGCGAGGCTCTTCACCTCGCCCGCCACCACGGCGAAGCCGCGCCCCATCTCGCCGGCCCGCGCCGCCTCGATCGTGGCGTTGAGGGCCAGCAGGTTGGTCTGGCCGGCGATCTGGCGGATGAGGCCGACGACGCCGGCGATCCGCGCCACGGAGTCGCTCAGCGCCCGCACCACCCCGCCGGTGCGCCCGGCCTCCGACACCGCCTCGGCCGCCAGGGCGGCGGATTGCTCCATCTGGCGGGTGATCTCGCCGATCGAGGCCGACAGCTCCTCCGTCGCCGAGGCGACGGTGCCGATGCTCGACGCCATGCTGGCGCTGAGGTCCGACACCTCCGAGGACAGCGCCTGGGTCCGGTCGGCGCCCTCGGCCATGCCCTCGGCCATCCGCGCCACCTGCTGCGACAGCTCGCCCACCGCCCGGATCACGCCGTCCACCCCGCCGACGAAATCGCCGGAGAGCCGCTCCAGCGCCTCCCGCTGCCGCTCGCGCGCCGCGTCGCGCTCCAGCCGCGCCGCCTCGTTGCGGCGGTTCTCCAGCATGGAGTCGCGGAACACGGCGACGGCGCGGGCCATGCGGCCGATCTCGTCGCCGCGGCCGCCATAGGGCAGCTCGCCCTCCAGCGCGCCGCGGCTGAAGCGGCCCATGAGGTCGGTCATGGCGATGATCGGGCCGGCGATCATGCGCGACACCGCCAGGGCGACGAGGCTGCCGACCGCCAGGGCCGCCAGGATGAGGCCGGCCATGACGGCCGCCAGCAATTGCCCGCGCTCGACGGATTCGGCGTAGAGCGCCTCGCCCGCGCGCGCGGTGCTCTCGGTCAGCCGGGCTGCCGAGGCGGCGATCTTGGCATGGCCCTCGTCGACCGCGCCCATGAACATCACGGCGTAGGACTGGTCGACCGCCGCCATCTCCAGCGCCGTCGCCAGGGCGCCGCGATAGGCCTCGAAATCGGCCCGCACCGCTTCCACCAGCGCCGCATCCTCGGGCAAGAGGGTATAGCGGCCGGGCAGGGCGGCGATGCGCTCGGCGGTCGCGGCGGCAAGGGCGCTCACCTCGGCCGACACCGCCGCCAGCCGCGCCGGCTCCAGCCCGGCCTGGACGTAGTTGATGAATTGGTAGACGCCGCCCTGCATGCGGCCGACGGCATCGGCCACGGCGCCGACGTCGCGCGCCCGCTCGTAGCCGTCGCGGTGCAGGCTGCCCAGCGCCGCCGAGGCCTGGGTGAGGGCGCGGTGGGAGAGCAGGCCGAGGACGGCGATCATCGCCATCAGCAGGACCGGCGAGACCAGGACTTTCCTGGCGATGCTGATATCGGAGAAGCGGGGCATGGCGGGGCTCCGAAGCGGCGGGCGGGGAGGCGCGGGCGCCTCCCCCGGATGTCACGGCTTGTAGATGCCGACGCCGACGAACAGCGCGCCGTCGCCCTTCACGTAGCTCGACTTGGCCTCGATCTTCTTCGAGACGGGGTTCTGCCACTTGTAGTCCACCCAGCCGTCGCCGCCGGCGGCGGCCAGCTTGATCATCTCCTGGATGAGGAACTTGCCGTCGGTGTCCTTCAGATCCTTCAGGTTCTTGCCGATCAGGGCCTTGTTGGCGCCGTGCGACAGGTTCACGCCGTTCATGTCGTAGACGAAGACGTAGAGGTCGCGGTCCTTGAAGCCGCCCTGCGGGTCCTCGAACTGCTTGAAGGCGGCCTCCGGGCCGTTCTGCTTGATGGCGGCGAGGGCGCGCTCAACCATCGCCTTGGCCTCCTCGGCCGTGCCGAACTCGGCCGCCAGGGCCTGGCCGGCCAGGAACAGGCCGAGGATCGCCCCCATCAGGGCGCGCAGGATCGTCATGGTGAACCTCCCATGGTGTTGCGGTTGGGGATGTGTCGAACGCCGCGGCGCTCCGGCCGCCGGGCCGGTTGCTCCGGTCCCGCTTGTTCAAGATTGTTTAATGAAAATCCCCGGATTCCGGACCCAGTACTTTCGTACCGACACCATGGCCAGAGTAACGGCTTAGAGTCGTCCGGGCCGGGCAAAGCATAAATTCCGCCGGGACCGAAGTCCCGGCGGCGAGTTTTGGGAGAAAACGCCTGGATGCAGGCCCAAGTCCCGATCAGACGCCCGATCTTTACCGCGGCCCGGCCGATCCGCCGAGCCGTACTTTCGTACCGGGCGGCCTCAGCCCAGCGGCTCCAGCCGCTCGACGCCCAGGCGGTTCAGCAGGATGACCGCCTGGGTGCGGCTGCCGACTCCGAGCTTCTTCAGGATCTGCGAGACGTGCGATTTGATCGTCTGCTCCGCCACGCCCATCTCGTAGCAGATCTGCTTGTTCAGCTTGCCCTCCGCCACCATCGACAGCACCCGCATCTGCTGCGGCGAGAGCGAGGCGAGTCGGCGGGCCAGCTCGGAATCGTCGGCCTGGGAGGGCGCGTCGGCCGCATCGGCCGGGATGTAGACCTCGCCGCCGAGGATGGTCTCGATGGCGGCGGCGATCTCCTCCATGGCGGCGGATTTGGGGATGAAGCCGGCGGCGCCGTAGCTGATGGCGCGGCGCACCGTGGCGCTGTCCTCCGAGGCGGAGATGATGGCGACCGGCACGGTCGGATGGTGGGCGAGCAGCACGAACAGCCCGATGAAGCCCTGGCTGCCGGGCATGGAGAGGTCGAGCAGCACGAGGTCGACCTGCTCGCCCCGCTCGGCGATGGCGGCGAGCACCTGGTCGAGCGTCGCGCATTCGACGATGCCGATGTCCGGCGCGCCGCGGCGCAGCGCCTCGCGCAGGGCGGTGCGGACCAGGGGGTGGTCGTCCGCGACGATCAGCGTGGTCTCCGTCATGGGATCCTCCTCGCGGCGGGCATGGTCATGGGGTCTGCTCGTCGCCCAGGCCGGCCGGGCGCTGCAGGGCGGCGCCGGTCAGGAAGCGGCGCAGGGCCGCCGGCTTGACCGGCTTGTAGAGCACCTGGAGCCCCAGCCGCCGTGCGTCCTCGCGCACCGCCTCGGAGCGGTCGGCGCTCAGCAGCAGGCTCGGCACCCGGTGCGGCCAAGCGCGGGCCAGCCGCTCCAGCGCCTCGGTGCCGCTGCGGCCCTGGTCGAGATGATAGTCGACGATGGCGATGTCCGGCACCCGTCCGGCGAGCCCGGCCGCCGCCTCGGCCTCGTCGGCCGCCGCCACCACCCGGCACGACCAGCCGCGCAGCAGGGATTCCATGCCGGCGAGGATGCTGCGCTCATTGTCGATGCACAGCACCAGCAGCCCGTCGAGCTGCGGCGCCAGCCGGGGCACCACCGGCACCGGCGGCACCGGCGCCCGCGCCTGGGACTCGGCCAGGGGCACGGCGACGGCGAAGACCGAGCCGCGCCCCGGCTGGGAGCGCACGGCGATGTCGTGGCCGAGCATCCGGGCGATGCGCTCGACGATGGCGAGGCCCAGGCCCAGGCCCTTCTCGCGGTCGCCGTCGCTGGCGTGCAGGCGGCGAAACTCCTGGAAGATCTCGCCCAGCCGGTCGGCCGGAATGCCGGGGCCGGTGTCGTGCACCTCGATGTGCAGCCGCCCGCCGCGCCGCCGGCAGCCGATCAGGATGCGGCCGCGCGGCGTGTAGCGGATGGCATTGGCGAGGAAGTTCTGCAGGATGCGGCGCAGCAGGTGGGGGTCGCTGTGCACCACCGCGTCCGAGCCCACCCGCGTCAGGTGCAGCCCGGCCTGGGCGGCGAGGGCGGCGAACTCCACCGAGAGCCGGTCGAGCAGGGGCTGGATGGCGAAGCGCTGCGGCTCCGGCCGCACGGCGCCGGCATCGAGGGAGGAGATGTCGAGCAGCCCGCCGAGCAGCTTCTCCACCGAGCGCAGCGAGGCGGCGGCGTTGTGGGCGAGACCGCGCTCCTCCGTCCGCGCCGCCTCGTCCAGCGCCGCGGCCGGCGCCTCCATCCGCTCGCACAGGGCGGCGGAGAACAGCCGGGCGGCGTTGAGCGGCTGCAGCAGGTCGTGGCTGGCGCCGGCCAGGAAGCGGGTCTTGCTGGAATTGGCGCGCTCGGCCTCGGCCTTGGCCTGCTCCAGCGCCAGGGTGCGCTCGCGCACCCGCTGCTCCAGCCCCTCATTGGCCTCGCGCAGGGCGGCGGCGGCGGCGTGGCGGTCGGTGACGTCGGTATAGGTCGAGACGAAGCCGCCGCCCGGCATCGGCGTGCTGCACACCTCGATCACCGTCCCGTCCGGCCGCCGCCGCTCGTAGACATAGGGCCATTGGGCGACCGAGGGCGCACGGTTGAGCAGCAGCAGGCCGAGGTCGCTGCCCGAATATTCGCCGCGCGCCGCGATGAAGCGTACGATGTCGGCCATCGGCGTGCCGACCCGCACCCGGTCGGGCGGCAGGTCCAGCAGCTCCAGGAAGCGGCGGTTCCAGGTGGCGATGCGGAACTGCTCGTCGCAGACGCAGATGCCCTGGCTCACGCTCTCCAGCGTCGCCTGGAGGAGTTCGCGGTTGTGGCGGATGGCCTCCGAGGCCTCGTCGAGCATCGCCATGGCGGCGCCGCGGGAGAGCATCTTGCCCTGGAGCGAGCTGGCCATCACCACCCGGGCCGAGGCGGCGCCGATGGCGCCGGCCAGGAGGTGCTCGGTGAACCGCACGCTCTGCACGTCGGCCAGCCGGCCGCGCTCCTCGGCGGGGTTGGCGCAGGCCAGGCCGCGGAGGTGCAGATAGGCGTCGATCGCCTGGTTGCCGCGCTCCTCGCCGATGTAGCGCACGGCCAGCGCCCGCAGGTCGGCCAGCGTGGTGAGCGCCCGCCAGGCCCGCGGCGGCTCGCCCTCGACGCCGCGGGCGGTGACGAAGGCGGTGGCCTGCTCGACCTCCAGGCCCTGCGGCCGGGCCAGGAGGGAAAGGGCGGCGAAGACGGCGAGGTTGGCGCCCAGGCTCCACAGCGTGGCGTGGGAGATGGCGTCGAGCCCGTCCAGCCCGAACAGGGCCTGCGGCCGCAGCCAGGCGATGCCGAACGGCCCCTCGGCCAGCAGGGCCGGCTCGGCGGTGCTGATCTGGGCGATGGCCGGCAGCAGCAGGGTGTAGGCCCAGACGGCGAAGCCGGCGGCGAGGCCCCAGAGCGCGCCGGCGCGGTTGGCGCCGCGCCAGTAGAGCCCGCCGAAGAAGGACGGCCCGAACTGCGCCACGGCGACGAAGGACATGAGGCCGATGGTCGTCAGCGCGTAGCTGTCGCCGACGACGCGGTAGGTGAGGTAGGCGAGGCCGAGGATGACGGCGATGGCGATGCGGCGCACCGTCAGCAGCAGGCCCGACAGGTCGCGCTCCTGCCGCACGGCCGAGGCGCGCAGCAGCACCGGCATGACGAGGTCGTTGCACAGCATGGTGCTGAGCGCGACCGAGGCGACGATCACCATGCCGGTCCCGGCGGAGAGGCCGCCGATGAAGGCCAGCAGGCCGATGCCGTCGTAGCCCGCGGCGAGCGGCAGGGTGATCATGTAGGTGTCGGGATCGACCGCGGCGCCGCCGGGCGCCGTGAGCCCGACGATGGCGATGGGCACCATGAAGATGCTGAGCACCGCCAGATAGCCGGGATAGAGCCAGGCGGCGGAGCGGACGTGGCGCCGCTCGTAGTTCTCCACCACCGCCACATGGAACATCTGCGGCAGGCAGAGGAAGGCGAAGACGGAGATGAGGGTGTTGGTCACCCAGGTGGGGTGGGAGAAGTCGGGCACCAGCAGCGGCGCCAGGGCGGGATCGGCCGCCGCCCGGCCCCACAGCTCGCCGATGCCGCCCGCCATGCCGTAGACGATGGTGCAGGCCACGGCCACGAAGGCGGCCAGCTTCACCACCGCCTCGAAGCCGATGGCCAGCATCAGCCCGCGGTGGTGCTCGCTCGCATGGATGTGCCGCACGCCGAACAGGATGGAGAAGGCCGCCATGGCGGCGGTGACGAACAGGCCGGTGTCGCGCAGCGGCGGGGTCCCGGCCGCCTGTGCCACGCCGGTCAGCACGTCGTAGCTGGCGGCCAGCGCCTTCAGCTGCAGGCCGATATAGGGCAGCAGGCCGAACAGCGCCGTCACCGTCACCAGCGCCGCCAGGGTCTGGCTCTTGCCGTAGCGGGCGGCGATGAAGTCGGCGATGGAGGTGAGGTTCTGCGCCTTGGCGATGGCGATCACCTTGGCGAAGACCGCGCCGCCGAACAGCAGCAGCAGCACCGGGCCCAGATAGATCGGCAGGAAGTCGAAGCCGCTGGCCGCGGCGCGGCCGACCGAACCGTAGAAGCTCCAGGTCGTGTTGTAGACGGTGAGGGTCAGGGCATAGAACAGGGCGGCGCGGCGGGTGTTGGGCGGCGCGATCGGCGCGTCCGACCCGCGGCGGTCCCCCGCCCAGGCGATGGCGAACAGCACCGCGATGTAGGCCGCCGATACCGTGAGAACGAGCCAGCTTTCCAACGCGCGGTCCTGCCCCTCAAGCGACGGCGCGGCCGCGATGCCGCCCCTTCCAGGGTGGCGCAAGCGCCGCCGCGCGGCAATCGGTACGAAGGTACGGGGTGGGGGCGGGCGGCGGGGCCGGAGGCGGGATGCCCGCCGCCCGCCCGCCGGTACCAAAGTAGGGATTCCGCCCGCGGGCCAGCGACCTATCCAATCTCCCGCAGCGCCGGTCGGCGGCGCTCCGGTTGGAGGCGGTCATGGGCAAATGGGTCTATTCCTTCGGAGAGGGCGGGGCGGAAGGCCGGGCGGAGATGCGCAACCTGCTCGGCGGCAAGGGCGCCAACCTCGCCGAGATGTGCAATCTGGGCCTGCCCGTGCCGCCGGGCTTCACCATCACCACCGAGGCCTGCACCCATTTCTACGCCCATGAGCGGCAATACCCGGCCGAGCTGGCCGACCAGGTGGCCGCCGCCCTGGCGAAGGTCGAGCGCGCCGTCGGCGCCCGCTTCGGCGATCCCGACAATCCGCTGCTGGTCTCGGTGCGCTCGGGCGCCCGCGCCTCGATGCCGGGGATGATGGACACGATCCTCAACCTCGGCCTCAACGACGCCACCGCCGCCGGCCTCGCCCGCCGCTCCGGCGACCGCCGCTTCGCCTATGATTGCTACCGCCGCTTCATCCAGATGTACGGCAGCGTCGTCATGGGGGTGGAGCACCACCGCTTCGAAGCGGTGGTGGAGAGCCACAAGCATGCGGTGGACGTGGTGCATGACGGCGACATGACGGCCGACGACTGGCTGGTCGTCGTCGAGGCCTACAAGCACATGCTGGCTTCGGAGCTCGGCCGTCCGTTCCCGCAGGGCCCGCAGGAGCAGTTGTGGGGCGCGATCGCGGCGGTGTTCGGCTCGTGGATGAACCAGCGCGCCAACACCTACCGCCGCCTGCACAACATCCCCGCCGACTGGGGCACCGCCGTCAACGTCCAGGCCATGGTCTTCGGCAACATGGGCCAGGACTGCTGCACCGGCGTCGCCTTCACCCGCAACCCCTCCACCGGCGAGAAGGCCTTCTACGGCGAGTTCCTCGTCAACGCCCAGGGCGAGGACGTCGTCGCCGGCATCCGCACCCCGCAGCACCTCACCATAGCCGGCCGCCAGGCCCAGGGCTCGTCCCTGCCCTCGATGGAGGAGGTGATGCCCGAGGTCTTCGCCCAGCTCGACGCCGTGCGAACCCGCCTCGAGACCCACTACCGCGACATGCAGGACATCGAGTTCACCGTCCAGCAGAACAAGCTCTACATGCTCCAGACGCGCAACGGCAAGCGCACCGCCGCCGCCGCCCTGCGCATCGCCGTCGAGATGTGCCGCGAGGGCCTCATCGACCGCGAGACCGCCGTCACCCGCGTCGAGCCCGGCTCGCTCGACCAGCTCCTCCACCCCACCCTCGACCCCAAGGCCGAGCGCCGCGTCATCGCCCGCGGCCTGCCGGCCTCGCCCGGCGCCGCCTGCGGCCGCGTCGTCTTCACCGCCGACGAGGCCGAGGCCATGGCCGGGCGCGGCGAGGCGGTGATCCTGGTGCGCCAGGAGACCAGCCCCGAGGACATCCACGGCATGCACGCCGCCCGCGGCATCCTCACCTCGCGCGGCGGCATGACCAGCCACGCCGCCGTCGTGGCCCGCGGCATGGGCCGCGCCTGCGTCTCCGGCGCCGGCGAGGTGCGCATCGACCACAAGGCCCGCACCATGAGCGTGCGCGACCTGCGCATCGCGGCGGGCGACGTCATCACCATCGACGGCTCGACCGGCGAGGTGATGCTGGGCGAGGTGCCGACGGTGCAGCCCGACCTGTCGGGCGACTTCGCCGCGCTGATGGAGTGGGCCGACGCCATCCGCCGCCTGACCGTGCGCGCCAACGCCGAGACGCCGCTGGACGCCCGCACGGCGCGGCGCTTCGGCGCCGAGGGCATCGGCCTGTGCCGCACCGAGCACATGTTCTTCGACGAGGCGCGCATCGTGGCGATGCGCGAGATGATCGTGGCCGAGACCGAGGCGGGGCGGCGGGCGGCGCTGGCCAAGCTGCTGCCGATGCAGCGGCAGGACTTCGTCGAGCTGTTCGAGATCATGCGCGGGCTGCCGGTGACGATCCGGCTGCTGGACCCGCCGCTGCACGAGTTCCTGCCGAAGTCCGAGGCGGAGATGGCGGTTGTGGCGCGGGCGGCGGGGACCGACCCGGCGCGGGTGCAGCAGCGGGCTTTGCAGCTGCACGAG
>Ga0196963_10002501_pt1 | contig 10975 bp, 13 predicted proteins | sample S1_5metaG_FD_148600 | JGI IMG/M metagenome (GOLD analysis project Ga0196963, IMG submission 148600) | Soil microbial communities from Anza Borrego desert, Southern California, United States - S1_5 | ecosystem: Environmental > Terrestrial > Soil > Desert | place: USA: California | collected... | reverse complement strand
GTTTGGTGACGCGCAAAAGGTCGAAGAGGTCCGCAGCCGGATCCAACGAGATGCCGTGTACCTCGATAGATGGTTGAACTGGCTGAAGGACTGCTGGTCGAAAAACAAGTACATCGGCTGCGGCACGGAACGTCTTCAGCCCTAGCAATACCAAACTAATAGATCTCCCGACTCGTACCGACCCGCACTGTGCGGGTCGCTTCTTTTATTATCTACCTTCAAGAACGTCTATTTCTGCCTGGATCTTATCCATGTGCCTCAATACGTTATCTCCGTACGGTGCGTTAGCTGGCTTGTTCCAATTGCCACCTGCAAAGTAACGAAGCGCTGCGCGGCGCCAGCTCTCTCGCGTGCCTCCGTCGGCCCCGTTGTCCTTCATCAGGAGAGCGGTCGCAAAGATCGCTGTGCGGGCATTCCACGGATCGGGGAAACCTCCACCCGTCAGGTTCGAGAGGCGATTCTTGTAGAGCATCCAGGTCGAAGGAATGAATTGGGACGGACCCATGGCGCCGCCGTACCCGACTGACTGCGGGCAAGAAACGGGAGTCGTTGACCAGTCGCGGCCAAGAGCCTCTGTAATGGTCGTGAATGGCACGGTGTCGCGCGGCGCCGCCATCACCTTCGCGAACGCGCGGCCCGTGTTCTTGCCGACGCCACTCCCGGTGGTCAAGTCTTTGACATAGCACGAGCCTTGGTTCGCCCCGAGATTCGTTTCCTGCGTCAGGATGGCGAGAATGAGCGCTGGCGGAACTCCGGTACCCACTGACGCGTCCTTAGCGTACTGGTAGGCGGTGCCAAAGGGAATCGCGCCCGTGTCGCGTAGTCCGAAGAGCCGCGCGCGTATATCCGCTGCTTGTTTCTGCTTTTCGGCGATAATCTGCTGATACGTCTTCTCCTGTCCCTTCGTCGCATTCAGTATCTGCTGCTTTTCGCGCTCGTCCTCTTCTACGGCCTGCTTCGCGATAAGCTGCGCCGTCCGCACCTGGCGCGCTTCGTCTTCCTTCTCCTCGAGCGCTTGTTTGCGGCCAGAAAGTTCAGCCCGGAGCGCCGCCATTTCTTCGAAGGCGACGCCGACGGCGCGTTGGATGGATTCAAAATTATCTATATCGCGGAAAAAGTCAGAGAGCGATCCGCCGAGCGCTATCTCGACGACGCTCATGTCGTCGATCTCGCGGGTGCGTCGCAGTATCTGTGCGAGCGACTCCTCGCTGCGTTCGACTTTCGCGTCCACGTCGCGGATCGCCGCCTGCTTCTCGGTGATGTTGCCTTGCAATTCCCGTAGCGTGAGATCTGTTTGGCGTATCTGCAACTGCGCTGTCCGTATCTTGTTGTCGAGTATTGCGATGTCGCGCTCAAGAGTGGTGCGCCGCTTCTGCAGCTCGGAGAGCGTCCCCTTGTTGTTAGCGATGTCGCGCTCGATCCTCTCCAGCTCTGCCTGGAGGACGGCGCGCTCCTCGGCCGTCTGAGCAAATAGGAAAAGCGGAGCGACGAGCAGCGCTACAGACAAAAAAGCGACCCACCATCGAGCACGTGCGAAGGGCATACCACTGTAGACAGTAGTATATCAGTTTTCTTTCTCCAGACTCGTTCTAATGAAGAGGGCCTATTCTTTCTTCTCGCCCGCGTCGGCCTCTGGCGCTGCCTCATCCGCTTTCTTTTCCTCGCCAATGATGACCGTTTCCGGCGCCGGTGTGATCTCTTCGGCCTCTTCCTTGAATTCCTTCACGGAGGCGACGATCTCGTCCGGGCTCGTGATGAGCGCGGCGCTCGCAGGGAGCGTAATCTCCCGCGCAGTAATGTGATCGCCCACGTTTTCAAGCTTCGAGAGATCGACAGTGAGGTTGTGCGGTATCTCCTGCGGAGCGACCTCGATCTCCACCTCGTGAAGTGTCTTCACGATGATGTGTCCCTGCTTCTCGGCAGGCGCATGCCCGGCGAATTCAAGTGGTATCTGGATCTTCACTTTCTTGCCCTTCTCGAGGACGTAGAAATCGACGTGGAGGAGACGGCCCGTCACCGGGTGGAACTGCGCGTCGTGGATGAGGGTGTCCTTTTCCTCCCCAATACCCTTCAGCGTCACGATGCTTGTCTCGCCCGCCTGCTTCCACACGCTTGCGAGGCGCAGCGCATCAACGGCGATGGGTGTCGCTTCCTGCTTCGGTCCGTAAAATACGGCTGGTACCGCGCCACGCTTGCGCAAGCTCTCTGCGCTTTCGTTCGCCACCCGTGCTGTAACTTCCAGCGTCAACATAGCCCCGAAGTATACGGATATAGCCACTTTTTGCAAATTGCGGCGGATGTGCGTGCTAGAATTTGGCTATGCAATACGATGTTCTCGCGATCGGCGACACCGCCATCGACGCGTTCATAAAGCTGAGCGAAGCGACTGAGACGTGCGACACACACGGCGAGCATTGCCAGCTGTGCGTCCGGTATGCGGACAAGGTTCCATACGAATTTGCCGAAGTCCTTGCAGGGGTCGGTAACTCTGCGAATGCGGCGGTAGCATGCGCGCGTCTTGGGCTCCATAGCGCCCTCCGCGCATATGTGGGCACCGATCAATACGGGGAAGATTGTCTTGCCGCCTTCAGGATGAACGGCGTGGCGACTGAGTTCGTCGAGCGCATCCCGAGCGCGAAAACCAATTACCACTATGTCCTGTGGTACGGAAGCGAGCGCACCATACTCATCAAACACGAGGAATACGACTATAAGCTCCCGGCGCTTCACGACGAGCCCCGGTGGATGTACCTCTCGTCGCTTTCCTCAAACTCTTTGTCATTCCACAAAGAACTCGGGGCATATCTTCTTGAACATCCGTCGATAAAGCTCGCGTTCCAGCCAGGTACCTTCCAGATGAAGCTCAACGTTGAGGACATCCGCGAAATATATCAGCGCAGTGAGATCTTTTTCTGCAACAAAGAGGAGGCGCAGCGTATTTTGAAAACGCAGGAGTCGGACGAGAAAAAATTGCTCGAAGCGGTTCGCGCTCTCGGACCCCGCATTGCTGTCATTACAGACGGCCGCAACGGCCTCTCGGCATCAGATGGGTCGACCAATTTCCATATTCCTATCTATCCTGATCCGAAGCCTCCGTATGAGCGCACCGGCGCTGGCGATGCAACGGCATCGACAACGGTCGCCTATCTTGCAAAGGGTATGCCCCTCGACGAGGCTCTCATGCGTGGCCTCATCAATTCGATGAGCGTTGTGCAGGAGATCGGCGCACAAAAGGGATTGCTGACAGCTGAAAAAATAGAAGAATGGTACGCAAAGCGCCCGGCTGAGTTCAAAGCATCTGTGCTCTAGGTGGCATTGACCATACGAAATTTCAGCGCTTCAATTAAGGCTGATCCACAGATGGAGGCTTCCGATGAAGCGAATCGCCTTTCCAGGACTTGGAGCCGTGGACGTCATGTCCGGTGCGGACATCCCTCACGGCGACGTGGCCTTCACGCCGCGCTTGACCATCATCAGCGAGATGGAGGCCGTGGAACGTGCGAACGGCGGCGTAGACCCCGACGCACTGATCCCGCGCTTCAAGCGCTGGTGGGAGCGCACATTCGAGCGCTGAAAGCCATCTCCTCGAACGGTCCCGCTCTCGCAGCGGGACCTTTCATTTTCGGCCCATTACTTTTTTTACAGCAGAGACTATCGCTTTTGCGTCCATGCCGAAGTGCTCGATAAGCTCCTTTGCTTCGCCCGATTCGCCGAATCTATCCTGCATACCTACGAACTCGATAGGGAGCGGCGCCTTCTGTGCCAGAAGCTCAGCGATAGCGCCACCGAGTCCGCCGTGAACTTGATGCTCCTCCACCGTAACAACTGCTCCGGCTGCCGTTGCTTCACGCAGTATGGTTTCCTCATCGAGTGGCTTTATGGTATGAACATTGACCACCGTGACATTCGTGCCCTCCTTTTCAAGCTCGCGGGCTGCAAGGAGAGCGTTATGCACCAAAGGGCCGGTACCGAAGATAGCCACACGCGGAGAGCTTCCTTTCCAAAAGACATTCGCCTTCCCTATCTCAAAAGGCGTCTCGGCTGTCGTCATAACGGGCGATTTTTCGCGGCCCCACCGCATGTAGACAGGAGTTCCGAGCTTTGCTGCGGCGACTGTGGCCTTGCGCCCTTCCTCCGAATCGCATGCCGAAATGACTGTAAATCGCGGGAGCGAGCGCATAAGTGCGATGTCTTCGAGCGCTTGGTGCGTAGCGCCGTCGGGGCCAACCGAAACGCCTGCGTGCATGCCGCAAACGACCACGGGAACGTTGTTGATGGCGATCGTCGTCCGTATCTGCTCCCAATTGCGTCCGGGTGAGAATGCGGCGTACGACGTGATGAACGGGCGTTTCCCGTAGTTGGCCATCCCAGCCGCAACGGTCGCCATGTTCTGCTCGGCGACGCCGACCTGGACGAAACGCTCGGGGTAGGCCTTCTGGAAATGGTGCGCCTGGGTGCTCTCGGCAAGGTCTGCGGTCAGCACAACGACCCGCTCGTCAGCGGCTCCTGCTTCGACGACGCCCTTTCCAAAGCCTTCGCGCGTCGAGGCCATACTCGGCTTTTCAAAGATATTTTCTGCTAGTTTTTGTTCCGGATTGAGCATAGTTATTGTCTCGTAGCTTCGAGCTCTCGCAAAAACGCGTCTTTTTGCTCCTCTGCTGGATACTTATCGGTGGGGCCCTTCCCAGGGGGTGCGCCGTGCCATCGATAATCGTTCTCGATCGATCGGACTCCTTTCCCTGGCGTCGTGTGCGCAAGGATCAGTGTGGGCTTCTCCTTGATGGAATTCGCTTCGTCGCAGGCGGCGACGAACTGTTGGATGTTGTGACCGTCTACTTCGATGACGTGCCAATTGAACGCCCGGTACTTATCTGCGAGCGGCTCGAGAGGCATCACATCCTCTGTCGTGCCGTCGATCTGGATGTTGTTGCGGTCCATTACTTGGATGAGGTTGGTGATGCGGTACTTTCCAGCGAACATCACGCCCTCCCAGGTATTGCCTTCTTCCTGTTCACCATCGGACGTAAGGCAGAAAACTCTGAACTTCCTTCCATCCATACGCGCTGCAAGCGCGTAGCCCGCTGCCTGTGATACCCCGCTTCCGAGAGGACCCGAGGTTGTCTCGACGCCCGGGAGAGCTTCGCGCTCCGGGTGTCCTTGCAGTCGGGAACCGAATTTACGGAGCGTGAGGCACTCCTCGACCGGGAAATATCCCGCGTGCGCCATCGTTGCATAGCGCACTGGCGTAATATGACCGTTCGAAAGAAGAAGTCTGTCTCGATCTTCCCAGTCCGGGTTCTTTGGATCGTGCTTCATCACATGGAAATAGAGCGAGGCGAAGATGTCCGTCATTCCAAGCGGCCCGGCCGTGTGACCGCTCTTTGCCGCCGCAAGCATCTCGATGATCGTGCGCCGTATCTGATACGCTTTTTCCTCGATTTTCAGTATGTCTGCGTCGGTCAGCATGTTAGATGGGAATGTTTATCAAATTGAGGCCCGTCTCCTCGTCGTAACCTCGTATCAGAGGCTGCGTTACGTGCCAGAGGGCCATCTCGAGCGTGAGCGCGACTTTTGCGCTGCGCACATGACCTCCGATGGTTTGCAGGGTCTCGTCGCAGCGCGAGAGCACAGCATGCGCGTGCACGAGAGGCTGCTCGTTCAATTCCGTGATATTGCCGTCCATGCTTGAGACTTCGAACGGGCCAATTTCGCTCCGAAAGACGTACTGCCGCGTTGCAAGATCGTAATACCCGATCTCCACATCCTCGACGGCTCCCACAGCTTGGAACTGTGCCCAATGGATCTCCTGCTCCTCGCAAAAGCGCGCGAGGGTCGGCATCAGGTCGTCGCCCCGCGCAAAGACAAGAAAGAAACCGTTATGTATCTGTACCGCTTCCATGAGAGCTAGTATACCGTATCGACTACTTCCCGGTCAGCGCATTATAAGCAGCACGAAGTGTCTCATCGCCTACATGGTGCGCGTACTGACCGCCCTTGGTATGAACACTCCCGAGCGACCGCAGGAGCACGTAGTAGGGCTTGCCAGCGCGCGCCTTTTTGTCGGCCTTCATCGCTCGCATGATCTCGGCGAGAGGGAAGTCGCGGAGCGTCCGCTTATGTATGCCGAGCGTTCCAAGGATCCGCTCAAGCTCTTCGTACTCTTCGTGCGGTAGAAGGCCGAGCACTTCAGCCATCTTGGCCTCCACGAGCATCCCGACCCCCACCGCATACCCATGCAGCATCTTGAAGCCAGAAAGGAGTTCTATCGCGTGCCCTACGGTGTGGCCGAAGTTGAGGACGCGACGCTCGTTTTCTTCACGTTCGTCGCGCTCAGTAACGCCGGCTTTAAAACGCACGGACCTCGTGACGATCTCGCGCATGATATCCGGCTTAGCGATCGGCGCGGCAGGATCGATCTCTCGTACCAGTGCGAGCCCCTCTCGATCGGAAGTGAAAAACGTTTTAATAGCCTCAAGAAGCCCGTTGACCACCTCGCGCGTGGGAAGCTCCTTGAGAAATGCGAGGTCTGCCACAACGGCACGCGGCTGCCAAAATGCTCCGAGCGTGTTCTTCCCGTACGGCGTGTCGATGCCAACCTTCCCGCCGATCGAGCTGTCTACCATAGCAAGGAGCGTCGTGGGCATGTGGATGTACGGAACGCCGCGAAGATACGTAGCAGCAACGTACCCCGCAAGATCGCCCGTGACGCCTCCACCGAGTGCGATGATGAAGGAGTCGCGGCCGAAATGCTTTTCGAGAAGTTCGTGGGAGAGCTTCGTAGCGGTCGCTTGATTCTTATTCTTCTCCCCGCCCTTAAAGGTAAATAGTTCGCAGCGAACACCTTTTTTGCGTAGCTGAGCCGCGATAGATCGTCCCCACAGTCCGGCCACGCGTGCATCCGCGATGAGCGCAACTCTCCTTCCCGCAGCTTCGCTTTGCAGCACTGTAAGGAGTTCGCGGCCGAGGTCGAATCCGATAATGAGCGGGTATTCTTCTCCACCTACAGATATTCTGAACTTCTGGGGTCCTTTCATGCGGCGATCTCGCGGACGAGTGTCTCGGTGGCGTCCCATCCCATGCACGGATCAGTGACTGAAAGACCGTCCCGGTCAATAGTAGATGGCGCCAGGCTTTCTATCTTTTGGCTTCCCTCTTTGAGAAAACTTTCGACCATGAACCCTTTGACGAGCGCTCGGATCTCCGGATTGACTTTCATCACTGCCAGGACCTCCTTGACCACCATCGCCTGGCGATTGGGGTCTTTAACGCCGTCGAATTTGCAGTTGTCGTGGCTTGCGTCAACGACAAGTGCCGGATTCGAGACCCGGTGCTTCTCGAGGAGGCGCTTCGCCTCCATCATGTGCTCGACGCCGTAATTCGGGCCGTTCACGCCGCCCCTGAGGACAAGATGCGCGTATTTGTTCCCCTTTGTCTCTACTTGCATGCCGTCGTATACGGCGTGGTGCTTGTGCTGCGCGGCAACGATGCCGTGCACCGCTACCTCTATAGAGCCTGTCGTGCCGTTCTTCATCCCGACAGGGCAATCCGAGCCTGATGCAAAAATGCGGTGCTCCTGATCCTCGACGCTGCGCGCGCCGATCGCCATCCACGTGAGGAGTTCTGCAAACCCTTTGGCGTTGTGCGTAAAGACGGCTTCGTCTGCGATAGGCACCCCGGCCTCGACGACCTTGACCATCATGTCGCGACAGTATTCAGCCCCAGCGCCGATGTCTGGGTCCTGGTACGGGTCCGGCTGGTTCACTGGTCCGAGCCAGCCTTTGATGGTTCGCGGCTTTTGGATGTAGACCCGCATGACTATTTTGAGCTTGTCCTTCACGTCGTCGCTCAGGACCTTGAGGCGCTTTGCGTACTCGAGGATGGATTCCGACGGCCACGCCGAGCAGGGGCCTACTATGAAGAGCAGCCGCTGGTCACGGCCAGCGATGATGTCGCTCACTTCTTTTCGGTCGGCAGCAATGCGTTTTTCAGCCTCCTTCGAGAGCGGGTGGCGCGCAAGGATCTCGTCGATCGCGGGAAGTTTTTTTATAACAGTGAAGTTGGTGTCCATACGGTCAAAGAGGAAGATTACCGTTCGCGCATCTCACTTTCAAGGAGCGGCATCAGACCGTCCGCGCCAAACTGCTTGCCGAGCCAGAGTCGCTCTTGCTCGAGCCCTTGCGCGAGGAACATCACAAGCCCGGAAATTCCGCGGGCGCCCCTTTCCCGTGCTGTCCGCAAAAGTCTGGTTTCGAGCGGGGAGTATACGAGGTCGAAAACTACGGTGCTGTTCTCGATGAGCTTTTCCGAAACTGGCATACCTTCGGGATCGGGGTGCATGCCGATCGGTGTAGCATTGACGATAGCGGCGTACCCCGGCTCCGTTTCGGGCGATTCGATGAACTGCCCGCCAAGCTCCGCGACGAGCGCTTCAGCCTGCTCGCGGTCTCGGTTGTGGCAATACAAAACAGCACCCACTTTTTTCATATGGTACGCCACGGTGCGCGCAGCCCCGCCGGCACCAAGAAGAAGAACTTTTTTTCCCGAAAGCTCCGCGCCAGAAAGCGCTGCGGCGACACCGACGACATCGGTGTTGTAACCGGTAAGCGTTCCTCCGTGGTTTACGACGGTGTTAACCGCACCAATGTCACGCGCAACAGGGTCGATCTCGTCGAGAAGCGGCATGATCGACTGCTTGTGTGGCATCGTCACTGCGGCTAAGTGGATCGGAAGCGCGCGCATCGCAGCGATGAGCGGCGCTATTTCTTTATTGGCAAAGGCGAGCATAACGGCGTCGATGCTTTCGCGCTCGTAAAGCGCATTGTGCAGAAGGGGGCTCAAGCTGTGCGTAACGGGGTCACCGAAAATTGCCGTGAGCCTTGTGGCTGGCGAAAACTTCCTCATGCAGCTATTTTTTTTGCGAGTAGCTGCACCGCCTCACGGTATCCTTCTTCTTTTTTCCCAGTGATGGTCGCGATGCACGCGGGACGTATTACTGAGATGGCGCGCCATTCTTCGCGCTCCTCGATATTTGAAAGGTGTACCTCAACAACAGGCAGCCTGGTATCGACAAGTGCATCGTGGAGCGCGTAGCTGTAGTGCGTCAGCGCGCCCGGATTGATGACAATGCCCGCCGCATGACCACTTTCCTTTTGAAGGAAATCTATGAGCGCACCCTCGTGATTGGATTGGAATGTCGTGACCGCGCATCCGTTTTTTATGGCCTCGTCCGCGGCCACGCGCTCTAGGTCAGCGAGCGTCGCGCTGCCGTAGTGGGCAGCGTCTCGCGCACCCAACCTATTGAGATTCGGCCCGTGAACGACGAGAATTGTTTTCATTTTTGTGAGCGTATCACGCTGCTGCTGCTTCAGCCACCGACTTGATGCGCTGGTAGGCGGCTGCCGGGTCTGCCGCCTTTGAGATGGCCGAGCCCACGCCGAAGCGTCGCGCACCAGCGCGCACAAGGTCTTGAATGTTGTTCTCTGAGACGCCCCCGTCGACGCTTATAAGGACTCCCGGAAAACGCGCGCTGAATTCCGCAATCCGCGCTGGCGCCATTGGCTCGTACGGAATACCTTGCGTGCCAATGCGTGCGATGCTCATCATGTGCACGACATCGAGCCGCGGTAGAAGTGGTGCGATCTTTTCAAATGGCGTTTGCATAAGAAGTCCAAGTCCGACCTCGCGGGCGCCATTCTCCTTCCAGGCCTGTAGCGCCTCCTCGGCCTCTCTTGCCGAAGCGAACGCCTCAATGTGAGCCACGATGCGATGCGCACCAGCTTCTGCGAACGCGAGGCCGATCGCCTTGGGGTCCTGAACCATCAGATGTATTTCGCTCACGAGACCCTCCACGCCGGAGAGGTCGAAGCGTGTGAATGAACCTGCTTCGCTATACGGCCACGTGACCGGCGGGGCGAAAATACCGTCGTCGACATCGATATGGAATTCCGATGCGTAGGCGCGGACGCGCTTCGCGGCTTCCGCAAGCCCGTCCGCGCTCTCAGGAACGTACGTCGGTAGTATCTCGATAGCTCTATCAATCATGTGAGCTGGTCTATTTGTGTGATGCGCCGCGAATGCCGCTCTTCACCCGAAAAAGGGGTCGCGAGCCACATTTCCACTGCTCGCTTCGCGTCATCGACCGTGAGAAATCGCGCACCTAGCGAGAGCGCGTTGGCGTCGTTGTGCTCTCGGCTCGAGGACAGCATGTCGAGTTTCTTACCCGCAGCGTCAGTCTGTTCGCCGGCCGCGCCGTAATACAGGGCGCAGCGCACGCCTCTAAAACGGTTGGCCACGATGGCTTCGCCCTGGCCGGATGCACCGATGACAATTGCCCTGCTCTCGATGCCGCCGAGCACGTCCGCGGAAAGCTTGCGAGCGGCTGCCGCGACGAAGGCGGGGTAGTCATCGTTTGCGTCGAAAGAAAATGCTCCGCAATCCTCTGTCACGTGGCCGAGCACGCGCGCGTGTTCAAGGAGGATGGCTTTTAGTTCAAAACCAGCATGGTCTGCACCAAAGAAGATCTTCATGGCCTAGAGACGTTTCGCGACTTCGGCCACGTGATGAATGAGCGTGTGGCAGTAGCCCATTTCGTTGTCGTACCACGCGAGCACTTTGACGAGCGTACCGTCGACGACGCGTGTCATCGCGAGATCCGCGATCGCGCCGTATGGCTGCCCCAAAATGTCCGTGGAGACGAGCGGTTCATCCGAGACGGCAAAGACACGCTTCCACTTCTCGCTCTGCGCCGCGGCCCGAAGAGCCGCATTAACTTCTTCCGCTGTCGTCTGGCGCTTAGCGACGAACGTAACATCAACGATTGAGCCCGCGGGAACCGGTACGCGAAGCGAGATGCCGTCGAATTTATCTTTCAGCTGCGGGTACGCGAGCGCCGTCGCCTTTGCAGCACCAGTCGAGGACGGCACGATATTGAGCGCAGCCGCACGGCTCTCGCGTAGATCTTTTGCTTTTCCGCCGT
>Ga0196963_10002500_pt1 | contig 10978 bp, 19 predicted proteins | sample S1_5metaG_FD_148600 | JGI IMG/M metagenome (GOLD analysis project Ga0196963, IMG submission 148600) | Soil microbial communities from Anza Borrego desert, Southern California, United States - S1_5 | ecosystem: Environmental > Terrestrial > Soil > Desert | place: USA: California | collected... | reverse complement strand
CTCCTCCCCGGCGACGTCGCGCAGGGCCGTCGCCATATCCCGGTCGCAATTCGAACCCGGAAAGACGATGACGGCGGATCTCATGCCTGCTCCCGCTCGATCCGGTAGTTCTCGATGACCGTGTTGACGAGCAGGCGTCGGCACATCATTTCGAGCTGCTCGTCGCTGGTCGCCTCCTCGAGGTCGAGCTCGATCAATTTTCCCTGGCGGACGTCTCGGACGCCTTCGAAGCCGAGGCCTTCGAGGGCATGGTGGATCGCTTTGCCCTGCGGATCGAGGACGCCGTTCTTCAGCGTAACGTAGACGCGGATCTTCATGGTCGGGAGGCTCCGGCTGCGGCCATGGCGGCATATGGCTCTACCGTGCGAACCGCACAAGCGCCTTCACCGCCGCTTTACCGGCGCGGAAGATGGTCGCCGGTCGAGAGGAGGGGGGAGTCGATGCTCGGGCTCGCGCTCGCAATGTTCATCGCTTTGTTCGGCTTCGGCCACCAGCTCGTCGGCTGGAGCGATCCGGGCGGCGAGGTCCAGCTCGGCCTGTTCATGTCCTTCCTCTTCGGCATCGTCTGCGGCTACCGGACGAGGGGCTGAGTTGCAGGCGCGGCCGCGCGCGCCTATCTCGTGGTTCATGACTCAGGCCTCCGAAATCGCGCTGACGCCCGCCGCGGCCGCCAGGGTCGCGGCGATCGCCGCGCGCCAAGGCAAAAAGCCGATGCTGCGCCTTGCCGTCGACGGCGGCGGTTGCGCCGGCTTCCAGTACCGCTTCGGCCTCGCCGACGAGATCGAGACCGGCGACCTTGCCGTCGAGCAGGACGGCGTCACTCTGGTCGTCGACGGCATGACCCTCGATCTCGTCCGCGGCGGCGCGGTCGACTATGTCGAGAGCCTCGGCGGCGCCGCCTTCCAGGTGAAGAATCCCAACGCCGCCTCGGGCTGCGGCTGCGGATCGAGCTTCTCGATCTGACCGCCCGCCGCTAGAGCGGCGCGATGAAGATCGTTACCTACAATTTGAACGGGATCCGCGCGCGGATGCCGCGGCTCGTCGAATATCTGGAAGAGCAGAAGCCAGACGCGGTCTGCCTGCAGGAGATCAAGTGCGCCGACGAATCGGTGCCGGTCGAGGACGTGCGAGCCGCCGGCTACGAGGGGCTCTGGCATGGGCAGAAGGGCTTCAACGGGGTCGCCATCCTGACGCCTTCGGGCAAGCCGCCGAAGCTGCGCCGGGTGCGGCTCCCGGGGGGGGGCGAGGACGATCTCCACAGCCGCTATATCGAGGCCGAGGTTGGCGACCTCGTCGTCGCGTCGCTCTATCTGCCCAACGGCAATCCGGTCGGGACCGACAAGTTCGCCTACAAGCTCGCCTGGCTCGAGCGACTGCGGCTGCACGCGCTCGAGCTGCTCGCCGAGGAGCGGCCGGTCGTGCTCGCCGGCGACTGGAACGTGATCCCGACCGACGAGGACGTCTTCTCGGTCCGCGCCATGGCGCACGACGCCTTGATGCAGCCGGAGAGCCGCGCGGCCTTCCGCCGCATCCTTCACCAAGGCTGGACCGATGCGATCCGCGCGCGCTTTCCCGACGGCCCGGTCTGGACCTTCTGGGACTATACGGCGGGTGCCTGGCAGCGCGACGCCGGTTTCCGCATCGACCATCTCCTGCTCAGCCCGCACGCCGCCGACCGCCTGCTCGATGCCGGCGTCGACAAGGATTATCGCGGGCGCGAAAAAGCGAGCGACCACGCGCCGACCTGGGTCGCGCTGGAGGACCGGGCCTAGCGCCTTGGGGTGCGCCCCGGCGGCGCGGGTTCGGCCAGCACCCGCACCTCGATCCTGCCGCGGCGGGGCGGAGCGTCCTCCTCCGCCTCGGCGAAGGTGTAGCCGCGCGACAGGAAGAAGCCGCAGGCGTCGGCATGGTCGATCCGCGGACGGCCGAAGCCGCGGTCCTCGAGCGTGCGGCAGGCGCCGGGATCGCCGTCCGGGTCGATCTCGAAGGCGGTCCGGCGCACGGCGATCAGGGTCCCCGTGCCGAATACGAGCGACGGTGGAATCGTCCCTTCGGGCAGGAAGTCGACGACGATCATGGCCCGGCGGCTGGTCCAGCGGCGGGCGCCGAGATAATATTCCGCCTCGACCCCGAAAGTGCGGCAGGCGACCCTGCGCCATTCGTCGACCAGGCCGCCGGTCCCCGAGAGGGTGCAGCCGACGACCCGGCCGCCTGCGAGATCGAGCCAGGCGACCATGCGCTGCGGCTCGAACGGGATCGCTTCCGGCGACAGCATCCACACCACCCTGAACGGCACCCGCGTCTCCGTCCGAGGCCGGGCGAAGCGCATGGTCATGCCGAGCGCGCAGGTGGCGTCGTCCAGCTCGAAATAGCCTGAGCTTGCGGTCAGCTCGCAGCTTCGCGGCCGGCCGTCGGTGCCGACCAGCAGGACGAATGAGACCGGCCCCTCCTGTTCGAGCGCCCGGGCACGGAGCGGATAGATGTCCGGGTCGCCCCAATCGGGCCCGTCGATCACCTCCAGGCCCGGCGTGCGCGGCCGCGGCGCGGACCAGTCGCGAGGCGGGGGCGGGGGAGGAGGCGGGGCGGGCCGGAAGGGGGGCGGTGCGTAGATCGGCGGCGGCGCGACGGGCTGTGCCGCGGGCGCTGCGCCTGCGCAGGTCAGCGCCCCGAGCAGCAGCGAAATACGGTACGAAATCATGGGTTTGAAATCTGGCAGAGGCTCGGAGGGCGGGCAAGGCGCTTTCGATACGCGCTCAGCCGGGATCCCCTTCGACCTCGACGAACGGATAGCGGCCGCGGATGCGGGCGTTGAAGTGGCGGCCCTTGGCGAAGGAGCCGCGCAGCGCCTCCGCCGCTTCCGCGGGCACTTCGCGATAGACGTAGCGCCGGCCGGTGGTGAACAGCACTTCGAGCTCGGCCGTCTCGGGCCGGTACGCGAAGGAGCGGATCACGGTCGACGGCATCGGCGAACCGTCGCGGCGTCACGCCGCTTCGTCGAGATCCTCGTCGTCGCCCCGGACCGGACCCGAATCCTGGCCCTTGGCGGCCGGATCGCGGTCGACCAGCTCGATGATCGCGATCGGCGCCGCGTCGGAAGCGCGCAGGCCCGCCTTGATCACGCGGGTATAGCCGCCGGCGCGCCCCTCGTAGCGGGGGGCGAGCACGTCGAACAATTTGACCAGCTGCGCATCGTCTAGCAGACGGGCATGCGCCAGCCGGCGGTTCGAGAGACCGCCTTTCTTGGCGAGCGTGATCAGCTTCTCGACATAGGGGCGCAGCTCCTTCGCCTTGGCGAGGGTGGTGGTGATCTGCTCGTGCTTGATCAAAGCGACCGCCATGTTGCGGAACAAAGCGGCTCTGTGGGAGGAGGTGCGCTGGAGCTTCCGCCCGGCGACGCGATGGCGCATGGAACTTGTCCTTCGTTCGTCCGGAAGCCGTGTCAGGCACTTCCGGCCACGCGGTCGGGATCGGGGACCGCGCAAACCCAAAATGACGGCGCGGAGCCGAAGCCCCGCGCGCTGGGGTCCCCGCAAGTACTACTTTACGGGGTGCCCTGCCGCTCCTCAAGCGCAAAAGCGCCGCGAAGTCAAGGCGGAGGGCGGACAGTTGCCGGCAACTGTCCCCTTTTGTCAGCGGTCGCCCTTGTCGCCCTGGCCGCGCTTGGGCTTGGTGTCGCTGTGCTGGCGCCGGTCGGCGGCGAGGCTGGCCCCGACGTCGACGACGTCCTTGAACTGGCCCTTCTCGTCGCGGCGGACGAAGCGCTTGTCGTTGCCGGTGTCGATCAGCTCGCGTTTGGAAGTCATGGGGAAGGGTCCTTCGTGAAAGCTGCGTTGCTGCAAGAATCGACAGCCCCAGACAATGGTTCCACCGCCACGGGCCTAGCGCAGCTTCGAGATCTTGAGCCCGTCCGCCTTGGCGCGGTCGCGGATCGATTCCTCGCTGCGCGTCATCGCCTTGGAGATCGCCTTCAGCGACATGCCCTTGCCGGCGAGCAGGTGCAGCTTCTGCAGCTCGTCCTGCGTCCATGCCTGCCGGTGCCGCTCGAACCGCTCGCCCATCCGTCCTCTCCCTGGGGACAGTTGCCGGCAACGGTCCCCCTATCCGCCCCAGTAGCGCGCCCGCGCCGGCTGCGCTAATCCTGCCGCGGGGGAAGGCGCGGCGATGGACGAGGACGATCTCAGCGACAAGACGGACGCCGCGGCGCTCGGCGCCGGCGTGGTCGCGGTGGCGATGACCGTGTTCGGCGATCCCACCCCCTACGACCTGCTCACCGTGATCGTCTCGCTGGCGCTGCTCCTCCTCGTCCTGGGCTATGTCGCGCGCAGCCGCCGCGACCGCTTCCAGAGCCTCGCCTTCGCCGCGGTGCTGGCGATCATCGTCATTCCGATCATCGCTTATTGCGTCGAGGGCGTCCCCGGCCCCTGGGCCAAGCCGCCCGGCGTGCCCGCGGACGAATCGACCGTCTCCGATCCCGCCACCGTCTTGGCCTGGGCCGCGCTCACCGCCTTGGTCTATGCGGTGGACCGCTGGCGCCAGCCGAAGGCCCGCCGCTAGCTTCCGGTCCGAGCCGTCAGCGCGGGCACGCGCCGAGGCGCCGCGCGTCCTCGAAAGTCTCGACCTCGCGCAAGGCGCGGCCGGTCGCTGCGTCGCTGCGGCGGGTGAGGATGCGCAGGGCGTAGCGGTCGCGCGACGTGGTTCCGGAGATTTCGATCGTGTCGAGGGTGCCGCCAGCCGGCGCGCAGGCGATGCTGCGCTCGGCGACGGCACCGCGGTCCGCGACGCGGGTATAGCGGCAGCGCCCGCCCTGGAACGGGTCGCCGACCGCGGGCCGCCCGCCGAGCAGGCATTCCCGCCGCGGCGGCGCGTCGTCCAGCTGGCGGCGCAGCTCCGCCTCCTCCGCCGGCGGGAGATCGAGGCCGGAGAGATTGCCGACCCGGCCGGCGACTTCGTACAGGCCGGGCTCGCGCCACTCCGCCGGCTGCGCCTGGGACGCGTCGTTCCCGCCGCAGGCGGCGAGGGTGGCCGGCAGGACGGCGAAAGCGGCGAGGGCGCGAAGCATCGGGGCACAATAACCGCGGTGGGCGGGCGCCGCCACCGCTCGGCGAAGCAGGGAACGGGGGACGGGGCCGTCGGTTGTCGCAGGCCATGCCCGACCGCCCGGACCTTCGCCGCCCCTCCTGGGCGCAGCTGCTGATGGAGGCGCCCGCCGCGGCGCGCCTGCTCGCGGCGCAGCTTCGCGGCCCGCGCTTCGGCGGGGTGCGCGGCGCCGGCCGCGCGGTGATGGTGATCCCCGCCTTCCTCGCCAACGATCTGCCGACCCGACACCTGCGCCGGACGCTCGAGCATCACGGCTTTCGCGCCTTCGGCTGGGAGCAGGGGCTGAACCTCGGCGCGCGGGCCGGCAAGTTCGCCCGGCTCATAGAGCGGATCGACGCGATCGCCGCGGCGGCGCCGGACGGGAAGGTCGCTCTGGTCGGATGGAGCCTCGGCGGCCTCTATGCGCGCGAGCTCGCCAAGAGGCGGCCGGACAAGGTGTCGCTGGTGGTGACGATGGGCACGCCATTCTCCGGCGGCCTCAGGCGCAACAATGCCTGGAAGCTCTACGAGGCGGTCAACGACCACGACGTCGACCATCCCCCGGTGCGCGTCGAGGCGGACGAGAAGCCGCCCGTGCGCACGGTCGCGATCTGGTCGCGGCGCGACGGGATCGTCGCGACGGCGAGCGCGCGCGGGCGGGAAGGGGAGCGCGACGAGGCGATCGAGGTCGGCTGCCGCCACAACGAGCTGGTCAGCCACAAGCAGGCGCTGCGGGCGCTGGTTCGGGTGCTGGCGGCATAGGGGGCGAAAGTCCGGAAAGTCCGTGTCCCAACGCGCGCGCGCGCGAGTCGGCTCAGTCACGGCCCGGGCCATCCTCCGCTTCCGGTCCGTCGCCGCCGCCCTCCTCGTCCTCGTCGGCGGGCGGGTCGTCGAGGCTGTCGAGGTGGAGGTCCAAATCGGATAGGTTGGCACGGATCGGATCGTAATCGGGGAAGGCCGGGTCGCGCCGGCCGAACCGGTATGGGTCCAGCCGCGACAAGAGGAAGAACAAGGCCTTTTCCGACGGGCGCCTGCGCTGGCAGACCAATTCGCCGTCGCGCCAGACCGTCTCGACCACCCCTTCATAGGCGTATTCGAACAGCAAAGACGCGCCCCGCCGGGCGGCGATCTGCAGTGCGGCGTCCCAGGCGAGGCGGAAGGATTCGGCGTCCGGCCGGAGCGCCAGCCGGTGCGCCGAGCGCTCGGTCATGCCGACGGCGGCGGCGGCGCGGCTGACGACCCCGCATTCGGCCAGCGCCTGGATGAAGGCGCGCTGCTTGGCCGGAGTCCAGCCGTCACGGCGTGGCTGGACGGGGACCGGATCGAACGGGATGTCGGGTATGGACGACCCGGCGGCGGCGGGAGGCGGCGCAGGCTGGGGAGGAGGCGGCTCCCCGGCGGGCGGCGCGGGGAGGCTGCGGCGCGGCGGGGGACAGGCTTTGCTCATGGCGTGCTCCGAATCGCAAAGAAACGAAGCGGGAACAATTATGCTGCGATTTGTACCATCGGCAAGCTTTTTTGCTTCCGGAGACAGGTTGGTCCCCGCCACCGGCGGGCCCCGGCGTAGCCGTCATCGGAACGGCGATGATGGTCGCCACGATTTTGCCACCTGTCCGGCCAGGCAGAAATCCGCGGCCTGGCCCGGTGACAGGTAGGGACATGTCACCGGACTCGGGCGCCCGCAAAGGGCGGCGAAGCGGAGATGGGCGGCGTGCAGACGGACGCACGGCGCTGCGATCGCGCTTCAGATCGCCTGCTTGACCGCGGCGGTGGCGGGGTCGCCGGTATTGGGGGTGCCGGCGGGCTCGATCAGCAGGATGTGGGTCTCCTCCTCGGCGACGGGGCGATGCTCGACGCCCTTCGGCACGACGTAGAGCTCGCCGGGACCGAGCGTAACGGGGGCGCGCGTATTTGGGCCGTCGCGCAGATGGATGACGAGGCGGCCCTTCAGCACCAGGAAGAAATCGTCGGTGTCGGGATGGCTGTGCCAGGCGAATTCGCCCTTGGCCTTGACGACCATCAGATCGTGCCCGTTGAACGCGCCGACGATCTTGGGAGACCAGAGATCGGCGAAGACGGCGAGCTTGTCGGCGAGGTTGACGGGGGCGGGCATGGGGGGCCTTTCCGGAAGCGGGACGGGGAGCATAAAGCGGTGGCGGGGGGTCCGTAAGAAGCGGGCGGATGCGGGTTGGCTTGGCGACCGGTACCTAGCTGCCGCCTGAGCTGGGGGCCGCGCTTGTGAGGGGTGCTTCAGCTTCGGGCATTTGCCGCCGGCGTTCCGCGCAGGAGGCCGGCGACGCTGAGATCCTCGTCCAGCTCCGGCCAGTGTATGCCGAAGCCGGCGCCGGCGACTTCCCAGCGGGAACGTTGCTCGGGCGTGGCGTTCAGGAGGCGGGGGTACCAAGCGATGGGCACGGAGATGGTGCGGCCGTCGGCGAGGTCGACGGTGAGCCGCTCGTCGTCGCAGCGAACGTCCGCCACGCGCTCGTCAGGAACCGTCGCCAAAATGTTCACGCCAGGCCTCCAGCATCATCTCGCGATGCTTTTCTACCATGCTCAAGATAGCATTCCGCTCCTTGGTCCGAAACCCGCGCGCTTTGGATGGGCGGCGGGCCAAGCCTCAGAGCGATAAATGTATACTGTCCCGGTCTTCCTATCATCATTTTCCCGCCGGGTTTGCGGAAAGTCAGGCATCGCCGGCCACGGAATGGACCTTCTCGAGGATCTTCACGGATCGTTTAGTTCACGCTTTAGCGCGGTAAGGTAGCGCGTAGGGCTATCGATACGATCTTTTGCGCGGTCTATGCACATCTTACCAAACTCTACCGCACAACCCCCGACAAGAATTAATCCTGCCGACGCCGCAGCAACAGGGAGGCTAGTTCCAGCCAAGACGGCAGCAAGCCCGCCAATCGAACCTGCCATCACGCTTTCATTAGAAATTGCGACTGACAAGCTCTTCTGGGTGGCCTCAAATCCCCATAAGCGACTTGCGGATTCGTAGCGATAGGTTAGGCTGTGGAGTTTGTCCGTAATATAATTAACTTCCTTATCCTGGAAATTTTCTAAGAAAAATAGACGCAGGTCTCGAAGCGCTGCCATCGCTTCTCTGTCTTTCCGAAATTCGACTAGCGTCTCCCAAGATAGCTTATTCGTATCAACGAGAGCCAGATTGTGCAGAGATACATAGTATCTCTCTGTCAGGTCTATGCTTTCCAAGTCAAACGTATCATACGGGGTCTGATACATACGCCATGTTGGAGCATTTGTAAACCCAGAATCCTTGAGCAAGCGAGTGATCTTTTCTCTTAGGGTTGCATCTATACTCGTGGTGTCCCAACGTCCTGAATTGGCCATGTGAGCGAGATGCTCGACGTCTACTCCAACAAACTCCAATATCTTCCGAGTATTTTTGCTATCCTCAGGGTCTATAATGAATTGAGCAAAACCTTTATCTTCGTCCAATATATTCAGAATCCATGCGACGATCATTACGGCTGGATAATTTAAGTAGGTCAATACAGCGCGAGCGTTGTCCTGCCTTAGTAGGCTCTGCACAACGCTGTCGTACGCCGCTTCCTCGACTGAGGGAATGCTGTTAGCATCGCGTTCAACATCAAAACCACTGCGGTGAAACATGTTCCGCGAAAAGTCGAACGGGAACACCTGCTCAAAGTATAGAGCCGCTTCCTTGGGAGGACCCAGACTTATTACCCGTTGGAGATCTTGCCGCCCACCCAAAGCGCGTGCCCCTACTCCGCCGCCACCCCGGCCCGCGTGAACATGTCCTCGCCGCCTTCTGCTTTCGCTGAAGCTTCCGCGGACAAAGCGCCCGCACCGTCATTCGCCGCCTTGGCGCTCTTCCTGCGGTCGAAATTGTCCCAGACTTCGCCCCAGTTCCCCCTCGTCGCGGCCTTGGAATATTCCGTCGCCCGCGTCTCGAAGAAGTTGGCGTGCTCGACGCCGTTCAGGAGCGGCGCCAGCCAGGGGAGGGGGTGCTCGTCGATCATGTAGATGGGCTGGAATCCGAGCTGCCCCAGGCGCCAGTCGGCGATGTAGCGGATGTATTTCTTGATCTCCTTGGGGGTCATTCCGGGGACCGGGCCCATCTCGAAGGCGAGGTCGATGAAGGCGTCCTCGAGGCGGACGGTCTTCTGGCAGACGTCCATGATCTCGTCGCGCACCGCCTTGGTCATGCAGTCCCGCTCCTTCACGAAGGCGTGGAACAGGCGGATGATGCCCTCGCAATGGAGGCTCTCGTCGCGCACCGACCAGCTGACGATCTGGCCCATGCCCTTCATCTTGTTGAAGCGCGGGAAGTTCATCAGCATCGCGAAGCTGGCGAAGAGCTGCAGCCCCTCGGTGAAGCCGCCGAACATGGCGAGCGTCTTGGCGATGTCCTCGTCGGTGTCGACGCCGAAGGTGGCGAGATAATCGTGCTTGTCCTTCATCTCCTTGTACTGGAGGAAGGCCGAATATTCGCTCTCGGGCATGCCGATCGTGTCGAGCAGGTGGCTGTAGGCGGCGATGTGGACCGTCTCCATGTTGGAGAAGGCGGTCAGCATCATCTTGATCTCGGTCGGCTTGAACACGCGTCCATATTTGTCGTGGTAGCAATCCTGCACCTCGACGTCGGCCTGGGTGAAGAAGCGGAAGATCTGGGTCAGGAGCGAGCGCTCGTGCTCGGTCAGCTTCTGCGCCCAGTCGCGGCAATCCTCGCCGAGCGGCACCTCTTCGGGCATCCAGTGGATCTGTTGCTGGCGCTTCCAATATTCGAACGCCCAGGGATATTCGAACGGCTTGTACTGCTTGCGGGCTTCGAGGAGGGGCATCGCGGATTCCTTAGTTGAAGCGGATCGGTTCGACGCCGGCGACGGGGACGAGCCCGAACGCGAGAGCGGCGAAGAGGAGGAAGACGAGCGGCGAGACGATCAGGACCGAGCGGCCGACCCGGCGCGCGGTCTCGGCCTTGGCGCGGTCGGCGTCGGTACGGAGCGCGAGGTCGCTGCCCTGGTTGACGAAATAGAAAGCGACGGCGACGTCGAGCACGCAGATCGCGGCGCCGATGGCGAGGAAGAGGGCGCCGCTCATATCAGCACGAACCCGCCGAGCGGGGTGAACCAGGCGAGGGCGAAGAGCAGGATCGCGGCGGCGAGCGACATATAGCCGTAGCGGCGGCCGTCGCGGGCGCGGGCGTAACCGGGCGTGCCTGGCTTGTAGCCGGCATGGTTGTAGTTCGCGCCGAGCTGGACCAGCGCGAACAGGAGGACGACGACGCCCAGCATCGTCATCGCGACGCCCGAGGTCAGAAGGGGGAAGATGCTGCCCATCGCGTGCGCTCAACAACCGGGGGGGCAAAAACCGGCGGGGGAGGGGAGAGCGGCACAGGGCCTCTTCTGATGCGGACAGGCGGAAGCCACCCGCTCGTCTCCACTCCCCCGCCAGTGCCCGCGCCGAAGGGAGTAGGCGCGGGACCCCCGCTCCCGGGGATCTCGGTCCCCTCTCCCCTCTGGGGAGAGGGTTAGGGAGAGGGGCCGGGCTGCGCGGCGAGCGCAGCGGCCGGAGGAAAGTCGCTGACTCCCCCTCTCCCCGGCCGTGGGGCGGTGGCTTGTCCCCCGGACAAGCCTTGGCCCCGCCCCACCCCCGGAGGGGAGAGGGGGCAAGGCATAGCTCATTGGCACGCGAGGCATTCGTCGTAGTCCGTGGTGGCCGCGAGCGGGATTTCCTTGAGCTCGGGCGTGTTGTCGGCCTCGACCCCGCCCGCGAAGCCGGCGCGCTGCACGCTCTTCGAGCGCAGATAATAGAGGCTTTTGATGCCGAGCTCCCAGGCGCGGTAGTGCAGCATCAGCAAATCCCATTTGTCGACGTCGGCCGGGATGAACAGGTTCAGCGACGTCGCCTG
>Ga0196963_10002499_pt1 | contig 10983 bp, 8 predicted proteins | sample S1_5metaG_FD_148600 | JGI IMG/M metagenome (GOLD analysis project Ga0196963, IMG submission 148600) | Soil microbial communities from Anza Borrego desert, Southern California, United States - S1_5 | ecosystem: Environmental > Terrestrial > Soil > Desert | place: USA: California | collected... | reverse complement strand
GCTAGGGTAACTCACAGAAGCGTCCATAGGCCTCTTCCCAGCCGGCGGTGTTCTCGGGTTGATAAGTGGTCGTTGGGAATGATCGGGCGACGGCCGCCCGCGCGTCGGCAAGCGAATTGAAATGGCCCACGGTAATCGCTTGCACGAGCACGTTGCCGAGGGCTGTTGCCTCCACCGGGCCGGCGATGACGGGAACGCCGGTGGCATTGGCGGTGAATTGATTCAGGAGCGCGTTCTTGCAGCCTCCGCCGACAACATGCAGACGGTCCACGCGTGTGCCTGTGAGCCGTTGAACTCGGTCGAGGGTTCGACGGTATTGCAACGCGAGGCTCTCAAAGATTGCCCGTGCAAACTCGCCTGCGGAAGAGGGCTGCGACTGGGAAGCTTCTTTGCAGTAGGCCTGAATGCGTGCGGGCATCTCGCCAGGCGCCACAAAGCGGCTGTCTGCCACATTGATCAATGTGCGGAATGGTTCTGCGTTATAGGCGAGGCGCGTTAATTCGTCGTAAGCGATCCTTTGGCCGTTGGCTTCCCAGGCGCGGCGGCACTCCTGAATGAGCCAGAGGCCGATGATATTCTTAAGCAACCGAATGGTTTTCCCGTAACCAACTTCGTTCGTGAAGTTCAGATCGCGAGCTTCATCGGTGATGATGGGATCGTTGAGTTCGACGCCGAGCAGAGACCAGGTGCCTGAACTGATGTAAGCCCATTCGCCTGGCTGAGATCCATGAGCAGGGATGGCGGCGACAGCCGCTGCGGTATCATGCGAGCAGGTGGCGATGATTTCGGTTTGGCGCAGAGCGTTGCCGTAGTGGGGCGCAACAAAGCCGAGCCGAGCGCCCGGCTTGCAGAGGGGACCGAGCAACTCGCCCGGGAGATCCAGGGCATCGAGGATCTTCCTGGACCAAGCGCGAGTGCGCGGGTTGTAAATCTGAAAGGTGCTTGCCATCGTTTCTTCAATGGCCGCTTTGCCACCGAGCAGGTGGTTAATGCCATCGGCGATGCTCAGGAGACGATCCGCCCCCCTCAGCCGTGCCGGATCTTCAGCCGCCAATTGATAGCTGGTGTTGATGGGCATCTCCTGAATGCCTGTCTCTTCGAACAATTCGGGCCAGGTGATCTTCGAAAAAAGCCGCTGCTTGCCGCACGCGTTTCGCGAATCTCGGTAATGGAAGACTGGTTGCAGAATGTTGCGGCCTTTAAACAGGAAATAATCCAGGCCCCAGGAAACTGTGCTGATTGATTCGTAGCGAACACCGCGACCAGCAGCTTCGGTTAAGCTTTTGCGCACGTTCTGCAGCAAAGCATCCGCATCCCAATAGAGATGATTTCCGCTCTGAATGGCGTGGTTCGGAAACCGGGAAAGCTCGTTGAGAAAAAGTTGGCCATCCGCCAGGCCGCCGTGCATGAGACGGCCGCTCTCAGCTCCTAAATCGAAAGCCAGACAGTTGAACTCGGACACGCTGCCGATGTACTGGAGGGTAAATCAGAACACCAGCTTGAAGACTCACGCAGGTTTCGTGCTGCGGGAAAGGTGGAGGTATCTAAGCTTCCCGCGCATGGCTCGATTCAGGCTGCTGGCGCTTTCGGAATCGTCTTCCAGTGTGGCGGATTTGGCAGGGGAATGACCGAGGGAATTCAGCTCCCAGAGGATGTAATCACGGAGTGACTTGAATCCTTGCCCGTTGGTTTTGTCCTCGCCTGTGCCCATCGCTTAAATCTTCCTTCGTTCTGTTTGAGCAGGTTACGAGCGGAAAAGCGGGGTCGCAAGAAAGTGGCTTACCGAATCCGAAGTGAGGGAAAGTCTCTGAAGAGCGTCAGGTCATCATAAGCTCTCACTCCCGAGTCGGTGTTGGACTTTGTGGGGAGCCAATTATACAACCTGCGCGTGCCGCATTTTTCGGAAATTAACGCGACCACGCGCTATTGCGCGGTGCTGGGCCATCCGATCAAGCATTCCGCCTCGCCAGGCATGCACAACCCAGCGATGGCCGCGCTCGGACTGAATTGGAGATATCTCGCATTCGACGTAGACCCGTGCGATCTGCCCCAGGCGCTGCAAGGCGCCAAGCGGATGAAGTTTGTCGGGCTGAACCTGACGGTTCCACACAAGCTTTTGGCAGTGGAGTTGGTGGATGAATTGGATGTCTCCGCGCAGGAATGGGGAGCGGTGAACACAGTGCAGTTCCTCGCGCGCGTGGGTGGGGTGGCCAAGCCAGTCTGGCAATTGGACCCCGACCAGGAGGCGGAGATTTTCACGCGAGGCTATAATACGGATGCTGATGCCATCACCCGCTCCATCGAAGAGGACTTGGGGCATGACATCAATGGCTCGACCATCTTGTTGCTAGGAGCCGGAGGCGCGGGGCGGGTGGCGGCGCTGAAGTTTGCGGCGGAAGGGGTCGCAAACCTTTTTCTGGTGAACCGCACGATGGAAAAAGCTGAAGCCGTCGCGGAGGAAATTCGAGAGCGTTTTCCGGAAGTGAACGTGCGTTGCGGGTATCCTAATTCCACTGTCGAGTTGGTGGTGAATGCCACGTCGGCTGGGCTTAAGGCGACGGACCCACTGCCCTTCGATGAGTCGCGCTGGAGTCTCAGTCGCGCAGCGAAGGCGTACGATATGATTTATCGGCCTGCTGAAACGCCGTTTTTGCAAGCGGCTCGCCTGGCGGGTTGCAAGACAGCAAATGGCGTTGGGATGCTCCTTTACCAGGGCGCGAAGGCTTTGGAAATTTGGTCCGGGGAAAAGCCGCCGATCGCGTTGATGCGTGACGCGCTCTTAAAGAACGTGTACGGAACCGCGGCTGGAAAGTGAATATATTCAGTGATCCAGCCTGGCAGTTAGTGCCGTTCCATTTCTGGACTGCGGTCTTTTTCATCTTCGGTTCGATGGTCGGCAGCCTGCTGAATGTCTGCATTCACAGGATGCCCCGTGGCGAGAGCGTGGTTTGGCCGCCTTCGCATTGCCCACACTGCAACTACAAGATTCCTGGTTACCTAAACATTCCAATCGTCACCTGGATCGTGCTGCGCGGAAAATGCGCCAACTGCAAAGCGCCAATCTCCCCGCGTTATCTGCTGGTCGAGCTGCTAACGGGGCTGTTGTTCGTGGCAGCGTGGCTGAGGGTGGGGGAGCAATCCACTGCGCTGGCGATTGCTTATTGCGTGATCTTGTCGGGATTCGTGGTCGCCACGTTTATTGATTTCGAGCACTTCATCATTCCAGATGAGATCACAATTGGCGGGATCTTTGCCGGGCTTTTGGCTTCCGCAGCCGCGCCTCTACTGCACATGACGGATAGCCGCGCGACGGCGATGTTCCGAAGCTTTGTGGGAATCCTGATTGGCGGCGGTGTGATCTATTTAATTCTGCGCGGCGGGAAGCTCCTGTTCGGGCGGTACCAGATTGCGCTCCCGGAACCAGCGCCGGTGACGTTCACGGAAGATGCTGTGCTGCTCCCGGAGGAGCGTGTGCCGTACGAAGATGTCTTCTACCGCAAAAGCGACTCGATCGTCTTCGACGCGACGAAGCTGGAGTTGGTGGATCGCTGTTTCACCAATGTGCGGGTGAAACTCTCTCCGGAGGAGTTGTTGATTGGTGAGGAGAAGTTCAACCCGGAGGAAGTGCGTTTCATGGAGGCGACGACCGCGCTCCTGAGCATGCCGCGGGAAGCGATGGGTTTTGGGGATGTGAAGTTCATGGCGGCCATTGGCGCGTTCCTTGGATGGCAAGCGACGTTCTTCTCGCTGATGGTCAGCTCGGCGCTGGGGCTCGTGATCACAGGGATCGCAACGCTCGCGCGAGGGAAGGAATGGAGCAGCCGGATTCCGTACGGGCCCTACATTGCGGGCGCGGCTGTGATCTGGATGTTTGCGCCGGAATGGGTGCGGGTGGAAACGATCCGGAACCTTGATCTGCTCAAGGCGATCATTACCGGGAAAGCTTTCCCGGGCTGAGGCGGTGCGATCAGTTCGGTTTCACTTCGCGCCAGAGATCAATGTTGATCTGCTCGCCTTTGAGGAAACCGGAATGGCCATCCAGGTAAAGCAATCCTGAACCGTTGGCATGGCGTTTGGCTGCCACGCGGCGCTCAGAATTCAAGCGCTTCGCTGAATTGTAGGGCAGATGGCTCGGGCTCCAAACATCGTTCAAATTCGTGATCTGGTCATTAAGACCTGTGACGATCGGGCGCCAGGAACCATCCTCGTTATCGGCGAGGTGAATTGACTCCGACGGCCGCTGAAACTTGTTGAGCTTGCTCGGCTCGATTTGTTCAAGGCCGGTCATGTCCTTGGGGCTATTAAACTTCCAGCCATTGATCACGTAGGTGATGACCTGCTTTCGTTTCGGATCTTTGTTCGGATAAGCCGGGCATTTGAAGATGCGAATGTGGCGGAAATCCTTGGTTGTTCCGCCTTCCGGCACATACGGCATATACACGAGGAACCATGGGGTGTGGTTGCCGCGTGGGATAAAGCCGTTGTAATCGTCTGAATACATCAGCATGGCCAGTCCGAGATTGTGCAGGTTGTTTAGGCAACTGGTCTTCAGGGCGGATGCCTTGGCTTTCGAGAGCGCAGGCAGGAGCATCGACGCCAGGATCGCGATGATCGCGATAACGACGAGCAGTTCAATGAGGGTGAAGCCGCCGTCGCGGGAGCGCGCGGAACGAGCAAGGGTCATGCTCATTATCGGAACAGTTTCGCCGCCTGAGGTCAACCCTCCATCGATCACGGAGCGCCGGGCTGCAGGCGAAAGAACTCAACTCGCTCTGAAGCAGGGAGTGTCACGACCGGGGCGAGCGAATTTGGCAGCGCCTGCCAGGTTTTTAAGTCAACGCTTCTTTCCAAATGCACGGGTGATTCCGGCGAGAGGTTTGCGATTTCCATCCGCAGAGCGCCGCCAGCAAACCGGGCGCTTTCAATGCGAGCGCCCAGCGGGCTGCTTCTCATGACCATGCCATTATTTCCCACGGCCAGGACGGCTCCTGCGAACGCTGTAATGTCATGGAAGTTTTGCGAGGTCGCCGGATCTCTCTTCAGCCAGCTCGAGAGGATGGTGGGCGTTTCAGTGGAAGCCATTCGGCCGTCGTTCCCAACGGCGAGCCAGGTTTTGTCGATCTTGCGGATGCGCCGGAAATTTCCGCCGCCGGTATGCGAGATTTCCCAAGTCCGCCCATCCTGGGAGTTGGCAACCAACCCATCATTGCCGACGGCAACAAATTGGCCATTTGCGAAAGCCACGTCGCGCATGCGCACGCCGGCTGGAACAGCGGCTGGAACCCAAGTCGTGGCATCGGAAGAGACAAAGCATGTGGGGACAGCGCCGCCTTCAAAATGTCCCCCGACCACAACCCACACTCCATTGCCATAAGCCGCCCCTTCATGATCTGTGGGGGACGAGGTCATCCGTTCGGTCGAATGCACAGTCCAGTTGAAGGTGTCGGAGGAAGTCAAAATTACTCCCCGGACGGCAGTGACGACCCACTGGCCGTTCGCGTGCTCCACGCGCTGCAGATCATGGCTGGTGCCGGAGGCTTGCCTTCTCCATTGGATGCCGTCGGATGAAGTGAGAAGCATGCCTTGCCGCCCGACCACGACATAAGTTCCATTGCCATAAGCGGCGGAATGAAGATACCGGGTGACGCCGGAGGGGGCCGCAGCCCAGGATCTGCCATCCCCAGTCACAAGAATCGTCCCATACTCGCCCACCGCGATGGCATTGGTGGCGCCGCTGGCCAGGCCGAAGAGATCGACGCGGATCAATGGATCGTGCCCTGACCAATGCTTAAGGTCTGTTGAGCTGGTGATCGCGCCGGCCCCTCCCACTGCGAGGTAGCGATCCTGCGCAAAGACGATTGAATTAAGATCCTGGCCAACGCCTGTATCTATCGTTTCCCAATCAATGCCGTTGGTTGAGACCGCCACTAACCCTCTTTCGCAAAGCAGAACCAATGCATCGCCAGCCGCCTGGACCTTCTTCACAATGCCAACGTCCCCCGTTGCGACTTCCCGCCAATCGAGCCCATCCGCTGAACTCACGACCTTGGGCATAAAATGGCCGGGTTCATAGGCGACCGCGTAGAACTTTCCAAAGGCGTAGGCCAGGGATCTTGCGTATGAAAACGGTGTCGTGGATGAAGCCCACTCGAGGCCGTCCACGCTAGTTCGGAACGAAGTGAAGATGGCGGCGACAAATCTTCCGTTGCCGTAAGCCAGGGCAGAAACGGATTCACCCGGGGAGGGAGGGAGTGTGAGCTGCCACGGTTGGCCATTGGTCGAGCGCCACAAGGCCATGCCGTCCCAACCGAGGCGGACGGACTCATTCCTTGCCTCAAATTGAAACCCAAGCTCCGCATAGGACACAGGCCGCCACGTGCGCCCATGCTCAGACGCGAGAGTGTAGCCCTCCCCGCGAGCTATAAACTCGCCGTCTTCAAAGCGCACCTCTTCGAGCGTCACGGTGGGATCGAAGATCGTGGTCGCCCAATCCATACCATCCTCGCTGGTCACGATGTTTCCGGCCTTGCCGACGGCAACGAAGAGGCCATTGCCCCAGGCAACGCTGTTGAGGCGGCTTCCTTGAGGTCGTGGAAGCAGCCATTCCCAGTTGTCGAACGCGGTGGCCGGGCGGAGATTGATGTAATTTGTGAGCCGGGTTTCTCCGGAGCTATTGCTGGCCCGCAACTCGTATGCGCCCGAATCCGCGAGCGTGGTTTTGGAAAGGATCAATGTTCGGTTGGTTTGCCCTGGAATAGGCGTGCCATTGTGGCTCCACTGCAAATGCGCGTTGGCAGGAGCTTGCACACGGAGAAGAGCGCTTCGCCCGGCGATGTGGCCAGAGGCCCTTTCGCTCAGGAGAACGGGAGGAGGCCCAGCTTCAACAATCAAGGAAAACGTATGGCTCTCGCGGAGGCCCTGGGGCGTTTGGGCGCGCAAGGTGTAAACCCCTTGGTCGCTGGGGGCAAGCGCGGGAAAATAAAGGCTGCTGTTTGTGCCGTTTACGATGGGAATGCCGTTTCTATGCCATTGCCAGGAAACAACTCCTCCCGGAGCGTTGATGGCGTATAACAACTGTTGGTCTCCCGCAACGGAGGCTCTAAGGGGATGAATGAACATCAACGGCGGTTCTGGCGAAAAGGCCAACTGATGCTCAGCGCTGGCCCTGGAACCGTGGATGTTCTTCGCCTCCACGGTGTAAGCTCCCAGGTGCGCTGTGCTCACTGAAGCAATGTTCAGAATGCGGTTGGTGGCGCCCGGCAGCTTCACGCCGTTGTGAAACCATTGGTATTCGGTGTCCAGAGGCGGGAACACTGAGGCCGTAAGCCGCACCGAGTCTCCGGTCGCGGGTTGCTGCGGCGGGCCTTCAATGGAAACCCGCAGGGGCAGGACTTCCAGCCGGAGAACTTCCCCAGTTGCAAAGCCCGCGCTGTTTTCAACGCGCACAGAGTAAACACCGGCGTCAGATGGCTGCGCTGTGGCGATGTGGACTTCCTGCCGGTTGCCCAAGTGGGGAGCCGGGAGGCCATCCTTGAACCAGGTCACATTTACGGGCTGGGTTCCTTCAATGAGCGGGAAAGTGAACGAGGTGAATTCGCCCACAGTGACAGAGTGCACAACAATGGGTGCGGTCCGCAGCACAGGTGCGACCGCACCTAAGGCTGTGACGCGTGACACTGCCGTTGTGAGTGCGCCCGCCGCGTTCCGGAGGATGGCGTCGTAATTGCCGACGTCTTGCTGTGAAAAGCCGTTAATATAGAGCTGGGGGCCAGTGGCTCCTGGGATCGGGACGCCATTCTTTCGCCACTGATAGCTCAAGGGGAGCACACTGGCGGCGTCAGCGCTGAGATATAAACGGCCGCCGAGCCGAAAGGAGGCTTCGGGCGGGATGGTGACAGTTAACTCAAGAGCTTTGCCCTGCACTTGCAAGCCGGCAGTGGCGGCGCCGAACCGATTGGACGCTCGCAATGAGTAATAACCCTCGTCTGCCGCGCTGAAGTTCGGAATCTGCAAGATCATTCCGGTGGCGCCGGGAATCGGGACTTGGTCTTTGTGCCACTGGAGCGCGACTGGCTGCTCCCCGCAAATGGTCGCACTTAGGACCACATGCGCGCCCATCATTGGAGCCGGCCTGACCCCGTGCATGGCAACCTGCGGCGCGCTGGCGTTTGCGTAACCAATGAGGAGCTGCGCCGGGGCAGGCTCAAGCCAGCCAGGGGTGTGCAAAGCATAATCTTCGGGGCCGCTTCCCGCGAGCCGCAAACCGGCCCACCACCTCTTGCCCTTTGCGCTCGCCAGTTGGGCCAACCCCGCTGCATTAAAGCGCAGTCGCAGGAGCGCGCCGGCGTCCCGCGGGAAAGCGCGCGACCCATCGCTTTGGCGCACGGAGGCGGAGGCGAAGAGTGTCCCAGTGCCAAGGTCCGCAAAAATGCTGGCCGGGTCGCCCGCCTCGATAGAAGAGGTCACATCGTGCAACTGCAAGATGGCTTCTGATTTCTCGATGCGGACCAATCCTGCGCGCACCCATAGTTCGGCCCATAAGATCTCGGCATGATTGGACGGAATCTGGAAGGCATAAGCGCGCCGCACTTCGCCCGCTGCGGGCGAGGAATGCCCAACTGGGCCGTTCACTCGGCTGGCCGCCGAGAAGCTGAGCACAGGGAATGGCTCAAGAATGTTTGGGCAATCCTGCGCGGCCGCGCGCGGAGAGTTCGCCATAAATACCACAAAGAGCAGGGTGGCGACTGCCCGATAGAACCACCCGGAGGGAGAATTGCTCATAACGGAGCCTGACTTTTGTCGTTCGCGAAAATAATGCAACAATATTTCTTGGGCGGGTTAGGTTTCAGAACTGCACGGGCTGCGCATGTCCTTCGGGCCCCCCCGAGCCTGTGCAATCACACGCACAGTTCTCGGCTTGGCGTCCGTGTGAGATTCTGACGTTGGGTGAGCCTTGAAAGGGATTTGACGGTGGTGTGGTCCATTGCTAGGTTCACCAGCTCAGTCACCCAAATAACTTAATCACTCATGAATACCAGTATGAGAACCAAGGCGTCAGTCCCGCGTGCCTCGCGCGGTGGGTTTACGCTCATCGAACTGTTGGTGGTCATCGCGATCATCGCAATTTTGGCCAGCATGCTTCTGCCTGCGCTTTCGAAAGCAAAGGCGAAGGGGCAGGGGATTCTATGCATGAACAACACCAAGCAACTGATGTTGGCTGTGCATCTGTACGGGAACGACTTCCGGGATGAATTTCCCTACGTCACTCATGGTGGGTCTGCCCAGTCCGGCGCCATGATTAACGAGAACAACACCACCTCGGAGCGTCCGTGGGTTACTGGCTGGCTCGATTGGGGCACCAGCACCCATAACACGAACACACTGTTCCTGACAGACCGACGTTATGCAGTTCTCGCCCCGTACTCTGGCGGTTCCCATAAGCTCTACAAGTGCCCTGCCGACAAACTGGTGCATCCCACCCAGCGGTCCCGCGGTTGGACCGAGCGCGTCCGCAGTCTTTCAGCGAATGGCGCGATTGGCCGCGGCAATAAAACTGCCGGTGACGGCTTGCTTCAGGCTGAGAAGCTTTTCATCAAGATGTCCGACGTGATTCGCCCTGCTCCAGCCCAACTCTGGATGTTTGTGGACGAGAATCCAGACAGCATCAACGACGGGGCGTTCTTCAATGCTCAGATGGACCGCCGCTGGATCGACATGCCTGCCAATTACCACAACGGCGCTTGCGGCTTCTCCTTCGTGGACGGCCACAGCGAAATCAAGAAGTGGAAATCCACTGTGCTGCTCGAGAAGCCGAACTACACTTACTCCCCTCCCGCAGTCCGTGCGGGTGATGTGGATTGGGGCTGGGTGCTTGATCGCACTTCCTACAACCCTCGCCAAATTCGCTAAACGTTCGTCAATTTGACTTCGGGAGCCCGCCGAAAGGCGGGCTTTTTTTTATGCCTGCTTCTCGGCGACCACGAAGCCGTTAAACATCATGTAACGCGTCGGCGTGAGGTTTAGCGCGAGGTCGGCCAACGCCGGGACGTAACGATCGGTGCAGGCGATTTTGCGGATGCGGCAACCTGCGCGCCGCAGGAAGAAGGCGATTTCCAGGGGATTGGTTGCCACAATCGCGTCATCATCGGGGGTGAATGGCTCTTTCACGATTGGCTGCATTCGCTCAAAGCGCACACTGCCAGGATCGGTTCGCATCTGACGGCGCTTGGCTAACAAGGTTTGAAAATTGCGCCACTTGTTGCCAATGCCGCGCATTCGCGGGTGGTAGTCCTTGTAGCCCAGGGCGCGCAGAAAGTTGGGGCTCGAGACGACCACCTTCCCGCCAGGCATGGTCACGCGGACCAGCTCCGTAAGGAAGGCTTCGGGCTGCTCCACGTGCTCGAGCACGTTTAAGGCGCCAACACTCGCGAAGTGGTTTGATGGAAACGGAAGGTGCAAACCATCGTAAACATCAATGCGCGGGGTGATCAGGCGCGCCTTTGCGACGCTTGTTTCGGATACTTCCACGCCCCAGGCTTCGTAACCTGCTTCCGTTAGTTTGCCGACCACCTGGCCTGCGCCGCAGCCCACATCCAACACGCGCCCCCCCGCTTTCTCGGGCCGAAGTGTGTCGGTGTATTTTGCGTAGAACTTGGGATCCCAACCCGCGAGGAAATCGGTGTAGGCTTGGTTTTGCTTGTAAGTCTCCTGATGGCTCATGGCGTTGGCGCGGGAGCTGTGGCGCGGCGGCCTTGGATCAGCAGGAAACCAATTGTTCCGAGGGTGACGGCTAAACCCGCGAGGCTCACCCAGAGCGCCTTCACGGGCGGGGCGAAGTGGAAGAGAACCTTGTGCTTGCCTGCGGGGATATGAACGCCGCGCATAATGTAATTGCAGCGAAGCAATGGTTGCTCCTGGCCATCCACAAAGACTTTCCAATGCGGGTGGTAGCGGTCATTCAGAAGGAGCACGGAAGGTTTGGAT